>Ga0209794_1000037_pt1 | contig 352113 bp, 270 predicted proteins | sample EBPBio232013_DNA_FD_185869 | JGI IMG/M metagenome (GOLD analysis project Ga0209794, IMG submission 185869) | Wastewater treatment Type I Accumulibacter community from EBPR Bioreactor in Madison, WI, USA - Reactor 1_5/23/2013_ DNA (SPAdes)... | ecosystem: Engineered > Bioreactor > EBPR >...
TCGTTTGAACGCCTCGCTGAATATGCGTCTAGTACGAAACTGAAATTTTGTACTTTTGCCAGTTTTTGAATTTTTAGTCGCCATAGAATTTAAGCATTTTATGGTCAACCTATTTTAGGTAATGACATTTCCATTTATTCTACTTCGTTCACTTTATAGACCTGAATTTCGGTCACATAGACGGTTTTATCTTCTTTGTTTTTGTACGAGCGGTAATTCAGTTTTCCTTCTACCGACACTTTTTTCCCTTTCGTAATCAAGCGTTCGCATACCTCCGCCACTTTGCCAAACGCTACGAGGTTGTGCCACGTTTTGCTTTCCACGTCTTCGTTTTTACGGTTTTTGTAAGTTTCTTTGGTGACCATCGTAAAAGACGCCAACTTTCCGTTTTCAAATGTACGTACGTTCAAATCTTTACCTACGTTGCCTGTTAATGTTACCTTGTTCATGTTCCTAAAAGTTTGTATTTGAGTGATTTGATTTTGTTTTGTCAACTGTCTGTCAATCGACGATACAAAGGTGCAGCCTGGCCGCTACTCGATTCGGTTCGTACGCGTTTCTAGTTGGATAAAAACGTTTGTAACCGTTTACAAACGGATAAGTATGTGTATATTGCAGAAGCAACAACAATGAAAGCAATGAAAGCCTGCTTAGAATGTGGAGAAAAAATAATGGGACGTTCCGACAAAAAGTTTTGTTCGGATGCGTGCCGAAATGCCTATAACAACAAACTCAATTCGGACTCCAACAATTTTGTTCGGAACATCAATAACACACTCCGTAAAAATCGCCGAATCTTGGAGGAAGCCTGCAAAGAAGATGACAAGGGAAAAATCTCCAAAAGTGCGTTGCTGAGAGAAGGTTTTGACTTTACTTATTTTACCAGTACCCGCACCACCCAAAAAGGCGCTACGTACGTTTTTGTGTATGAATATGGCTATTTACCCCTCGAAAATGAGCAATATTTGGTCGTGAAAGACCGAAAAATGCCCTCATAAATTACCGTTTTCCAAAGGCGTTTTGGAGTACTGTTTCAGCAGGTTTAAACTGTGGAGAAAAGGCATCACGGTGAAATTGACGCTTGGGTTGTTGTAAAAACCACTTCCAGGCAAAAGCCCCTGCGAGCCATTTTCTGGGCCACACTTCATTAAAAAATGCTTGGTAGGCATCGGCTTGCAATGCTAAATTTTCGGGTTTTTCGTCGTGCGATTCCCACGGCTTCTCAGTGGCAAAATCAACACTTCTGTAGCCAATTTCAGTAAATAAAATAGGTTTTTGGTGTTTTCCCGCAAAGTTTTCTAGTTCATTCAAATGTGCCTTCCAACCTTTTTGCAAAGTTGCCAGGGTCGGGTGTTTTTCAGAAGATAAGGGAAAATAAGCGTCTATTCCGATAAAATCTAGCTCATTCCAAAATGGGTTTTTGGGGTAATGGTTCCAATTATCGGCGTACGTAATTTGGCCGTGATACATTGTCCGAATCTCTTTGATTAGATTTTTCCAGAAATCAGGCCTTTTCTGGGTAAAATTGTCCATTTCAGTACCGATGCACAACAATTCCACTTTTAAAGAATCCGCAATTCGCGCATTGGTCAAAATGTAATTACCAAAGTCTTTTTCAAAGATTTGCCAATCAGCCTCTGTTTTTAAGTCAAAATCGCCCGTGTACATACCTCTGCCCACCCACGCGTGGGGTTTGAGCATTACTTTTAGGCCATTTTTATGGGCCAGCTCAATCGTTTTTACAATTCCTTCGACGGATTCGCCCCACCACATTTTGTTGGAATTAAAGTAAAAATGAGGCTCATTCTCGCGACAAAAACCGTAGGGAACTACCGCCACCCATTCCGCTTTTAGGGTACTTATTGGCACAAAAGCCGCCGAATCAATCGGTTCGGGCGGCGCAACCAGATTAACGCCTTTCATTTTAGCACCTGCATACACAGGAGGCGAGGGCCGCGTACAACCATATTGCATCCAAATGGTTCCCCAAAATAGTATTTGTAAAATATTCTTAATCAGACGTGTAGGTATGTTCAAAGCCATGGAAGTTGATTTTCCTTAAAAGTAAAAACTTCTACCTTTTTACAGATAGAAGTTTCAGAAAATCTTTTTCAGCTTTTTTATCGGGCGGGTTGCGAATAGCGCGTTGCTTCAAACATATCCAACATCCCGTAACCAATTTTAGGATGCACCGCACCATATCGGCTGCTGTAATAGCGAATGTGGTTCATTATTTCGGTACTATTCAAGGTCGGGTATTTGGACCAAACCGCCGTCACCATGGCCGACATGGTAGCCGTAGCCGACGATGAACCTCCAAAATTTGAAGGAATATCATTATTAGCGTTTTGTAGGGATAAAATAACCTTTGAAGCGCCAGTTCGTTTTTGCATTACGACCCCAAAGTCAACGTCATTATGATAACAACACGAAGTGCAAGTAGTGATATTTGAATACTGCCGTAAACCTAGTCCATAATTATTATTATCTACTTGGCGCTGTACTCCTGTTACCGCATACACCGCATCATTCATAGAAGCTGGAAAGATAATTTGGCGGCGAATATCAAGATGTTGTAAATACCTTGGTAAATTTTCCATCACCGTTCCTACCGCTGGCGGTATCGTCCCTGCCGCGCAAAAGATAACTTTGTTGTTAAATTTCGCAAGCATCACGCCGTCCCGAATGGAATTGACCGACATTCGATACGTTCCATCAACATTCGCTAAATAAGGCACCAAAACCGTCCCCATTGACATACTGATGACATCTGCTGTTGTACGTGCAAGGCCAGAAAAAGCATCCGCAGCACCTCGATACTCCGACCATTCAGAGAACAAAACATCATGAGAGGCTTTGACCGATACTAAATTGGCTTTGTGAGCTACTCCTATCAATTTATTATCATAAGAAGGCGAAGTACCAATCGACGCCGAGGCCGTACCATGCCCACACACATCTTCGGGCGATACTACTCCCCCACGGCCATTGGGCAACGTACTGAAACTAGCCACAAAACGACCTTGGGAATCGCCATCGTCAAAATTTTGATTCATAATTGGCTGGATTGACGACAACCCTGTATCTATGTACGCAATGGTAAATCGTTTATTGGCCGTTTGAGAATAGCCGTTGGCATTTAGAAACCACGCGAATTGCATATTATGATCTCGTAATTGCCAAGAGACTTTGCGCAAAGGAAATTGAGGGTACGAATAATAATCTTCGTTTATCTGAAGTCCATGAATGCCTGTATTATCTCCACAGCCGAAACCACCTCCACTCTTAGCTTGTCCTTTTTCCGAACCAATATAATCATCAGGAACAAACGTAGGTTCCATATAACGGATAAGCCCAGTTTCCCACAATTTTTGAATGGTACTCAACTCCGTTACGCGCAAATCAAAATTCGGCATTTCTTTACTGGCAGCTACTAGAATTTCGCTGGGGCTCTTCAACTTAGGATTGGATTTTTGTTCTTCTTCAAAAGCAATATTGAGTAATTTTTCTCGAACCATCAACCAATCTTTGTTGGCACTTTGGTTCAAATCCCAGCTATAATCGCCTTTGATGGTGGGTAATTTATACCCAATCATCAACACATTTCCGTCTTTAGCGTGTTTAAGCCCAGAATAAATCATGACATCATCTGCCAAACGCCAATCAAATTCGTCGTTGTTTTTAAGGGCAATTGCAGCCATCCGTTCTTCCAATTCTTTCTTGGATAGAATGTCAGAGCGCGTACTTGCGTGCGATGAGTTTGATGTGCTGGGAACAGGTTCTAAAAACGTTTTTTGTTCGCAAGAAGCAACGAACAGGGTAAGCAAAGAAGCAAATGAGAGGGTTGTAATTCGTTTCATAAGGCGTTTAAAATTAAAATTACCTTACAAAACTACCTTCTCTCCTACATTTCAAAATGGTTAATCCACGAACTGCACTCCAAAGTGCTCGAATGGTATGTTTAAGTTCATAAAGAAGCCTGACCTAACAAAAGAACAAAGTCAAGCTTCTTGTTTCACCTATTTGGTTTGTTTTTCAAAAATCAAAAAATTCCCTTTTCCTCCGATGGTCGCAGCTGATTTTTGCGTACTCAAAACGCCCAATTCGAGCTGCTGTTTTCCATTGATGGTGCTCAACTGAAAATCTGCTGATTGTCCTAATAATAAAAAATAGCGGGATTCGCATTGCATCAACTCTGGCGAACCACCCATTTTTGTACTTCCAATTGGAGACATTTTAAGTTTGCCTGTTTTGGTAGTTTCATTGTATGATTCTAACGCATAACTACCAGAATACTGGTTCACCGACGAGCGGCCATTTAATAACAGAACCGATCCCGTTTCGTCTTTGGTTGTGGTCAATTCCAGCGTGATTGGCTCAAACTTTCCTTCATTGGGGATGCCGCATGGCAAATCCATCATATCGCCCAGTAGGATACTTTTCAACACCCAAGTCCCTGCAAGTTCATTGTTTTCTAATTTTTGAGCCTGCTGTTCTACGTTTTGGCTTTCACAAGCTCCCAGAACTGCGACCAAACAGCCAACCATTAATGCAATCATTGTCTTTTTCATAGCCATATTTTTTTTAGTATGACTTTTTTTTGCGGTAAAAGGTTGGAACAAGGTACAAAAAAAGCCACTGTGCAGTGGCTTTTTTTGTAGAAATGTATTTACGCGCTTCTTAACCGAGGTACGTCTTCAACGCTTTGCTGCGCGAAGTATGGCGTAGGCGACGAATTGCTTTTTCTTTGATTTGGCGAACGCGTTCGCGGGTCAAATTAAATTTCTCTCCGATTTCTTCCAACGTCATGGGATGTTCTCCGTTCAATCCGAAGTAAAGCGCAATCACATCCGACTCACGCTGCGTGAGCGTTGACAGTGCGCGAGCAACTTCTTTCCGAAGAGAATCATTGATAAGCCCTTGATCAGGCTTTTCTTCCATGTCGTTTTCAAGAACGTCGAGGAGGCTATTTTCTTCTCCTTGTACAAAAGGCGCATCCATCGAAACGTGGCGACCAGAAATTTTGAGTGTGTCCACAACCTCATTGGCTGAAATATCCAATACTTCGGCCAATTCTTCGGGTGATGGTTCACGCTCAAATTTTTGTTCAAGATCTGAGAATGTCTTCGATATTTTATTTAATGACCCAACACGGTTGAGTGGAAGGCGGACAATACGAGATTGTTCGGCCAACGCTTGCAAAATTGACTGACGAATCCACCATACAGCGTACGAGATGAATTTAAAACCACGGGTTTCGTCAAAGCGTTGAGCGGCTTTAATCAAACCTAAGTTTCCTTCATTGATAAGATCACCAAGCGAAAGACCTTGATTTTGGTATTGTTTTGCTACAGATACCACAAATCGAAGGTTAGCTTTGGTAAGTCGTTCCAAAGCTTGTTGGTCTCCCTCTCGAATTCGCTGCGCCAAAGTCACCTCCTCATCAGGAGTTAGCAAATCCACCTTACCAATCTCTTGTAAATACTTGTCAAGCGACTGGCTTTCGCGGTTGGTTATCTGCTTACTAATTTTAAGCTGTCTCATCTATCTTTACTTTGGTGCTTTGTACTATTACAAGAGTGTAACGTAAAAAGCGAATCAAAAGTTGATTTTTTACTTTCTAATTTAAGTTAAAAAAACAAAAATCTACTTATCGCGACGACGATTGTCATCACGACGACGATCTCCGCCTCTATCGTTGCGATCACCACGGTCTTCGCGGGGTGGTCTTTCAACGAATCCTTCGGGTTTTGGTAGTAAAACCTTGCGTGATAAGCGGAATTTACCCGTTTTCTTATCGTGCTCCACAAGTTTCACTTGCACCTCATCACCTACGTTAAGAACGCCATCCATGGTTTCTAAACGCTCCCACGTAATCTCGGAAATGTGCAATAATCCATCCTTACCTGGCATAAACTCTACAAAGGCTCCGAAAGGTTGAAGCGTCTTCACTGTTCCTGTATAAACTTCACCTACTTCTGGAATTGCCACGATACCTTTGATGCGTTTTACGGCAATGTCCATGCTATCGGCGTTGTTGGCAAAAATGCTTACGTACCCCATGCTGTCACGCTCTTCGATGGTAACGGTTGCACCAGATACGCGCTGAATTTCTTGAACCACTTTTCCACCTGGCCCAATGACACCACCGATTTGGTCTTGCGCAATCTGGATTACAACCGCGCGAGGCGTCTGTGGTTTTAGCTCAGGACGAACTTCCGTAATCGCCTTTTTCATTTCGCCCAAGATGTGCAAACGTCCACGGCGAGCTTGGTCAAGTGCTTCTATTAACACTTCGTAAGGAAGTCCGTTTACTTTCAAGTCCATTTGGCAAGCAGTGATACCTTTTTCAGTACCTGTCACTTTGAAGTCCATGTCGCCAAGGTGATCTTCATCGCCCAAAATATCCGAAAGTACGGCGTATTTTCCTTGTTCGTCAGTAATCAAGCCCATGGCAATACCTGCCACTGGCGCTTTGATTTTTACCCCAGCGTCCATCAAGGCAAGCGTACCTGCGCACACAGTCGCCATTGACGACGAGCCATTCGATTCCAAAATATCCGAAACGATACGAATCGTATATGGATTTTCTTCATCTGGAGGCAATACTTTTTTCAACGAGCGGTGCGCCAAGTTACCGTGGCCAACCTCACGACGACCAGGGCCGCGGTTTGGTTTTACCTCACCCGTTGAAAAGCCTGGAAAGTTATAATGCAACAAGAAACGGCCATATCCATAAAACATCGCCGTATCAATGATTTGTTCATCGAGTTTTGTACCCAACGTCACAGTAGTCAACGATTGTGTTTCACCACGTGTAAACAAGGCCGAACCATGCGGCGTAGGCAAGAAATCAACTTCGCTCATAATTGGGCGGATTTGATCCAAGGCACGGCCGTCGAGACGAGTACGCTCATCCAACACCAAACGGCGCGACGCTTCCCACTCCAAATCGTGGTAATAACGTTTGATAAGACCTACTTTTTCGTCGTATGTTTCTGGATTTTCTTCTTTGTAGTTGGCCAAAAATTCAGTAATAACGGCTTTGAAGCCATCTTTACGAACTTGCTTATTGGCACTACCTTGGCGCGCTACGGCATAAATTTTATCATAGCAAGCCTCCCGTACTTTGGCACGAAGTTCCTCGTCATGTACTACGTATTCAAAAGAGCGTTTTTCTGTTTTTCCTGCCTCTGCTTCAAGTTCTTTTTGAACTGCACACTGGATTTTGATCACTTCGTGTGCGGCCTTCAAAGCCTCTACCATTTCCTCTTCTGAGGCTTCGTTCATTTCACCTTCCACCATACAGATGTCTTTTTCAGAAGCCGCGACGATGAGGTCCAAAGTAGCGTTTTTCAGCTGTGACGTAGGAGGGTTAATAATGTATTCACCATTGATTTTAGCGACACGTACTTCAGAGATAGGGCCATTAAAAGGCACATCTGTGATCATCAATGCTGAAGAAGCAGCCAACGCAGCAAGCGCATCAGGTAAAACCTCTGAATCTGCTGAGATTAAGAAAACGTTGACTTGCGTATCTGCATAAAAATCATCTGGAAACATAGGACGCAAAGCGCGATCCACCAAACGACTCACTAAAACTTCATGATCTGACAAACGGCCTTCGCGCTTCTGGAAACTTCCAGGGATGCGACCAGCCGAAGCAAATTTTTCTTGGTAATCAACCGATAGTGGTAAAAAATCTGTACCAGGTCTTACCTCGGGATTAGATACAACTGTAGCTAGGAGCATGGCATTACCCATGCGAACCACGACTGAACCGTGGGCCTGACGAGCAAGCTTTCCTGTTTCAATTGTAATGATACGACCATCGGGCAGGTTGATAGTCTTTGTGATGATGTTAAACATGAAAGGAGAATTAAAAAACCGCTTGAAAACCTATCCTTCAGCGAACACGATAGGTTATTATTTATAAAACCGCAAAAAGAAATTATTTACTTACTTAGGTGAAGATAAATAACAAATAGGGAAGCCAGTTACCTGACGTTCCCTGTTTGAAGTATCGCATTACTTTCTGATATTCAGTTCAGCGATGACAGCACGATAACGGCTGATGTCATTCTTGAGAAGATAGTTCAACAAGCGTCTGCGCTTACCTACCAACTTTAAAAGGCCAAGACGCGTAGCATTGTCATGCTTGTGCTGCTTCAAGTGCTCCGTCAAATAGTTGATACGGTGAGTGAAAAGTGCGATCTGCGATTCTGAAGAACCAGTGTCGCTTTCAGACTTGCCAAATTTTTTGAACAAGTCTTTTTTTACTTCCGATGTTAAATACATGATTGTAACCTCAGATTGTTTAAACGTGAAAAATATAAAAAACAAAAACGCCTGCAAAGATAGGCGATTTTGTTTTAAAAATCAACCATTTTTCTTACTTGATGTCGATTGCTGAGACTCTAACACTTCCCGAACGCGCGGTAAGAGCGCACTAGAAGGATAATCTTTCACAAAACTGTTCAGCGCCTTCAAATACGCCTCTTTTCCTTGTAATTTTCCTAGTAAATAAATCCGAAGCAACGCGTACTTGTCCTCAATTTTACTACCCGAATAGGTGACCATTGCCATTTCGAGCTGGGCGTATGCTTCTGAGTAATTATTAGACTGATACAATGTCAAGATTTTTTCGTAGTCCTTCATTGCTTCCAGCTCAATATTTCCTGAAGCTGCGACAGCACCGCCATTTTTGGTCAGAAGGCGAGTAAAGGACGAATTTGGAAATTCGGCCAACAACTTATCTTTCCATGATTGGCTGTTTTTGGCCGATGTTAGGAAAAGCAGGTAATAAATTTCGGGTTTATAATTTGTATTTGGAAAACGGGACAAAGTAGTTTCAAACGTTTTTACTGCATTGTCAGGTTCTTCTAGGCTAAACTTATAAATCTTCCCTAATTTATAATGTGCATCTTCTAATCGCTGATTTGAGGCATCTAACTCCTGCTTTTTTAGGGGAATATTACGGTAGAGCGCATCTTTTTTAGCCTTCCATTCGGGTGAGTCTTTGGTCAATTTCACCAAATCATCTCCCGCAATCTGAATAGTAGCCACTTGGCCTGGGGTTGTTGGTACTGCCGTAATATTATTATCAGCGGGGGTCATTAAAGTAGCTATTTTGGCACTTCGGCGCCAATCATCTTCCAACGTTCGATTTCCCCAGCGCTGCCTAAACTCAACTTTCCCCGTATTGACCAACGTCAAATCATACAAAGGAAAACGTTCGGCAGGATTCCCCTCAAAATTAGACGCATTGGCACTCAAACTTTGCGCTTGTGAAACCAGCATTTCGGCTTCTTTTACTTTTCGTTTGTATTCCGCAATTTCGTCTTCAATTACCTTATCTAAGTATTTATCCAACGTTGCTGGATTCATCTGCGAAAGTCGTTGTAGGCTATCTTCCGTCCGAATCGTGGTAATGTGCTTTACAAACTCGTCCAAAACTTCTTTTCGTTCGGCTACTTTTTGGCGCTGCGGCGACGCAACTGGCAACAATACAAGCGCACTATCAAAATAAGCTTTCGCTAACTCATAGTTTTGGAGCTTATCATAATACACTTTCGCCATTTCCAAATAGGTAAAAGGAACTTGCGTGGTATTGGTAGTAGTTTCACGAACCGACTTGCCGAAGAATTCAAGCCCTTTTTTATAATTTTTTTTGCGGGTCTCAATCACCCCCATCGAGTAATACAGGCGGTCTATCAAGTCGTTGTTTTTACGGTCGTTCAAGAGTTTCTTGAAGCCATCTTCGGTAGAAATAGAGGAGTTGGTCAGGGCTTCATTTTGAAGTGAGTTCATTTTGGCAAAAAACTCCAAATCGTACGAAGGTCTATTTTTGGAAACAGCTTTGTAGTGAATATTGGCGGCCAAAGGCTTCTCAATAAGGTCATACATTTGGGCTGCTGCGTAATGAATACGGGCCGTTTCTTCGTTTTTAGAAAGCAACGGAAACGTTTCTTCCAAAATCCCAAGTGCCAGCGGAATCTCTTGCTTTTGTTGGTGCAAATAGGCTTTTACTAAATAAAAATCACGGGTATTATTTTCGTTCAAAGGCAAGCTTCTGAGGTGTTCGGCTACACTTAGGGCGCTATTGTAGTCTTTGGTTTCAACGTACGCACGCATGAGCCAAATCAACCCTTCGTGTTTATCATCATCATCTTTCCCTTTGGCATTGACATAACGCAATGTCTCAATCCCATCGGTAAACTGTCCTTTGTATAACCGCGCGCGGCCAATCAAAACAAGGGCATTGTCCACCCAACGGCTATTTTGGTGACGGTCGGGAATCAATGACCCCTTTTTAATGACATCTTGCAGAAGAGCATCCACACTTTTTGCCTCCATCGAATCCAACGGGTACAAAATAGGAAGAAGCTGGTTATAATTTTCTTTTCTATTTTTTTTCAAGGCAATGTCCGCCTCTTTCATCTTATCACGGGCGATGACATAGGCATTGTATTTGGCTGTAAGGTTGTGATACCCTACGCTCAAACCGCTTGTGCTGTACTGAGAACAGCCAAAAAATAGTGCAGAAACCCCAAAAATAACAAGGGGAAGGTAATACTGAGAAGGAAAGAGGCGATTTCTAATTTTCATCAAATAACTCACTTTCAAGAGCTTGCTCTTAAACTGTTAGATTTTCAACCGTAAATGTAACGTTTTCTACGGACTAAAAGTATGCAATCGTGATGCCAATATAGTTTTAAACAAGAGAAATTAGTCCAATGATATACGCATCATTTATGTATTTACAAGTAACATATTTTATCTTTGTAAAGAACAAAATATAAATAAAATATCTTAAATACATTTATTTATAAGACTTTTGTTATTTATTTTTCAGAACAAAGGCCATTAATTCTCTGGCAATTTTAAACAATATGTAATTTTGTTACGTTAAAGAACAAGTCAATATAATTTCTTTTCCAATGGAGCAAAATCCAATAAATCCTGATAAAGTAGCCGAAAACCCTGGGCTTATGGCCTACGCTCACTCTGTTGGTGGGGCAGTCATTAAGCCCGTTGACATGGGCAAAGCAAAAGGGAAAGCCGTGTTGGCCATGCGTCAACAAACCGAGCGCCAACTTAACCAAATTTATCAACAAATGGCGACATTGGCACAGCAAGCCAAAGAACTTCGTCAGCGCGTTGATGTCTCAGAAAGAATCTACGGTGCCCAAATGAATTTTGAACCCGTCTTGAACGAAACTTACTATGTGTATGAAAAGGAAGATGGAAAAGATGTCTTGTCGATGGTTGCACCACATGAATGGGGGCGTGCCTACAAATTTAGCCGTTTTATTGCCAAAGTAACCATGCTTGCCGACCATACATGGCACGTGGAATACAACGAAACCCAAGATTAGGGCTTGGTGTAGCTTTACTTAGGTTACGAAAAATCCCTTCGCTTCTCAATACGGCGAAGGGATTTTTCGTTATTCAACTTTGAAAATTGCAACGCTCCCCCCTCAATTTGTCGTAAAAAGAGGTAGAGCTATTAAAAAATTGCCAATTCGTTAAAACTTTTTTATTTTTAACGAGTCCTTGTAAGAAAACCAGACCATGAACAACCATACCCACCAGTGATTAAACATCTATTCATCAACAAAGCTATTCCCTTACTCATCTCCATTTTACTATGTTGGAATGAAGCTTTTGGTCAAACCACCTACACCATTTCGGGCAGAATCACCGATGCCCAAACGGGCGAAGCTGTGCCTTTTGCTGCGGTCGCTATCAAAGGGAAAACCGTAGGAGTGACGACCAACTTTGAAGGTTTTTATAGCCTCAAAACAACCCAAATTGGTGATTCATTGGTGGTTTCGTCCATGTCGTATCGAAAACGGGCGAAAGCAATTATACCCAATCAACTCACGCAAACCATTGATTTTCAACTTGAGGGCTCGGAATTTAAACTTCAAGAAGTAAAAGTTTACGCAGGCGAAAACCCAGCCTATAACATTTTAAGGAGAGTTGTTAAGCAAAAACCATTGCACAATCCCAACCGACTCCAAGCCTACGAATACGAAAGTTACAGTAAAATAGAAGTTGATGTTGACAATCTCTCAGAGCGTTTTAAGAAACGGAGAGCGATGAAGCAAATCACAGGAGCTGTTGAGCAGTTTGATAAAATCGCAGGTGAAGATGGGCGCCCTGTTATTCCTATATATTTGTCAGAATCCATTTCCAACTATTATTTCCGCGAAGACCCTCGAAAAAAGAAAGAACATATTCTCAAAACCAAGATATCTGGCATTGCAGTGACAGACGGCAGCTTGATTTCGCAAATGATTGGTTCGTCGTTTCAGCAGTATAATTTTTACCAAAATTGGCTCAGTGTTCTTGATAAAGATTTCCATTCTCCCATTGCCGACGGCTGGAAAAACACCTACGACTATTATTTGATAGATACCACATTTGTGGCAGGGTACTGGTGTTATCACATTGATTATGAACCCAAACGGCCGCAAGACTTGGCCTTTAGTGGCTCTTTTTGGGTTGATACCCTCAGTCACGCTTTGGTACAAATAGATGCATCGGTAGGGAAAAGTGCGAATATTAACTTTGTAGAAAAAATAAAACTTCAACAAGAGTACGAACAAATTGGTGATAGTACGTGGATGCCCGTGAAATCTCGGGTACTTATTGATGTAGCCGAACTGACCGACTCCACCGCAGGAATGTTGGTTAAATTTTACACCTCAAATCGGAACATTATTCCCAATAAACCACACCCTCCAAAGTTTTATGATTATCCCATAGAATTATCAGAAAGCTACAAAGAATACCCCGCTGATTATTGGGACAAAGCACGCCACGAACCCCTAACGGCTGGCGAACAAACGGCGTATAGGCTCATTGACTCCGTGAAGCAAGTGCCAATCATGCGTACGTACATCGAAGTATTTAACATGTTTGTCAACGGTTATAAACGCATTCCGAAGGTAAACATTGACGTTGGTCCATTTCTGTATCTATACTCAAACAATGCCATTGAAGGACACCGTTTTCGCATTGGCGCCAAAACCAACCCAGATTTCAGTCGAAAATGGGTATTAAGCGGTTCGGCTGCCTATGGCACCCTCGACAAAGAGTGGAAATACAATTTTAATGTTGATTACATTTTCAGTAGAAAACCGTGGACCATTGGAGGTATTAGCCATAGTTATGACCTCGAACGCGTAGGTTTGTCCTCCGAAGCGATTGGCAATAACGTCTTGTTTGGTGCACTAACCAAGTGGGGAAATGTCAGGCGAGGCTATTTTGAGGGGATTACTTCTGCTTACCTCAAACGAGAACTATTGAGAGGGCTAACCCAAACAATCGGATTACGTCACCGAACTTTTCAGCCCATTTACCCTTTCGCGTTCAAAACAGCCCCTTCACTCGGCGATCGCTCACCCATTCAGAGTAATTACGAAACAGCTGAATTATTTTTTGAAACCCGTTGGGGAAAAGATGAAATTTTCATTTATAACGAAAATGAACGTCTAACTTTAGGTACTCAAAAGTGGCCTTTGGTAGTACTTCGTTATCAACTTGGTTTGCGCAGGTTTCTCAACAGTGATTTTAGCTACCATCGCTTGTCTCTCAACATAAAACAAAGCTTTAGGGTGGGTATTTGGGGACGTTCTAATTATAACATAACGATGGGATATATTCCATCCACTCTCCCCTATCCTTTACTATATACCCCACTTGGAAACGAGTCAGTTTTCTACGTTGACAATGCCTTTAACCTAATGAATTACTTTGAATTTGTGAGCGACCGTTACCTTCAGTTACGGTACGAGCACAATTTTGAGGGACTTCTTTTCAATCGCCTCCCCGCTATCAAACGGCTCAAATGGCGGTTCTTAGCCAATGCCAAGGTTTTGTACGGCAGTATTCATCCTTCCAACATGAATCTGCTAGCTCCCACCAACGCACAAGGCCAGGCAGTACCTGGGTTTAATAGCTTAGGAAACACGCCTTACGTAGAGGTTGGATATGCCATTGACAATATTTTTAAGGTACTAAGAGTTGACGCTGTTCATCGCCTCACCTATCGCCAAAATCCTAATGTCACGCCATTTGCGGTGAAGTTTTCATTTTGGTTTAATATTTAGTGGGTGCTTCCGTAAAATAAAATGTTACTTTCAAAGGATGCAAAGCGTCGTAAGATTAACTATTTTTACGGCCAATAATCCATAAATATGCTTCTCAGAATTAGAACATCTACTGTTCATCAAACAACGTGATGAAGTGCATTTATGGCTAGTCGTAATTAATTCCTTTCTGAATTGTGCTGATTATGAACCGTTTGAAGATGTATTGGAAACTTACACTAGTTTTATTTCTCACGTATTTTATTCAATTGCGCTGCTTCTCCCAATGTAAGCAAGACTATTCTTGGGCAGCATGGAGTAACTTTAAAGGAAGGGAAGCCACTGGCACTATCCAAGTAAATGGTCGCCCTGTTAACGTCACTATGAGCGCCAATTATGAGTTTGGTTCTACTGATAAAATATTTGATTTTGTCAATTTTGGAGGTTATAGCGGGGTAGCGGCCATCCCAAACGCTACTGTTCCAAGAACAGAGTGGACTGCTGGTGCAGGCGGACAAACAACCATGTGTTTTTCTGAACCAGTAACAAATCCACTTTTACTCATCTCTTCCCTAGGTAGTTTTTTTTCACCTGGTAGCAGCAGCAATAGTTCAGTGACTCTTCGCTTTTCTGAGCCTTTTGTAATTGACTACAAGGGTTCTGGAATCAAAAATGTCAGTAGTTATTCAATTACTGGGGAAGAGGGTTATGCCATATTATTATTTCCTGGCACTTTTACCTGTTTAACCATTTTCTCAGATACACCCGAGTATTATACAAATATCACCTGGGGGCTTCAACCTCCTATCTTTCCTGTTAAAATTACCGAAGACTCAAAATCATGCGGAAGTACTGTTTTAACTGCAAGTGGAGGTATTTCTTATAGGTGGTCTGGCGGAAAAACACCCACAAATGCTACCAACACTTTTGAAGAAAGTGGGGTTTACTCCGTAACTGCAACAGACGCTAATAAATGTACTTCTATCGCCCTCAAAGTTGTTAATGTACCACCCAAAGTACAAGACGCTACTATTAATAAAACGATTTGTCAAGGCGAAACGTACGAGGGATATTCGTCCAGTGGAACCTACAAAGATACTTTCAAAACTGCCCTTGGCTGCGATAGCACCCGAACCTTGAATTTGAGTGTAATCGGTTTGCCGCAAGTCACTTTTAATGCGACCAACGAATTCTGCGAGGGAAATATCGTAGAGCTATCACCAACTATCACCCCAAACAACCTCCCAGTTTCTTACAAATGGACGACAGGAGAGACTACTTCAAAAATCAACGTGGCAAAAACAGGAACCTATGCCATAACCGTTTCAAACGGTGCTTGTTCTAAATCATTTTCTACTACCGTTGTCGTTGGCAAGCCACCTGAATTAAAGCCAAATGAAACCCTTTGTTTTTCATCTCCTTCAATGGTGTTAGATGCAGGAGCATTAGGCAACAATACTTATTCGTATTTTTGGGCCTCTTCCAATACAACCAACCCTCAGTTAACTATTTTCCAACCTGGAACATACACCGTAAAGGTGAGTACACTAGGTGGCGGATGTGATGCAAATAGAACTATCACAGTTTTAGCAACTCCAGAGATTGACTTAGGACTTGACAAAACCGTATGTGAAGGCGAAACGGTCACTCTACGTCCGAACGTAAACGCATCTGGGGGGAATATCAACTATACTTGGTCAAACGGCAACACTGGTATCGAAGCGAAGGTATCCCAAAGTGGTCAATATATTTTGACAGCAACTCAAGGACCGTGCGCTGTCCGTGACACTGTCTTAGTTCAAAACCATCCATCCCCTAATGTAGCGAGTGAAGCTACTACTTGCAATGAAAAACCGCTTTTTGCTTCTGAAAATGATGATAGCGATTTGACCTATTTATGGGATTCTGGAGAAACCACGCGGTCGATTCAAGCGCAACCCGACGGTATTTATCGGGTGAAAGTAACTAATCAGTTTGGTTGTATTTTAACACGAACTATTACCGTTTCAGGGCCATGTAATCCCCGATTTTATGTTCCAGATATTTTTACCCCCAACGGTGACGGAGTCAACGACACTTTCAAAGCGATCATGGTAGGGGGTGAAATCGTTAGCCTTACAGTTTATAACCGCTGGGGACATCCTGTTTATTTTGAACAAAGTAATGATCCCCAATGGAACGGGACATTTAAAGATGCCGCCGCTCCCAATGGATCTTATGTTTACCTTTTACAGTATAAGATTCAAAATAGTGAGTCAATTACTGAGTTCAGAGGGGCAATTTTACTCGAACGCTAATTTATTCTGCCACCCATTGCATCATCAAGCCAGTCAAATACCCTCCGTACGTTCCTAGTGCGTACCCCAATATTGCCAGTAACACACCTACCGATGCCAGCGAAGGGTGGAAAGCAGCGGCAACCACTGGTGCCGAAGCAGCACCTCCTACATTGGCTTGTGAACCCACTGCTGTAAAAAAGAAAGGTGCTCTTAACCATTTGGCAACCAACAACGTAACCATTACGTGTATGGTCATCCATAGAATCCCTACGAGAAATAACCCAGGGTTTTCTGCCACGGCAAAAATATCCATTTTCATACCAATGGTTGCCACAAGTACATAGAGGAACAAACTACCGATTTTTGAAGCTCCCGCAAATTCAAGTTGGCGCAATCGGGTAAAAGAGAGCAAAATACCCAAAAATGTAACGACCGAAACAACCCAGAAAAACGATGAAGTTAAGCTAAACCTTTCAAGAGCAGGATAATTAAGTTTGAGCCAAGGAGCAACCAAATCTGCCACAAAATGAGCAAAGGCCGTAGCGCCAAAACCAACCGCGGCAATCATCATCAAATCATTTAGCGTTGGAATTCGCTGAGATGTCTTGTGTTCTAGTTCAAGCTTTGTTTTTAATTCATCAATAGCAGTAGCATCTGCTTTAAAATAATGATCAATTTTAGCAGCTTTTCCTGCACCATAAATTAGTACCGCCATCCAAATTTCCGCCACAATGACATCGACTGCAATCACCTGCGAAAAAAGACGATCACTTGGTTGAAAAACCTCTTTTAACGCTGTTTGATTTGCCCCTCCCCCAATCCAACTTCCTGCAATGGTAGATAGCCCCCTCCAAACAGCATCAGCGCCTGAGCCGCCAACTACCTCAGGCGCAAACGTTTTAACGATTGCTACTGCTATTGGTCCCCCAAGCATCACTCCCAACGTTCCTGCCAAAAACACAAGAAGTGCTTTGGGGCCTAAACGTACTACCGCTTTAAAGTCCATCCCAAGGGTAAAGTAAACCAGACACGCTGGTAAAAAATATTGGGAAACCACTGAATACAGTTTTGACTCCTCTCCTGAAATGATTTTGAAAGAATTTAAAACTCCTGGGATAAAATAACAAAGAAGTAAGGGAGGAAAAATTGCGTAAAACTTTGTCCAAAGTGGGTGTTTTAAATTAGCCGTGTAAAAAACACCCGCCAAAATAACAAAAAGTAAGCCCAGAACGACGGCATCAGAGGTAAAAACGGTGAGAAGCAACATATGTCAAGTTAAAAATCGAAAAGTTGGCAATTAAACCATTCTTTTGATAATACCTAGGCATGGGCATAAAAAAAACACACAGGCCTCAAAGCTGAGCCTGCGTGTCGCAATTACACTTCATCAACAAACTAAAAACCAAATAGTTTTTCTTTTAAACAAGTGTCAATTGGACACTTTATTTTATATTTTAAAAGGATAACTTGTTGAAATGAATCATTTAAACAAGCTATCCTTAGGGTTGTGAGGGGTAATTGTTTTACCATTCACATGAATGCTGTAGGAGGGGGATTCGAACCGCCCACGGTGCAGTTAGCCGCGATACAAAGTTTGGTGGTCTACCCCAGTCGACTAGAGTGCCGGCATTATATCGTGTTTATCCTGAACTCACCACCCCCGAGACAGGAGGGCATGGCTGCCAAGTTTCATCATCCTACAGTATAAAGAACTAAAGTCAACTAATTTACTTGTGGTTTAGTGCCTTTTTGATTAATTGACAATGCAAAACTAATGGATATTATTTTTTGTTGCAAATTTTCCATAAATATTTTTAAAAATTTTGATTTCATTCAACAAAACAGCACTTTTGTTAAATGAAATCTAATTTTACCACTTCATCATGGAACGAAATTTAGAAATTGATAAAATTGACGCTACTGACTTAAAAATTTTGGCACTTCTTTTAGAAGATGCACACCTAGCTTACACCGAAATTGGCAAACGGGTTCATGTTTCAGGAGGAACAGTTCATGTGCGAATGAAAAAACTTGAGCAGCTTGGAATTGTTAAAGGGGCACAATTATTGGTTGATCAAACTAAATTAGGTTGGGATATTAGCGCTTTTTTAGGTATATATTTGGATAAAAGTTCGCTCTACGAAGAAGTCGCTATTGAGCTCGAACGTATTCCAGAAGTAGTTAATATTCATTATACTACGGGTATTTACAGCATTTTTGCTAAAATCGTTTGTCGTGATACAGAACATCTGCGGCAAGTTCTTCACGATAAAATTCAAAAAGTAGGTGGTATTCAACGAACCGAAACATTTATCTCCTTAGAGGAACGAATCGCCCGTCCTATTCCGTTAGCAGAATAATGTTTTTTTAAGCTGTTTTTGATACTTTTGCAGAAACCCTTCTTCAATCGTTTATTCGCATTATGGTGATTAAACCTTTGAAGGAAACGTAACGAACTCTCCTCGTGTTCCGCATTGAGTACATAAGAGGAATAACTGACTTCATATGAAATTAACTTTTTGGGGGGCTTCACAACAGGTTACTGGTAGCATGTACCTCCTAGAATTGGAAGACGATTACCGTATTTTGATTGACTGTGGTTCTGACTTTGAAAGCGGCGACCGAAGACGCGCGCTCAACGATACCCCACCCCCATTTCCCAACGCACTTTTCCCTTTTGAAGCTTCGTCAATTAACGTAGTATTACTGACTCACGCCCATATTGATCACTCTGGAAATATCCCAAACTTGTATCGAGATGGATACGAAGGACAAGTACTGTGTACCGATTCTACTTTTGCTCTAACCAGTATATTACTAAAAGATGCAGCAATGCTGAATCAGAAGCGAATCAATGAATTGAACAGTGCGGATTCGCAGCGTAAACGAAAAAAAGGCAGAAAAAAAGAACTTCCTAAAGATTTATACCTCGAAAAGCAAGTACGTCAAGCACTCGAAAACTTTGTTCCTCTTGCTTTTAATCGCCGTTTTAGGGTCTCCGACAACGTCATTATTACTTTTATCCCCGCAGGGCATTTATTGGGTGCAGCACATATCGTAGTTGAAGTTTGGGAAAACGGACAGAAAAAAACCATTGGATTCTCGGGTGATGTGGGCCGTAAAGGCTACCCACTTCTTATTGATCCCGCTACTTTGCCCCAGGTTGATTTCTTGGTATGTGAAACAACCTACGGCAATCGTTTGCATGAAAAAGGCGTTTCGCCTGATTTGGCTTTGGCAGATGTTATCAAACGTACCTGCGTTGACATTCCAGGGCGGCTTATTATTCCGTCTTTTAGCGTGGGCCGAACCCAGGCTTTATTATATACCTTAAATAAATTATATAATAACCATCAGCTTCCTCCCATCAAAGTTTTTGCCGACAGTCCGCTTGCTTTTGAAAGCTCGCGGGTCTATCAGCGGAACGTTCGGATGCTAAACCGCGAAGCCCGTGAGTTTAACGAAGAGAATGAATCGTTGTTTGACTTTGAAAATTTAATCTACCTCGAAAGTACAGACGCCAGCCGCGCCATTTCAAACCATGTAGAGCCTTGTATCATCATTTCTTCCTCTGGAATGGTACAGGGTGGACGCGTCGAATACCATGTGGCTCAGAACATTAGCAACCCTTACTGCACCATATTGCTCATCGGGTATTGTGCCGAAGGAACGCTCGGATGGAGACTTCTAAATGGCCAAACAACCTTACGCATTCGAGGGAAAGACGAGCAAGTATTGGCCAATATCGAAAAAATTGACGTATTTAGCGGCCACGGAGACAAAGAAGACCTTCTGACGTTTGTTCAGCAACAGGCACCTGCCGAGTTAAAAAAAATCTTCCTTGTCCACGGGGAAAAGCCAAGTATGGACCACTTTAAAAACACTTTACAATCAGTCGGTTACGAAAATATCGAGATCCCCACAAAGGGACAAACTTTTGAATTGTAAGCAACCAACTTTATGCCAACTTATTTAGATTTTGAAAAACCTGTGGCAGAGCTCGAATCCAAGCTTGCCGAGTTAAAAAAACTCGCCGACACGACACAAGTTGACGTTTCGGAAGCTGTTATTAGACTCGAAGACAGCATTATACAATTACGCAAAGATACGGCTCAAAACCTCACTAGATGGCAACGGGTGCAGCTTTCTCGCCACCCTGATCGCCCTTATACCCTCGATTACATCGAACTTATGTGTGAGGAGTTTATCGAACTTCACGGTGACCGTACCGTACGCGACGACCCTGCCATGGTCGGTGGATTTTGTAACATTGATGGCCAAAGTATGCTCATCATTGGTCAACAAAAAGGCCGCAATACCAAGCAACGCCAACACCGCAACTTCGGGATGGCTAACCCCGAAGGCTACCGCAAAGCGCTACGCATGATGAAATTAGCCGAAAAGTTCAACAAGCCTATCGTTGCACTTATTGACACCCCAGGTGCATTTCCTGGCTTAGAAGCAGAAGAACGTGGTCAAGGTGAAGCCATTGCGCGGAATCTTAAGGAAATGTTTATGCTTAAAGTGCCCGTCATCTGTATTATTATCGGTGAAGGTGCCTCAGGGGGAGCGTTGGGAATTGCCATCGGCGACCGTGTTCTCATGCTCGAAAACACTTGGTACTCAGTAATTTCGCCAGAATCTTGTTCATCTATTCTCTGGCGTAGCTGGAATTTTAAGGAACAAGCAGCCGAAGCGCTCCGCTTAACGGCTTCGGATATGACAATGGCAAAATTGATTGATGGAATTGTAGAAGAACCACTCGGTGGCGCTCACTTAGACCATCAAGCCATGGCTAACATCCTGAAAAATGTCATTTTAGGCAGTATCAACGAACTCCAAAAGCTAACGCCCGAAGAAAGAATCAATCAGCGGATTGACAAGTTCTGTTCGATGGGGGTCTTTACGGAATGAAAGCAATAAAAAACATCATTTTTGACCTCGGAGACGTCATCATCAACATTGACGTTGCACGGGCAGCGCAATCTTTTGCGGAGCTAAGTCAGATTCCACTGGAAGATGTTCAACGGCTTATTCAGCACAATGAGGTTTTTAAGAAGTTTGAGACGGGGCAGTTATCTGCCCCTGATTTTAGAAACTACATTCGTGAGCTCCTTGCCCATCCTGAATGGACAGACGCCCAAATTGACGAAGCTTGGAATTCACTCCTACTCGATATTCCCCCCCAACGGGTTGAAACAATCGTCGCTTTAGCCCAAAAAGGCTATCGGCTTTTTCTTTTGAGCAATACTAGCTCTATTCACGTTGAGGAAGTAAATCGCATTCTCCACCGTACGACTGGCATTCCAAAACTAGATACGTTGTTTGAAAAGCTTTTTCTTTCGTACGAAATGGGCGTGATGAAACCTCACCACGACATTTACCATGGTGTATTAGCAGACGCTGGAATTTTACCGCATGAGTCTTTGTTTTTGGACGACAATGCCGATAACATCAGAGCCGCAGGCGAAGTTGGTATTCAGACCATTCACGTTCAAAAACCAACCTCGATTGTCGAATACCTAAAAGATTTTTAAGTGAACTCTACCCGCACCCTACTCCTCCAGCTCCTACTGTTTGTACTCACCCTCATAAGTACGTCCTTAGCAGGCGCCGAATGGATGTTTGGGCGGCCTTTTGACCTTCCATTTTATCAGATTGAAAATCCATTAGGCTGGGAACATTTTTGGCAAGGTTTCCGATTCTCGATTCCTTTTCTGGGGATTTTGACCGTTCACGAGTTCGGGCATTATTTTGCGGCCAAATACCACAAAGTCAAAGTTACTCTCCCCTATTACATTCCGCTCTGGCTTGGAATTGGCCAAACCATCGGTACGCTTGGGGCATTTATTCGTATCAAAGAGTTTATCCGCTCGCGTGAAAAATACTTTGATATTGGAATAGCAGGGCCACTCGCTGGATTTGTTGTTGCCATCGGCGTTCTTTGGTATGGTTTTGCTACCCTTCCTACCCTTGATTACATCTTCAAAATTCACCCCGAATACCAAAAATATGGGATGGGATTTGCACGCGTTGTCTATGCCAAAAACCAAGCTGGAAATATCTTATTGGGCGATAATCTGCTTTTTACGTTTTTTAAAACCTACGTTGCCGACCCCACTCGCCTTCCTCCTCCCCAAGAAATCATGCACTATCCGCTGCTTTTAGCGGGCTATTTGGCGCTATTTTTCACGTCGCTCAACCTTATTCCCATTGGACAACTTGACGGGGGACATGTGTTGTACGGGCTTATTGGCAACAAAAATTACCGTATAGTTTCTCCCATTTTGTTTTTTGTCTTTATTACTTACGCGGGACTTGGCACGTACCGTGCCGACGAGTTTGCCATTGCCAATGAAAATTTATTTTGGGAGCAACTCGCTTCACTAGGGATTTACATTATTTTTCTTCAACTATGTTATAGTAGAATCGACGAGGATAATGCGCTCACTAAGTGGATGTTAGCCCTTTTAACGGTCACGATTCAACTTGGACTTTCTCTCCTATTCCCAACTGTAGAAGGTTACTCAGGATTTTTAGCGTTCGGGTTTTTGATTGGTCGTGTTTTAGGCGTGTATCATCCCTCAACGGACGACATTGCCCCACTAAGTAACTCCCGAAAAGTCGTGGGTTGGTTAGCTTTGATTATCTTTGTACTCTGTTTTAGTCCAAAACCTTTCGTTGTATTGTAAAATAAACGACGTTGTAGAAACATTTCGACGCAACGTTGCACCCATCCATGGTTATCTCTCTTGCAAAACGCGCTACTCAAGCGCAGGAATATTACTTCTCGGTGAAGCTCGCCGAAGTTCGAAAGCTACTTGCCGCAGGACATGATGTCATCAATATGGGGATTGGAAACCCTGACCAAGCCCCCTCAGAAGCAACCATTGAAGCATTAAAGAATACAGCTTCACTTACCAATACCCACGGTTATCAATCGTATAAAGGCATTCCTGCCCTTCGTCAAGGTATATCAAAATGGTATGAGCGTGTGTATGGCGTACAACTTGATCCAGAGCATGAAATCTTGCCCTTAATTGGTTCAAAAGAAGGCATTACGCACATCAGTTTGACTTTTTTAGACGAAGGAGATGAAGTCCTCGTTCCCGAACTTGGCTATCCTGCCTATCGCGCTGTAAGCGAAATGGTAGGGGCAACGGTCATTGAATATCCCCTTCAAGAAAATAACCAATGGCAACCCGACTGGGAAGCTATGAAGGGTATAGTAAGCCCCAAAACAAAAATTTTGTGGCTCAACTATCCACACATGCCTACGGGCGCACCCGCCACGCGTGCGCTTTTTGAAAATGCGGTTCGCTTTGCCAAAGAGCATGGCATTTTATTATGCCACGACAACCCTTATAGCCTAATACTCAACCAGAAACCTCCCATTAGCTTGCTTTCAATTGAAGGAGCAAAGGAGGTGGCCATTGAGCTAAACTCCATGTCCAAGTCACACAACATGGCGGGATGGCGAATAGGTTGGTTATCAGGAGCTAAAGAATATGTGGATGCAGTACTTACCATAAAAAGCAATGTGGACTCTGGTATGTTTTTAGGCATTCAACAGGCCGCCGTAGCCGCTCTTCAAAATTCGGAAGAATGGCACGCCGCCCAAAATGCCGTGTATCACAGTCGATTGGATGCCGCCAAAACCTTCTTAAAAACCCTAAACTGCACCTTCGATTCGACGCAAGAAGGAATGTTTTTGTGGGCAAAACTCCCAGAAGAAGTTGCCTCTGCGGAGCAACTTGTGGACGATTTGTTATACCAAAAACATATTTTCATAGCCCCTGGATTTATTTTTGGTCCCAAAGGCCAACGCTACATTCGGGTTTCTCTTTGTATGCCAGCCGAACGAATTTGGCAAGCCATTGAGCGTTTGAAAGCATAAATAAAATGAGGGAAGGTTGTGAGCAACCTTCCCCACAAAGGTGTTGCCTAGTTCAAATTCCCCATCAAAATAAAAGACGCATCAACATTTGGGCGACCTTCATATGTTTTGGGATTATGCTCCGCCTCTAACACATTGTAATAAAACAGTACCTTGAGCCAACTCGCAATGCCGTTGTCTAGTTCGTTGTAGTAACGGTATTCTTCCAATTCTTTTTGCCATCTTTTGGTTGATGTCGAAAACCTTCTCCGTAAGAAGTGCTCAATGGTCATCAAATGCTCCCCTTCTTGCACATAATACTGGTAACGGCCATGTTCATGGGCTGTTTCAGGAACTTCATCGGTAGTGGTTGAAGCAAAAGTAAGAAGCCTTTTACGCGAATAGGGCTTGAGGAAGCGTTGAATTTTTAGGGCACCATCAGCCACATTTTCAAAAAGTACTTCCCGTCCACTGTGCGGCAAATGGCTTTTGATAAAATGGCGAGTCTGTTGTTTTTTAGCATCCCAAAACGAAAACGACTCAACTTGCCGACTTCCGTAGGCGCGGTGGCGGCCATCGTCAAGTTTTATTGACACTACCTCTACTTCGGGAGCATACAGCAGCTCTCCTTTCATTCGTTCGCCCGTAGCGAGCTTGATTTCTCCTCTTGACCAATTTTCCTTTGGTCGGGCTTCCACAGAAAGCAATACCATCCATGCTAAGCCAAGGCTCAGTAAAATTTTCTTCATGTAACTAATAATGTGCGTGTGTGTTGTGTGTAATCTACCAACTATTATATCAAATATAACAACTTTAACAATATAATCAATACCTATATTCTACTTTTTTAGAATATTATTTGCTTAAAACAACAAGCTCTTGGCAAAATACAATTGTCATGTTAAATCGTTGGGAATGAACCTACTTTCGCCAATAAAATCACCCTCAAAATTCATTTATAGTACTGATTCTTTTTCCCTCACGCTTTTTTTGTGTTACTTTGTATGCTAAACTATTTAACAGGCAACGTTTTATTATTAACAAAACCTACCTAACAAAGATGAGTACAATCCAATCGGTACACGCCCGTCAAATCCTTGACTCTCGCGGTAATCCAACAGTAGAAGTAGATGTTCGCACCGAAAACGGCTTCCTTGGCCGTGCAGCCGTGCCATCTGGCGCCTCTACAGGTATTCACGAAGCAGTCGAACTACGTGATGATGACAAGAGCGTATATCTCGGAAAAGGTGTATTGAAAGCCGTTCAGAACGTAAACGAAATCATCTATCCTGAACTTTTGGGACTTTCTGTATATGATCAAAATCTGATTGACAAAATCATGATTGAGCTCGACGGTACTGCCAACAAAGGCAAGTTGGGCGCAAATGCTATTTTGGGGGTTTCTTTGGCCATTGCCAAAGCCGCAGCCCAAGAAGCAGGTCTTTCATTGTTCCGTTACGTAGGTGGAGTAAATGCTAATACTCTTCCTGTGCCAATGATGAACATCATGAACGGTGGCGCGCACGCCGACAACGCGATTGATTTCCAAGAGTTTATGGTAATGCCTACCAACGCTACTTCTTTCTCTCAAGCACTTCGCATGGGTACTGAAGTTTTCCACGCGTTGAAAGGTGTTTTAAAATCAAAAGGTTATTCAACAAACGTAGGTGATGAAGGTGGTTTTGCTCCTAACATCCAATCAAACGTTGAAGCCCTCGAAACAATCCTTATCGCTATCGAGAAAGCTGGTTACCGCCCAGGTGAAGATATTTCAATCGCCATGGATGCTGCGGTTTCTGAACTTTGGAACGAAGAAAAACAACGCTATATCTTCAAGAAATCAAGCAAAGAAGAGTTGACTTCTGCTCAAATGGCTGATTTCTGGACAGAATGGGTGAATAAATATCCTATCATTTCAATCGAAGACGGTATGGCCGAAGACGATTGGGCTGGTTGGAAATTGCACACAGACGCGATTGGTTCTAAATGCCAACTCGTAGGTGATGACCTTTTCGTAACCAACGTAAAACGCCTTGAAATGGGTATTGAGCAAGGAGTTGGTAATGCCGTTTTGATTAAAGTGAACCAAATCGGTTCATTGACCGAAACTATCGACACTGTTAGTTTGGCAAAACGCAATAGCTACAAAAACATCATGAGCCACCGCTCAGGTGAAACGGAAGATTCGACCATCGCTGACTTGGCAGTAGCGTTGAACACTGGCCAAATCAAAACTGGTTCAGCTTCTCGTTCAGACCGTATGGCCAAATACAACCAATTGCTCCGTATTGAGGAAGAATTGGGCGAAACAGCTTACTTCCCTGGTAAGAAATTTTAATTAGTGTCGAGTGCAGAGTGCAGAATGTCGAATAAACATATTCATTCGACATTCTGCATTTGACACTTGACATTTTTCTGCATCTAACCCTCAATATCTACATGCAGTTCCTAAATCGCTTCCGTTTTCTAAAAGATTTCTACAAAGCAAGCTTCTTAGGTTTGTTGGTTTGGTTGACTTTTTTTGAGCTTAATAGTATTCCTGACCAAATCGGTAATTGGTGGGAACTTCGAGAATTGAAGTCCCAGAAAGAATATTACGAGGAACAAATCGTCTTGCTCAAAAAAGAACAAGCATCCACCCTTGGTACTGACAAACTTCTTGAGAAATATGCCCGTGAAAAATATTTCATGAAAAAAGACAGTGAGGAAGTGTTTGTGTTGGTGGACAAAAATGGGGAACCATTTGAAAAATAATTCGTTCATTTGGTCAGTTGAAAATGACGAGGTGTGCTAATTTTCATTTTCAAATTGGCCCATTTTCAACATTCGTGAAACTTCAAGTACTCTTCGTCTGCCTCGGCAATATCTGCCGCTCTCCCCTTGCAGAAGGCACTTTTCGTGAGCTTGTTGCCCAAAAAGGGCTATCAGACACTATTTCTTGCGACTCTGCGGGTACGCATGGTTATCATATTGGTACCCTCCCCGACCGTCGCTCTCGCCGCGTTGCGGCTGATTATGGCATTACCCTCACCCATCACGCCCGAAAACTTTCAAGCGACGATTTTGCCAACTTTGACTACATCGTCGCCATGGATGAATCTAACCTAGAAAACATCCAAACCCAAAGCTATCGCTCCACTGGTTTTTATCCCGAAGAAGGACGCGTGCTTCTTTACCGTGATTTTGACGAACAGGCTGATTCACCCAATGTACCCGACCCATACTACGATGACATGTCAGCCTTTGAAGATGTCTTTCAAATCGTAAGTCGGTGCGGGGAAAATTTCTTGGAATACTTAATAAAGGAACATAATTTAGTGTAAAAAATAAAACCCACAATGAGTCAAAAAGTAATTCTTATCATCATGGATGGTTGGGGTATCGCTAAAAATGGCGAAGAAAACCGCTCTGCCATCATCGCTGCCAACACGCCTTTTTACGACCGCATCCTCCAACAATACCCCCATAGCAAACTCGAAGCAAGTGGATTAGCTGTTGGACTTCCCGACGGACAAATGGGTAATTCGGAGGTAGGTCATACCAACCTTGGCGCGGGACGTATCGTATATCAAGACCTTGTCAAAATTAACTTGGCAGTCGAATCTGGCTCTATCGCCCAAGAACCAACGCTTGTTGAAGCTTTTGAGTACGCAAAAGACAATCAAAAGAAAGTTCACTTCATTGGTTTAGTGTCCGATGGCGGGGTTCACTCTCACATCAACCACGTCAAAGGGCTTTGTAAAGCCGCCCAAGAAGCAGGACTTAATGACGTATATGTTCATGCTTTTACCGATGGCCGTGACTGTGACCCTAAAAGCGGCGCAGGCTTTTTGACCGATTTGCAGGCTTCATTGGCAACCACAACGGGCAAAATTGCCAGCGTAACGGGGCGTTTTTATGCCATGGATCGCGACAAACGTTGGGAACGCGTGGCAAAAGCCTATAATGTGATGGTCAACGGCGTAGGCAACGAAACTATTACCGATAGCCAAATTGTATCGGCGGTTGAAGCTTCTTACGCAGCAGGTGTTACCGACGAATTTATTGAACCCATCGTAGTTGTGGACGAAACAGGTGCTCCTGTTGCCAAAATCGAAGAAGGAGACGTCGTGTTGTGTTTCAATTTCCGCACTGACCGTGGACGTGAAATCACCGAAATGCTTACCCAACAAGATTTCCCCGAACAAGGAACAACTAAATTGAATTTGTATTACCTTACCATGACCAACTACGACGATGCGTTTGTTGGGGTGAAAGTAATTTATGACAAAGACAATCTCAAAAATACCCTCGGAGAAGTAATTGAAGGAGCAGGTAAAACCCAAATTCGCATTGCGGAAACCGAAAAATACCCGCACGTAACTTTCTTCTTCTCAGGAGGCCGTGAAGTGCCATTTGAAGGCGAAAAACGGCTTTTGTGTCCTTCGCCCAAGGATGTAAAAACGTATGACTTAAAGCCAGAAATGGCCGCTTTCGACATTCGCAATGCCATTCTTCCCGAAATCGAAGCAGAAACCGCCGATTTTATTTGTCTCAACTTTGCCAACCCTGACATGGTAGGCCACACGGGTGTTTTTGAGGCCGTTGTCAAGGCTTGTGAAACCGTTGACCAATGTACCGAAGCCGTTGCAACTGCGGGTCTGGCACACGGTTATACTTCCATCATTATTGCTGACCACGGCAACTCTGATTACATGCGTAACGACGATGGAACGCCAAACACCGCCCACAGTACCAACCTAGTTCCTTGCATTTTTGTAGGCAACGAATATACTGGGCAACCTAAAGATGGAAAATTAGCTGACATCGCACCCACCATTTTAGCGCTTTTGGGCGTTGCTCAACCAGCCGAAATGACGGGAGTAAGCTTGTTGTAATACCGAACTTTTTGCAGGCAGTGAGGGTTATTGAGCCATGAAACCACTTTTTTGTATTTTCGTCGCGCTCGTTTTCCTCGCTGCCTGCCAGCCCCAAACCGAAACCAACCAAGTTAAGTCTTATTTTGATTTAAAAGGCTTTATCGAATCACAGCTTCGTGAATTAGAAAAACGCAAACCGACGGTTGACAAAAAAATGTCGCTTGATGGGGAAAGCGAATCAAAGCAAACAAATGAAATTAATTGGGCCAAAGAATTAGACCTGTTTATCCAAGCAGATATTAACAAACAGGCGTATCAATCGAGCTACGAGATTACGCAACCAATGCCCAAAACCAACCTTTATTCCCTCAAAAAAGGCGAAAATCAGCCCGTTCAGTCGTTGAAAGTGACCTTCGATGACAAAACCCAGATGCCTTCAATCATCGAGGTTTTGTTAAAGGAAGAAAATAAACTGTATGATTCTGAGAAAAAGCTTCGTCTCACTTGTGGAATGCGACCAGAAGGGGTTTGGTTAATCAAAACGTACGAAATTTCTGGCTTTCAGCACTTGTCTTTAACCGATAAAAAATCGTTTTCTATTGTAGGAACTATCTATTAGTCAGCTTACGAGAAAGCTTTAGCACAAAAAAAGGACGCTGTTGGGCATCCTTTTTTTATGTATCTCCGCAACTAGCGCCCATTAGATTGACCACCGCCGCCTCGTGGATCATAACCAGAAGCAAACAGCGGATATTGATCAAAAATTGTACGCACTACGTTTCGATAATAATTATTGGCAGCATTGGGATTCTTAAAAATACCCGCCGCATATCCGCGCCAAACAACCTGATCCGTATCTGCATCAATGAGCGATACAATAATCGTCCCTTTGTCGAGCGAATAACGAATGGGTTCATATTTAAACGAATCATCTTCAGTATCCACCCAGTTTTTAATCACGGGTTGCATATATCCCTGATAGCGCAAATTATCGTAGAAGATACCATAATTCACCAACAACGAAGGTTTATTAGTGGTAAGTCGGTATCCACGCGCCTGCATCTGTCGGTGAATGGCATTATAGACTTCTGTACACACATTACCCGTATCACGTTCACATTCCAAGAAAGCGTACGTGCTGTAGGCTTTGAAATTAGTTTCGTAACTGTAATCGTGTTCAACAAAAATTTTCTGACTCGTGTTGCAACTTGCTGCCACAATAACAACAACACATCCAAGCAGTAAAAGTTTGACAAGCTTCATAGATAGTTCGTGGTTTGGGGTGTTTGAGAGAATATTTGATTAAAAATACGAAATTTTCTACAAAAGCAAATTTTTTACTACAAAACTTACTATCACCCAAATTAACCTACGTAATAAGCGATAGCTTGTTGGATTTCAGCTGGTGTCACTTTCACATCATACGCACAAGTTCCGATGCCATCTAGCAGTGAAAAACGCAACTCTCCTCCTCGGTTCTTTTTATCTTGCTGCGCCAGTGCAATCACCGTTGGCGCATCCGAAAGCTGGACATCGGCTTTGCCAAACACTGAAAATATAAACTCTTCAACCTGCTCAAGTGTTTGCAAATCCACCATTTTTTTGCGGTAAGCCAAATAGGTTTCCATAATCATACCCGCCGCAATCGCTTCCCCGTGCAACAACCGTTCTTTGGGTGGTTTGCTTAAAAAATAGGTTTCTACCGCATGGCCAATAGTATGTCCAAAATTCAAGATTTTGCGAAGCCCTTTTTCTGTTGGATCAGTGGCCACAACTTTTTTCTTGATTTCAACTGAGTGTGTAATCAAGTCTGTCCAATTTTGTTGTTCAAAGTCTTTTTTACGAATTTCTTCCCACTTAGCAGCATCCGCAATCAAACAATGCTTCACAATTTCGGCAAATCCAGAGCGCAATTCTATATACGGAAGGGTTGACAAAAAGGATGCGTCAATCAAAACATTTTTTGGTTGGGTAAAAACGCCCAAATGATTTTTAAAACCTTGGAAGTCGATTCCTAATTTTCCACCCACGCTGGCATCCACTTGAGAAAGCAGCGTCGTCGGAATTTGAACAAAATCAACGCCTCTTTTGTAGGTCGCGGCACAAAACCCGCCCATGTCTCCAATCACTCCCCCACCCAAGTTAAAAACAACCGCATGACGGTCGAGTTGAGCTTTGGTCATTTCGCCCCAAATCTTTTCACAGGTTGCAAGAGTCTTGTGCTGTTCTCCCGCTGGTACGACGATAAGGTCATGTTTGGGCAAAAGAGGCTTTACCTTTGCGTAGCAATGTTTTTTTGTATTTGTATCGGCAATAACGACAACTTTGGAGTACTGATGCGCTGAAAGATACGCGGGGAGGCTCTCCTGAATCGGGGCAATGGTTACAGACATAGTAAGTTCGGAATTTTAAAAACCAAAAAGGATATACATTTACCGCGAATTTACACCCCTACTTTCATCCGTGCAAAAATCCGCACAAATCCGCATTATTTACGCCCTTAAACCGCATACTCATGCAATTTTATTCGGAAAAACATTGCAAATCCGAACGTTTTTGATTTTTTTTGAAGTAAATCCGAATTTAGTTCACCTCAACTTATCATTTCTAACAACCAAATTCACTAACTATGAAAAAACTTCTTCATCGAAGTATGGCTTTTCTAGTTGTTTTTGGCGTATGTCTTACGACATGGGCACAAGACCGACTCATCACAGGAAAAGTCACCAGTTCATCCGACAACAGCGTGCTTCCAGGTGTAAGCATCGTTGTCAAAGGAACCTCCAAAGGCACAACCACGGATGCCAACGGAGAATTTAAGGTAAGTACACCTTCTAATGCCACCCTTATTTTTAGCTATATTGGGTATATCCGCCAAGAGGTTAAAGTTGGCAGTAGCAATACCATCAATGTTTCGCTAGAAAACGACGAAAACATCTTAAATGAAGTCGTGGTAACTGCCCTTGGAGTAAAACAAGAGAAACGTGCCCTGGGTTATGCCGTGCAAGAAGTAAAAGGTCAAGATTTGTTGGACTCTCAGCGGGACAACTTCATGATGGGGCTTCAAGGACGGGTAGCGGGTCTCCAAATGACCCCAACCAGTGGTACTGCGGGTGGATCGGCCGTTATTCAGTTGCGCGGTGCAGGTTCTATCGGAAATAGCAACCAACCGCTTTATGTCGTTGATGGTTTGCCTATCTCAAACAACACCTTTGCCCAAGGGGCATTGGTTTCTGACCGCCCCAACCGCGATATGGATTACCAAAACCGTGCAGCGGATATTAACCCCAACGACATTGAGACCGTCACCATCCTAAAAGGCCCAGAAGCCGCTGCCTTGTACGGTATCGAAGCCGCCAACGGTGCGATTGTTATCACGACCAAAAAAGGAGGTACAGGTCGCGGAAAAATCACCTACAATGGTTCGTTGAGTGTTCGGGATGTGTATCGTTTCCCTGAAAGCCAAACTACCTACGGACGGGGTTTCAATGGTGTCTTTAACCCAAACAACTTTTCGTATTTTGGAGGTGAGGTTTCTCAAATAGGTGAAGGTGGCGGCAAAGTCTATGACAACGTTGATAATTTTTTCCAGCAAGGTCTTCGCCAATCTCATAACATCACCGTGGAAGGTGGAAGCGAAAAAGCGACCTATCGTTTATCAACTTCGTACATTTCAGACAAAGGGGTTGTACCTACCAATAAAATGGATCAAATCAACATCCGTTTGACAGGCGTGGGACAAATCACCAAGAATTTGCGGGCTACGACATCGTTCAATTACATTGGAACAAATAACTTCCAGCCCCTTCGTAGTGCCCAAGGATTTCTGATTGGGATGTTGGCTTTCCCTTTTTATTTGGATGCCCAACAATATCTTACAGCAGACGGCCGCCGTTTCCGTACTTTTGGAGAAGATGCAAACGACTTGGACAACCCGTTTTTCAACGTGTATAAGAACATCAACAGCAACCGAATCAACCGTACTGTTGGGAACATTCAGTTGGACTATAACGTAACACCTTGGCTTACCTTAGCGGGAATCTTAGGGGCCGATATTTTCTCAACGCGTTATAATCGCTTCCAACATCCAGAATCAAATGCTGGTATTACGGCCAAAGGATTTGTGGAAAATGCCACAGAAAACAGTCAATTGCTCAACGGTAACTTCCGCGCTACCGCGAAAAAAGACTTTGGCAAGCTAAAAACGTCGCTCATGGTGGGTACCACTATTGATGATCGCCGTTATGAAACAACCGCTATTTATGGGGAGCAACTTTATTTGCCCGACTTTAATAGCATCAACAACACCTTGAATAGCACCCAGCGTAGCAAGGCCACGCTCCTCCAACGTCGTCTGGTCAGTGTACTAGGTTCACTCAACTTGAGTTATGCCGACATGTTATACTTAACCGTAACGGGGCGTAATGACTGGTCATCGACCTTACCTGTTCAGAACAACTCCTTCTTCTATCCATCGGTTAGTTTAGGGTTTGTTTTCACCGAACTTCCTGCGTTTGAGCAGCAACAAATTTTGAGTTATGGAAAAGCTCGTTTTGCTTATGCCGAAGTTGGTAACGACGCTACTCCTTACCGTACGCGTCCTCGCCTCGTGCCACAAACCTCAACGGGTGGTGGCTTCTTGTATGACTTCTACGGCGGCAACGAAAACTTACGCCCAGAGCGTGGTCGGAGTTTTGAAACTGGCTTAGAGCTACGTTTCTTCAAAAATCGCGTAGGTTTGGATGTAACGTACTTCAACAAAAGCAATTTTGACCAAATCACGACCCAGCGTTTGAGCTACGGTACTGGATTTATTTTTGGTTTGTTGAACGGTGGTGAAATTCGCAACAGTGGACTTGAAGCCCAATTGAACATTACGCCCATCAAAGCTAAGAACGTTCAGTGGGACATGAACCTCAATTTTACGCGTCTTGTGAATGAAGTAGTGAGCCTTCCTGGCGAAGTGGCTGAATATTACAACTCCGACACATGGTTATACGGAAACGTTCGGGCAAGTGCCATGGCACCCAACCAAAGTTCTTTCTACCCTAATTTGTCGTACGTAAACACCCGTGGTGAGGGCAAAACCACCGCATTGGCAGGTTACAGTTACTTGCGTAACAAACGCGGGGATATTCTTGTCAGCCCAAGCACAGGTTTGCCTATTTCAAACCCTGTTTTCTTGCCCATCGGAGACCGTAACCCCGACTTTATGCTAGGTTTCCAAAATACGGTTCGTTACAAAGACTGGTCACTTTCGGTGTTGTTAGACATTCGTAAAGGCGGTGACGTTTTCAACGGAAACGAAATGTACATGTTCCGCAATGGTCTTTCTACCCGCGTTCTTGACCGAAGCAATCCTTACGTTTTCAAAGGTGTATTGCGCGATGGCCGCGAAGACAGCGACGCACCTACGCCAAATACAATTCAAGTGACGCCTCAATTCCGTTCCGACTTTTATGGGGCATTCACAGAAGAAAGTTTTGTTGAAAAAGACATTAACTGGGTTCGTTTGCGGGATGTAACGCTCCGTTATAGTTTCCCTCAGTCTATCTTAGACAAGCAGAAAATCTTCCGTTCAGGAAGCGTCTTTGTTTCTGGAAACGAACTGTTCCTTTTGACCAATTATACAGGAGCTGACCCCGATGTAAACGGAACAAGTGCTGGAACGTTGGGTATCGGAGCGCGTGGTTTTGACTATGGAACGTTGGCTTTGCCACGCACCATTACCGCAGGTTTGAATTTTTCTTTCTAGTAAGATTGATTGAGATTTTTTAAAAGACTTTAAAATGAAAAAGATAAAACTTATATCGCTTGTTACCCTACTAGGGGTGGGACTGACAAGTTGTGAAAAATACTTAGATGTAAATTTTGACCCTAGTTTTCCTCAAGTATCCCAAGGCTTTGCATTGCTTCCTCCCATGCTTGGCCAAATGGCCCGTGCCGAAACCTTCGACGGCCGTTTTACGGGGCAATATTGTCAATACTGGCTCGCAACGGCCTCTGGAAATGCTTGGGATCGCCACGGCTACGTCGCAGGAAGCGATAACGGCGGCGAAATGTGGCGTTCGCACTATTGGTCAATTGGAAAAAACGTGGATTTGGTCATCGAGGATGCTACCGCCAAACAACAATGGGACTACGTAGGTGTGGCCAAAGCCCTTCGCACTTGGGGCTGGCAAAGTACCACCGACGCCAACGGCGAGATGATTCTCAAGCAAGCCTGGGAGCCAAACCGTTACGTATTTGAGTACGATTCGCAAGAAGATGTTTACAAAGAGGTAGTTCGACTTGGAACAGAAGCCCTCGCCGACCTTTCCCGTACCGATGGTGGTGTATCTGTCGCTTCTCTTGGCCGTGGCGACCTGGTTTACAAAGGCGACCGTACCAAGTGGATTAAGTTTGTGAATGCGATTTTGGCACGTAATGCCAATCACATCAGCAACAAAAAAACGTACAATCCTGACGCCGTTATTAAGTTTGTCGATGCTTCCTTCAGTAGCAATGCCGACAACTTTTATATCCCGCACGGTGGCACCAACACTGGCGACGCTAACTTCTGGGGTCCACTGCGCAATAACATGAATTCGTTTCGCCAAAGTAACTATTTGGTCAACTTATTCAATGGTACGCTATTTCCGAATGCCATTGACCCACGCATGGCTGCCATGCTTACGCCAAGCGATGACAAAGTCTATAGAGGGGTAAATGTGAACCTTGGTGATGCTAACAATGTAGCGGGACGTACCAATCGGGTGGCCAACTTCTGGGGGCAATCGCAGCCTACCGCCACTACTCCTGCCACTGGAAAATCTATTTTCGATAATGGCACCGCTCACCCACTTATTACTTACTGGGAAATGCAGTTTGTGAAAGCCGAAGCAGCTTTTATCAAAGGAGACAAAGCCATGGCCTTCGATGCGTACAACAAAGGCATCAATGCACACTTGGATTGGGTGTTTTCACTTATGTCGTCAACCGACGCGGCGGGTCGTGCTAATTTTAATACAGAACGGGCTGCTTACCTTAAAAGTAGTGCCGTTGCCCAAACTTCGGCAGCATTGACACTCAGTGACATTATGACCCAAAAATACATTTCAATGTTTGTGCATGGCCACATGGAAAGCTGGGTTGATATGCGTCGTTACAAGTACAGTCCTGATATTTTCAAAGGATTTGTCGCGCCAACAGGCTCTACTTTGTTCCCTGATAATAACGGAAAATTGGCGTATCGTTTGCGTCCACGCTATAACTCCGAATACGTTTGGAACCGAGCAGCATTGGACAAAATTGGCGCATTAAACGCCGATTATCACACCAAAGAAATTTGGTTTATGCAACCTTAATCGTAGGTTAGTCAACCGATTACGAATCCAAAAGAAACAAACAATGAAGAAATTTCAATCCATAACAAAAAGCATTTTGCTCGCAGGCGTACTTTCCGCTGGACTTTTTGCGTGTATAGGAGAATCTAGCGATCAGTTAACGATTGTTACTCCTGCTTCGGGAGCACGCGTAAAATTCCACCACATGGTTTCGGACGGCCCTGGTGTGAGTATTTTGGTAAACGACCGTCAGTTTTCGGGGGTTCTTACCGTCGCGCCTGCCTCGCCAGGTGTGATCACCTACGGCAACATTTATCCTGCCATCGACTACGCAACAATTGATGCGGGTAGTGCCAAGGTTGAGGTAGTGGTTCCTGCCAGTGGAAGTAACCAACAAGTTTCACTTCTAACAGGGACTGTTCCGCTAGAAGCCAACAAATATTACTCGGTTTTTGCGGTGGGTTCTGCGGCTACTGCCACCCTAGAACCATTGGTGGTAGAAGACAAACTTACGCCAGCGGATACTTCTAAAGCGTATTTTCGGGTTGTCAATACGATTGTTAATGCAACGACGGGCTACGACGTAGGTTACAATGGCACTTATGCGCCAGCCATGACCAACATTGGCTACAAAAAAGCCTCTGATTTTGTAGCCATCAATCCTATTCCAACGGGCGGTGCTGCCTTACCCGTTCAAGTTCGGGTGAATGGTACCACCACCAACCTTGCTCCGACTACTTTTACCCTTGCTCCCATCAAAGGGCGTTTTTACACCATCGTTTTACGTGGTCGAGTAGGCGGTACGGGCACGCAGGCATTGACCATAGGTGCAATCGCCAACCGATAATTTTGCTGCAAAAAGTCGCATATCACTTCAACAACTTTAGTTAGTACCCAATAAAAAACTCCTTCTTGAAGCATCAAGAAGGAGTCTATTTTTAAGCCCGATGACGGGCTTTTTTTATTACAAACTAAGCGTGCGAGAAGACAGGATTAAACATTCCTACCTCTTTAGCTTCCAGCATCGACTCGCCCATCAAGAACTCATCTACTTTACGAGCCGCTTCGCGACCTTCTGAAATCGCCCAAACTACCAACGATTGTCCACGACGACAGTCACCTGCTGCAAACACCTTATCCACTGAAGTTGCATAGCTATTTTCAGTCGCTTTGATGTTTTTACGCATGTCAGTTTCGATACCGAATTGTTCGATTAAATACTGCTGAGGATGCACAAAACCCGCCGCAATGAGTGCCAAATCGCAGTTCACGACGCGTTCGTTTTCGGTAACAGGCGCTTTGCGTCCGTCTTCCAACGTACGTTCACCCGTAATGTCGGCAATGCGCAACCCTGTCAATTTTTCGCCATCACCCACAAACTCTTGCACGGCAATCGCCCAAAAACGGTCACAACCTTCTTCGTGTGAGGTTGACGTCCGTTTGGTCAATGGCCACTGCGGCCAAGGCGTTTTTTCGTCACGAACTTTATAAAACGGTTGTAACTTATCGTCGTATTTTGGTGCAGGCATTACTTCCACTTGCGTAATAGTCGCCGCTTTGTGGCGGTTTGACGTTCCAACGCAGTCAGAACCTGTATCTCCCCCACCGATTACCACGACGTGTTTGTCAGTTGCCAAAACTTCACCATTCACATATTTATCGCCACGGTGGTCAACCACGCGCGCAATGTCAGACACCCGTTTGTTTTGTTGGCTCAAAAACTCCATCGCGGGGTGAATACCTTTTCCAATGTATTTGTCCCAACCAGGAATGCGAATATCACGAGGCTCGGTTGAACCAATGGCGAGTACCACCGCGTCGAACTCACGCAAAATCTCTTCCGCTTGAATATCCACGCCAATGTTTACGCCCGTCTTGAACTCAACGCCTTCTTCGGCCATCACAGCTGCGCGGCGTGCCACGACCGTTTTCTCCAATTTAAAATCAGGAATACCATAACGAAGCAACCCTCCTACCTCATCGGCACGCTCAAAAAGCGTCACCAAGTGCCCTGCGTAGTTTAGCTGCGCTGCTGCCGCCAAACCTGCTGGCCCTGAACCAATGACTGCTACTTTCTTGCCTGTACGTTTGGCAGGAATGCGTGGTTTAACGTACCCTTTGGCAAAGGCCGTTTCGATGATAGATTTCTCCACGTACTCAATCGCAACGGGTGGTTTGTTGATACCCAACACACACGATGCTTCGCAAGGTGCAGGACAGATACGCCCCGTAAACTCTGGGAAGTTGTTGGTACTGGTCAATAATTGGTAAGCATATTCCCAGTTTTCTTCGTAAACAGCGTCGTTAAATTCTGGGATAATATTTCCTAGTGGACAGCCATTATGGCAAAAGGGAATACCGCAATCCATGCAGCGAGCTGCTTGTTTTTTGGCATCATCCGTTGTCCCTAGCAATTCAATTTCTTTATAATCTAAGCGGCGTTCTTCTACACTACGCTTACTTGGCAACTCACGGCCAAATTCAATGAATCCAGTGGGTTTTCCCATGATTTACTTTCCTTTTTTGTTATTCAGCAGGTTTACAATTACAATTTCGTCACGTAGAACCATATAATAGAGTCCATATTGTCGAGTAACCGAAATTCTACGGATAGAACTCAATTCCTTGGTTGCCATTCCAATATAGGGGTGATTCTCTAAAAGATTCAACGTCTCAAATAACTGGTCTGAAAACGTTTCCGCAAAGTTATCAGCCCACTCGTCCATTAAATAATTTAGAATTAGCCGAAAATCTTCTTCGGCATTTGGAGTCCACACTATTTTGAAAGCCACTGTTTCACATTTTGTTTCACAGTTTCGTTTTCAATCAGCTTTCCTTTTTCAATTTGCGACATAGAGTCTTGAAGACGCTTTAGTTGCTCTTCAGAAAGCTGAAATTGTGTATCGTTATTCAAAGCAAAATCTGCTATGCAATCGTATAAATTTCGCAACATTCGCTCATCCTGAATTTGATCAATCAAGTGATGAAAGCTAGATTTAAGTTCTATGGTTGACATGCTACCTTGAGTTTTAAAGCTTTCACGAAGATAATCATTTTTTTCAAAACCCTACAGGCAGGAAAACCTGCCTGCAAGGCCGAATATTAAGGGATGGGCTAATTATTGGGCTACATCAACAACGATGTCTTGATAGACGACGTTTTTATCAGCAATCTGTTGCGAAAGACTGATTCCACGGCTTGCCAAGGCTTTCTTGAAGTCGTTTGGCAATACCTTCACAAACTGACTCAAGTACGTATCCCAGTCTTGGGTCATCATAAATGCCACATTACTGGTGGTATATTGGAAATGTTTCTCCACAAAACCTTTCACAATCGTTTTATCTTCGTCGGTCAAGGCATCTACGCTTACCATTTCAGGATTTACTTTTGGCGCAAAGTCCCCATCTTTATCCCAAACATAAGCAACACCACCCGACATCCCCGCTGCGAAGTTTCGTCCAACTTCTCCGAGGATAATCGCAACACCACCTGTCATGTACTCAAGACCGTGGTCACCGACGCCTTCTACGACTACTTTTGCTCCAGAGTTACGCACACAGAAACGCTCTCCAGCAGTTCCGCGAATATACGCCTCTCCCGAAGTTGCTCCGTAAAAAGCTACGTTACCGATAATGATATTTTCTTCTGGAATGAACGTTGCTTCACGGTCTGGATAAACCACGAGTTCAGCCCCACAAAGTCCTTTTCCAAAATAATCGTTGGCATCGCCTTCTAGCTCAAGACGTACTCCTGAGGTATTAAAGGCCCCAAAACTCTGTCCTGCCGTTCCTCTGAATTTGAAGTGAATGGTTCCATTTGGTAACCCAACGCCGCCATATACTTTTGATATTTCGTTGGAAAGCATATTCCCTACCGAACGGTTAAGGTTATTGATAGGATATTCTCCGTAAACCTCTTCTCCTTTTTCGAGGGCTGGTTTGGCGGCTTCCATCAATTGCCAGTCGATTACTTCTGCAATTCCGTGGTCTTGTTCCTCTTGTTTAAATTGGGCAACATCAAGGCTTACTGGTTCTTTGAACAACATCGCATTGAAATTCAATGCTTTGTATTTCCAGTGTTTAATATCATCACGCATTTCGAGGTATTGTGCTTGTCCCACCATTTCGTTGATGGTACGGAAGCCCAACTGCGCCATAATTTCGCGCAACTCCTGTGCCATGTACGTAAACATGTTCACTACGTGTTCTGGTTTTCCAGTGAAAAGCGCGCGCAATTCTTTGCGTTGTGTTGCAACACCCACTGGGCAAGTATTCAAGTGGCACTTACGCATCATAATACAGCCCGTTGCAACGAGTGCGGCGGTGGCTACGCCAAATTCTTCGGCACCTAACAAGGCCGCAATCGCCAAGTCACGACCTGTACGCATTTGGCCATCGGCCTGCACAGTCACTCGTCCGCGAAGTTTATTTTTCACCAACGTTTGGTGCGTTTCGGCCAAACCAAGCTCCCAAGGAAGACCTGCGTGGCGAATTGAACTCAACGGAGACGCCCCCGTTCCTCCATCGTGGCCTGCAATAAGAATATGGTCAGCGTGCGCTTTGGCAACCCCTGTGGCAACCGTTCCTACGCCCGCCTCTGATACCAATTTCACGCTGATACGTGCGGCACGGTTGGCGTTTTTAAGGTCATAAATCAACTGTGCTAAGTCCTCAATTGAATAAATATCGTGGTGAGGTGGCGGCGAAATCAAACCTACACCTGGCGTAGAGTGACGCGTACGTCCAATCCAATCATCGACTTTATGGCCTGGCAACTGCCCTCCTTCACCTGGTTTCGCCCCTTGAGCCATCTTAATCTGAAGTTCTTGGGCATTTGATAAATAATGGCTCGTCACCCCAAAACGTCCCGATGCCACTTGCTTAATAGCGGACGACATAAAGTCACCGTTGGGAAGCGGTTGATAACGAATCTCATCTTCTCCCCCTTCACCAGAGTTTGATTTACCCCCGATGCGATTCATGGCAATGGCAAGCGTTGTGTGTGCTTCCCACGAAATTGAACCAAACGACATCGCTCCCGTCGCAAAACGTTTGAAGATACTTTCAACAGGCTCTACTTCGTCGATTGAAATTGCTTTTCCTTTCTTGAAACGCATCAAACCGCGAAGCGTAAGGGCTTTTTGGGTCTGATCATCAATAAGTTTCGAGAATTTCTTGAAAACTTGGTACCCTTCTTCTCCACCTTTGCGGGTCGATTGTTGCAAAAGGTGAATTGTTTGCGGGTTAAAAATGTGTGCTTCTCCGCGTTGTTTCCACTGATAAAAACCACCCACTTCTAGGTGCGGATTTACCATTGGTGTTTCTGGATAGGCTACTTTATGGCGAACCAATACTTCACGGGCGATTTCTTCGATACCCATCCCGCCAATACGTGAAATGGTTCCAGTAAAGTACTTGTCAATCACGTCTTTGTTGATACCCAAACACTCAAAAATCTGCGCTCCTTGGTATGACTGAAGCGTCGATATACCCATTTTTGAGAATATTTTGAGCAATTCTTTATTAATCGCCTTAATATAATTAGCGTTCAGTTTTGAATTTTCAAACTCTCCATTAATCATCTTTTGGCGGTTCATGTAAGCGATGGTTTGGAATGCCATGTACGGACATACCCCCGCAGCGCCATAACCGATGAGCGTCGCTACGTGGTGCGTTTCAAACACATCCCCTGCTTCTACAAGAATACCTACTTTACCACGTAATCCTTTACGAATCAAATGGTGGTGAACCGTGGACATGGCCAACAGCGACGGAATCGGTGCGTGGTCAGAGTCAATGGCACGGTCAGATAGGATAATAATCTCAAAACCGTCCTCAATCGCATCTTCGGCGTAAGTACAAATACGTTCCAACGCACGCGCCAGCCCTTTTCCGCCTTGGTCGGCACGGAAATAGGTATTGATAGTTTTGGCTTGGAAATGGTCTTTATCCACCCAACGAAGTTTATCAAATTCTTCGATGGTCAAAACAGGTTGTTCTAATTCAATCTGACGACAATGCAGCGGCGATTCGGTCAATAGGTTTTCGGTAGAACCTACAAACGAAATCAAAGACATGATCGAACGCTCCCGAATAGAGTCAATCGGCGGGTTGGTTACTTGCGCAAAAAGCTGCTTAAAGTAATTGGATAGGTGCTGACTTTGATCCGATAATACTGCTAATGGTACATCGACTCCCATCGAACCAATCGCCTCATAGCCAGTCTCGGCCATCGGCCCAATCACCATCCGTAGGTCTTCTGAAGTAAAGCCAAACGCGATTTGACGTTTTAGTAAAAGTTTATCGTCATACGGAGCAAACGGGCGTTGTGAAGGTTCGAGGTCAGAAATTTTGATTTTATTTTCATCCAACCATTTTTGATACGGCTGACGTGAACAAATATCGGCTTTGAGCTCTTCGTCGGGAATGATACGGCCTTGCTCCATATCCACCACAAACATTTTACCCGACTGCAAACGACCTTTGGTTACTACGCGCGCAGGGTCGATGTCGAGTACCCCTGCTTCCGAAGCCATGATAATGGTATCGTCGTCCAACACCCAATAACGCGAAGGGCGCAAACCGTTACGGTCGAGGGTAGCACCGATGATTTTGCCATCCGTAAATGAAATCGACGCTGGCCCATCCCAAGGTTCTTGAATCGCCGCGTGGTATTCGTAGAAAGCCTTACGTTCTGGATCCATGGCCTCGTTTCCGTCCCAAGCCTCTGGCACCACCATCATCATTACGTGTGGCAATGAGCGGCCCGACAAGTACAAAAGTTCGATGGCGTTGTCTAAGTTGGCCGTATCTGAGTTGGTTAAATCACAGATTGGCAACAACATATCCATTTCTTCTTTGGTGAAGTGCTCTGTCCAGAACGACTTCTCGCCAGCACGAATCCAGTTGACGTTTCCACGTACGGTGTTAATTTCACCGTTGTGAGCCACGTAACGGAAGGGCTGTGCTAGTTTCCAAGAAGGAAAAGTATTGGTCGAAAAGCGTGAGTGAATAATGGCAAAGGCCGAAACAACTGATTCACTGTGCAAGTCTGGGAAGTAATAGTTCAGTTGACCTGTTGTCAACTGACCTTTATAGGAGATAGTACGGCACGAAAGCGACGAGAAATAAAAATGTGCTTTGGCACCCACTACAGTATCGTTAATTATACGAGTGGCGTATTGACGAAGTACAAACAGTTTACGCTCAAAGCCCAGTTCATCCGTAACTGAATCAGGACGTTTGATGAATAGTTGTTCTACTTGTGGTTCTACCGACAAGGAACCTTCCCCCAAAACGTCATTGAGTGTTGGAACGCGGCGGTAACCTAGCAATTCCATACCCAACTTTTTGATTTTTCGGTTGAGTATATCGCGGCATTCACTGCGAAGCTTTTCATCTTTAGGGAAGAAAATCATACCAACACCGTACTCACCCGCAGCAGGCAGGGTAATGGCTAATTTGGTACACTCTTCCACAAAAAACTCATGAGGGATTTGAATAAGAATTCCAGCACCGTCACCCGTGTTAGGATCGCAACCGCAAGCACCGCGGTGATCCATACGTTCGAGCATCGTAATCGCATCAGCGACCATCTGGTGAGACTTGCGACCCTTCATATTGGCGCGGAAACCAATACCGCATGCGTCATGTTCAAACTCGGGGCGATATAACCCCTGTTGGGCAGATTCTAACATGGTTTTGTTGTATATTGGGGGTTGGTTGACTTCCGATTCGTCACTTTGTTGCCTAAGTACTTCTACGGAACTTTAATCTCACGCAAGTTACACAAAAATTTATTTGGTACAACAACCTTTTTACCAAATATTGTATCTGTATTTTTAAAATATTGAGAATATATCAAATTATCTTGGAATTTTACAATTTCATAACACCAAAGATTAATATTTCATATTTTCGCAATAATATCTAGTTTCATAAGATAATTTTCAAAGAAACCTCAGTTTTATTAACAATTCATCAATTAGAGTTGCCTATCGAGACTCAGTTTTTACATTTTTGCAATCAAGCCCAGTTTTTCGACTTTTTCGACCAGTTTACATGAGTATTCTTTGTAATATGAAGTGAGTATTTCCTGAAAAAAGACGTTCAAATAGGCACGCAAGGAAGAAAATATAAAATAATGTTAGAAAATAGGTGCCGTCAAAGTTAACTTTGCGCCTTTAGTACAAATCACCAATCCCCCAACTCCTCCGCTCGTGGAACACGTAGAACAACTACCAACCGTCGAAACCGCCAAAAAACTAGGTATTCTTCCCGAAGAATTTGAACAAATCAAACAAATACTAGGCCGCACGCCCAACTTCACCGAGTTGAGCATATTCTCGGTGATGTGGTCGGAGCACTGCTCGTACAAAAACTCAATCGTTTGGCTTAAAACCCTCCCCCGCGACTCTGACCGTATGCTTGCCAAAGCAGGTGAAGAAAACGCTGGTCTGGTTGACATTGGCGACGGCCTTGCGTGTAGCTTTAAAATTGAATCTCACAATCACCCTTCAGCCCTTGAACCTTATCAAGGTGCGGCAACGGGTGTAGGCGGTATCAACCGTGATATTTTTACAATGGGTGCGCGTCCCATTGCTCAATTAAACTCTCTCCGTTTCGGAAACCCCGAATTGGCCAAAACAAAATGGCTAGTGAAAGGGGTAGTAAAAGGAATCGGCGACTATGGTAATGCGTTCGGTATCCCGACGGTAGGTGGTGAAGTTTTCTTTGATGATTGTTATAACACCAACCCGCTTGTCAATGCGTTTTCGGCAGGGATTGTAAAAGCGGGAGAAGTAGCTCGCGCCATTAGCTATGGTGTAGGCAATCCCGTATTTATTGTAGGTTCGGCCACGGGCAAAGACGGTATCGGTGGGGCAAGTTTTGCTTCGGAAGATATTTCTGAAAAGTCAACTGAAAAGTTGCCAGCCGTTCAGGTGGGTGACCCTTTCATGGAAAAATTGCTTCTGGAAGCCTCACTTGAAATCATTCGTACGGGTTATGTTGTGGGTATTCAAGACATGGGGGCAGCGGGGATTATCTGCTCAACCTCTGAAATGAGTGCCAAAGGCGAACACGGAATGATTATCGACCTCGATAAAGTACCAACGCGCCAAGCCAACATGAAAGGTTGGGAAATTTTGCTTTCTGAATCACAAGAACGTATGTTGGTGGTGGTTGAAAAAGGCAAAGAAGATGTCATCAAAGGTATTTTTGATAAATGGGATTTGCATTGCGCTCAAATCGGAGAAGTGGTTGAAGGCGGACGTTTGCATTTCTTCCAACACGGCGAATTGATTGCCGATGTTCCTGCTCATGACCTTGTGCTAGGTGGCGGCGCACCTCAAAATCACCGCGAATACCGCGAGCCTGCTTATTTCCAAGAATTTAAGAAATTCGATATTAATTCGATAGCTGACGTAAATTCAGCCGCTGAAATTGCGGCCGTAACGCGTCACCTTCTGTCGCATCCAAACATCGCTTCTAAGAAGTGGGTCTATGAGCAATACGACTCGATGGTAGGCACGGCCAACCGCTCGACCAACCGTCCTTCGGACTCTGCAGTAGTTCGTATTCGCGACGTAGAACGCCCGAACTACCAAAAAGGCATTGCCATGACGGTTGACTGTAACGCTCGTTACGTCAATGCAGATCCGTTTATTGGTGCACAAATTGCGGTTTCGGAAGCGGCTCGTAACCTCGTTTGTACAGGTGCTGAACCATTGGCGATTACAAACAACCTCAACTTTGGAAACCCCTACGTTCCTGAAGTGTATTGGCAATTTGTTCATGCCGTAAAAGGCATGGGGGAAGCCTGTCGCAAATTTAGTACACCTGTGACGGGTGGAAACGTGAGTTTCTACAACCAATCATCGGACGACGGCCCAGTGTTCCCAACCCCAACGATTGGCATGATTGGCTTGATGGAAAAACCTGAAAGCCAAATGACACTTGATTTCAAAAACGAAGGTGACTTGATTTTCTTGGTAGGTCAGCCGAAAAACGACATCGCTTCGTCGGAATACTTGTACTCATACCGTGGTGTAAAAGCCTCTCCTGCTCCCGCGTTCGACCTTGACGAGGAATTTGAATTGCAACAAGCAGTAGCACAATTGATTTCTAATCAATTGGTTGAGTCAGTTCACGATGTTTCAGACGGTGGTTTGATGGTCGCTTTGGCAGAGTCGGCATTACCTCGCGGATTTGGTTTTGAAGTTGCAACCCAAAGCCCGTACCGCGCCGATGCGTTCTTGTTTGGCGAGGCACAAAGCCGCGTGTTGGTAAGTGTAAGCCCTGATAAGCAAGCTGAATTCCAAAAAGTGCTTGGTGCTGACCTTAAAATCACGCACGCGTTGCTTGGTAAAGTAACGAAAGAAGGTTTTGTGGTGGATAAGCAAACGGTTATTTCAGGAGCCGAAGCTAAAGATTTATACGACAACTCATTGGGTAAAATCATGAGTTAGTCTGGTAGAGTTTATACCAATAAAAAACGCCGTCAGTGAAAATTGACGGCGTTTTTTGTATTGGTCGTTTTAGCTACATTGTCCTAAAACATACCAAAGGACTAAAAATATAACAACTGTGCTTACACAGCCTCCTCCTAATTTTTTTGCGCCGTAGCCTGCTAATAATCCCCGTATTAAGTCATTCATGTCTATAAAGTTTAGAGTCGTTTGTTGCAAGTTATCAAAAATTTGAACCAAACGTGTATTTTACAAAACGGGAAAACTTTTCCTCAAATTGGGGCAAAAAAAACTTGCGTTTCATTCTTGGGCAAGGTTTTGAGAAACCTTTTGCACACTCTGCGTTTGAACTGGTTTTGAGAAACCAGTAGCACATTTTCGAGAAACCTTTTGCACACTCTGCGTTTGCGCTGGTTTTGAGAAACCAGCAACACCTGTGCCCTGGTTTCTCAAAACCAGCGGTACGCCCCCCCCCTTTATTTTATCAAACGAATGACTAAGATTTCTAAAAGCAAAAACGCCAACGCCGCCCACAAGAAATATTTCCAAAGGCTGACACCAATGTTTTGTTTTTGAAACTCTTTCACAAAATCACCGTCTGCCACGTGATCAAACACTTGTACATTGGGCTGATTGGCGAATAGTTTCCGAAGTTCATCGGGCGTGTAATAATCTAATTGCGATTCTTGATTGTCGTGATTCAGGGCCAGCAATTGAACGGTTTGTCCGTCTTTTTGCAATTCATAATAGCCCGACTCCATGTCTTGTTCGGTGGTTAATTGGTTGCTTTTCGGTAATTCGAGCGTCAATTGATTTCCATTCAAGCGTTGAACTGGAATCAACTCTATTTTACCTTTTTTGAGTTTAAAAATCGTATTTTGTGGCAAATCTGGCACAGTCAATGCGATATTGTTTTCATCAAACGAATAGGCTGTCCGCTGTTCACGTACGCTTTGCGCGGCAATTTTGTACATCACTGGCACAAAAAGTGCATTTTGAGCAAAGCTTCCAAAAGCTTCCGTAAGCGGATTTGCCAAGACATAAACCTTGCCCCGCTGAACCGCCGACTGGCTCAAGAAAACGTCTCCACTCCGCAAACTCAACAACTTTGCCCCACCTGCTTGCCATTGCCAAACGGGCTTTGAAACTGGTAATTCAAGGTTTTCTTGGCGAATGGATTGCTCAAAAACATCACTAAAAAACGGACTTTTCCGCTCAGGATTGGTCAATGGAATGGGCTCGTTCGAAGTGCGTTCACTCAATGAATTTACACCAAGGGCATTTAAAAACCCTCCGTAAGAAGCTATATCGGGGTTTGATGGGGGAACAACCAAAATGCTTCCTCCTTTACGGACGAAATTTTCTAATTCGGTGCGCATCGCTCCTTCTACCCGTTCTACACTTTCTATAACGACCAAATCGGTCTGCTTCAATAAGCCAATGTCGGCATTATTAGCGTTGAGGCTACGCATGGCAAACAGGCTGTCGTTAGCAAACACATTTTCAATCGAACGGTTGGGGTTTGCTTGTCCGTACAAATGCAAGACGCGGATGACGGGCGAAGCGTTTAGCACAAAAAAGTATTCGTTGTCAAACGTAATGGGCAAATCGTCAAATACAATTCGACCCCGTTTGAAACCTTTCCCGCGAACATTAAAATTGAAAGAAGCCGTCGCAGCGCCTTTGGGAGAAAGGTTGACGGGCGCGGTCGAAACCTGAACATCGTCCAAAAACAATTTGACAACCATATTTTGAACGTCATCATTCCCTGAGTTACTGACCCGAACGTACAAGATATTGTTCTGAAATTCCCGTACAAAAGGCGTATTCAACCACACCGAATCGACATACACATTTTGATTCGCAACGGCTTGCACAGGCACAATAAACAACCGATTGGTAGAATCAACTTTAAGGCTTGCTACATCGCCAACGGTACTTTTTTGAAAGTCGGAAAACCAAAAAAACTGATTTTTACCACTTCCTGCGTACCGCGACATCAAATTCACCTGACGTTTGTAAATACTTGGTAGCGACCGTGGCGTGTGTGAAAGCTTGAGTGTAGTCAAGCGGTCTTTGATGCGGTCGGTCGTTGTGAGCTGTTGCTCTTGGGCATCAAAGTCATTGGTAATCAACTGTAAACGGGTGGCATTTCTGAACAGCGTCAACAATTGATCGAGCTTTCCTGTGGCAATGTCAAAAAAACGTTGGTTATTATCTTCGTTTTGCATCGAGAACGAATTGTCCAAATACACACTCGTCACGCTTTGGGCATTGGTTCCAGATTTGTTTTCGCTTGGAAGATATGGCTGAGCAAACGCCAACGCCAAGGCCGCAATGGCAAGTACCCGGGTTGCCAATATCAAGTACTGTTTCAAACGTCGAAACGAACTTGTTTCCATCTCTACGTTTTTCAACAACGAGACGTTGGAAAAGTAAATACGGCGGGTGCGGCGAAAATTGAACAAGTGAATGGCAATTGGAATCCCCACTGCCAGTAAACTCCACAAAAAGGTCGGAAAAAGAAATTGCATTCAGGTTTGGTGTTATCGGTAGTCGTTAGAACTCTAAACGCAAATATCGTGCAAAGCGTTTAGATTCTGTACGAAAATCAAATCCCCGCGATGACTTTATTGATTTTTGCCAAGCCCATTTTGGCAACTTCAAGGGCATCTTGGGCATAATAGGTCTTATTGAATACTTCCAACGAAAGCACAATGGGCCGCTCTGGATTTTTGATGGTCTTCAAAATTTGGCCAATGGGCGCAATTCCATCACCTGGATACACGCGGTCGGCATCTACGATGGTTTCTTTCGGAAAATTTGCAGGATAATCATTGATGTGGAATATTTCAACGCCAGGTTTACCCACCAACTTGAGGGTATCTAAGCTTGAGCCACCTTTGAACAAATGATATACATCCAATAGCAACCGCGCCGACGGGTGACCACTCTCCACCGCTACGTACATCACTTCACTGAGTTTATTGAGGTTTTTGGAAAAGCCCCACAGTTCCAATTGCGGAATTACTTTGGTTTGGTCGCTTATTTCAAGAACGGTACGGTAACGTTCGGCCGCTTTTTGAAGGTCGATGCGAGGGGCTTGAGGAGCTTGTGCTCCAACTGGCGGGGTCGCTACGCGCATACAGCCAACTTCTGCCAACAGCTCCATTTCCCGTTTGAGTTGATCCACGCCTTTGGCTCTTGCTGATTCATCGTCAACAATCCAAGCCGCAAAACCGATGGCATTCTCGAGCTTTATGCCAAAATCCGCTGCCACTTTTCGGGCTTGAGCGGGGGTGTTCCCATTTTTTATAAATTCTTGGAGGGTATCCATCCAAATTTCAACCGAACGAAACCCTGCTTTAGAAGCCGTTTCTAGTTCTTTGACGTATCCTAATTTTTGCCCTCGAATGGTACTCATATTGAGGCAAGGCACAAAAGAGGCTGATTTGGCAGGCTCAACGGCTTGCGAGGTTTCTGGCAACATACTCATTCCTGTGGTAGCGGTGAGTAAAGACAAAGTCTGACGACGGGTAATTTGCATAAAAACATGGGTTTATCTGCTTAAAAGCCAATTAACGATAAAATTTATCGTTTTTGGTTCAAATTATTTTATCACAAACCCCGACAAACGTTGCACATACAAACGTTACGCCTACAAACGTTGAGCCTCTCCGAGGCTGGGGAATTATTCTCTACAAACGTTACGCCACGCCTACAAACGTTGAGCCTCTCCGAGGCTGGGAGGAGTTTACACAAAAAAAGCCCAACCAAATGGCTGGGCTTCTAAATCTATTATTAGCTTTATTAGAATTTCACTGGAACCGAGAAACCTGCGGTGTCCCATCCCAATACAATTGCGTTGTCTTTGGCTTCGATGGTAAGTTTTTCAACTGGACTTGCTGAGGTTGTAGCAGGTACGGTCACGCGAAGTACGTCTTTGTCTTGCTTGTAGTTGTAAGCACCCCATTGTTTTACTTCACTGTTCAAAATGATTACCCATTCTTTCTCACCAGGAATTGTAAAGAAAGCATAATCTCCTGCTTTCACGTCTTTGCCACCTAACTTTCCGTCTTTTTTGAACGTAATAACGGTCGCTTCGTTGGCACCTGTACGCCATACTTTACCGTACTTTTCTAAACTTTGGCTTCCTTCAGCCCCAAAAATCACGCGACCTTTTTTAGAGGGTTGGCCATAAACGATTTTGATGTTACCATTTTCAGCGGTTACGCGTGGGCTCGCTGGAGGATTTTGGCTGTAGGCAAATGTCAATGCAACAAGCATACAAAACAGAGTTGCGAATAAATTTTTCATTTGTTGTTTGTAAGAATATTTGTAAGAATAAATGATTAGGTTGAACTACTAAGAAACGGAACTTCTGTGAGAAAGTTGTCAAAGTGGGTTAAAATTTTTAACGATTTCAATCATGCCCTTTTCGGTAGTCGGCGTAAGTTGGCGTTCTTTGGCAAACATTTCCATTTCTTTTGCCTGATTTCCAAACAGTTTAAAAAAGCGTTTTCCTGTTGGAATGCCCGAAAGTTTACCATCTTCGTACCAGTAATATTTCGTCGTTTTGATAAATTCTCCTTCATATTCGCTCTCACTCCCCGATGCCTCATAACCCGTGTTTTGGACACTACTTTTTGAATGTAGCAAACATTGGTGTTCTTTCAAAATCATCGTTTTCCCCTCATAAATAGGCTCATAGTATTGATTTTTGAGTAGTACAAAACGGTGGTTTTGAAGCACAAACTCGGTTGGCTTCATCGTAACTGCCTCCAAAAGTGGATTAGCCATGACGTGAAGCACGCCTTTTTGTTGGTTATAAGCCATCAAATACTCGGCCTCATGCCCATTTTTCTCAACCGTTTTCCCCTTAAACCACCCGTTTTTAAAGAAGGGAGTTCCTTTATATACTTTTGTAAAAGTATTATTGGTCTTATTAACTGCCTCTAATGCTCGATAAAAAGCTACCAAAACGGTATCTCCTTTTTGGTTCACTTCGATACGTGCATCTTGATCGGTCATTTTGGTTTCAGGCAAAAAGTAGCTGTACGCTTTTTTATCTTGGGTGAAAGCGTGTAAACAATACCCAATGAAAAGCAGGCTGATAAACATCTTTTTCATCGTCTTATGGCTAAATTGTTTGCTAATGAACCTAAAAATAACACAATTCATTCAAAGAATGTCTTTATTTTTTTACCCAGAAAATAATGGGAGGAATTAGCTATATTTCAACTGACCTCGTAATATTGCGCTACCACTTCCTTTTTGTATATGCCAGTACCTGTCGATGAGCCTTTGTTAGCCGAATTGTGGAGCCGCTTCAAAACAGGGGATGAAAATGCTTTTGACAAATTAGTCGAATTGCGCTACCGAATGCTTTTCAACTACGCTACCCGATTCACCAAAGACCGCGATTACATCAAAGACTGCATTCAAGATTTATTTTTAGAATTATGGGAACGGCGCGAACGGCTGGTTGATACCCCCTATGTGACCATTTATTTGATAAAAGCCCTGCGAAACAATTTGGTACGACAGCTTAAACTTGATAAAGGCTGGTTTGATTACCAAGAGGTGGAAGAAAACACGCTCATCGAGACGTCCACCATTGAAGGGGATTTGATTCATGCGGAGGTACTTTCGGAACAAGAGCAAACGATTCGCAAAGCCATCGAGCAACTTCCAACGCGCCAACAAGAAGTGATTTTTTTTAAATTTTACGAGGGCCTCAGCAACGAAGAAATCGCCCAAATTATGGATGTGGAGCGACAAACCGTCGCGAATTTTTTGTACCGAGCATTGACCCAACTCAAAAATATCCTTCCAACGCTGCTTCTCTTGCTTCCTTTTTTACTGCGCTATGTCAAAAAAGTTGCCTAAACGTTTAACCAAAGGCAAAACAATAGACTCTCACTATCAACACATTAGCAAATCAATTTCTCATTTTTGAAAAAAAGTTGAAAATTTTTCTCCAAAAAAGGGTATTCCTTCTTTGGTAAGTACTATTTCATTACAACACACCTTCAAATTTGATAATTAAATCTATGAAAGATTATAACGAATATACGGTTTCCGAATTTGTCTTAGATGATTCTTTTAGGAGGTGGGTTCTTAAAAATTCACCTTCCGAAAGTTCTTTTTGGGAAAAATGGCAACTTGACCATCCAAATCAGCACGAAAATATCTCAAAAGCGAGAGAATTTGTGCTCAAAATGCACCGTTCTCACGAGCTTTTGAGCGATGATGAGCTAAAAGAAGCGCTCAATCAACTTTCGGAAGCACGAAATCGTGAAAATGTTTTTGTTAAACCATTGCTTAATCGAATAAGCTGGTGGAAACAGGCCGTAGCGGCGATGGTAGTTTTGGGGTTAGTTGGCGCAATCTATGCTATTTATCAAACCAATGTCAACCCGCCTGTTGCGTATGAAGTACGAAAAAGTCAGTTGGGGACACAATTGGTAGAGATAATCAACGACGATAAAACTGAAAAATGGGTATCACTCCCCGACGGCAGTAAAGTTCGGCTATCTCCGCTTAGTCGATTAAGTTATCCTAAAGCTTTTGCTTCTGCTGCTCGTGAAGTGTACTTGAGTGGAGAAGGATTTTTTGAAGTAACTAAAAACCCACAAAAACCCTTTTTGGTATATGCCAACGAATTGGTTACCAAAGTACTCGGCACAAGTTTTTGGGTACGGGCCTTTGACAAAGCCGAAAAAGTAGAAGTGATTGTCAAGACGGGTAGAGTGTCGGTCTATTCGGCTGAAGAACAGGCAGAAAAAGCCCCTAGCACTCAATTGACGGGGACTATCCTCACGCCCAATCAGCAAGTTATTTTTGACCGAAAAGATGAAAATATTGAGAAGTCCTTAGTAAGTACTCCCGCTCCCCTTGTTGAAGTTGCGCCTCAAAAGTCATCGGGGCTTACGTTCAACAGTGCGCCAGTTGGTCAAGCGTTTGAGGCACTTAGTCAGGCGTACGGAATCGAAATTTTGTACGATAAAGACGTTGTTAAAAATTGTGAAATTAGTGCCGAGTTTGTCAACGAAAGCTTTTATGAGCAATTGGATTTGATTTGTAAAGCAATCGATGCCACATATCAAATCGTCAATGCCCAAATTATCATCCAAGGAAAAGGTTGTACCCCCAATTAAACATTTCCAAATCCACTACTAAATGATTCAAACCCAACATAAAAACCTCATTTGTACTGCATGATATAAACACAACCCAACATCTCCCCTATAAAAAAGAAATCGGAAACGCGCCAACGTCCCCGATTTCAGGTCAGTCCCCGCAAAGTTTCTCAGGCTTGCAGCTCTCCGACAGGACGTCGGACAGGGGACTTTTTGTCTCAAAAATTAACATTGAAAACGTTTCAAATGTATGAAAAATGTTTCTAAAACGCTAAAGATTTGCCTAAAAATCATGCGTCTTTCCTTCTATCAATTTTTATTGTCAGTCTGGACCTGTACTTGGGTATTGGCCACCAACGGCAATGCGCAAGAATTACTCAATCGACGTTTATCGGTTTCAATTGAAAATCAAAACCTTGACTTTGCTATTCGCAAAATCAGCAAGGTAGCTTCCGTGCGGTTTGTTTATAGCCCGCAACAAATCAAGGCCGAGCGAAAGATTAATTTAAACGCACAAAATCAGCCACTTGCAACTATTCTTGAGACACTGTTTAAGCCGCTAAATATTTCGTATGAAGTAAACGGCGCTCAAATTTTACTCCGTCAAGAACATTCTGCTGCCATTATTCCCCAGCAAAGTACCTTCCCCGAACCTCAGTCTGTTGATATTTCGGTGAGTGGAACCGTCACTGACGAGAAAAATGAACCTATGCCAGGGGTAAGTGTGGCCATAAAAAACACCACTCGGGGTACTACCACCGACCCAAACGGGCGCTTTATTCTTTCCATCCCTGACGAATCAGCTGTTTTGGTGTTTTCATTTTTGGGGTACGAAAAACAGGAAGTGGCGGTAGGCTCGCGCAAAACGCTCACAGTTCAGCTTCGCCCCGACCCTAAAAGCCTCCAAGAAGTAGTCGTTGTAGGCTACGGCACGCAAAACAAAGCTACGTTGACGGGCTCCGTAGCCACCGTTGACGCAAAAACATTCCAAGACCGTGGCCCAGTGGCAAGCCCATTAGCTGCTTTACAAGGTCAAGTAGCAGGTGTGACCGTCACCCGTAGTTCGTCACAGCCTGGTCGTGAAGGTTGGAATTTTCAAATTCGAGGTGCGGCTTCTATCAATAGCACAGAGCCGCTCGTGATTGTCGATGGATTACCTGTACCAGGAGTGAGTGCCTTGAATTCATTCAATCCAAACGATATTGAAAATATTTCCTTCTTAAAAGACGCTGCTGCTTCTATTTATGGCTCACGCGCCGCTGGTGGGGTTGTTTTGATTACGACCAAACGCGCCAAAAACGGCAAGCCACGCATAGAATACAACGTGGCCTTATCCCAAAAAAATATCGGTCTTTTGCCCAAACTCGTTGACATAAACGGCTGGGGGCCACTAATCAAAGAAGCCCGCGAAACCGACGGTTTTCCAGCGACGGACATCTGGTTTAACTTTGCCAACGTCGCCATTGCGGCCAAACAAAACGGCATCGACTGGATGACGAAAGCCCAATACGATGCCATGAGCTTACAGGGAGCCACTTTGTTTTCGGATGTGAAAGACTTTACCTTTTTCAACGGTACCGAACAAGATGTTTTATGGGGAAAAGCACACTCTCAAGAGCATCAGCTCAGTATCTCGGGGCGTTCCGAAAAATCTGGTTACCGTATTTCCTTAGGCTTTTTGAACGACGGTAGTTTGCTACAACCAGGCAATAACTCTAACAAGCGCTATAACCTCCGCTTGGCCCACGATTATCAATTCTCAAAGAAATTGAACCTCGAAAGTAATCTTTCGATTGAGCGAAATACCATTGTTCAGCCTACTCGCTTAGGCGACGCTTTGAACAACGGAAACCAGCCAGGGAAACCGCTCTCTGGACTCGGCTTGACAGGGTTGCCTTATGTTTGGGGTTCGGGTATTGGGAATGCTTCTGTCAACTCAATCGCTTCTTACGGTGGGGATAACACCGAATCAAATACGCGCCTCAATGGCAATTTTAAACTAACGTACGACCTACTGCCTAGTTTGAAAGCGGTCGCCTCATCGGGATATTATTTGTTAAATACCGATTATCGTACGATGGAAAATATTATTTCTTGGTATGATTATGCAGGTACGTCAAAAATTTCAGACTTACCAGCACGGACTTCGTATCAGCGTGGTACCAAAACAGAGTCGAACGTAACGGCAAGTGGCTACTTGGAATTCAACAAAAACGTGGCCGATGCGCATTCAATCAGAGCAGTAGCGGGAGCGCAGTACGAGCGTTTTGAATACAATCGTATTCTAGCCAAAACGTTTGATGTGGTGATGGGTGTTCCTCCTTCGTTGAACCTAAGTACAGGTGACCCTACCTCAAAATCGGTGGGTGAAGCCCAATACCACACCGCGATTGCTGGTTACTTTGGTCGCTTCAACTACGCGTTTAAAGACCGCTACTTGGTCGAAGCCAACTTGCGTTACGACGGTTCTTCGAAGTTTCGTCCCGAAGATCGTTGGAAAATGTTCTACGGAGTTTCGTTGGGCTGGGTGCTGTCAGAAGAAAACTTTATTAAAAACACGGGGTTCTTCGACATGTTGAAACTGCGTGCTTCCTACGGAGGGTTGGGTAACCAAAGCGGGATTGGGTCGTACGATTACATCCAGTTCTTAAACTTATCGTTCTCTACCAACCAACAAAGCTCAGGGTTTCCTATCTTAGGTACCGCTCCAGCCGTACGTATAGCTCCTAGCGGAACGCTCGTTGCGTTTGACCGTACGTGGGAAAAAGTCGAAAATCAAAACGTTGGATTAGATTTTGGCATACTTAAAAATCGCTTGACGGGTAGTTTTGATTATTTTGTCAAAAACAACCGAAACATGCTCCTCAACCGTACTTACCCTGCCGTTTTAGGGGCAAGTGCACCGCAGGGTAATAATGGCCATTTAAGAACTTGGGGCTGGGATTTATCGCTTAATTGGCGCGGTAAAATCGGTGGACTTACCTACCGAATTGGTGGCAATATCTCGGATAACCAGAACAAACTTCTCAGTTTTGGCGGACAAAATATCATTGGTTTAGGAACTCGCGGATACAATACTGCCGTCGAAGGGTATCCCATTGGTTCCTATTTTGGACTTGAGTACGCGGGTCGCATTCAGACCGCCGAACAGCTAGAAGCTTACCGAAAATACATCACTGGCAATAACATTGGAATGCCTAGCGGTGCCGCCGCCGCCCAAGCCAATTCACGTTTGGCGTTGGGAGATAATATGTTCAAAGACTTAAACGGTGACGGAAAAATCACCTTCCCCGAGGATGCTAAATTCCTAGGTACTGACAACCCACGGTTAACGTATTCGTTCAACGGCGGGGCAGAGTTTAAAGGCTTTGACTTAAACTTTATCTTCCAAGGAGTTGGACAGCGTACTATCATTCGTGACGGTAACTGGCGTATTCCCGCGGCGGTCATTTTCCAAGCACAAAATGCAGCTTTTGTAGATCAATGGTGGACTCCCTCACGGACAGATGCGTCACTTCCACGTATTTCAACGACGGGGACGGTCAACAATTACAACTATTATCCATCGGATTGGGTAGCGGAAAATGGGGCTTATTTACGCCTGAAAAATTTGGTGGTAGGTTACACCTTGCCTAGTCAGCTAACCAAAAAAGCGAAGTTGGAACGAGTTAGGGTTTATTTCTCAGGAAATGACCTATGGGAAATCACCAAAATCCGTGATGGCTGGGATCCTGAGGCTACTCGCACGGTTTCAAACAATGGCGACGGCGAAAACAACAATGTCGTGACGTTCAGCCAGCGTTATCCATTCTATCGCTATACCACGTTTGGCTTAAACGTAACCTTCTAACTCCTTCAAATGCACACTTTTATGAAAAGAAATACATTTTTCTCTCGAATTTTAGCCGCGTCGCTGGCGTTTGTAAGTGTTAGCTGTAATTCATTGATAGACATGAAACCCATCAATGAAATTTCGGATGCGGGCTTTTGGCAATCACCCGACCAATTTAAACTCGCCGCCAACGAGTTTTATACCTATCTGCGGACGTTCAATGCGATTTTGGACGACAATCCTCACGCTGATCGCCGCGGCGATTTACTGTTCGTCAGCGGAGGAAATGCCTTTAGCAATGGTGCCAATACAATACCTTTGACCGACGGAAACTGGAATTATGGGCGTATTCGTGCCGTAAATTACTTATTGGATAAGGCAACTTCCTACCCAAAACCTGCTGATATTAAGCTTTTTGTGGCAGAGGCAAAGTTTTTCCGAGCTTATCTATATTTCGATTTATTGCAACTGTACGGCGGAGTTCCAATCGTTGACAAACTCCTCACGACCGAATCGCCCGAATTACAGGCGCCTCGAAATACCCGTGAACAAGTGGTAGATTTTATCATTTCAGATATTGAAGCTGCTATTACAGATTTGCCCCTCGAAAGTGCCATTGGGGCTGGTGATAAAGGACGAATCAGCAAAGGTGCTGCTCAAGCATTTTTGGGCCGAGTCGCTTTATTTGAAGGTACATGGCAAAAGTTTAGAGGAAATTCAACCCGAGCCAATGCCCTTTTGGACAAGTCGATTGCGGCTAGCAATGCGGTGATGTCGAGCAATGAATATCAGTTGTTTGCCCCAGCTGTTTTGGGCGATTCGGCCCAGAAATACATGTTTATTCTTGAAAATCAGCAGTCAAATCCAGCTAACTTGACAAAAGCAGCTAATAGAGAATACATTTTGACCAATCGTTATGATTTTGCTTCGCGTCAAATTCGAATGAACATCACCCACTCTACGTTGAATAACGTTTTTTGGGTAACCAAAAAAATGGCCGATATGTACCTCTGCCAAGACGGGCTTCCTATCAACAAGTCAACGCTATTTCAAGGATATAAGACGACGACTTCCGAGTTTATCAATCGCGACAATCGAATGCGATATAATTTGATGCTTGATGGAAGATATCACTGGGACAATGAAAATCCTGGAGCGCGTACTACTTGGAGAGGTGATGCCGCTGATATAGCAGGTTCTCGAGGACGACATAATGCAGCCACGGGTAGCGGATATGGAAACCAAAAGTGGGCAACCGAACGGCGCCTCAACGATAACGAGGAAGGGTATGATTATCCCGTTATTCGCCTAGCAGAGGTGTTACTCAACTACGCCGAAGCAGTGTATGAGCGAAACGGAACAATTTCTGACGCTGATTTAGACAAATCACTCAATCTCGTTAGAAATCGAGTGAATAAGGCCATGCCCAAATTGAGCAATGGGTTGGTGAGTAGCAATGGGCTGGATATGCGCACCGAAATCCGCCGCGAGCGTACGATTGAATTGTATTTTGAAGGCTTCCGAGTGGATGACCTTAAGCGTTGGAAAACGGCTGAGACAGAACTTCCTACCCCTATCGAAGGGATTACTTGGACAGGTACCGCCTTCGAAACTCGCTGGGCAGGGATAAAAGCGCAGGTCGTCAATGGGGTTTACCGCCTCGAAAGCAACCGCAAATGGGCTGAGAAGAACTACCTACTTCCTCTCCCCTCACAGCAAATTCAGCTAAACCCCAACCTTACTCAGAATCCTGATTGGTAATTAGTTTTTTTTTCATCAAGGTTAATTAAGTGAGTAATCGTAGTGGCGGCGACTGTCGCCACTACCTTCCAACCATAAACACTATGAAATTTCTGCTTAGTATCTTGCTTATAACGGCTTTGTCAAGCAAAGTATGGGCTCCAGCTTTTGTTGACAAAAGCCTAAACTATGCGGCCAAACAAGTCGAAAAAACCCTCGCACTCATTCCTGACAACACCAAAGATATCCCTCGAAATATCAATCAAGGCTCCACCAAGTGGCGATTTGTGAATTTTCGCGACTGGACGAGCGGCTTTTGGCCAGGCACCTTATGGTATTTATACGAATATAACCATGATTCAAAACTTAAAACCGAAGCCGACCGTTTCTCGCGATTACTGACTCCGCTTTCCAACGAACCCGCCTTTGACCACGATTTGGGGTTTCAAATTTTTTGTAGTTTCGGAAATGGCTACCGAATCACGAAAAATCCAGAATACAAAAAAATAATTCTAAAAACAGCAGACGTACTGGCGACCTTGTATAACCCTAAAGTAGGAACGATTTTATCTTGGCCGCGTGAAGTGAAGAAGTTTGGTGGACACAACACCATTATTGACAACATGATTAATTTGGAATTGCTTTTTTGGGCGTCCAAAAACGGAGGAAATAAAAAGTTGTACGACATCGCCGTTAAACACGCCGAAACCACCATGCACAACCATTTTCGTCCCGATTTTACCTCTTATCACGTGGTGGTCTATGATACACTGACGGGCAAAAAACGTTCGGGCGTAACGCACCAAGGCTACGCCGACAACAGTATGTGGGCGCGCGGCCAATCGTGGGCTATCTACGGGTTTACGATGTGTTTTAAAGAAACAAAAAAGCCTGAATTTCTTGATTTTGCGCAAAAAGTAACCGATGTCTATTTGAAAAACTTGCCCGCCGATTTAATTCCTTACTGGGATTTTAATGCCCCCAATATTCCGAATGCCCCCAATATTCCGAATGCCCCGCGCGACGCCTCCGCAGCGGCAGTGACGGCCTCGGCGTTGCTTGATTTATCGACATTTGTCAAAGACCCAGCGAAGAAAACACTGTATTTCGAGAAAGCTAAAGCGATGTTAGCGGAATTGTCAACGCCAAGGTACCAAAGCGGTGCCACCAATAGCGCCATTCTTTTACATTCAACGGGGCATCACCCCAATGGCACCGAAATAGATGCGTCTATCAATTATGCCGATTATTATTACGTGGAAGCGCTAATGAAATTGAAAAAATCAAAAGGGCATTAGTGGCTACCCGTACCGCGACAATAAACCTTTCATTCTGAATGAAAAAGCTCTCAATCAAAGCCATAGCCGAAACACTTCAGATTTCTACTGCCACGGTTTCGTACATTCTTAATGGCAAAGCCAAAGAGAAACGAATCAGCGAGGAGTTGACGCAAAAGGTGCTGGCCTTTGTGGAGAAAACCAATTTTAAGCCCAATCATCTGGCCAAAAGCCTGCGAACGGGCAAAACCAACGTGATTGGGCTCATGGTTGAGGACATTGCAGATACTTTTTTTTCCAGCATTGCGGGAAGTATTGAGAACATTGCTTACGAAAATGGCTACAAAATCATCTACAGCAGTACCAAAAATAACGCAAAAAAAGCCAAAGAGTTGATTGCAACGTTTCGAGAAAGAAACGTCGATGGGTATATTATTACACCCACCGAAAACATGGAAAACGACATTCGCGACTTAATGCAAAGCAACTTACCCGTTGTTCTTTTTGACCGTCAGTGCAAAGATGTTGACGCCAGTTATGTCGGGATGAACAACCTTGAAAGTGCCTACAAAGCCGTTGATTTTTTGTTTTCTCAGGGCTACAAAAACATCGGTTTGGTCACCTTAGACTCCACCCAAGCACAGATGATAGACCGATTGCTGGGATACCAACGCGCCGTTTACGAACACCGCAGGGATACTCACCTGATTAAGTTTGATTATCTAACCGCCAAAACGACGGATATTACCGACGACATAGAACAGTTTTTAAAGCAACACCCCCAACTCGATGCGCTCTTTTTTGCCACTAACTACCTTGCTATCAGTGGCATTGAAGTATTGAGTCGTTTAAAAATCAACATCGGTAGTGAGTTTGGTATTGTCGTGTTTGATGACAATGATTTGTTCCGCATTCACCAACCTACCATTTCGGCCATTGCCCAGCCCGTTCATGAGATGGCCCAGCAACTCATTCTGACCCTACTCGAACACATGAACCGTCGTACCGAAGCGTATTTGCCCCAAAAACACGTCTTACCTGCAACGCTCATCAAACGATTATCTTCTCAAAAACAGCCCTTCCAAGGTTTAAAACCTTGGAAGGGTTAACCAATCACATCGAATAAAAACCCACCAAAATTTTAAAAAACATGGCTCAAACATCAATGCTTTTCCTTTGCTTAACCCTTCTGCTCAAGCAGTTGGTATGGGGACAAACGGGAGTGTTAGAAAACACCCGCACGACCCTACAATCACCCGACAAAAAAATAACCTGTCAGGTGTACCAAAAGCAAAACGCCGACGGTAGAAGGAGTATTTTTTATACAGTATCCTACAAAAATTCTCCTGTGATTTCCGAATCTGCCTTAGACATACAGCTCGACAATCACCTCTCGGAATTGGCGATGGCGTTGAAGGTGGACAAAACCCAGTATTGGTGCGAAGACCTTACGTTTATCAAAACAGAAACCTCAAAAAAGGATACCACATGGAAGCCACTTTACGGCGAACGCTCTGTCATTAGGGATAATTTTGAAGCGGCAACCCTGTCGTTTCAAAAGGCCAGTAATGCCGATTACAAAATGCAAATTCAAGTAAGGGTCTATAATGAAGGAGTTGCGTTGCGGTATTTTTTCCCTGAAAACCCTAAAGGTAGCTACTACCAAATCAAAGCGGAAAATACAGAATTTGCCCTTCCTTCTGGCAGTATCGCCTACTATACCCAATGGGCACAAGGAAAATACAGCTCACTTCCGTTGAAAGAGTGGGTGGATGATTGTGAACGTCCTTTGACCCTAAAACTTCCTGAGGGTCTGTATGTTAGTTTGGCTGAGGCTGCCATGACCGATTATGCTCGTGGGAAATTCAAATTGCACCCTTCCAAACCCAATTCTATTTTAGTTTCTCTCGACGATAAGGTGGACGCCATTACCTATTTTGGCACGCCATGGCGAATGATAATGATGGCCGAAACGCCAGGAAAATTGATTGAGAACAACGACATTTTACTGAACCTTAATCCCCCCGCTTCCAACGATAAAAGTAAAGGCTGGGGAGATTGGTCATGGGTGAAACCTGGTAAAATTATTCGGGAAATGACCTTGACAACCGAAGGAGCTAAAACCGCCATTGATTTCGCGCAACAACGTGGTTTACAATACATTTTGTTTGATTGGAAATGGTACGGTCCTGCCCTTACGTGGGATTCGGACGCTACCCAAGTAAAAGCCCCGATCGACATGCCAGCGGTAGTTAAGTACGGAAAAGAACGAGGAGTAGGTGTTTGGCTCTACGTCAACAAACAAGCATTGGTCAAACAAGCCGACGAACTTTTTCCGCTTTTTCGTCAATGGGGTATCAAAGGCGTAAAATACGGTTTTGTCCAAGTGGGAAGCCATCGTTGGACGGTGTGGGTGGAAGAAATGATTAAAAAATGTGCCGAAAATCAACTCATGGTCAACGTTCACGACGATTGGCGACCGACGGGTGAAATGCGCACCTACCCTAATCTTATGACGGCCGAAGGCATCCGTGGGAATGAAGAAATGCCAGATGCTACCCACAACGTTACGCTACCGTTTACGCGCTATATCGGTGGAGCGGCCGATTATACCGTTTGCTACTTTGATAAACGCATCAAAACCACTCACGCGCATCAGTTGGCCATGGCAGCGGTCTATTACAGCCCGCTCCAAACCTTGTTTTGGTACGATAAACCTGCTTTGTACGAAGGCGAACCAGAGTTGGAATTTTGGAAGCAAATTCCAACGTCTTGGGATGAAACCCGCGTGCTTCAAGGGGAAATTGGGCAGTTCATCACCACCGCTCGTCGAAGTGGTAACGACTGGTTTATAGGCACTATGACCAACAATGACGCCCGTAGTTTGGAGGTAAAATTTGACTTTTTGCCTAAAGGTAAAAAATACCAAGCCCGTATTTACTCCGACGATGACAGCGTTCCGACCAAAACCAAAGTTGGCATTCAAACACAGGAAATAGATGCTAAAAGTGTGTTGAAAGTGAATCTTAAAGCCTCGGGAGGACAAGCTATTTGGTTGAAAGAAATATAAAATAGTCACGGAGTAACAGAAAGTTTTTCACAGAGTAGCACAGCTTAGTGAAACTCCGTGTCGAACTCTGGGTAACTCTGTGTCTTCAAATCAAATTCAAATGAAAACGTACATAGGAGTAGATATAGGTGGGTCGCACATGACGGCGGCAATTGTTAACCTTTTTTCGGGAACAATTGAAAAAGCGTCGCTCCAACGAATACAGGTTGAACCTCACGCCTCTGCCAATGAAATTTTAGAACTTTGGGCTACCACCATTTCTAAAGTAGTTCCCTTGGAAAACCTTTACAACTGTCAAATTGGTATCGCCATGCCAGGGCCATTTGACTACGAAAACGGTATTTGTTGGATGAAAAACGTCAATAAATACGACCACCTCTACGGCCTTGACATTCGTCAAGAATTAGCAAAACGCCTCGGCATTGCACCTTCTCAAATCAGTTTTAGAAACGATGCAGAAGCGTTTTTGGCGGGCGAAATGGTATTTGGAGCAGGGCGAGGTTTTTCCAAAGGACTAGGAATTACGCTTGGGACGGGTCTGGGTACGTCATTATTTGAGAGAGGGAACGCTTACGATCTAGCGCTTGGCATCAACCATCCACTGCACGAAGGTGTAGCCGAGGACTACATTTCAACTCGTTGGTTTATAAAGCGTTATACCCAACTTACCCAAGATGCCATTGCAGGCGTGAAAGAGCTGGCAGGTGCCTATAAGACCAATCTTGCGGCTCGGCAAACATTTGATGAGTTTGCCCAAAACCTGAGTGTGGTGATGGAACAGTTTGTTGCTCTTTACCAACCCGACGTGATTGTTTTTGGGGGAAATATTGCCCAGTCCTCTGAGCTATTTTTCCCTGTTATTGATGCGCGCCTAATGGGTCAAGTAACGCTGCGTCAGTCTGCCCTAAACGAATACGCGGCTTTGATGGGCTCGGTCAGCCATGGGGTTTTACAAACAACTCACTTCCAGAACGTTGAGGCTCCATGAAATCGCACTTCGTCATTTGCCTTAGTTTCTTTGGAATTGGTTTTACCAGTAAAGCCCAGCCCATGCCTTCGTTTCAGGAAGTTTCCCAAAAAGTACAATCGTGGGTTGACAGTGGGTACTATAAAGGAGCGAATCTGATGATTGGCGATCGCCAAAAAGTCATTTTTCAACAATCTTTCGGTTCCTACTCCGTCGAAACAACGGCCTACATAGCCTCGGCGGGAAAATGGCTGGCCGCCGCAACCCTCGCCGCAGTGGTGGACGAAGGAAAACTGAGTTGGGAGGATAAGGTAGTCAAGTGGTTACCCGAATTTACCGATGCCAAAGGTCAGGCGACTCTTCGTCAGTTATTTTCCCATACCGCAGGTTATCCTGATTATCAGCCGAAAGGCAACCATCGAGACGATTACCAAACGCTGAAGGAATCCGTCAAACACATTCAAGCCTTGCCTTTAGCGAACCCTAATCGACCTTTTTTCTACGGTGGTTTGTCGATGCAAGTCGCTGGACGAATGGCCGAAGTAGCTACAGGTAAGGATTGGGAAACGCTTTTTCAAGAAAAAATTGCCCAACCGTTGGGAATGACTCACACTCATTTTACCCCCGTTGACTCGGTTGGTGGTGGGCACAGTCCCATGTTGGGCGGAGGAGCCGTTTCGTCAGTCGGAGACTATGCTCGTTTTTTGCAAATGTTTTTGAACAAAGGCGTTTTCAACGGCCAACGAATTCTTTCCGAAAAAGCAATTGCCGAAATCCAAGCTGACCAAATCAAAAGCGCCGCCATCACCGATGCAGGATTAGGCGACTACGTCAAACGCACCCGAGGGTCTTTTCGCAAAGACATTTACGGATTAGGAATTTGGCGAGAAGAAACCGACGCCCTGGGCAATCCGACCCTCATCAGCAGCCCAAGTTGGGCAGGAGCTTACCCTTGGATTGACTACAAAAATGGCCTCTACGGCTTTTTATTAACGCACATCGAAGACGGTCAAATGGGGCGAAATGGCTTTAGTTCCTTTTGGAGCAGCCCTGTTTTACCCCTGATTGTTCGCAAAGAAATCAAGAAATAATCCCCCATTTACATGAAAAAACAGTTCATTTTTTGGCTTTTCAACCTATTATATTTTGCAGCTTTTGGCCAATCAAAAAAGGTTCATCCCTATCTTTTTTACACTCCTGAGCGGGTCAAAATCACCAAAGAACGTCTCCAAACCGATACTTCACTGGCCAACGCATGGCGCAGTATGTTGCAACGCACCGACAAGTCTCTCGAAGGAAAAGGGGGAAATTTGGAGAACCTGACGTTGGCTTATTGCATGACAGGCGACACGAAATACGCCGAACGGGCCAAACTTTTGTTGCTCGACTGGGTAAATCGTGCTCAGTGGGACGGTATGGACGACCGTACTCCACGGTGGAACTCAGGCTTGGGTACTGCCCGTGGCTGTTTTCAAACTGCCATTGCTTTCGACGGGCTTTACCAATTCCTTACCCCTACGGAACGAACTGATATTGCCAAAAAAATGGTCAAACTGGGGATTGAGCCAGCCTTCAACGACTGGGTATCTGAAAATAGCCGCATTCATACCCTCAATTCAATGGGGCACAATTGGTGGTCGGCGGTGGTGTACCAAGCAGGGATTGCTTCCATGGCAGTGCTCAACGAAGAACCGCAAGCCAAGGCCTGGGCCGAAGAAATTATGCGAGCTTCCAACGAATGGTTTGCGTTTCAAGGCAGTGTCTTGGAAAATAAACCGTCCAATTTTGATGCCAACGGAGGCTTTTACGAAAGTGTAAGTTATGCCAACTTTGGGGTTTCAGAATACCTAACGTTTCGTTTGGCTTGGACCAATCTTTTCGGAAAGGTATCAATGCCTTATGATGAAACCCTCAAAAAGACAGTCGATTGGTTTATCCATGCCTCCTATCCCACGTTGAAGCACCGATTAATGTCGCTCAATTTTGGGGATTCCAACGACCATGCCAACGGAGAACGGCCTGCCAAATTGATGATGGCGTTGGGAATGGGGGATGCTCATTATCATTGGTATTTACAACAAATCGGTAACAGCGAAGGACGAGAGGATATGAATCTTGCTACACCGTTGGGATTACTGTACCACCCTGCAGAAGTACGAATTATGAATGGCGAATTACGAAAGGGCAATCCCAATTCGACACTCGGCCTTCTGAACTCGACACTCCCCAACCCCCTTCCTACCGCTGCCATTTACAAAGACATGGGCTGGGGAATGCTTCGCTCGTCTTGGGAAAAAGATGCGACGTTATTGGGGGTAAAATCGGGTTATACGTGGAATCACGCCCACGCCGATGCGGGTTCATTTGTGCTGTATCACAACGGCCAGTACTTGCTCATCGACGGCGGAGATGTGGGCTACGGTTTACCTGAGTACAGCAGTTATTTTGTTCGAAGTGAAGCCCATAACGTAATGATGTTCAACGGAAAAGCCCAAGACCCGCAAGACCAGTACCATGCCGTCAAGACACCTGGAAGTCTTCATAACCTAATCAATAGCCCATCCCTGAAATATATAATGGCAGATGCTACGGGGCCTACGTCTCGGTATTTTCTGCGTAATTACCGCCATTTCCTTTGGCTTGATAAAGTGATTTTGGTCTTGGACGATGTAAAAACGTACGAAGCGGGCAAGTTTGAATTTTTGTTACACTACCAAAATGAAGCTAAAAAGAAAGGCCCCGACCTCGAAATCAACCAAGGGGAAGCGTCTATTTTGTTTCGTCCGCTTTATCCTGAAACATTGCCATTAGGTTATCCGCACGATTTTCCCGAAAAAATGAAATTAGAAGAACGATGGGGCATCAAAGACCGTGATGCCAAAACGAAAATCCCTTACTATGCCATTGCACCCGCCGAAAACTCACGGCAAACCAAGTTTTGGAACGCCATTTTATTGTTAGACAATACCAACAAAGCCGTTGAAACGTTTGTAGGTTCTTCGGGAGCAAACGGAGCCGCAGGGCGCACCAATTTACCTATAATTGAAAAAATAAGCGGCGATAATTGGCAAGGACTTCGTATTTTTCAAAACGGGAATGTAACCGAAGTTTATCTTAATCTTCTTGCCGATGGCCGACTTATGCACCGCAATGCCAATGCCATTATAAATGGCTGGGAAACGGACGCTTACCTAACCGTCGTGACTTTCCCCGAAAAAGCCGACCATACTAATCCAGATAACTTGACCTCCTTTTTTGTGAGCAACGGAAGTTACCTGAGAAAGGGTGGAAAAACGTTTTTAAATTCTCTTTCAAAAGTGTTTTTGAATGCTGATTATTCCAACAAGCAATTGAAAGTACAAGTCGATGGCCAGCCGTTGATGCGTCTATCATTGCGGGCTACCGAAAAACCAAACGCAATGATTATCAACGACAAAACGATTGCACCCGCATGGAAAGATGGTAAGGTAACCATTGACGTGGAAAACAAATGATGTGATACGTTTACAAATAGGTAGCCCCTACGGGGCAGGGACAAACGAAACGTTTGTTAAAAACACCGTAAAAACTGCCCCGTAGGGGCTACCTGTTTGTAGCCCCCACGGGGCAAGAAAAACGAAACGTTTGTTAAAAACACCGTAAAAACTGCCCCATCGGAGCTACAAATAGGTAGCCCCTACGGGGCAACGATAAACGAAATGTCCATCAAAAATGCTACTACAAACAGGTAGCCCCCACGGGGCAAGAAAAACGAAACGTTTGTTAAAAACGCCGTAAAAACTGCCCCATCGGGGCTACCTGTTTGTAGATAAAAAAAATGATTCGTGACAAATCGGGAATGTGCCCCATCGGAGCTACCCAACCAAATTGCTGGACGAGAAGTATCCTTTTTATTTAAATCGTGTCTTAAACAATGGAAAATGAATCAACTTATCTTTATTGTTTTAAGCCATGGCCAACACATATTCCCAACTTTACATCCATTGCGTTTTCGCCGTAAAATACCGAGCAGCCGTTATTCACCCCGACTGGGAAGATATATTACACAAATACATTACAGGTATTGTACAACACAATGGTCATAAGCTATTAGCAATCAATTCTGCGTACGACCACATACATCTTTTCATTGGCCTCAACCCCAAACAATCGATTTCTGAGCTAATGCAATTGGTGAAAGGTGATAGTTCTGAACTCATCAATAAAAAAGGCTTGACTAGCCAAAAATTTCAGTGGCAAGAAGGGTACGGAGTTTTTAGCAATAGTCGCTCCCAAATTGATTCGGTTGTCAAATACATTCTTAACCAAAAAGAACACCATAAGAAAAAAACATTTCGAGACGAATACCTCAAAATGTTGAAAGATTTTCAGGTCAATTTCGACGAAAAATACATCTTTCAAGACCCCATTAATTAATATGCCCCTACCGATGGGGCAACCCACTTCTCGAACAAAATCACGATGAAATACAAGCCCCTACTTCTGTTACTCTTCTTTTCTTCCCCCCTTTACGCCCAAGTGTGGCAGTGGTCAGTACGGGTCGAGGGGTTTAAGCACCCAGAAATCAACGATAACCCCACGGCATTTCTCTGGATTCCTGAAAATTGCAAAAAAGTGAAGGGAGTGGTCTGGGGAATGCACAATATGATTGAAGAAGGAATTTTAGAAAACACTAAGTTCCGTCAGACGATGAATGATATTGGCTTTGCTACGATTTGGGTAACGCCAGGTTTAGACATGGTTTTCGATTTCAATAAAGGGGCAGGTGAACGTTTTGAAAGCATGATGAGACAACTAGCTGAAGTCTCTGGTTATCAAGAAATAGCAACGGCTCCCGTTGTGCCGATAGGACATTCTGCCCACGCTTCCTTTCCTTGGAATTTTGGCGCTTGGAACCCCACCCGAACCTTGGCGATTGTATCTATTAAAGGCGATTCTCCCCTAACGCACCTCACAGGAAGCGGCAAACCAAACCCTGATTGGGGTACTCGTACGGTGGAAGGAATCCCAGGTTTATTTATCATGAGCGAAGTCGAATGGTGGGAAGACCGTATTCAGCCTGGTTTCAACTACGTAAAAAAACACCCCCAAACCCCCATTACCTTTTTTGCGGATGCAGGGCACGGGCACTTCGACTATAACCAACGGATGGTTGACTATATCGCATTTTTCATCAAAAAAGCGGCCAACTATCGCCTTTCCAACAACGGGCTTCGTTTTATTGACCCGCAGCAAGGGTGGCTTATCGACCGCTGGCGACCTAATGCCCCACCAACGGTTTCACCTGCCCCGTATTCTCAATTTACTGGCGATAAAAGCGTGGCTTCGTGGTGTTTTGATAGAGAAATGGCGCAAATCACCGAAGCTTATTATGCCCATCCACGCGGGAAGAAAAATCAATATCTAGGGTTTATCCAAAACGGTGATACCCTAAAACCCTCCAAATCACATGGTCAATACAGTCTAACGTTTAAACCCGCAAGCGACGGAATCACCTTTTACTTAAAACCTTTTTTTTCTGATACGTCAAAAATAAAACCCGCTTTACAACATGCGGCATCATCTTTAGTCATTGACCGTATCTGTGGACCTGTACAAAAAATAAACGACACTACTTTTCAGCTACGTTTCTACCGCATGGGATTTTTGAACCTTAAACGAAGTAATGCCATTTGGCTTCTGGCCCACAATGAAGGAGACGAACGCTTCAAATCGGCTATTCAACAGATTGAACTCAAATTTCCCATTAAAAATACCGAAGGAATCAGCCAACACATTGATTTTGAACAAATTCCCAATCAAACTACCAAAGTCAAATCCATTGATTTACGGGCCAAAAGTTCGTCGAACTTACCCGTTCACTTTTACGTAAAGGAAGGCCCTGCGTACGTATCGGGGCATCAATTGTTTTTTACGAAACTTCCTCCTAAAACCAGCTATCCCCTAAAAATCACCGTAGTGGCCTGGCAGTACGGCATTGCTGGAAAAATCCAATCAGCACAGCCTGTGGAAAAAACGTTTTGGTTGGAGAAAAGGTAAGATCGTTTTTTATTTTACCACATAGTTCATTTTAGATTTTTTCACATAGAAAACATAGTGTCTTTTGCTTATAATTTTTTATCAATAATTGATATATCAACTATTGATTTTACTATATTTGCTGCATCAATTTTTGAAAATGGAAAAGCTAACCACTTCTTTCTTTTATAATTTAGAAAAAACCGTCAAAATATATCGTCAGTTTTTTCAAAACCAATTCAAAATCAACGGGTTTGACATTACACTCGACCAATGGCTAATTCTGCATACCGTCGCCGAGTTTCCTGACATTACCCAAAACGATATAGCGGAGAAGGTATTTAAAGATAAAGCATCCGTTACTCGAATCATTGAATTATTGGTCCAAAATGGCTTCTTGGAACGGGCCATCCACCCTACCAATCGAAGAATGTTTCAACTGACTATTACCGAAAAAGGGCTTGAAACCATCGAGAAATTGACGGAATTAGTGCCCCAAATTCGCCAAAAAGCCCTTGAAGGTATCTCTCCTGCGTCGGTTTCAGCAGCCCAAGAAATGCTGGCAATGATTGTTCAGAACTGTATTCCAACTTCATCATAACATGCCTATTTACCACAAACTCGGAAAAATCCCTCCCAAGCGCCATACGCAATTTCGTAAGGACGAGGGCGGGTTGCATTACGAACAGCTTTTCGGCACCATCGGTTTTGATGGAATGTCGTCTTTGATGTACCACGTCCATCGCCCAACGATGATTCGTGAAGTCCTTTCCGAAACAGATGTTAGCCCCAACATTAGCGTCGCTAAAAGTATTAAACCTCGTTTATTGAAGGGGTTTGACCTGCCTGCGGAAAACGACTTTTTAGCGAGCAGAAAAGTAATATTGGCCAATAGCGATATTCATATTGGATTGGCCGCCCCTCGTCAGTCGCTGCGTTCGTATTTTTACAAAAACGCCGATGCTGACGAACTCATTTTTGTTCATCAAGGCACGGGAACTTTACGGACGCAACTTGGAAATATTCCATTTGAATATGGCGATTATTTAGTCATTCCTCGGGGGATGATTTACCAGATTGATTTCGACGGAGACAACAATCGACTGCTTTTTGCGGAGTCGTTTCACCCTATTTATACACCCAAACGGTACCGCAACTGGTTTGGACAATTACTCGAACATTCTCCTTTCTGCGAACGTGATTACAAACTCCCCCAAGACCTCGAAACGCACAATGAAAAGGGAGATTTTGTCATTAAAATAAAAAAACAGGGCGTTTTGTACGAGCTCCTCTACCCTACGCACCCTTTTGACGTGGTCGGTTGGGATGGGTATAATTTCCCTTACGGGTTTTCGATTCATAATTTTGAACCCATTACTGGACGCATCCATCAACCGCCGCCAGTGCATCAAACGTTTGAGACAAAGGCGTTTGTGGTTTGTTCGTTTTGCCCACGGTTGTACGACTATCATCCTGAGGGTATTCCTGCTCCCTACAACCACTCCAACATCGACTCCGATGAACTTTTGTATTATGTGGACGGAGATTTTATGAGTCGGAACAATATCGAAAAGGGACATTTGACGCTTCACCCTGGGGGTATTCCGCACGGGCCAGCCCCTGGAGCTTATGAGCGGAGTATTGGTAAAAAATCTACGGAAGAATTGGCCGTCATGATTGATACTTTCCGTCCGTTGGCCCTCACGGATGAAGCGTTAAAACTCGATGATGGGAAGTATTATCAGAGTTGGATTGAGTAATTTTTGGGCTATGTGACCCTCTGTATAAATCCTATGTATCTATGTGTTTAAATTTTTTTTACCACATAGATACATAGAATTGGGCACAATAGAAATCATAGAAGTTATTCTCTACGAATCAGGCAATGCACGAAAGTATTCGTTCACAAATGTTTTTTGACCATTGTTGAAAATGTTTAGAACGTGAAAGTTAATAAGGATTCCTTTGGGAATTTTTAGATGTTTCATGTAAGTCAATAAGGTTGCTTCAAAAATAGGGTGAATTTCTAAAACAGCCTTATTTTCTACTAGTACCAAGTCCTCGACCAGAATATCGTACCTGAGCTCGCAATCGAGCAAAATTTCTTTGTAAGGTACTTGAATTGTCTGTTGGCTTTTCGTACGTAAACCACGAAGCGAGAGTTCATGAATCAATGCTTTCTCATAATTACTTTCTAACAAGCCTGGGCCAAGAACTTTATGAACTTCAATTGCCGCTCCAATGATTTCGTAGGATAGGTCATTAATCGCCTTTTTTGTTATCATTAGTATTCATGTTTCTACATAGACAGAATTTTACACTATTGGATACATGATTTTAGTATTCTTTTACCTTATAGTCGCATAAATATTGCTGTGTGTTTATTTTTTCACCACATAGAAACATAGAAGTTGCTATGTGGCCCTATGTGTAAATCCTATGTATCTATGTGTTTAAATTTTTTCTTACCACATAGAAACATAGATTTTTTCACAATAGAAATCATAGATTAAAACGAATTCAAAAACATGTTCACGCTCGATACCATTCCTTTTGGCATTTTCTCGGTTAAAAATCGTCGCAAAAAAGTAGCAACAATCATTGGCTATCAAGTAGTTGACATAGCAGCATTGGCAAATTTGGGATATTTTAAAGATCTTAAAATCCCTAAATCTATTTTTACCAAAGAATACCTCAATGAGTTTATCGCATTGGGGAAAAACAAAACCAATGCCGTACGAACTCGACTTCAGGAAGTTTTAGCGCAGCCTCAACACCTCCCTACGTCTGTTTTCTACAACGAAACAGACGTACAACTTCACTTACCCGTCAAAATTGGAGATTACACTGATTTTTATTCGTCCGAACAACATGCCACCAACGTTGGGATGATGTTTCGTGACCCTGCGAATGCCCTACTTCCCAATTGGAAACACCTTCCTGTTGCGTATCACGGCCGAGCTAGTTCCATCGCCGTTTCGGGCACCAATTTTCATCGCCCCAAAGGACAACTGTGTCCCGACGAAAGCCAGCCTCCTTTTTTCTCGCCCACTAAACGGCTTGACATTGAACTGGAGATGGCAACCGTTATCGGCAAATCAAACCCATTAGGCGAGCCTGTCGATGTGAACGTGGCTGAAGAGTATATCTTTGGATTTCAACTATTTAACGACTGGTCGGCTCGTGATGTTCAGAAATGGGAATATGTTCCTTTAGGCCCTTTTTTGGCCAAAAACTTTTTTTCATCCGTTTCTCCGTGGGTGATTCCCATCGAAGCCCTAGCACCTTTCAAAGTTCCAGCCGCCCCCCAAACCCCTACCGTGTTGCCCTATTTACAAGAGGAAAATCGCCATTTATTTGATGTGGAGTTGGAAGTATATCTTCAAACCGCCGCTGGAACGGAGACCAAAATTTGTCATTCCAACTTCAAAAACCTCTATTGGAGCGTGTCCCAGCAGATTGCTCATCATACAGTCAATGGATGTAACTTGAACGTCGGCGACTTACTCGCATCGGGGACGATTTCGGGCAAAGAACCCGAAAGTTTTGGCTCATTGTTAGAACTAACCTGGGGTGGTAAAAAGCCCATTCTTTTACCAGATGGCACTGAACGACGCTTTTTGGAGGACTATGACACCATCATTATTCGTGGTTTTGCCGAAAAAGACGGGGTTCGAGTGGATTTTGGAGAAGTTAGAAATACGGTGCTGCCTGCTGTTTGACCTAAACCTTCCAAGGTTCCAAACCTTGGAAGGGCTTCTCAGTAAGCGTCAGAGACGCAAAACCTTATTGGCCCCAAATGATAGTTTGGGGCCAACTCTACCAATCTCCAGTATTATTTCACCGTCAAAACTACTCGCTGGTAACGGGTAAGTGCTGGTAAACCATCATCTTCTGCTTCGACGATGATGTGAATTGTTTCTCCACTTTTAGCCGCTGCTGGAATCGTAATTTCAGCATTATTGCCCTTTTGGATAATTACTACTTCTGCTTTACAGGTTCCTACTTCTTTGTATTGCCAAAATTTCAATGATACGTTGTTTTCATCGGGATCGGAGGTAGTTGGTTTTAGCACAATTTTCTGCCCACGAGTAACTGATAACTGTTTACTGGCAACTGACACCTTCGGAGCATGATTGGCATTTTTGAAATCTTTGATGCACCAATCGGCCCGTGCGGCAAAGTCGTTTTGAATCGCTGGAATCCAACGAGTTTGGGCAAATGCCTTATCCATTTGTTGCGTAAATGGATTAAAATCAGAAGCGGCATCTCCATCTTCCCAGCGGCTCGGCGTAACCGTAGATTGCACCAAACGCCCGCCCCAACCACCATCTTGTGGATTTTCGAGGTTATTCAAACCCACATCTACCAAGTGTAAAAACGCTGGAGAATCGCCTTCCGAGATAAAATCATACTGCCCAAAACTTCCCCATTGGTTCTTTTTGGCCTTTTCCATGCTACTATAAATATCCTCAATTTCACCCAAAGGAGGATTACCGTCGCCGTAGCTATAATATTTTTTCAACAATGGCCCGTGGTTATTGATAATGTCGCCCATAAACTTACCCTCTAAATATGGGTGAAGCTGCTCAGGCACAGCTCTTTTCCAAAAGTAGGCAAAACTCCAAAATTGGTTTGAATTATAATACACCTTGATGTCTTTCCAATTTGGTTCGATGTATTTTTTGTACGTGGCATCTTGGTCAAGAATCGCGTAAAGTATGGCCTTTTGGCAAACTTTCCTATAAATCTTGTCCCACTGTGGGGTATTTTTGTAGGTATCTTCAATACTTTTTAAGGCGCGCGCAATGGTGTTTGTCCCTCCCCATACTTGTAAGTAAAGCGGTGTCGTGTCATCGTCCAACAACTTAGCTTTAATAAAGTCTGACCCTGGGGTGTCTTTGGCCATTTCTCCCTCAAAATCAATGTTTCCGATGCGGATTCTGTCTCTTAAATAGTGGTGCGTCGGAAAGCCTTTCGAGTGTTTGATGAGGTTTGGATATACTTTGCCGTAAGCGTCCACCAAATCATAAATCCACTGTTCGCCTGGCCAACGGAGTTCGGTACGCTCACCATACATCTTTTTGGTCATTTCCATTTCTGACGTGAATTTTGTTCCCTTTCCATCGCCTTTGTAATGCCATTGTGAACTACTGACAATCAAACCTTCCACCTTATATTCATTGGAATAAAGCAACATTCGGATAAATGAATCCACATCGTCCAATTCTCCGTCGGTGGTGACGATGGTGCGCGGTTTGGAAGTTTGGGTAAAGCCTATGTTAGCCACCCAAATACAAATAACACACAAGAGCAAGATGTTTTTCCTCATCGATTTTTTTGTTTTTGTTATTTTTTCTTTCTTTTACTTAAAGAATTATTTCGCTCATTTTCTCTACTTACTTTATCCACGCCCAGCGTTTTGCCCAATCCGATAGATAAGCTTCACGGTATTTGGAAATGGTTCGTGCCCCTTGTTGTTCTCCTAAAAACAAGGCAGGGTTTGGTAAATCACTGTACCAATTTTTACCCAGTGGATAATCCTGTTTATTGGGTTTGCCAGGCCAAGGTGCTGTACTGACGTACGCTCCCTTTTGTCCGTCTAACTCCTTGATTGGGCTGTGGAGTACGTAATTTCCAACTTCAGGTTTTTTCGACGAATAACGTACTGCATACACGCCATTCCCTAAATAATACCCAGGCCATTGTTGATTCTGCGCCTCCAACGTAAAACAAGTTGAATCTTTAGCAATAGGCAATACAGGCCCTTTGAAGCGCCATTCTATGATTCCGTAGGCTGGAATGGTATCGGCAGTGGTGGTATTTCGTTCAAAAATAGCTCTTGAACTTCGGCGAATGGGAACAAATCGACCTCCCCAATTTTCACCCTCAGGGTTTAGTGGATTTCCAAACATTAAGTAGGCCAAAGAAGGCGTGTCTCCCATTTTAACGTGGCCTTTGTAATGATTAACAAAATCAGCACCCATTGCCCCGTGACCTTTCACAAAGTGCTCATAATAAGCACCTCCGCTCATATTTTTGGGCGCATTTTCATCTTCCATAAACCAACCACGATAGGTCGCATTGGCCTCTATCATCCACAAATTTGGGTGGTGCGATACGATGTAGGAGTAAGCATTTATACTCCATTTTTTGTTGGGACCGCCAATCCAATACACCTTTATTTTCTGTTCAATTTCGGGCGCGTCGTGCAGGGCTTGGGCAAGGTCTTCCAGCCCTCCCCATACCAACACCCAAAGCGGCTGTTTGCTTTTCTTTTTGGCACATTTTATAATCCATTCAGATCCTTCGGTTGAACTCGAATAGCCTTTGTATGTTGCTTCTGGAATGGTTCCTTGCTTACAAACTTGACGCAGTTGGTCGGGCGTTGCTAAGTTTTTATTGTGAGCCACCAATTGAGAAAAATCCTTCTCATACAGGTCAATCATATCCAACAAATCTTTCTTTCTTCCTTTTCCAAACGGCGATGAAATTAGTCCTTCAATTTGGAACAAATCAGAATACATCATCAAGTGAATCATCGACTGATTGTCGTCGGGGTCGGTTCCACCAATGTCGGTGCTGACAATAATGCGTGGCTTTTCTTTGGGCTGTGCCCAGGCAAGTCCAAAAAATCTTGTTCCAAAAAGAAACAAAAGCAGTGTAAAAGTGCGCATCAAATTATCTTTTAACAGTATTTTTTTGAAATAATACGCAATTATACGCACAAAAAAGAAGATTATCGAAAATAATAATAAATTTTCGATAATCTTCTAACTTATTGCACCCTTCCCTTTTCATCATCTGCCGCATTATCGTTGTGCCGACGTTTTCTCGCAAAAGTTTCTTTTCCAAAACGATACGAAAAAGCAACTCCTATTCGCTGCGTGTCTGATTCATTGGTCTGAAAAAATTGAGCTTGCTTGATACCAACCGAGCGATTGTGTCGTATCCACGAGTGAAATACATCGTCAACGGTAAGGCGAATACTGGCTTTATCTTTCCAAATTTTCTTCTGAACTGCCACCCATACTCGGTACATGCCAGCGGTATATGCCTGCCCGTTGAGGTCGGAACTTGCATAATATCCAGACAAATCAGCACTCCATCCTTTATCGAATCGAAATTGGTTATAAACCTCAAACCGCGCAATGTAAGCCGTTAGATTCAATTTTTCGGTATAACTCATCCCATTAAGGCCCAGTTTCGATAATCGCAACGTGTAAATTAAATTCCACCATTTGGCTGGCGAAGCAGACACGGTGGTGTTCAGCAATAGCATAGAGCCCTTGGCAACGTTGTTGGGACGAGTAATAAAAATCGTGCCCACCGCCTCTGTCGTTTGAAGAATAAGATTGGTAAAATGATTGTAACTCAACCCCATTTGTAGCCAATGTTTGTGTTGAAATTTCAACTCAACGCGGTTTTGGTACTGGGGCAACAGCAACGGATTACCAGCGGTATAAGAATATTGGTCTCTAAAAAACACAAACGGATTAAACGACTGGTAATCAGGCCGATATATCCGACGAGAAAAACTCAAATTCAACGAATTTCTGTTCAAACTATCCAATTTATAGTTGATAAAAACCGCAGGAAACAGCTTTGTGTAATTTTTGGTAAACGTACTTCCTTTCACCGCTTCATTGCCCAGTTGATTGCCCCACGCTTGGGTCGTTTCGGCGCGTAGCCCAAGCTGCACTCCTACCCGTTTCCACTCTTTTCGGGTATTTAGGTAGGCTGCGTGGATGTTTTCGCGATACTTAAAATGATTCGATTTCGTGTTGTCGATGCGTTGGGTTAGGGCAATGACGTCAAAATAATCCGAGCGATTGTCGTTATCAATCACACTCGATTTGACACCCGCTTCCCAACTGCCTTTGTTCTTCAGGGGGTGAAAATAGTCCACTTTTGCGGTATAGATTTTGATTTTACTAGGTACGAGGTACAGAAATTCTTCGCTATCGTTCAACGCACCTTCGGGCCAATAACTAAAATTTTGAACCCGTTGATTACCATTAGAAAGGTAATTAAGGTAGTTCAAGTCCGCCATCAATTCGCGGCCTTTGGTGTTAAATTTATGCTGAAAATTAAGGTTAGCACCCACATTTTTTCTTTTGTCATCAATTCCAGTTACCCCATCCCCTACTGCATCCAGCAAGCGGGCAGCATTGTAGTTATTGCTTTGATAATCAGTCACTGAACTTCGATTTCCACCATTCATGTTCAACAAAAACCCGTAAGTATTTTTTGAACTTGCGGTATAATCTACCCCTAAAATAGCATTCAGGCTTTTGGCATTCGTAACCGCATTGTTAAGCAATTCAACATTAGAAAGTTGCTGCCCCGCTGCCGAGTAAAAGCGTCGGTCAAATACATCTAGGGTATAGTTTTTTTCACAGTTGGCTCCCAAATTAGCAAACACATTCAACTTTTTATGATTGTAGTTCAGGTTCATTGCGCCATTGTTTCTTCCATAAACGCCTTGGCTAGAAGCCATTGAAACGCTTCCCATGAACCCACCTACTCGGTGCTTTTTCAAACGAATATTAATGATAGCATTGCCCGCTGCATCATATTTGGAGGATGGGTTATCCATCAATTCAATTTTATCCAACAAGCCCCCTGGTAGTGATTTCAGGTACGCCGCCAAATCTTGCCCCGACATATACGTAGCCCGACCGTCAATCAGCACCAAAATGCCGCTTTTTCCGTTGAGGCTAATCTCCCCGTTCATCCCGATGGTCACCCCAGGTGTTTTTTCCAGTACTTCCAACGTGTTGCTCGTAGCACTGCTAATCATGGATTCGACGTTGACAATCGTTTTATCAATATCTTGTTCAATCAATGGGCGTTTGGCCTTGACGACCACCTCTTTTAACTCAATGTTTTTGGCGGGTAAAAGCACGATAATAGGCAATACTAGGGCAGTTCGAGCATCGTCCAGCGTCAATATCGTACTCATAAAAGGCTTTTGCCCCATGGCCGTAATGGCCAATAGGTAAGCACCATTGGGTAGTTTATTGAACTGAAACTTACCGTCTGAATTGGTAATTTCTCCAAAAATCATGGTCGAATCCGAGGCTTTTAAAAGTTTTACCGTAGCCCCAGGAATGGTTTCATTCTGGGTATCTTTTACCGTTCCACTGATGTTTCTGGAAGCCGTTTGGGCGAAGAGCGTAAATGACAAAAAGGTCAATAACAAAATGGCTGCTGATTTCATGTAGGTGTTTTTTAAGCGTTGGTCAATTTTGACAAAGCAAATTTGTGTTGGCAGTTTTGCGCGCTAAAAAAAACCTGTCGTATCTTGCCAAAAGTCTGACAGAATACTGATTTTGGGTGTCGAACTGGTTGGTGGTCTTCCACAAAGTTTCCGTCAGCGTTTTGGAAGTGTTCGTCCTGAAAATAGCCTTGCATTTCCCGAATTATTCAACTTTGCTGCCAGTTCAATCAACACACGTAAACAGTACGCCCATGAGTACTCCACAAAATCACTGGCTAACCTCTTTTTTCGGGAAACAGCTCTATATTTACCTATCGCTTCTTTTCAGCGTTCCTTCATTTTTGATGATTGAAATCTACGTCAGAAACGTGGGAGTTCACGAAGATGAAGCCACGGCCTCAGCCATTACTTTTTTATTTATTATAGGCGTATTTGCGGGAAGGTATCTTTCTCAACTCTGGATTTCTTTCAAAAAACCCATTGATAATGAATACATTATTGCTATGATTTTGTTGATTATTGGGTGTATTGTCGCGGTATTTGTCCTTCCTTTTCAGGGAAATAGACTCATCAAATTTTTATTTTGGATTCCCCTCGTATTTATCCCGTTGCTTTTGGGTGGTTTGATTAAAATAGTTAGGCACAATGTTCAATTTCAATTGCGCGAAGCCCAAACGTCGGCCGCCCACAGTAAAAGTGAATTGCAGCTACTACAATCCTAGCTAAGTCCCCATTTTTTGTTCAACACGCTCAACAATTTGTACGGATTGTCGATTACCCAGCACGAAAAAATCCCGCCACTTTTATTAAAATTGGCCAATCTACTACGGTATTCGGTCTATGACACCAAAGAAGTATTTGTCCCGTTGAAAGACGAACTGACCTACATCAACAATTACATTGATTTTGAGAAAATACGCATTGGCGAACGGCTAATGCTCACCAGCACATTCGAGTCACTTCCTAGCCCCGACATCAAAATCGCCCCCATGTTGCTGATTGTATTTATCGAAAATGCCTTTAAACACTCCAAAAACACTGCTGAAGAACATATTTTTGTAGAAATCACCCTCAAAACTTGGGCAGATTCAATTCTATTCTCCGTAAAAAATTCGTTTAGTCTGCCGCAAGAAGGCGAAAATGTGATTGACAAACACAGCGGGTTTGGTCTGGCAAGTATTAGAAAACGACTAGAATTGCTTTACCCAAATGAACATGAGTTAAGAATTGAAGAGGAAGAAGGTTTTTACCAAATCATGTTGCGGCTGAAGATGAAGTAGTAATTGCTGGAATATAAAACCATATAAGACATATAAGAGATTATAAGGGAATTGGCCTTATATGACCTTATATGTCTTATATGGTTCACTCATTTTAAGGTTCAATAAAGTTTAAAACAATAAGAAAACATGCCCCAAATGAACTGCCTAATTGTTGACGATGAGCCCATTGCGCGGGAAATCATCAAAGCGTATTGCAGCCACTTACCCTTTTTGGCAGTGGTGGCAGCTTGTGGCAATGCTTTGGAAGCAAAGACGATGTTACAAACTCAACAAATCGACCTCCTGTTTTTGGACATCAATATGCCCGTCTTAAATGGCATTTCATTTTTAAAAACCTTAAAAAATCCACCACAAGTCATTTTTACGACGGCGTATAAAGAATATGCCGTCGATGCGTTCGATTTGGCTGCTTGCGACTATTTGCTAAAACCCTTTTCTTTAGAACGCTTTATTGTGGCAGTGGATAAAGCATTGGAGAAAAGCCCCCTAAGCCCCAATGGGGGAACTCTTTCTTACGACAGGCAAGAAGATTATTTGTTTCTAAAAGCAGATGGCAAAATTTTCAAAATCATGCACGACGACTTGCTGTTTGCAGAAGCGCAGGGGAATTACACAAAGGTCGTCACCACGCAACATACGCTGCTGCCAAGTATGACTTTTTCGAGTTTTGAGGAATTACTTCCGTCAACGCATTTTTTACGGGTGCATCGTTCGTTTTTGATTAATAAAGCTAGAATCACCCACATCGAGGGAAACCGCGTTTTTATCCAGTCCCATGAGGTACCCATTGGTAGTAGTTACCGCGAAGGATTTCTAAAAAGTCTGGGGCTTTGAATGAACGGCCTCCAATCGCTTATTACTCCTCAAAGGAAAAGTATAATTTTTCAGGTCTAGGCTTATTTTATCCAACATTTTTTGCTTTTTTTACATAGAACGTCTTTCGACGGTTTCTTGTCAACCCACTGTTAACTTCTTAACTTTTCGTTGCTGGCTATGTCAATAAAAGTTGCTATTTCCCACAAAACCAAGTACATCTTCGACCGTAGCGTAAGCCTTTCTCCTCACGTATTTCGGTTACGGCCAGCGCCCCATTCACGGACGCCTATCGAAGGGTATTCTTTCAAAATTTCGCCAAAAAACCACTTTATCAATTGGCAACAAGATCCTTTTGGCAACTACCAAGCGCGGGTTGTTTTTCCCGAAAAAACCACTGAGTTAAGCGTCGAAGTAGAGGTCATTGCCCGAATGCAGGTCATCAACCCCTTCGATTTTTTTGTGGAAGAGTATGCCACAAAATTCCCATTTAAGTACGACGACCTTTTGAGCAAAGAACTACTCCCCTATTTAGAAGCGCGCGAGTCAGGGTCATTGCTGGTCGATTGGATTGAGCAAAACAAAATCACGACCGATATAAACACCGTTGACTATTTGGTACACCTCAATCAGCGGATTTTTAGCGACTTGTTTTACAATGTACGCATGGAGCCTGGCGTGCAAACTTGCGAAGAAACCCTGACCAAACGCAGCGGTTCGTGCCGCGATTCGGCTTGGTTGTTCGTGCAAGTGCTTCGTCATTTAGGAATTGCAGCGAGGTTTGTATCTGGCTATTTAGTCCAGCTGACTTCCGATGTCAAATCGCTGGATGGGCCTTCAGGACCCGAAAAAGATTTCACCGATTTGCACGCTTGGGTAGAAGCCTATATTCCTGGGGCAGGCTGGATTGGGCTAGACCCTACTTCGGGGCTGTTTGCCAGTGAAGGCCACATTCCGCTTTGCTGTACGCCAGACTTTGCAAGTGCCGCTCCAGTGACGGGGGCCACTGACGTTTGTGAGGTTTCGTTTGAATTTGACAACCAAGTGTTTCGCATTCACGAAGACCCACGGGTCACTAAACCCTACAGCGAGGCGCAATGGGAAGCCATTATGCAAGTCGGAAATGTTGTCGAAAAAGACTTACAAGACGGCGACGTACGGCTCACAATGGGCGGAGAACCTACCTTTGTTTCGATTGACGATTACGAATCGCCCGAATGGAATTCCGCCGCTGATGGCCCGCTCAAGCGGAAACTGGCGTACGACTTGGCCTTGCGCTTAAAAAATCGCTTTGCACACGGTGGTTTGTTACATTTCGGACAGGGAAAATGGTACCCAGGCGAATTATTCCCGCGCTGGCAATATGCACTTTACTGGCGGAAAGATGGCTTGCCAATCTGGAAAAACGATGCGCTGGTAGCCAAAGAAAATGAAACAAATTATACGTTTGAAGATGCCCATATTTTTGCGCAAGAGCTAACAAAGTACCTGGGAATCAACCCTCAAAATCTAAAACCAACATACGAAGACCCGATTTATTGGGCGTTAGAAGAAGGCAAACTACCCGTCAATCTTGACCCACTTGAAGTGAATCTAAAAGATTCGATTCAGCGGCAAACAATGGCTAAAATTTTTGAAAAAGGCTTAAATAACCCTACTGGCTACGTATTGCCCCTCAAATGGCAGTATGAAACCAACGCTTGGACGAGCTGTTTGTGGGAATTTAGGAGGAAACATGTCTTTTTAATTCCTGGAAATTCTCCCGCTGGTTTGCGTTTGCCTTTAGAATCTTTGCCTAAGGTTGCAAAAGGCAAAAAAGAGCCAATCGTAGAACGGAGTCCATTTGAAGAATTGGATGACTTAGGAACACACCATGCCGCTGCCGAAAAAAGATACGGAGCCATTGCACCTGATTATCAACTACCTACCTCTTCCAAAAACGAGTCGGAAGATGAAGAAGATAAATCCATTCTTTTTGAATTGAATACTTTCACAACGGCCCTGTCGGTGGAAGAAAGAGATGGAATCATTTACGTTTTTTTACCCCCAACCGATTATTTGGAGCACTACCTCGATTTGGTAGCTTCGGTAGAAGTAACGGCCGAGAAATTACAAATGCCTGTGCGAATTGAAGGCTATACACCGCCTTCAGACTACCGTATCCAAAAATTGATGGTTACGCCAGACCCAGGGGTAATTGAAGTCAATATTCACCCCTCTAAAACTTGGCAAGAACTGGTTGACAACACAACTGCCCTCTACGAAGAAGCCTTTCTAGCACGCCTTGGTACTGACAAATTTATGGTGGACGGCCGTCATACAGGCACGGGCGGTGGCAACCACGTGACCATTGGTGGCGCCAAACCTGCCGATAGCCCCGTGCTTCGTCGGCCAGATTTGCTGCGTAGTTTGCTTACCTACTGGCAGCATCACCCCGCGTTGAGTTATTTGTTTGCGGGGCCATTTATTGGCCCTACCAGCCAAGCACCACGTTTCGACGAAGGCCGCGATGAACGTTTATACGAAGTTGAAATTGCATTCGACCAAATCCCTGAAAACGAAGATGTTCCGTTTTGGATGGTGGACAGGATATTTAGAAACCTGTTGGTGGACATCACAGGCAACACCCACCGTACCGAATTTTGCATTGATAAACTGTACTCGCCCGACTCTTCTACGGGACGCTTGGGGATTCTCGAATTTAGGGCATTTGATATGCCTCCCCACAAACACATGAACTTGGTGCAAAACCTCTTAGTGCGGGCGTTGATTGCCAAATTTTGGAAACAACCTTACAAGAAAAAACTCATTCGCTGGGGCACGGAGCTACACGACCGCTTCTTGTTACCTCACTTTGCTTACCTCGACATGGTGGATGTCGTAAATGACTTAAAAGACGCAGGCTATCACTTCGACATTTCGTGGTTCGATGCCTTCTTTGAGTTCCGTTTCCCACATTATGGTAATATTTCGGTAGGAAATATCCAACTCGATTTGCGACTGGGCATTGAGCCTTGGCACGTCTTGGGTGAAGAACTTTCCAGCGCTGGCACGGCTCGTTTTGTCGATTCGTCGCTCGAACGCCTTCAAGTCAAAGTAAGTGGTTTTGTTGAAGAACGTCACATCCTGATTTGTAATGGCTGCCGTGTGCCGTTGCGCAGCACAGGCGTGAAGGGAGAATACGTCTCGGGTATTCGCTACAAAGCCTGGAACCCTCCATCGGCGCTGCATCCTACAGTTGGTGTGGACGCCCCCTTGGTATTCGACATTGTGGATACTTGGAATAACCGCGTACTGGGAGGTTGTACGTATTTTGTCACTCACCCTGGCGGCCGTAGCTTCGATACCTATCCTGTCAATAGTTATGAGGCCGAATCGCGGCGCATTAGTCGTTTCTGGGATTTTGGGCATACGCCTTCTGCCAAGCAAGACGCCATCGAAGTCATCACAAACCAAGGCACTTCGGTTTCGCGTTTTATGGCCGAAAACAAAAAAGACCTCAAAATTGACACCCCTATTGAACTTATCAATCCAGAATACCCAACGACGCTCGACTTACGCCGTTTTTGGCGAGCGCGTTAGTAAAAACGTTTTTCTAAATACCCTATTTGATGTTAACTGATACCCAAACTAGCCTCCTCCAATCGTATCGACGCGAAATAAGTACGTATGATGAAGTCATTGGAGCCGATGGGCTGGTGAAGCCACATTGGAACAAGCTTTTTGCATCTTTAGAAAAAATAGGGTTAAAAGAACTTGACTACCGTAACCAAGAAATAATCAACAGGTTACGAGAAAATGGCGTTACGTACAATGTCTATGAAAGTGCCGATGGGCTCAATCACCCTTGGCAACTTGACCCCATCCCCTTTTTAATTGAACAAAAAGAATGGGAGCAAATTACGCTGGGTTTGAAACAACGGGCACAGGTCTTGGACTTGGTACTGCGGGATATTTATGGCCCGCAACGCCTTGTCCGCGAAGGCATTCTTCCACCCGAGCTTATTTTTGACAACACAGGATTTTTCCGCCCTTGTTTTGACGTAAAACTTCCTTCTGAAAACCAGCTGTTACTCTACGCCGCCGACGTCGCACGCGGCCCCGACCGTCGTATGTGGTTGGTTGACAACCGTACCCAAGCGCCTTCTGGGGCTGGGTATGCCCTCGAAAACCGCCGAATTATGAGCAAGCTTCTTCCCGAACTCACGGAAGGAATGTACGTTGGGCGCTTGTTCCCATTTTTTAATACCATTCACCAAACGATCCTCAGCCTCGCTCCTCACACCAAAGAGAACCCCAATGTGGTATATCTTACCCCTGGGCCAAACAATGAAACGTACTTTGAACATGCCTATTTGGCCTCTTACCTTGGCTACACTTTGGCGCAAGGTGATGACTTGGTGGTGAGGGATGGCTACGTATGGTTAAAATCTTTGGAAGGGCTGGAGAAAGTGGATGTTATCATTCGGCGGGTTGATGATGATTGGTCTGACCCCCTCGAACTCCGCGAAGATTCTCGACTTGGTGTGCCAGGTTTGCTGCATTCGATTCGCTCAGGGAAAGTGGCTGTTATCAACCCTCCTGGCGTCAGTGCGCTTGAAAACAGCGCTTTATTGTCCTTTATGCAATCTTGTTCCAAGTTTTTCTTGCAACAAGACCTGCTCATGCCCTCCATTGCGACTTGGTGGTGTGGGCAGCAAAAGGAATTAGGCTATGTGTTGGACAATTTGCACCGACTTATCATCAAAAAAGCCAATCGAAAACAAAAATTTCGGTCGGTTTATGGCAAAACATTGTCCAAAGAAGCATTAGCACAGCTTCGGCTCGAAATCCTTAAAACGCCCCACGAATACGTTGCGCAGGAGGAGGTAAGCCTGTCCACTACGCCGTCGTTAGTCAATGGAAAAATAGAACCTCGCTTGGCGTCTTTGCGGGCTTATATGGTCTCCAACGGCTCTGATTATTGCATGTTGCAGGGTGGCCTGACGCGGAGTTCGGCCGAAAAAGACCGCTACGTTATTTCTAATCAGTACGGAGGTATTTCAAAAGATACGTGGATTGTTTCGGATACGGTGGCCGAGACGCCAAGTCGGATGACCAACACGGTCAAAAATACCGCTACGCCACACAGTACATTGCCCAGCCGAAGTGCCGAAAATTTATTTTGGGCAGGGCGTTATGCCGAGCGAACCATGTCGCTCACGAAGTTCCTTCGGATTGTTATCAGTGCCATCAACGAGAACGTCGATTTTCGCGGGTCGTTTAAGTTGGAGTACATCGACATCTTGCTCAAATCGACCACGCACCTTACCCTCTCCTACCCAGGGTTTACGGACGAGAAAAATGACCAAATTCGCGAAAACCCTTACAAAGAACTGGGGGAATTGGTAAAAAACAGTCAAAAATCAGGAACTGTAGCCTCCAACGTCCAGTCGTTTTTAAATAGTGCATTGGCCGTAAGTGACCGCTGGAATCATGATACACGTCGGGTGATAACGCTGTTGGAAAATAGCTTGAAGAAAACCAAGAGCTTGGATATTCATAACCATAATTCCGTTCAAAATTTATTGGACAAGCTCCACGGCAGGGTATTTACCTTTTACGGAACCCTCTCTGAATCAATGCCCCGCGACCATGCCTATCACCTCTTTGAAGCAGGCAAATTGGTGGAGCGACTTCTGGCCAAAATCAGTGTATTACGTTCATGTTTTAGTTTCAAAAATGACGTTAATACCGAAAACGAACTGATAGAAGCCGTATTGACAAATCATTACTTATTGGTACATTACCGTCAGCTGTACAAAAGTAGTTTTAACCTCGAAACCATGCTTGATATGGTGTTGATGGACGACAAAATTCCGTATTCGATTGCCTACCAGCTCGATTCGTTGGCACAATGTCTGGCCCAACTACCCAAAGTTTCACCAACTATCCGTTTAAACAAAGCGGAGAAAGCCGTGCTAGAAGCAGCAACACAAATGAAATTAGCGGATGTTTCGCGGCTTGTTTTGGGTTCTCCTAACAAGCCTTTCCGAAAAGATTTTGACCAGCTTTTGTCGCGCGTGGCCAACCTCATTTCCTCCGTCACGGTGAGTCTCACCGACACCTATTTTACCCATACCTTTATTCAGTCTGTCTTGGTAGAAAAATCTGTAAACGACGCTACTAATGAGGTATAAACTTACCCACCGAACCAAGTACAACTATTTTGGGTCTGTCTCTACCTATCATAGTTTGGTATGCCTGCAACCACGCCAACTTGAGGCGCAAATTTGTCGCCACTTTGAATTACGGATTTCACCTGCTCCAGCCGAGATAGTCACCCGAACCGACTTTTTTGGCAATACGCTCCATTATTTTTCAATTGACGTTGCTCACAAAGAATTGATTGTGATTGCCGAAAGCGATGTAGAAAGTTTTGCCAAAGAACCTGTCAACGAGCACCTTTCGATGACCTGCCAAGCGGCCAAAGAACAAATTTGGGGTACGCGCGCCTTGAAGGTGGACTTGCTTCAATACCTACTTCCTAGTCATTTCATTGCTTGGGACGATGAAATTACCGCCTTTGCGCAACGCTTTTTTCTGTTTGACAAACCACTTTACGCCTGCGTCAAAGACCTTTGTCACGCTATTTTTACAGAATTTAAGTTTGATTCTAATTTTACAACCGTTCAAACGCCCCTGCAAACGGTGCTCAAAGAAAAAAGAGGCGTTTGTCAGGATTTCTCTCATTTGGCCATTGCCAGTTTACGAAGCATGGGTTTTCCTGCGCGTTATGTGAGTGGTTATCTAGAAACCCTACCGCCTCCAGGTAAAAAGAAACTTCAAGGTTCGGATGCTTCCCATGCTTGGGTATCGGTCTATATTCCGCCTTTTGGCTGGTGCGAATTTGACCCTACCAACGACATGATTCCGCAAGAACGCCACATTGTGACAGCCTATGGTCGCGATTACAGCGACATTGCTCCCCTAAAAGGTATTATTTTTAGTTCGGGACGGCACACATTATCGGTAGCCGTTGACGTCATTCCAAAAGGTCGATAAATAATTGGGTCAAACATCATTTTTTGATTTATCCCAATAACCCTATCTTTGACCCCAAAACTCATTCAGAATATCAGATATGCAGGATTTTTTGGAGAAAATAGGAGCACTTTGGCAGAAAATCACCACGCCTTTTCGAAAATTTGGGAAATGGCTCGGGGCTTTGCTGTACCAACTGCTCGCCAAAATCGTGGGACCCGATCGTCTCAACGAATGGACCAACCAATACCAACAGCTTACAAAACGACTCTGGGATTACTATTACGCACGCGTTGATGTTAATTCACCCTACTACAAGCCCGTCGTAACCGCTTGGAAAACATTTCTTTACGGATTTGGCGCTTTTGTATTTTACATTTTTTGTGTAGAAACAAACTTCTTGTGGCTCTGCGGAAGTATGCCGAGTGTCGAAGAACTACAAAACCCAAAAGTAGCGCAGGCTTCGGAGATTTATTCGGCAGACGGAAAACTTATCGGGAAATTATATACCGAAAATCGCACGCCCGTCGATTTCGATAGTTTGTCGCCCTACCTTGTTAAAGCACTCATTGCGACGGAAGATGCTCGTTTTTATGAGCACTCAGGCATTGACTCACGCGCACTTTTTGGGGTTGCCGTCGGGATTTTGAAAGGCGGAGAACGTGGAGGGGGTAGTACCATTACCCAGCAGTTGGCCAAAAAGCTTTTCCGCACACGCCGTAAGTCGGCACGGGGATTACTTGGCAACATTCCTTTGATTAGAACGGTATTGTACAAAACCAAAGAGTGGTTGACGGCCATACGGCTCGAACGAAATTTCTCCAAAGAAGAAATTTTGACGATGTATTTTAACACCGTTGACTACGGAAACAATACCTATGGAATCAAAACAGCCGCTCGTTTCTATTTCGATAAAGGGCCATACAACCTGACTATTCAAGAGGCAGCTGTCTTGGTAGGGCTTCAAAAAGGAACTACCCTCTATAACCCCGTTAAAAACTATGACCGCTCGCTGATTCGTCGGAATACCGTGATGAATCAGATGGTGAAATACGGGTATTTAAAACAGACTACCGTCGATTCGCTATCTAAATCGCCGATTGACCTCAAACTTACTCCCGAGCGCTTTAACGACGAAGATAACGAATACGCGATTTATCAGTATTTCAACGGAAGTGTAGAAGATTTTATGGAAAAATGGGGGGAAGAAAACGATTACGACCCTTACAAAGACGGCCTTAAAATCTACACGACGATTGACTCACGGATGCAGAAATACGCCGTAGAAGCTACGTTTGAACGGATGAAATCGCTCCAACAAACGTTTGAAAATCACTGGATAAACCAAAATCCTTGGCGTGATGAAAAGGGCGTAGAAATTCCCAACTTTCTCACGGATGTAGCCAAGCGTACCGACCGATACAAAGCCCTTTCCAAGCGCTTTGCCAAATTAGACTCGACCGTCCGTCAGGACTCCATCTGGTATTATATGAATAAAAAAGATACCATGACGATTTATGATTGGAAAACGGGGCGGGATAAAAAAGTCGTGATGAGCTCGATAGATTCGCTCAATTACTACAAACGTATTTTACGAGCGGGCATGATGGCCATGGATCCTTACACAGGTCAAGTAAAGGCTTGGGTGGGAGGTTTAAATTACAAGTTCTTTAAGTACGATGCGGTTCAGCAAGGAAAACGCCAGCCAGGTTCAACCTTTAAACCGTTTGTTTACTGCGCTGCCATCGACAGTTCGGCCTTTAATCTTTCACCTTGTGATAAAATGAAAGACGAACCGTTTGAGATTGAAGTTCGTGAAAAAGTCAAAGGCAAAGACACAACCCGTATTTGGCGGCCCAAAAACTCTACGGGTGGTTTTACTTACCAAGAACTAACACTTCGTAGGGCATTGGCTCGCTCCATTAACTCCGTCACGGCGCATTTGACCAATCGGATTGGAGCACAGGCTGTTGTTAAATATGCCCAAAAACTAGGAATAACCACCGCGCTCAAACCCGTAGCGTCCATTGGACTTGGCCCTTTTGACGTCTCACTTTTCGATATGGTAACTGCCTACAGCGTTTTTCCTAATCACGGTAAACACACAGACCCTATCGTTGTAAGCCGTATTTTAGATTCCAATGGCAGTGAAATTGCAAGTTTTGCCCCAAAAAGTAAGCAAGTTATCAGCGAAGAATCGGCATTTTTGATGGTTCACATGCTCAAAGGCGGTATTGAAGAACCTGGTGGAACTTCGCAAAATATGTGGACTTTCGGTAGTTTGTTTAAAAAAGGATTTGAAATCGGGGGTAAAACAGGAACCACTTCCAACAACTCTGACGGCTGGTTTATGGGTGTCACCAAAGACCTTGTGGTAGGTGCATGGGTAGGCGGCGACGACCGAAGTATCCACTTCCGCAGCACAAACCTAGGCGAAGGAGCCAAAACAGCCCTTCCGTTGGTGGGACGGTTTTTGGAAAAAGTCTATGATGACCCTAATATTGGCTATGTTCGTGGACCATTCCCCAAACCAACCATCGCCATTCTGAAAAGTTACCGTGATTGTGCACCATCCTCACCGATTGAAACTTTTGCAGATTCTACCAGTGTAATCAATGATACGTTGGATATGTTACCACAGTTTGACGAAAGTGACCACGACCCTCAAGTGCCCGTGGACACGACAAATTCAGAGAATTAGCGACAGCAATAAAATAAAACTGCATATAAAAACCCCGTTTAACCACTAAAGTTAGACGGGGTTTTTGTTATTGTACTACTGTTATTACTTGCTCATTTTTAGCACCTTCAAAGTGGTTTGTTTAGCCCCAGCATTGACTCGTAGAAAATACATTCCATTGACCATTTGACTCACGTCGAACTCCTCTTGGTGTTGGTTAGATTCAGGCACAAACGAGCGCCCAAGCACTTTCCGGCCAGAAATATCTATCAAATCTAAGTTGACCGAAACACCTTTCACATTTTTTACCTTCAAGTAAAGCGTCTGTGAAACAGGATTGGGAGCGATTTCGGCGAGTTCATTTTGCTCTACTGTCGCCAAGCTTTCAGCTGCTTCTCTTGCACCTCCTACTCCAATGCCATCTTTCGATTGGATTCTAAACCAGAATTCTTGATAGGCAAGCACATTTCCTTGCGCCTGACGAGTAGAAGGGTAAATACTTCCCCATCCTTTCATATCCCAGTAGCGAATACCAAGTTTATAAGAACCTTTGGGCAAGCCTACATCATAGACATTTCCGCCGCTACCATTGTCGAGATAGAACCCATAAGCAGGGTGGTTTTGTGCATAAAGTTCACGGAAACCGTCACGGTTGGCATACATAAAATAGGGAGCATTGTTTTCGTGGGTATTGTACGAACGCACCACGCCCGTTTCGGGAGCCGCCGACATATTATACGTTATTGAACCGTCGGTGCCTAAATTACAGGTTTCTACTTCTATCGTCCAGTACCGAGGAGCAATTTTGTTCACATTTTCTACAAAGTAAACCGTTGGGTTATTTTGAGTACTTTTTTCAAGGCTTGGGCCCGCATCTGGTGTAATAAAATTGGCACTCCAATCCGATTTCGTAACTACAGCCCCAGACTTAACCCCAGACTGTGAACTACCCACGTTATAAACCGTTAAGCTAAATGCCCTCCAGTTAATTACTTTTGGCGCACTCATTGGTGTCTCACAACCACCCGTCAAAACACATTTGGCGCTGTACGATGCCGTTTTGATAGATGCTGAACTTACTTCTAGGGTAGCTCCGTTCACGTTTGTATTCCAAACCACTGTTGAGCCAGCAGGGCAATTGGTTGTCAAACGAGCCGTTTGACCTGCACATAGGTTATCATCTCCAATGACCGACACCACTGGAGCTACTCCAGCTTGATAAACAGTAAAAGTAACCACATCACTGGCTTCGCTCATACACCCACCAGCACTTTGGCACTTAACATAGTACGAAGAGGTCGTTGTTGGCGTTTGACTTGATAAGGTTACAGGCTGATTAGTTGCTGCGTTGTACCAAACTGTCAGGTTGTTTCCACAATTAGCATTCGACAAAAACGGCACAGATGCGCTTGAACTACAAATACTTAAAGGGGCGATTGTAGCAGTTGGCTTAGGTAGCGCAGGGTAAATTCGGAGTGTCATCGCCCCTGATTCTGGGCCTATACACGCCTCAATACCTACACCCGCTTGGCAACGCACCCGATAATTGTGATTGTTCCCATCCACCATTTGGGTTGGAATCGTTGCCGAATATTCAGCACCATCGACCGAAATTAATAACTGCTGGCCACTTGGACAAGCGTTAGAAAACGCAATCTCCGCGCCTACCAAATCGCAAAAACTAGCTGACTGTCCTACAGGCACTGTTTGTCCATCGGCCGTCAAACTTACATTGGTTGGGGTACTACCCACGGGTAAAGCAGTGAAAGTAATTTTTGCACGTTCGGCACTTTCACAACCAGTCAGAACATCCTTGCACGCTACATAATAATCTTTCGTAACCAAAGGCGTCTGGTTTGGTACTAACACGATACTACCACCAGTTGGGGCGTCATACCACACTACTGTTTTCTCCGTTCCACAACTTACGGTTGAATACATAGAAACAGGATCCACTACTGGGCAACGGCTGCTAGGTACCAATCCACCTGTTACTGTAAGTGTAGGTAATGCTTTAACTTGAATAGAAACTGTCGCCGAATTTGAGCATCCATTACTACTTACTTGATAGCTAACTTGGACAAAACCAGCACTTACGCCTGTTAGTTGACCTGTAGTAGGATTGACTGTTGCTACTGAGTTATTATTCCCATTCCACGTTCCACCGCCTAAACCATTGGAAGTGAGTGTTATGATATTACCAACACAAACTGACAATGGAGAAATTGTACCTGCATTTGGCAAGGCTTTGCCCGTTATGGTTTGTGTTGCAGTAAATATACATGAAGGCGCAGGTGCATAGGTTGCGGTAACTGTAATATCTCCGCCGCCCGTAATTGTTAACACATTTCCTGCTACCGTTGCTGGGCCAGTTACGGCAAAAGTCACTGCCCCGCTTGCAGAAGTTGTGAGGGTACGGGTCTCGCCTGCGCACATGGCCGTGTTGCTACTCGTAATGGCAAACACCAACGGTGTATTCGTCCCTGATACATTAAAAGCATCAGTATCTTGGTTGGTAATTGTTCCTGTATTATTAGAAATATTACTCACCGCCGTAAAACCATCCTCTTTTTTGGTGATAGTCCCTTCGTTGTTAAAAGTTCCTGAAGTATTTACAATGGCAGGTCTTGACTCAATTGAAGCGCACGATTGGTTGACAAACGTCCCTTGGTTATCAATTCCTTTTGCATTACTACTTGAAGCCCTCAGTGCCATTGTAATAAAGATTTGCGAATTGGCCGCATTAGTAAACGTTCCTGTATTTAAAATTCCCTTTTGTCCAGCCTTCCCAATCCGAATGAGGTTATAATTAATAAAGGTGGACGCGTTATTAATTCCATTAGATGCTAAACTGTCCGTTTGAGCAATCAATATTTCCCCATTATTGGTGAACGTACCCGTCGCTATACCAATCCCATCGATTGAAATCATGTCTAGCAAGATTTTCCCAGTAGCAGTATTAGTAAAAGATGGGTTTGTCCCGAGTTGTTCAATCCCTTTGGTACCTACAGTGTCTATTTCGATAACACCCGCATTGATGATAGTTCCTCCGTTATTTTTAACACCATTATTACTGCGCCCTCCCTCTATACGGCCATTGTTATAGAACGTTCCTGTATTGTCTAACAATGGATTCCCAAATTCAGAAAAGACCAATGAGGCATCGTTTTGTATCATACCTGAATTGACAATTGGCTGTCCAATATAAAATGAAGTTATACCGAATGTGGACGGTAATATCAGTGTCCCTGAATTATCGATTACTTTATTTACCATAGTTATTTTCTGCTGACCATCAATGGTCATATAACCTGAGTTCTTGATAAAATAATCAGTATTAAACCATTCTCTTGCCATTGCAGGGCCAACAATCAGGGTATCACTATTATCAAATGCACCACTAGCCGTTGTTCCAAAATTCGTAAAAGTGACTGGTACATTGATAGTCATATACTTCTCATTTTTGATAAAAGAAGTAAAAGATTCTGCCACGATAGATCCATTCAAATGAGTAAAACGCCCCTTATTAAGTATAAGTGGGCCTCCTAGGTATTTAAACGAAGTATTACAATTATTCACAAAAAGTGCTCCTGGCTCGTTAAGAATAGAAGAGCTTCCCGACTCTATTTTTAGAGTACAACCCGTTGATGTCAAAAAACTATTCAAATTTTTGATTGCCGAACCGCCAGTATTTAAAATATCAAAAGTACCTACACCTGCCAGTGATATACTCCCTTGGTTAAATATAGCAAAGCTATTCCCCCGAACTGTCCAAGTTCCATTATTAAGAATACTACCCGTCTCCTTATTTACCACGGAACTATCATTGTTATTTTTAGTCTCAAAAACATTGTTGTTTTCAACATACCCCTCATTTCTTAAATTAGTACGGGAAGTCGATGCAATTATGAAACTAGCGGTAGCCGTGTTAAGTAGTTTAGCCCCATTTCGGTTGTAAACGCCACCCTTTTCCCCTCCGTTACTTACTATAAACGAGCCTTCGTTAAGCAAGTATTTTTTATTGTCAAACAAAATCCCAGCTTGGTGTTCTTTTACTTCAAAAGTTGCTCCGACCCTATTTATCACTGAATCTGCATTGATAAACTGCGGCCCTGTATCTCCTAAACTCACAATCAGAGTACCCGCATTATCAATTTTACCTTCATTAGAGACGCCTCCATTTTTTGCACTTTCTACATTAAAAACAGCACTAGAAGTTGTATTCAATAACTTCGCACCTGGATAATTATAAAACCCTAACGAAAGCCCCCCTTTAACTGTAAAATTTCCCGAATTGGTAATGGTACTCGAATTTTTCAAACGGCTCCCTGTTCCTTTATCCACCGAAAAAGTAGCTGTGTTTACCAACGAAGCTCCTGCTTGATTGATAAACCCATCACGAAAGGCTGAATCTAGCTCTGTTATGCCATTATTGGTAAAGGTCCCTGCATTGGTGACACCATCAGCGTCACTACCCGACACCCGCAACTTTCCGCCGCTGGCCACGGTTACACTCGCCCCAGCTGCAATCGTGAGCGAACGTGCCCCTGCGTTGACTGTAACTACTGGATACCTGCCATTTCCGACAACGGGAATTTGAACATGGTTACCTATCAAAAAACCAAAATTTGGCGTACCCGTAGCCACAGCACTATTCACCAGCCAGTTGCCTGCCGTATGCCAATCGGTACTAATAGCACCTGACCACACATAGACATCCAAAACTGGTGGATTGGTCATTTTTTTGACCGAAATGACTCCGAAAGTTTCGGGAACAATCGTACCACCTGCCGAAGGGGCAATCAACGCCCAAGGCTCATTTTTAGAAACTTTTACTTCGTTTCCTTTTAAAGAAAATTTACCATTTTGTTCTTTTAATGAAACCTTTCGGCGCGATTTGTTGGGGGCAGACCATGCTTGTCCAGCTGCCCAACACAGCAAGACAAACAAAAACAGAAGACGTGGTTTAGAAATAGACATTTGACATGTAGGGATTAATTAATTAACAATAGAGTAAATTCAATACGTTGTGACGGCTTCTTTTTTTGAGCGTATCAGGCTGGATTTTTCATCTTCAAGGTGTTGGGTTTTGTGCCAATACAAGGGGGAGATAAAATACTCAGCGTACGCCTTCACTCCCGATGCTATATGAAGAATTAAGTACAAAAACCAATCTTTTAAAATACGCAACGGCGAAACCACGATGCCCATGCGGCGGTAAGTCAGGTAATTGATGGCACAGGTAAAAACCAGATTGAGCGAAAACAGCCCCCAAAGCGCCACGCTCATGACATAGACATTCCAAAGGGAAAGATTTCCCCAAGTCATATAAATAGGAATATATAGATTAAAAAAAGGAACCAGCGCTGCCGAAATCATGGGCAACCAAAAACTTATCCATGCCTCTCCCCGCCAAATATCACTCATAAACGTACGCCCCAAATGAACCAATTGCGTAATAAACAGTCCTTTGTTCCAACGCGTACGCTGGTTTATCCAACCTTTGGGAGTATCTGGACAGGTTTCGGTTGTCACAGAATCGAGGATTTGTAGTTTAACTCCGTTCTCTGATAGTCGCACACTCAGGTCGGCATCTTCGGTCACGTTGAAAGGATCCCATGCACCTGCCTCCTCAAGGGCTTTTTTGGAGACAAAAAACGAATTCCCACCGAGTCCAAAGGGTAAACCTTGCGCTGATAACTCACTCAAATGCCGTTCGTACCACTCGTAATACTCCCCCGCAAAGTTTCGGGTGAGCCAGTTTGTTCCTGCGTTTGAAATACGAATTTTCGACTGAAAACATGTTTCATTATTTGCCTGTAAAAGAGCAGTTGCAGCCACTTTCAATTGACTGGGTTCTGGCCTACTTTCTGCGTCATACACCGTCAGGTAAGTACCCGTAGCCTCGCTAAGTGCATACAACAACGCCCTCCCTTTGGTAAAAGGAGGAAGCTCAGGTATGTGAATAATCCGAAACGAAAATGGCAAATCAATTTGAGCCAAGCTGCGTTGAGTAACTAAATCGGTATCTTCCACAACAATCAATACTTCTTTTCGATCGCTGGGATAATCTAAATTTTCAATGGCTTGCAGGGTCGCATGGATTACTTCGTCTTCGTTTTTTAGGGGTACCAGAATCGAAAACTTCGGCCATTCTTCCACTCGCATCGAGGCCGTTATACTTTTTTTTGTTCGGCGATAAAAGTTGTTACTTACCCTAAAACTTAACAGCAAGATGTAGTTGAGAAAACCTAAACCAAAGAAAAACAATCCCAGTGTTTGCGAGAAGAATACGCCCGTTACGATGACAACAACAACCAACGACAATAGAAGAATGCGCGTACTTTTGCCTATTTTTAGGAGAGCAGTTTTATCGCCAAGTAACGACAACTGGAATTGCGCACGTGAGTCCATTAAACGACTAGAGTTGAAATAGAGTTCTTATAACATGAGTAAGAGTCTGAAATTATGTATTTTACTGTTCTATCCCAACTTTTTTGAGTTTTATTTCTAGCAAACCCAGTTTTTCCATGCCTTATTGTCAATTTTTGCAAACTGATTCATGATTCACTCACTTTAAGCCTCATTATTTTATCTGTTCAAACCTTCAACTGCACAATGATACAACTTAAAAATACCCACCTCCAAGTTCAGATTCATCCCAAAGGAGCAGAACTTCAACAACTGTTTCATTTGCCCTCGCAATCAGACTATCTCTGGAATGCACAAGCAGTTTGGGCCAAGCATTCGCCAGTTTTATTCCCTATTGTTGGAAGCTTAAAAGACAACACCTACCGTTATCAGAAAATTGATTATCAGCTACCTAGACATGGATTCGCCAGAGATAAAGTCTTTTTAGTCGAAGAACAAACTGATAGTAAAGCCACTTTTTTACTTACTCAAGATGAAAGCACTTTGGCCAATTATCCGTTTGAATTTGAATTAAGGCTTATCTACGAAATTGTGCAAAATCAATTAAACGTTACGTATCAGGTTCATAATCCTGCCGCAAATCAGTTGTGGTTTTCAGTGGGAGGACACCCTGCTTTTCATGTACCTTTTGACAAAGAAAGAACGTACAATGACTATACGTTAGATTTCGATAAAGAAGAAGAATTATGGCGTTGGCCTTTGTCCCCTGACGGACTTATTGAAACTCAACCTACGTTGGTTTCGACAACAAATAGCTTGGCTTTAACTAAATCGCTTTTTTACGAAGATGCACTGGTATTTAAACACCTCAACTCTACTGCTGTTACTTTAAGCTCAGTAAAAGGTAAAAATTCACTTACGTTTGGCTTCAGTGGTTTTCCTTACGTGGGCATTTGGGCGGCCAAAGACGCCGACTTTGTCTGCATTGAGCCTTGGTGCGGAATTGCTGACAGTGTCGATTCTACGCAAGAATTGACGCAAAAAGAAGGAATCATTTGCCTAGAAAGCAACCAGACGTTTGAACGTACTTGGTCGGTTTCCATTGCTGAAAAAGACTAGAAAAAGCGCAAGCCTCCGCGTTGAAATAATTCGGAGGCTTGCGCTTTTTGTAATACTATTTAGGTTCGTAAAACCCTTGCAGTCGCTCAATCATTTCTTTGGGAGCACGCGTTGGGCGGTTGGTTGTTCGGCTTAAAAACAAAAGTGTCGTTTTTCCCGTGTTCAACAATGTGCCATCCTGGTTCCGAATTTCGTACTCAAAGACAATCCGTGCCATCGGCAACTCTGGAATGGTCACTTTGATGCTAAGTTCATCATCGTACCGTGCAGGTTGAAGATAACGAGCGTAATTGTCATAGACAGGCATCATTATGCCACTGTCCTCCATCTCGCGGTATGACATACCCAAACTACGCAAGGCTTCTACCCGACCAATCTCATAAAAACGGCCATAGTTACCGTAATACACGTATCCCATTTGGTCGGTATCGGCGTAGCGAACACGGACGCCTTTGTACTCATAGACAAACATGGGCAGCGATTATTTGATGTTTAATTTATTAAGCGCCTCTTGGTATATTTTTGCGTTTTTGAGGTGATCTTCGTACGTAACCGCAAAGTCGTGGTAGCCCAGTAATTTACCATCAGGGTCGATTTTCACGCAGAAATACAGGTAATCATGCTGTTCGGCGTTCAAAACGGCGTTGATGGCGTCCGTACTTGGGATGTTGATTGGCCCTGGAGGCAACCCCAAAACGCGGTACGTATTGTAAGGAGAATTGAGGGCCGAATACTTACCCGTTACTCGCTTAATGCTAAAATCACGCCACGCAAAAATCACCGTTGGGTCGGCCTGTAATGGCATACTTTGTTTGATACGGTTGAGATACACACCCGCAATGCGCGGCATTTCGTCAGTTCGGTTGGTTTCGGCATCCACAATCGAAGCCATTACTGATACCTCTGCTTTGGAATACCCCAACGCCTTGGCCTTGGCGATTCGTTCGGGCGTCCAAAACTTGTTATACTCATCGTGCATACGTCCCAAAAACTTATCCACTTTGGTTGTCCAAAATATTTCATAAGTATTAGGCAAAAACATACTTACGATGTTTGTGGTATCAAAACCGTACTTTTGGCATACCTGAGGGTCGTTCAACAATCGGCCTAAAGTATCTGCCCCAAACGCAAATTTTGCCCCAATTCGCTTCACTAAATCCTCTTTGAGTCGAATATTATTGAAAGTCAAGCGAACAGCATCTTGACTGCCATTGCGAAGTTTTTGGATGGCTTCTAAGTTTCCCATTTTACGGGTTAGAACGTACCTCCCTGGTTTTACTTTTTCGGGTAGTTTGAGCAATTTAGCCAAAAAACGAAACGACATCTGGTCATTAACTACGTCGTTTTTTTTGAGCGAGTCAAGCACCGTTTCGTAGGTAGCCCCCGCAGGTATCAACAGGGCAAAATCTTTGTCTTTCCCTTGTTGAAAGTTAGGAGTTTTGGCCAATTGCCAAAAATAAAAGGAGAATGATGTGATGATTACCGTAACGGTAACAAACAAGCCAATTTGAAAATTACGAGACATGATAATAAGTCAATTTGAACAAATGAACGAGGCTGCCAATAGAATCTACGGTGCAAAAGTACACGTTCACTTTGGTTTTTCTACGAAAACAGTCGCAAGTTTACCGAACAAAACAAGAATTGAGTACCTTTGGAGTTCAACAAAGATTGTCTTATAACATCACAATGGACGCAAAAGAAGAGTTATTACGCATTATTGACCAATTTAATCTAATCTACGAAAGTGAAGGAGCATGGCATGGGCCATCGGTAGTAGAAGTATTGAGCGATGTATCGTGGGAAATGGCTGCCGAAAAAATCATGCCGAATACCCATTGTATCGCCGAACTTCTTTACCACATGACCACCTGGCGCATCTTTGTCATCAAACGATTACAAGGTGACGGTGAGTATGAAGTAACAAAATCACGCGACTGGAAGACGTTCCCGATGTTTGATGAATTTGAATGGGAAGCGCTCCAAATGGAACTTAGTTTGAGCCAAGAAGAGCTTATTGCGGAGCTTGAAAAGCGGGAAGATGACGAATTTTTAGAGGAAATCGTACCAGGACGGGAGTACGATTATTATACCATGCTTCACGGAATTTTACAGCATGATTTGTACCACGCGGGCCAAATCTCGATTCTCAAAAAAGCACTTACTTACAAAGGTTTGGGCAAACAAAGCCGTAACGACGAAGACGATTATTACCGCTCAGGTGGTATTACAGACTTCAATGACATGTACTAAGTCGATATGCTTTAGCCGATTATGTATCCAACCCATCATTCACGACATTCTTTGTTGGCTTTGCTGTGTTGGCTGCTGTTTAGCAGCGTAGTTGCCTTTGCCCAATCTAAAACCATCTCGGGTAGATTGGCAGTCAATGACACTCGGCTGTATTACGAAGCGGCGGGAAAAGGTGAAACAGTGGTCTTGATTCATGGATTTGCCCTCGATAACCGACAGTGGGATAGCCAATGGTCAAAATTAAATAAACGATACCGAGTTATTCGATACGACGTGCGTGGGTTTGGACAATCAGCCCGCGCACGCGACCCTCACGACCCCACCGACGACCTCAAGGCATTGCTAGACTCATTGGGTATAACACAAACGCACCTTGTTGGGGCAGGAATGGGCGCTAACATTGCGCTTCATTTTGCGGCTCGTTATCCTCAACGTGTCCTTAAAATCGTTGCTGCCAACACTGAGCTTGATGGCTTTGAGGAATACACCCCCGAATTATCGGCGTCGCTTCACAAAGCCGTTGGCATTATTTCTCAGCAAGGTTGGCACGATGAGCAGCAAGAATTTTGGCTTCGTTCACCATTCACGCGTTTGTACGCAGCCGAAGACCGCGCGGTCATTCGACTGAGTGAAATGACCGCCGACTACCACGGAGACCACCTCATCAATCCCCGCATCAATCCGTACTTTGGCCCCCCTCATACCCTTGAGTTACTTCCAATTATTCAAGCGCAAACCCTTATTTTGACAGGCAGTAAAGAGGAGGAAACGTTTCATCGGATGGCGAAAGTGATGGCAGAACGTATCCCCAATTCCGCCACTTTTGTCATCAAAAACGCAGGTCATTTGTCCAACCTTGAGAAATCAACCATTTTTTCTTCAACACTTCTTCACTTCTTAAAAAATGGAATTAGACAAACGCCGTAGATGGTCTAAAATCGCAGCCATTGGTATGGGTTTTGCCACGCTTGTTAGCTTATTGGCGGGCTTTTTTATAGAATGGAACTTTCCACGTATTTTGATGGTGATTTGCTTTGGGGCAAGTACCGTTTTATACACGATTCAGCTCAAAGAACTCGAAAAAGATGACTAATAGCTAGTCTTCAAAGCTATAATTACGATAAAAGAATCCGCCATTTCATTACAGCTTTTGCTTTCCTTTCATTCCCTAATTCTTAGCCATGATTTTCTATTGGTATATGTCTTACCAATAGAAAACGTCCAAACAAAGACCTTGCACCTTTTTAGGATTCGTAAATAGGTAATTTTATCCGCCCAATGATCTAAATTACTAGCTTCAATATACTATTATACCAGTCTGTGACTTCCCAAACTGCAAATCGTCAAGGCTTAAAATAAGTTTTATGCTCTTTTAATGTCAAATTTTACCTTTATGAATTGTAAACGGATCTATTTTACACTTCTGTTGTCCACCGTAGGGTTTTATATTCAGGCCCAAGACCAATTTGGCGGACACATCTCAGGCCAGCAATGGCAAGTCATTTCGTCGCCCTCGGCCAACATTATTTTCCCCAAAGGCATCGAACCGCAAGCACAGCGTGTAGCCAACGTAGTGAATTTTATTGACCTCAACAACCGCCGTTCCATTGGCGACAAAAAAGGAAGAATAAACATCGTTTTACAAACCCAAACTGTCAACCCTAACGGATATGTAGCCCTAGCGCCCTTTCGGTCTGAGTTCTTTTGCACCCCTCCCGCATCCAATCTTCTTTTAGGTAGCCAAAATTGGCTGGATGGCTTGTCAGTCCACGAATACCGTCACGTACTCCAAACCCTCAATTCAAGGCGTGGTATCACCAAACTTGGTTCGATTTTGCAAGGCCAAGGGCTGTGGGCTCTCCTGAGCAACCTAAGTATTCCTAATTGGTATAGCGAAGGAGATGCCGTTATTGCTGAGACTGCCCTCAGTAAAGGTGGACGAGGAAGAGCCAGTTTTTTTACTTTAGAGCAACGTGCCTTGGCAAACGTCGGGGTCAATTATTCGTACCAAAAAAATCGAAATGGCTCTTATCGCAGCCTCATGCCTGACCACTATCGACTTGGCTACTTGATGCTTACGCAAGCGCGTCAATTGAAAGGAAACGACATTACAGCCAAAATCCAAGCCGAAGCTGCTCGCTACAAAGGAATTGTGTATCCATTTTCGAGAGCGCTCAAACGTAACCTTGGCTATAATTCTACCAATTTGTACAAACTGGCTTGGAAAGAAAATAAACAAGCATGGCAAGAGCGCCTCGATGCTACTACGTTGGTTCCGACGCAAGCCGTCACAAAAAAAACCAAGCGAACAGTGACTGACTACCGTTATCCGAGAGCTTGGAAAAATGACATTCTCATTGCTCGCAAAAGCAGTTACAAACAAACCGACCAACTTGTCCAGCTCGAAAACGGCAAAGAAAAAGTACTTACTACTATTGGTTACAGCAACGACGAGTTCATAAGCCTGAACGGCAACATCGTCGCATGGGCTGAACTATCTCGTAACCCTCGCCGTGGCTATCAGGACTTTACAAACATCTATTTATTTGATTTACAGTCCCAACAAAAAAGGCAACTTACGCACAAAACCCGTTACTTCTCTCCTATCGCCTCGCCCGATGGCCGTAAAATCGCGGCGGTGTACGTCTCTCCAATGCTGAAAAACGAAATTCACGTGTTAGATGCTGTTTCTGGAAAACTATTAGAAAACATCACTACGCCTGACAATTATTTCTTTTCGCGACTGGCCTGGACTGAAAATGGGGACGCACTGGTTAGCATTGCCAAACACCAAAGCCAACTGGCACTTGCCAAAATAAATGTCAAAGAAAAAGGAATCACCTTTTTAACCTCTTGGACGCACCATACGATTGAAGCACCCGTAGTTTTCAATGATAAAGTCTATTTTAATGCCTCCTTTTCGAGTATCGACAACATTTATTGTGCTGATTTAGCAGGGAGCAAAAAAATCTCAAAAGTAACCTCCGTTCCCGTGGCTGCGTTTGAGCCCGAGGTAAGCAAAGACGGTAAAACGCTCTATTTTACGGAGTTTACCAACATGGGCTATGTCATTTCAAAACAATCACTTGAAGCCAATAACTTGTCCGAATTTTTGGTAAAAGAACCTTTTGAATTGCCCATTTTTAAAGCCTCTAATTTCCCCGAAGAAGGAGGTTCTATTTTTGAAAAACTACCTACGCAATCATACGGCGTAAAATCTTATCGGGGTTTATTCAAAGGCTTAAAATTACACAGTTGGAACATCGTTCCATCGCCAAGCACTCCGTCGATAGGTCTGCAGATGAACAATTTCCTCAACGATGTTTCATTGAATTTGGAGGGAAGTGTTAACCTCAACGAAGAAGGAAGTAGCTCGTTTAACGCCCTGCTAAAGATTGCGCGTTTCTACCCTGACCTTACGCTGATGACAACTTATGGACAACGCAGCACGGCCGTTTTTCAAAACAACCAAGTGGTCAATCAGCAGTTCAATGAGCTTGACCTTTCGGCTCAGGTCGCGATTCCGCTTCGTTGGCTCAAAGGCAATTTCTCTACGTCGCTCATGCCTTATGTCACACTCACGCAACGAAATTTGACCAATTTTAACATTGATAACGTAGCCAGCAGGCCCGACAACTCGTTTTTGAGTAGTAATTTAGGGCTAAATTTCAGCACCGTTCGTCGGAGGGCTTATCAAAACGTTGGGCCAAGACTTGGTTTTGCTCTCCAATTGGCCAGCATTTCTACCTTAAACGGTGACGACAATGCCAAAACCGTTGCTTCTAGTGCGGTGTATCTTCCTGGCATTGGTAAAAATCACGCCATGCAAGTCAGGGCTGCTTTTCAGAAAGAGTTATTGAGCAATTCTTACCAATTTGCCGATACCTTTGTCTATCCACGCGGCTACAACGCCCCTGCCAACGACCAAGTAACAAGCCTAGCTGTCAATTATGGTTTACCACTTTTTTACCCCGACGCGGGTTTGTTTGGGATTACGTATTTTAAGCGAGTAAGGGCCAATCTTTTTTACGATTACGCCATGACCGAACGACTTACAGCAAAAACCAAAACAACCTACCGCTCGGCAGGAGCTGAACTTATTTTTGACAATACTTTTTTGAATATCTTACCCCTCAGTGTTGGACTTAGAAATTCGTTTTTACTAGACAAAGACCCCGTCAACCCGAACCAATCTTTCCATTTTGGTATATTCGTTTCAACGGGCTTGTAATTTGTTTGAATACGCAATATTTCCCGACGCAGGTGGTTTTGAGAAACCACCCCGCACTGTGCCTGTGGTTTCTCAAAACCTCAGGCACGGTTAAAGTAAAAAAGGCGTAAATTGCGCCTTTTTGTATTTTATCCATTTCCAATCCACTCAATTTACACCCACAATGTCCAAGATTTACTTCGCGACGTTATCCGTCTTTCTACTTTTTCTTTTTAACATCTCCTCTTTTTGGAACACAAACTCCAACAATTTAACAAACGTCACCGTCAATCCTGCTGATTCGCTTCCCAATGCTAGTAGTTGGCCTGCCGAACTGGCCATTAGTCACTTTGCAGGCGCCGATCTTACCCCTAGCCCCGCTTGTTTGGCAGTGGCACCTACGGGCGAAGTCTATGTAGGTGTCGATATGATTGGTTCATTGGGTAAAAAACCTGGCAACGGTCGCATCGTTCGATTGGTTGACTCCAACAACGACGGCAAAGTGGATTCTCACACAGTCTATGCCACCGTTGACAACCCCCGTGGTATCATTTCGATGGGGGATAAAGTATATGTCCTTTATACTACCTTTTCAAAAGAGACGGGTATCGCCTCGGGCATGGATTTAGTGGTTTTTCAAGATAAAAATAACGATGGAGTTGCCGATGGCCCGTCAAAACCGTTGATTCAAAACATCTGTTCCCCTAAATTTTTGCAAAGCCGTGGTACCGATCACGCCACCAACGGAATTCGGATGGGGATTGATGGCTGGATATACATTGCCGTGGGCGATTTTGGTTTCCACAACGCCACCGACCGAAGTGGCAAAAAAATGACCATGCTCGGCGGCGGAATAGTCCGCGTTCGTCCTGACGGCACCGAAATGGAAGTTTATACCCACGGACTTCGTAACATCTACGACGTGGCAATTGACCCTTACATGAATATTTTTGCCCGTGGAAATACCAACGATGGTGGCGGTTGGAACGTTCGGTTTAGCAACCAAATTCAGTCTGGCGAATATGGCTACCCTGTATTATTCAAACACTTTACCGACGAAATTATCCCTGCACTTATCGACGTAGGCGGAGGCTCTGGAACGGGTGCTTTGTTTATGGACGACGACACTTGGCCTGCCCAATACAACCAAGTACCCATGATGGCCGATTGGGGACGCAGCCAGTTGTACATTCACCGCGTGACAGCCGATGGCCCAAGTTTTACTCAAAAAGAAGAAAGTTTTGTAAAATTAGCCCAAATCACTGACGTGGACGTGGACGCCTCAGGCCGTGCGTACCTTTCAGCTTGGGACGGTGCAGGTTATTCAGGAAACCCCAAAAAAGGATTTGTCGTAAGAGCCACTCCGAAACAGTGGACGTATAAATCGTTCAAAAACCCCCAAGAGCTTTCTATTTCAAAATTGGTTGACCTACTTAAATCAGGAAGCGGGGTGGCCCGTTTAGCTGCCCAGCAAGAGCTTCTCACCCGCCCCGCCGACAAAGTAACTAAGCCTGTGTGGGCACTTGTGACCAATGCCAAACTTCCTTTGGTAGTACGAATCGCAGCAATGTACACTTATGCACAAGCCGCTGGTGTAAATGCCAATGAAAATTTAGTCAAATTGACTTCAGATGCAGCCATGCGTGAGTATGCGCTTCGGGCTTTGGCTGACCGTAAAATTTACAATTCCAACGTTTCAACTGGTACATTTATCCAAGCATTAAGTGACGGTTCTCCTCGCGTGCGCTTGGCAGCTACTGTCGGACTTGGTCGTCTTGGAAAAGCTGATGCGGCACAAGCTCTTCTTAAAACACCAGTACCAGCGAGTTTTGCCCCCCCAGCAATGGGCACCGAAGGGCCTCATGCAACGCCTAACTCGGCGATTATTTTACCGCACGTAGCAGTACGTTCATTGATTGCTCTCAACGCCGTCGATGCTTGTGTAAAGGCCATTGGCACAGAAAACTCAACCCTTGCACTTTGGGCACTTCGCTACATGCACGACCCAAAAGCAGTTTCTGGACTAATCAATGCCTACCAAAAATCAAACGATGCTGCCCTTAAAAAGCAAATCATTGTTACGCTTTCCCGTTTGTACAAAAAAGAAGCCGATTACGACGGTTCGTGGTGGTGGAGCACCCGCCCCGACACGCACGGCCCTTATTATAAAGGCATTACGTGGGAGGCTTCGACGAATATCAAAGATTTCTTGATTGAAGAATCGAAAAAGCTAAACGACAAACCCTTCTTTGTGGATCTCAACAGCCGTCATCGCATGGAAATCCCAGACTTTGGGGTAGAAGAAGTCGCCGCAGTTAAGGAAGAGGTAAAGATTGATTTGGACAAAATCCGTAATAAAAAAGGGCAAGTAGGTGAAGCTTCGATTGAAGATGTGATGCTTGCCATGGCCAAAATTCAGGGAGATGCTGCTCTGGGCAAAACACTATTTACACAGCAAGGTTGTATCGCTTGCCACAGTTTATCAAAAAGCGAAACCATGAAAGGGCCATTTATGGGACAAATTGGTTCGATTATGAACCGTGAGCAAATTGCAGAGTCAATCTTAAAGCCAAATGCCTCGATTTCTCAAGGTTTTGCATCGGTGACTATCACAGCTAAACGCAACAAAATTTACTCAGGTTTTATCACCGAAGAATCGTCGGCTCGTGTCGTTTTGAGAGACATTGCTGGACAAGTTTATACCATTAAAACCGCCGACATCGTTAGTCGCAAAGAAATGGAAACTTCAATGATGCCTTCGGGTTTGGTTAATGCTCTCTCTTACGAGGAATTTGCCTCATTGCTAACCTTTTTGTCACAACAAAAGTAACCTACCTTTCAAACTATTTTTGATATGAAATACGCATTAATTGTCTTTTTAAGCCTTTGTATTACGTCTGTTTTTGGACAAAAAAAGGCCGACAAACAAGAATGGCAACAACTTTTCAACGGTAAAAACCTTGATGGTTGGGACATTAAAATCCGTGGAAACGACCTCAACGACAACTTTGGCCAAACGTTTCGGGTTGAAGATGGGAAAATGGTCGTTCGCTATGACCAATACGATGATTTTAAACGCAAATACGGTCATATATTCTACAAAGGCGATTTTTCTTACTACCGTATTGCGGTTGAGTATCGTTTTGTAGGTGAGCAAGCCCCCAAAGGTGAAGGCTGGGCGTGGCGCAACAGCGGCATCATGGTCCACGGACAAACGGCCGCTTCGATGGGAAAAGACCAAGACTTCCCTGCCTCTATCGAAGTTCAATTGCTTGGCGGTGACGGGAAAAAACGTACGACCTGTAACTTGTGTACTCCTGGAACCAACGTAGTAATGGACGGCAAATTAATCACCCAACACTGCATCAATTCTACGTCACAAACCTACAACGGCGACCAATGGGTGCGGGCTGAAGTATTAGTACTCGGCGATTCGCTCATTCAGCATTTTGCCAACGGTGAAAAAGTGTTAGAATACAATAAGCCTCAGTGGGGAGGCGGCAACGTGAGCGGACACGACCCTAATCTGTTTGTTAACGGAAAACTTCTCGACCATGGCTCTATCTCGCTCCAAAGTGAAAGTCACCCCGTTGAATTTAGAAAAGTAGAATTGTTGAATTTAAAAGGCTGTATGGACCCTAAAGCGCTCAATTTCAAGTCGTACTACGTCAAAGAAGACAATTCGACTTGCCAATATGGGAAGAAGAAAAAATAGTTTTTGAAGGGTCGAGTATCGAGTGCAGAATGTCGAATAAATCTAGATGTGCATTGGGTTGCTCACAACTCAATCCAACAAAGATTCGACATTCTGCACTCTCCATTCGACACTTAAAGAGGGTTTTATTTCCGCAATAACATAGCTCCGTACGAATAACCACCCCCAAAGACCGTCACCACGATATGATCGCCTGACTGGAAACGAGGCCAATGCTCTGACAAGCCAATGGCGCAACCTGCGCAGCCCGTATTTCCGAGGTATTGAATGTTCGAGATTAGTTTTTCTTCAGGCAGGCCAAGCGTATTCATTACGTTGAGACTAATCCGTAAGTTGGCTTGGTGAGGCAGCACATAAGACACATCATTGATGGTCAGACCGCATTTTTCAAGCACCGTCAAGCTTGCCTTTGGCATGTAAGTACAAGCATTGATAAACACATCCCGTCCAAACGGCATAATCACCCCACGTTCGTTGGGACGCAGCACCACAGCTTCGGTGGCTTTGCCACTCGTAGCAGCTCCACCCGTTACCAGTGACAGCATTTCCATATCTCCTTCGCTTATGCGTTCTTTCGTGAGAAGCATTGCCGCTGCACCATCGCCCCACAAGTGTCCCGATACGGTATCCGTTTCGTTATAGTAGCCAGTGTTGTGTTCTGAAGTAATTACTAACGCTTTTGACGCCTTATTCATGGCAAAATATCCCTCCACTACTTCCACAGCATTCAATAATGAAGAACAAGCCGAGGAAATCGTTACGACAGGAATATCCGCTACTTCGATAAAATGTTGCACGGCATGGCCAAGTGTAACAATGGTATCATAAGCAGTATATGTAGCACCTACTATTAAATCAATTTCTGATATATCAATTTGAATTTTATCCAATAATGATTTTACAGCTTCGACCCCCATGCTGTGGGAGTTTTCGGCCGAGGCTGCCTTACGTCGGAGCTGAATGCCCGTACGCTGCACTATCCACTCATCAGACAGCCCATTGAGTTTAGTAAAATGTTCGTTATCAACTACTTGTTCTGGCAAGTAGTGAGCCACTTGGTGAAGAAACATACAAGGGTTGGTTTATACCTAACTATTTATGGCCGAAAGTTAAACATTTCGTAGAAAACGTGGTACAAAATATTAAAATCTTACAAGAAAGTCGTCAATAAATCCTAACAATTTTCTTTTGGAGATTCAATACTTACTTACTTTTAAATAAACTTCGGCCAATACATTCAACCCAAAAACCACAGAAAAGTTCGATAGTTCATTGATAATTCCGAAAAACTGGGGTTCAGAGTCTTCATATAACCAGCCATTCAACCGACCCAAAAACAACTTTTTTTCCCCCGAAAAATAAAATCTCTGCCCTAAATGACGCTCGGTTATGGAAAGTGCCGTATTTTTGCCAAATTCCAATGACTGTTGATTTATCGCAAATGCCTCAAACCAAACTATTACTCGTAGTACCCTGCTATAACGAAGAAGAAATTCTTGCTAAGACACATCGTACGCTTCAGCAGTACCGTACTCGGTTGGTTCAAGAAGGTAAAATTGCCCCTGAAAGTAAAATTTGCTACGTTAACGATGGAAGTCGTGACCGTACTTGGCAACTTATCGACGACATTTGTAAGACGGATACGCACGCCATTGGGATTAAACTTTCCCGAAACTTTGGCCATCAAAGTGCTATTCTAGCTGGTTTGATGCACCATATTCAGGATTTCGATTGCTTTGTCACGATTGATGCCGACTTGCAAGATGATGTAGAAGCCATTGGTCAGATGCTCGACCAACACCACGATGGAGCTATGGTGGTTTATGGCGTGCGCGACGACCGAAGTTCTGATACATGGTTTAAGCGTACCACCGCCGAAGGGTTCTATAAAGTGATGCGTTGGATGGGCGTACCAGTGGTATTCAACCACGCCGATTTTCGCCTCATGGATCGCCGTATTTTAGAAGAATTTTCCCATTTTAAGGAAGTCAACTTGTTCTTACGGGGTATTATTCCACTCATCGGCTTCCGTTCCGAGAAGGTTTTTTACAAACGTTTTGAGCGAGAAGCAGGTGAGACCAAGTACCCGCTCAAAAAAATGCTCCTTTTTGCGTGGAATGGTGTCACCTCTTTCAGCACTTTCCCCATGCGATTGGTGCTATATTTTGGCGTTTTCAATTTCCTCATTGCCATGGGCATAGGGGTTTACATTGGCGTCTCCTACCTTTTTGGAAGTACTGTAGCGGGTTGGACGTCGATTGTGCTTCCCATGACCTTTTTTAGCGGAGCTAATATGATTGCCCTTGGCTTAATTGGAGAATACGTCGGAAAAATTTACGAAGAAGTAAAAGGAAGACCTAGATACATCATTGAGAAAGTAACAACTGACGCGACTCAGTAAATTCGTTCGCTATCGTCATAAAACAGCAGCATTCAATGCTAAAAAAACTACAACAACCTCTTTTTCAAGACCTCTTCAATGTTGGACTACTTGCCGTGGCAATCGTCCCCTTATTGGCGTTGTCTTTTTATAATCACCCCTCTCCTGTCGATGATTATTGCTACATAGATACGGTCTTTAAGTATGGTTATTTTGAAGCCATGAACTTTTATTACACAGGTTGGACGGGCAGATACTTTGGAATATTACTCAACCACTCGAATCCGTTAGTGGTCAAATGGGCAGGAGGTTTTAAGTTACTTTCTTTTTTGCTCGTGTTGGGACTTACGGGTAGTTTATACGCGCTATGCAAAGAGTTGTTCTCGAAATGGAGCCGTTGGGGTATTTTGGGGGTTACGGGTGGGATTATGCTGCTCTTTATCCTCAAAATTATGAGCATTGTGGAGGCTTTTTACTGGATGGCTGCTTTTGTCACTTATACCGTTCCTAACATCCTTACTTTATATTGGCTTACGGTGATGATTCGTATGTACCAACAGTCCAACGGAATGCGCCAAAAACTCACCGCTATTTTTGCTGGATTCTTGGTGTTCGCAGTCATTGGTTGTAGCGAAACTAACCTTACGATTATGGTGCTGCTAGTGGCTGGGTGGTTTGGTTATCAGCTTGTTATTCGTCGTAAATGGGACAATTTGGCGTTTTTCATGGTCATCGTAGCCGTGTTTTCGTGCTACATTTTCTTTACCTCCCCTGGCAACGCCCTTCGCATGAATGGCAACCCTGAAGGACGAAATTTTACCCTTTCGACACTTCAATCGTTAAAAAAATTGGCACAACTTAGCATCGACTGGATTTTCAGAACCCCACTTCTGGTGTTTTCAATTCTTTGGATTGCGGTTTTACCTCGCCTTTTTGACAAATATACAACTGCTATTCCCTACTTTAAGGTGCCTATTTGGATTGTCTTACTCTCTTATTTGGGCATTTTGTTTGTACAAATTTTCCCTTCTTACTACGGTATTGGAATTGAACCCGCCCCTCGCGTGATCAACTCTGTTTATTTTTACTTTTTGTTAGGCTGGTTTTATACGATTTCGGTTGTCTTGTATTGGCTCTATAACAACCAAATTTTAGGCGCGCAACATTGGTATTTACCGCCTTCCATCAAAGCAGTTCTAGCACTACTTATTTTAGTAAGCACCCTCTTTAGCAGCAACTTACGAATGGTATATGGCGACTGGTTACGAGGCCGAGCCGCTGCTTATGATCAAGAATTAAAAGCACGCTACGCTTATATTGAAAGCACGCCAAGTGATACTGTTTATGTATCCCCCCTGCAATCAAAACCCCAATCAATTTATTTGGACGACGCCAACCCCGACCCCAAACACTGGTGGAGCAAGTGCATGGGGGGATATTTTGGTAAAAAAGCCGTTGTACTTAAAGCCACTCCCTGATGCGTAAAGTTCTTTTTGGTCTTCTTGCGGCCTTACCCATTGGCTTGTTTGTGGTTACACTGGCCCAGTTTTCTGTCAATGTGCCTTGGTTCGACGACTTCGACCCGTTTCCTGACTTTTTGCGCAAATGGTTAAATAGTAGCGACTTATTTACTCAAATTCAGCTTATTTTACAGCCCAACAATGAGCACCGAATGATTTTTGGGAAGCTAGGCGCGCTGATTTACTACTGGCTTTTTGGCGAACTCAATTTTACCTTTTTACATTGGTTAGGCTTTGGTTTTACCCTGGGCACGTTGGCTATTTTTATTAAAGTTTTTCGCCAACAAAAAATTGAGTGGGAATACCTTATTCCGTTACTTTTCTTTTTGTTTCAGTTGCAATACCACATGACTAGCCTGTGGGCCATCACGGCGCTGCAACACTTGCCTGTCATTTTCTTTGTGAGTCTCACCTGTTATCTATTGAGTAAACAACAGTTTGGGTGGGCAATATTGACGGGGTTTTGTGCCAATTTTGCCATGAGCAACGGCATTTTTGTGTGGCCAGCGGGTATGATCATTTTGTTTCTTCAAGGCCGTTATAAATTGCTCTTAACGTGGTTAGTAGCAGGCGTGGCTGCCGTTTTCTTGTATTTTAGAGGAATGCAAACCTTGAATAACGAATCAAGTTTTGGCTATTTTCTACAGCACCCACACCAGACGTTTTTTGGCTTTTTTACTTTTATTGGGGGCTTATTCGATTTCTTCCCCGACCGCAGTACACTTCAACGGTCTGTCTTGCCAACGATAGGCGGGATGGGCATGATAGCAGTACTCGCAGTTGCATTAGTCAAAGTGTGGAAACTGTACAGAGAACGTACTTTAGCCCACCAAGAGGCACTGTTGTTTTTGTTGGGAGTTAGTACCTATTTGTTGGCCAATGCCAGTATTATTGCTTTTCTACGGCCTCGATTTGGGTATTTTGTAATGATTGTCAGCAATTACAAAATCTATCCTGCGCTGTTTTTAATGGTTATTTATGGGTTTTACCTTGTGTTGAACCGCCAACAAACCAAGAAAACCCATTTCAAGGTGGCTTTAGCGGTAGGAATTGGCGTTTGGGGGTTAAGTTTGTTGCATTATTGGCCTACCATCAACGAACGTCGTAAAACGCTATTAGCTGGGGCATTTAACCAAGAGCACAACGGTTTTGGCTTAGGATTCACGCCTAATACACCTGCTGCTCAGTACATTGATTCATTGATGAAATTCAACGTTCAACGGGGAATATACCACTACCCTACTACCCTTGCCCCCGTCATCCAATCACTCCAAACACCGACACGCTTCCCGATTAAGCCACAGCTTGAATATCAAGCAGATGGCTTGTTGATTCGGGAAGAAACCTACTCTTTTACTCCTGAAATTGACGGAGCGCTGTACGTTTCTTTACGATCCGACAGTCGGCAGTATTTATTTAAACTTGAACCTACACTTTATACTGGCCGTAATTGGCTCAAACGCTACGCAACAGGTACTACTCTGCTAATTCCTTATGCGACTGTTGAACCTGGAATGTACCAAATGCAGTTTGTTCTTGTCAGAGATGGCAAGCCACAATCAACTCACTATCAACCCCTTGAATGGAAGAAAAAGGCATGAATACACCCCAAATATCCATCGTAGCTCCACTCTACAACGAGTCGGAATCTTTTCCTCACTTGGTAGAGCGCCTCACCAAACTCATGGACAGCCTCACGCTTCGGATTGAGGTGGTGTTGGTCGATGATGGCAGTCGCGACAATACTGCGCTTCAAATGCGCCAACTAGCGTTGACCGACGGTCGTTTTCATTGTGTGTTTTTGTCTCGAAACCACGGCCACCAGCTTGCCCTTACGGCGGGTTTGGCCGCGGCCCGAGGAACAGAGGCGCTGTTTATTATTGATGGCGACTTGCAAGATCCTCCTGAGCTTTTACCTGATTTTTACCAAAAAATGCAGGAAGGATACGACGTGGTGTATGCCGTTCGTCGCAAGCGCAAAGAAAATATCATCAAACGAACTGGTTATTTTCTGTTTTACCGTTTGTTGAAATCAATCTCATACGTGGATATTCCCCTCGATAGTGGCGATTTTGCCATGATAAGTCGGCGCGTGGCAGATGTGTTAAACCAAATGCCCGAGGAAAGCCGTTTCCTACGCGGAATGCGGTCTTGGATTGGTTTTAAACAAACTGGATACGAATACGAGCGAAGCGAACGGGTAGCAGGCGAATCGAAATATACTTTCAAACAACTTTTCCGTTTGGCTTATAATGGTATTTTCAACTTTAGTGAATTTCCCATTTCGTTTATGACACGCGCAGGAGGTGTTTCTATTGGTATAGCACTGGTCTATTTTATCGTTGTGCTTGCTAAAAAACTCTTCTATGCTGATGTCATCGAAGGCTTTACCGCTCTTTTGTTTGTCATCATTTTATTCAGTGGCGTTCAGCTCATGGCCTTAGGAATCATTGGCGAATACGTACTGCGTATTTTCTTCCAATCTAAAGGCCGCCCGCTGTTTATTGTGAAGGAAACGATTGTTGATGGAAAATTAAAAGATTCGGTGTAACATTTTTCGGTTTTAACAAAGCCATGCTTTTCAATTCGGTCCAATTTCTGCTTTTTTTTATCGTCATCACGCTCGCCTATTACAGCCTGCGCTGGAACCTGCGTTGGCTGTTGTTGCTGCTTGCGAGTTGTTATTTTTATTTGGTTTTCAAACCGATATACATCTTAATTCTGTTTGCCACCATTGTTATCGACTACTTTGCAGGAATTTGGATTGCGTCTGCCGAAGGAACTAAACGGAAGTGGCTTTTGGTCATCAGTATTTTTACCAACGTTGGCATTTTAGCCGTTTTTAAGTATTTCGATTTTTTTGCCGAAAGTTTCAACGCCGTCTCTTGGAAAGTGGGCTTGGAATGGAGTTTGCCCATCCTAAAACACCTAAACCCCGACCTCGTTTTACCCATTGGCTTGTCGTTTCACACGTTTCAGGCCATGAGTTATACCATTGAAGTATATCGTGGAAATCAGCAAGCAGAACGGCATTTTGGGATTTATGCGCTGTACGTCATGTTTTACCCACAGTTAGTCGCTGGGCCCATCGAACGCCCGCAAAACGTGCTGCATCAATTCCACGAAAATCATGCGTATGACTGGGAAAATATCAAAGCAGGTCTGACACGAATGGCTTTTGGTTTGTTCAAAAAGGCCGTTATTGCCGACCGACTGGCCTTGATGGCTGGCCCAGCTTACCTAGACCCACAGCATCACAATGGTCTAACGCTTTTGGTGGCTACATTCTTTTATACCTTCCGAATCTATTGCGATTTTTCGGGTTACTCTGACATTGCTTTGGGAGCGGCACAGGTCATGGGTTTCAACCTCATGGAAAACTTTCGCACCCCTTATTTTTCAAAGTCCATTGCTGAATTTTGGGGACGCTGGCATATTTCGCTATCGACTTGGTTTCGAGACTACTTATACATCCCTCTCGGCGGAAATCGCGTAGGAGAAGGCAGGGCTTATCTCAACCGATTCATCGTTTTTCTTGCAAGTGGGCTCTGGCACGGTGCTAGTTGGAATTTTATCATTTGGGGAGGATTACACGGAAGCTATTTGGTTGCCGCCTCTATTCGCGACAAATACTTAAAACGCTGGAACATCACACTGCCCAAAGCAACTTGGTATCTTTACCTCCAAACCGCCATCACATTCGTACTTGTGATGCTGACCTGGGTATTTTTTGCCGTGGGCGACAACCCCAAACTCACCGTTGGAGAAGAGGTTCGCCATTCTTTTATTATTCTGAAAAAAATGACGCAGCTTTCTTTCCATGAACCCCTTCAAGCAGCGCTCAACAACGTTGAAATGTGGTTTTCGGTAGGGCTTATTCTTCTTTTGCTCATTAAAGAACATTACATTTTACACATTCCGACCCGCAAAAATGTTGTTTTCTGGGCGGTCTTTGTTACGGTATCCGTCTTAACTTACTTCTTTGGCGTTTTCGACTCCAATCAGTTTATTTATTTTCAGTTTTAGGAAACTCCCGTGGTTCAGGTTTTGAGAAACCTGAACCGCAAAACTTCGGTTTTGAGAAACCGAAGGCACAGTTGAGAAACCGCAGGCACGGCACAAAAAAACCTGTGGGTCGAAACCCACAGGCTGGATATATAAACTCCAAGAAACAAAGAAACTATGTTAGCGAAGGCAATTTACAACTGAGATGCTAAAATTGCAATACCTTCTTTAAATGTATGTGGATTATATCCCAAAATTTCATTTGATTTACCCAAAACAAAGCCCGTACGCGCTGGTCGCTTCGCAGGTTGGGTAAAATTAGAAGAATCAGCTTCGGCAATTAAGCCTTTGTCTAACCCAAAATAATCAGCCGTCATCATCGCCATTTCGTAGGGAGTTAGCAAATCTTTACCTGAAATATTAAATACTCCTTCGGCTTCTTTATCGGCAATTAAAAAACAACCCATCGCCAAGTCTTCGGCTAAGGTAGGCGTGCGCCATTGGTCGGTTACTACTTTGATGTTCTTACCTTCCTCCAACGATTTTTTTACCCAAAGAATGATATTGGAACGAGACATATCAAACGCAATGCCATAGACCAGCACTGTCCGAGCTATTGCCCACCGAATGCCCGAATGTTGAACCACTTTTTCGGCAGCGTATTTACTCCATCCGTAAAAGCTCAACGGATTGGCTTCTCCTTCTTCGGTATATGGGCCTGCGGCACCGTCAAAAATGAAGTCTGTCGATACATGACAAAGAAATATATCGTGCTTACGGCACGCTTCCACTATATATTCAACGGCTTTTACGTTTTGTGCCCAACACGTTTCTTTTTCAAATTCACACTGATCCACATTGGTCATCGCCGCTCCGTGGACAATTACATCCGGCATCGTTTTTTGGATGACAGATGCGACTTCTTCAGGCTTGGTAATGTCCATTGAAAAATAGTCGTATCCTTCTTTGAAAGGAAGGCGGTTTTCGCCGCGTGCCGTAGCAATCACCTTTTTATCAGGCTGTTGAGTAAGAAGTTCTACTAATTTTTGTCCCAACAAACCGTTAGAACCTGTCACAAGAATTGTTTTCATACGCGCAAAGATAGTACCTCATGCCAAACCACAAACATTAAGTTTGTGGTTTGGCATTAAAATGAGGTTAAAAAACAATGGTTAATTACCTGAAATTTCTCAAGGTGTAGGTGAATGTCATCATGTAATAACGCTGCAAAACCCGCGTCCTAACATCCTCAATATAAGTAGAGGTAATGTTACGGCTCACACTATTGTTTTGGCGCAAGACATCAAACGAACTTACTTTCAACTCTCCTGCCTTATTCTTCAAGAATTTATAACCTACGGCGGCATTCCAGAGGGTAAAATTCAGGTTAAAATCTTGCCCAAGTCCCGTGTAGAACGTATTATTAATATTAGTATTAACGAAGAATCCGCTTTTGGTCGCCCAGTTGATTTTGAAGTTACTATTTTGATAATAATACGTTCCGTCAAGTGCAGGCTGGAGTGAGTTTTTCACTGTATTATAGTTACCGTTCACCGAAAAAGTAAAATCAAGCTGCTCGCTAATATTACTACTCAATACCAAACCACCCGTGATAGATTGTGTATTTGCAATATTTTCTACCAGGTTAATCAAGCCTATGGTACGGGTATAACCTGTTCCGATATTGAAATTCAAATTACTTTTCAGCGACGTAAGTGGCATTCCGTACGTAATAAATGAGCGAACATTCCAGTTTCCGTTGACGTTGACGGGCTGGGTAAATTGAGAACCAGTCCGTAAAGTAAAGCCTGCCACCACCGTATCTCTGGTGGCGATAAAGGTAGTATTGCTAATGTTGTTTTGGGTAAACGATCCGTTAAAATTGATAAAGAAACTACGGGCGGTTTTTGCCTTTGTGATTCCGTACCGAAGCGACATATTATGGTTATACTCTTGCTTCAAGTCAGGATTACCCGTTCTGAGCAACAATGGGTTGGAGTTGTCCACCACATTCTGCAATTGGCTAATAGAGGGCGCATTGGTGGAAGTACGGTAATTGATTCGCAAACTTTGGCCATCGCTTCCACGGTACATCAACATGGCCGATGGTAAGAAGTTATTGAACGAACGGTTTACCTCAAATTCTGTCGGATACGTCTGTTTGCCAACGAGTTGCGCATTTTGATAGTTCAATTCGGCCGTTACCATCGTTTTTTTGATGCGCAAACGATAACTACCACCGAAGCGGTTGGTGATGTAGGTATTGTCAAACTCATTGGAAAGTCTCAAATCAGGCGAGCTGTATTCGCTCGTTGCTTGGTTATAATTGTACGTATTTCTTTCCGAGTAATTTTTGGTGTACGATGGCACGTAATTGAGTTGTAATTGCCCACCACGGCCGACATTTTCGGTCAAAGAAATATTACTCGAAACCGTGTAGCCATTTCCTCTGCTTTCGGTTTGTTGGTCGGTAATTTGCAAGGAATCAGCCGTCAAACGTCCAAAATATTGGTTGGTTGACTTCAACGACGATTCTCCCACACGGGCATTCGATGAAGTGGTCAATCCTACTGAAATCGTACGGCCAATTTTTCCAAAACGGTGACGCCACAGAATCGTATTTCCCCAGTTATTCCCGTCATTTTGGTTTTGGCGATTGGTTTGCGTTTGGTTTAACGCCTTTGCATTTAGGCTATTTGAACCCAACAAACTACTAAAAGCTGTATTGTCTTGAATACTAAAACGCGGCGTAATGATGACAGAATTTTTGTTATTGATGGTATATTCCAAACGGGCATTTACGCGGTGGTTAAAGTTATTGTTTGACGAATAATAATTCTCATCATACAGTTGGACTGCACCTTGGGTTGTAAAAAACGTACGTGCCAAATCCGTTGTGTTGGTGTTTTTGGCATTATTAAAAAAGTAACTACCCGTCACTTTCCATTTTTTCCCCCAGTTATCAGAATAGTTCAACCCAATGGCGTTGGTCGTTGTAATGCCACTTTGCTGTCCTGCCAAAAAATTATCAGAGGCGTTTCCACCGCCAAAATTTCCACCACCGCCGCCGCGATTTCCACCACCGCCGCCACCGCCACGGTTTCCACCGCCACCTTGGCCTCCCCCACCTGATCCACCTAATACGCCAAGCAAGTCTTCTGTTCCAAAGTTTTGTTGGTTGATATTATTAGACATCCCGATGAGTGAAATACGGGTATCCTTCTTAAAATAATTGGTACTTCCGCCTATCATGTAGCGGTTGTCGGTGCCATAGCCAGCGTAGGCTTTTCCAAACTGGCCATTATTGCGGTCGGAGCGCGTAACAATGTTGATGGTTTTGGTGGTTTGACCATCGTCAAATCCCGTAAATTGCGCTTGGTCGCTGAGGCGATCAAACACCTGAATTTTATCAATTACTTCGGCAGGAAGGTTTTTTAAGGCCAACGTCGCATCGTCTCCGAAAAACTCACGGCCGTCCACGGTTACCTTTTGTACATTTTCCCCTTGGGCTTTTACCTGCCCGTTTTCGATGGTGATGTTGGGCATTTTTTCCAACAAATCCTGCGCATTGGCGTCTTTATTGACTTTAAATGCGCTGGCGTTGTAAACTGTCGTATCGCCTTTTTGTTCAACGCGCTCAGCTACCCCTTTCACAATGACGTCTTTCAACAACTGAGCATCAGGTTTAAGGGCAATTTCTCCCAAATCGGGGCTAGTCCGACGAAAATTAAGGCGCTGGTCGTACGAGATATAACCAATATACGAAGCCACCATCCGATAACTCGCCGTGGGAATATTTTTAAATAAAAATCGCCCAGAAGTATCGGCAACAACCCCAAACCGTGAGGTTGAATCGGCCGTATTGATCAAGAGTACATTGGCGCCAATCAACGCAGATTTGTCGTTGGCATCGATCAGGCGGCCTTTTACTTCAATCGTTTGGGCTACCGCCAAACTAGCTGAACATAGAAAAAGAAAGGCAAAAATGTAACGTATTTTTGTCATGGTGTATGTTATTTCACAATTGGATAGTTGAAATAGCAGAAAGTTTAGTCACAGAAGTATGAAAAGCGATGAAACGCCCAAGAACACCGACGATAAGGCGACTATTTACCGATAAAGATTTTGCTGTTTTTGGGCTTTAAGAAATATTGGCTTTACTTGTAACCTAAATCTTAACATCACCCTTTTCCCTCTCATGAACCGTCGCGACTTTTTTCAACAAACTGCCCTGAGCGGCGCTGCCTTGTCGCTCCCCACTCCTACGCCAGCCCCAGCGGCCGTTGCTCCCTACAAACTAGGGCTTGCATCTTATTCCTACTGGCATTTCAAAACGCCCAAAGTACCCATCGAAACGGTAATTGACGAAGCCGCTCGCCTCGAAATCGAAGGAGTGGATATTCTGCACCGCCAAATGGACAGCGAGGACAATGCCTATCTCCAAAAACTCAAACGCCATGCTTTTGTCAACGGCGTGGACTTGATTTGTTTGTCGATTCACCAAAGTTTTGTCTCGCCCGATGCCGCCGAGCGCCAGAAAAATATCGACCATACCTTGCACTGCATTGAGCTTGCTTACAAAATGGGCATTCCGTCGATTCGTCTTAATTCGGGCCGTTGGAATACCATCAAATCGTTTGATGAACTCATGGCCAAACGGGGCGTAGAACCCATCTTGCCAGGTTACACGGAAGACGACGGTTTCAAATGGTGCATTGATAGCATCGAAAAATGCCTTGCCAAAGCCGCCGAATGTGGGGTGATGCTGGCACTCGAAAACCACTGGGGACTTACCTCTACTCCAGAAGGATTGTTGCGCATTCGGAAAGCGATTGATTCGCCTTGGTTGGGGGTGTTGATGGATACAGGTAATTTTTTGGAAGACCCCTACACCAAATTAGAAAAAGTAGCCCCCGTCGCCAATTTTGTACAAGCCAAAACCTACTACGGCGGCGGCGAATGGTACTCGCTCGACTTAGACTACAAACGTATTTTTAATATCCTTCGCCAAGCCAATTATAAAGGTTACGTAGCCCTTGAGTTTGAAGGCAAAGAACCCGCCGAATCGGGGGTACGAAAGAGCATTGCCATGTTGCGCGAGGCGATGAAAGGCTAGCGCCAATCCCAAGCCACAATGTTCCATAAGTCGATGTGGTCTTCGTGGGTGTGTATCGTCCGAAAACCTACGCGCTCGTGCGCCCGCGTCGAGCGCGTATTTCGTACGGCAATTTCGGTCACACACAAGTCAAATTCCCCCGATAATTGACGTTTGTGTTCGGCATACAGCCCATCAAAAACCCCCTGCCCACGGTGCGTCTGCGCCACGCAAATTTGCCCCATGACATAATAACGCTGCTCACTCAATGGTTTTTCGTCGTACTCCAAACCCGAAATAATGTCGAACATGGGCACTAATTCGGGAATGAGTTGCCCAAAAGTACGCGGCATCACCAAGGCATAGCCCACCAACAAGTCGCCGTCTTTAGCGATGATTTGTGGCAAGGCATCATTCATTTTTTTGATGGATTCAAACGAATGTTCGACCGTCGTAAACCCTTGGTCTTGTTGATACTCCGACGGGGTGTTTTTGTATAAATTTTGGCGTTGAAGCTCCAATACCTTACGCAAATCTTCGTCGTTTTGGGCAGAAGTAAAAATCACCGACATGTCGCTAGCGGGTTAAAAAGTAGAATGGCCGTAAAAGTAACAACAGGCTTTCAGCAACCCAAACATTCCCCGTATCTTTGTCGGTAAACACATTCATCCAACCTAAACACTTATGCTAAAACAACCTTTACTTCGGCATTTTTTGTCCATTGCTTTCTGCTTCGTTACTTTTTTATCTTTTTCCCAAACCCCCATTCTGCCCGAACGCGAACGAGCCCGCGTTGTGGATGAAATTTTAGAAGACCGCTTCAACAACCTATTGCCTCAGTTGATGCGGCGAGAGGGAATTGACATGTGGATTATTATTTCGCGCGAATACAACGAAGACCCAGTGATGAAAACCATGCTTCCAAGTACGTGGCTTTCGGCACGCCGCCGTACCATCATGGTTTTTTACGATGCAGGCGGTGACAAGCCGCTAGAAAAACTGGCCATTGCCCGCTACGACGTTGGTAATTTGCTCAAAGGCGAGTGGGATATCAACGTGCAGCCGAACCAATGGCTGGCACTTGCGAAGGTAATTGATGACCGAAATCCGAAGAAAATTGCCTTAAATTTCTCCAAAGACTATGGTCATTCTGATGGGCTAACCTACACCGAACACAAGGAATTTATGGCAGCTTTGGCCGAAAAACAAAAAGCAAAAATTGTTTCAGCCGACCGCCTCGCCGTAGCTTGGCTTGAAACGCGTAGCGAAAAAGAAGCGGCCATTTATCCAATTATTTGCCGTATTTCACACCAAATTATCGAAGAAGCTTTTTCGGAAAAAGTTATTCACCCTGGCATCACCACCACCGACGATGTGGTTTGGTGGATGCGTCAAAAAGTAACAGATTTGGGGCTTGAGACGTGGTTCCATCCGACGGTGGACATTCAACGCCTTGACCCAGAAAGCTTTGACCATTTACGCACGTTTTCAAAACGCCCTTCTAAACAGGTCATTATGCCAGGCGACTTGCTACACTGCGATTTTGGCATTACGTATTTACGCTTAAACACCGACCAGCAACAACACGCTTATGTGCTTCGTTCAGGAGAAACAGACATTCCTGAATACTTGAAAAAGGCATTTATGCAGGGAAATCGTTTACAAGATATTCTAACAAGCCGCTTTAAAGTGGGAACTACGGGCAACAAGATGCTATTAGAGTCGCTCGAACAAGCCCAAAAAGAGGGTATCACAGGCAGTATTTATTCCCACCCAATTGGTGTCCATGGCCACGCTGCGGGGCCTACGATTGGGATGTGGGACCAGCAACAGGGAGTACCTGGCACGGGCGATTATCCATTGTTCCAAAATACAGCCTATTCTATTGAGCTAAATGCGGCGGTGGAAATTCCTGAATGGAAAAAGACCATTCGGATTATGTTAGAAGAAGACGGCTATTTTGATGCCAACGGCTTCCGTTATTTGGACGGTCGGCAAAAGGAGATGTTTACCATTCCAAGAAAAGTAGCGAATGTCAAATAAATATAAAGAGGCTGCCAAAAATGGCAGCCTCTTTTCGTATGCAGTCGCTCGCTTCCAGCGAGTGACGACTATTCGCAGACCTCTGGCCGATTACGAAGGTTTTTCCCCTTTCTTCATCCGATTGGTAATCGAAAGTAACAAGGCTGGTAACAAAATCAAGTTGGTACACATTGCAACCAAAAGCGTGATAGAAACCATGACCCCCATCGCCGCCGTTCCGCCAAAACTAGAAGCGGCAAAAATGGCAAATCCACAGAATAAAATCGCGGCCGTGTAAATCATGCTCAAGCCCGTTCCAAAAATTGCTTTGGTAATCGCAACCGTTGAGGCATGGCCATTTTTGTAAATTTCCTGCCGATAACGCGTCAAGAAATACACCGTACCGTCGGATGCAATGCCAAAAGTAATGCTAAAAATCAGGATGGTAGTAGGCTTAAAATAAATATCAAAAAAGCCCATGATACCCGCCGTCAGCGCCAGAGGAATCAAACAGGGAAGTTTTGACAACAAAATAATGGGCACCGAACGGAAAAGAATCATCCCAACCAGTGCAATCAGGACAATCGCAATAAGTAAGCTTTCGTATAAATTGCCCAACAAGTAATCGTTGCTTTTCAAAAAGACCAAACTATGTCCAGTTAGGCTTACGTTGTAGTCTTTGGGGCTAAAAATAGAATCAACTTTCGGACGAATCTCTTTCAACAACTCTTTGATGCGTTCCGAGCCCACATCAGCCATTTGGAAACTCACCCGCGTAATGCTGCGGTCTTTGTTCAAAAACGTATTTAACTGCTTCGCTCCTGCACCATTTTGGCCTTGTCCTTGCACAAAATCTGACAATTTCGACAACTCCATCGCCCCAGGAAGTACGTAATATTTGGCATCGCCACCCCGATATGCTTGGTATAAAAAGCGAGACGCTTCCACGGCCGAAACAGGTTTGGAAAACTCTGGGTAGTCGGCAAGTGCATTTTGAAGTGCTTTAATTTTGTACAATGTTCGGGCTTGATTTCCAAATACACCGTTGGGTTGTTTGGTATCAATCATTACTTCAAAAGGCAGAACTCCGTTGAAGTTTTTCTCAAAAAAGCGCAAATCCACGTAGATTTTATCGTTTTTGGGCAAGTCATCCACCACATACCCAATGGCCTTGATTTTGGTTATTCCATACGCAGAAATCAAAATCATAGCCACCATCACAAGGTAAATAGCGCGGCGTTTGTTGTGTACCAAATAATCTACTTTTGATAGAATTCCAACAGCCCATTTTCCATCCAAATGACGTAAATGACGCGCTTTGGGAATATCCATGTAGTGCAATGTGATGGGCAACAACACCAAACAAAGCACATACGTAACCATCACACAAATGGCCGCCACCACCCCAAACTCCACCAACAAAGCACTATTGGTAAAATAAAATACCCCAAAGCCAATCGCCGTCGTCACATTGGCCAGCAAGATCGACAAGCCTATTTGCTTCACCATTTCAACAATGGCCTCGTCTTTATTGCCGTGCGTTTTGAGTTCTTGTTGGTATTTATTGATTAAGAAAATACAGTTCGGCACGCCAATCACAATCAACAACGGCGGAATCAACCCCGTGAGGGCGGTAATTTTATACTCAAAGAGCTGCAAAGTGCCAATCGAAAATACCACCCCAATGAGCACAACTACAATGGAAAGAAGGGTAAGGCGGAAAGAACGAAAGAAAACCCACAGAATAAAGGCTGTCACCACCACGGCCAAAATCATAAATAGCGTCATTTCGCTCGAAATCTTCTTCATCATCGTCGTTCGGATGAAGGGCATTCCTGAAAAATGAAGTTCAGTATTGTGCTTAACGGCAAATTCGTTTGAAAACTTCGCAACATCCTCCACAATCGACAAGCGGCGTTTGGAATTTAGGGAAGCTTCGTTGAAAGTTACTAATATAAGAGTCGAATTGGTTTTTGAGTTCCAGACCAACCCATCATAAAAAGGCAAATTTTGAATCTGTTTTTTCAGCGTATCGGCCTCCGCCTGGGTCGTTGGGAGTTGCTTCATGGCGGGAAGAATGTCAAAGCGGCTGGCGCTATCGTTCCGAACCACTTTATAAACACTTCCCAGCGAAAGCACATTTTTTATACCCTCTGTCGATTTAATTTTTTGAGCAAGGGCCTCCCAATCGCGAAATTTATTGACTTCAAACAAGTTTTCATCCTGCCAACCAATGACCATTATCGCGCCATCTTCCCCAAAAAGTTGTCGAAAATATTGGTATTCTTTTTCGGTAGGGTCGTCAGACGGGAGGATACGTGCAAACTTGTACGAAAGCTCAATTTTACTTCCTTCGTACCCCATAAAAACCGTTGAAACCAGTATGACTGCCAGCCAAATAAACCGAAATTTGATGATATTTTGAGCAATATTATTCCACATACGCAATGGTGCTTTGTTTTACGAAAGTCGCAAAGATACTCAGCCTTCCCGTGATTCAGCCTAAAAAAGTAAAGTTTATTGTCTATCATGAAGGTCAATAGAAAATAAAAATGCCCCGATTTTCATCGAGGCATTTCGCATTTACAAGCTCATTTATTACTAAAAAGTAACGGGCAACGTCAATTTATCAGCCCCTCGCTGCACTTCTGCTTCTACGGTTTGGCCTTTTTCAAACTTGCCCAATGCGCCCATGTAATCGTAAATGGTATTCAGGGTATATTTATCTAAACGTAAAATCAAATCGCCGCCTTTGATACCCGCTGCTTCCCCAGGACGGTTTTTTGAAACTCCATCCACCTTGATACCTGGGCCATTGAAAGAATAATCGAGCAAAAGCCCCATCGTCACTTTGAAACTCATATTGCGGGCCATGGGCATGGCCGTTTCGCGGTATTCTAGGCGATTGGGAAGTTTATCAACGGCGTTCACAATGCCAACTACGGAGTTGAGAATTTTAGCTTCTCCTTCAAAGTTAATCAATTCAATGTCGTCGCTTGGCTTGTGGTAGTCGCCATGAACGCCCGTAAAGAAAAACAAAACAGGGATTTTCTTTACATAAAACGACGTGTGGTCGGAAGCGCCCGCGCCTGCGGAATCAATTTTAAATGCCATTTTATCGCGTTCCAACACGGGAGGGATCACTTGGCCCCACGTAGGACTTGTTCCCCAACCGCCAACAGTAATTGCTTTATTGGCATCAAAACGGCCAATCATGTCAAAATTGAGCATTAAATTCACCGTTGACAAGTCGATGGTAGGGTTGTTGGCGTAGTATTTTGAGCCTAACAATCCCAGTTCCTCGGCCGAAAAGCAAATGAACAGGAAGTTGTGTTTTTCTTTGACTTTGTTTTTGGCAAAATGGCGCGCTAATTCCAGCACACCCGCTACGCCCGACGCGTTGTCGTCGGCACCATTGTGGATTTTCCCTTTACTGTCAGGAATCAGCGAACCACGCTGATAACCTTCGCCAAGGTGGTCATAGTGCGCTCCGACGACAATGGTACGGTCGGCACCGTTGTCCAAAAACCCAACCACATTGCGAGCATCTAGGACGTGTACCGTATCAAGATTTGCCTTAAAAGGTTGTTCATAACCATTGGCTCCTTTGGGCTGGAGCCCTATTTCTTTGAAATATTTCGCAATATAATCAGCCGACATTTTCTCTTCTTTCGTGCCCGTTCCACGACCCTTCAATTCGTCAGATGCTAAGTAAGCAATATGTTTTTGGACGTTTTTGGCAGAAATGTCTGATTTTTGGGCGTACAATGAACCCGCTGCCAAGCAAGCTACTAATAGTATTTTTTTCATTAGAGGAATATGATGAGTGAATAGTTTAACGTTTGCATCTTCAACAAGTTTATACTAGGCCAATGTACCGTGTGCAATACACCTCAAACATGGCATTTGGTGTAAAAATAACGACTATTTTAAACAACAGCCCAGTGAAAAATATTTTAATTATGGGTTCTTATCTACCAATTTACGAAGCCTACTATTTTGAAGGCGTAGGCCGCCAGCGAAACGACTGCGCATCAATGGCCCGCATGGTACACAAAATACCGTCGAGGTGGTCGTACTCGTGTTGTAAAAGTTCGGAGAGCGCATCTTCCATAAACCATTCTTGCGGCTGCCAATTTTCATCCATATATTTAATAACCAGTGATTTGTGTCGCTTCACCTTGACCAACAAGTTGGGAAAACTCATGCAATCGTCCCAAAGTTCAAACGTTTCTTCGCTCAAGTTCACCAGTTCAGGATTGATAAAGACCACAGGTCGGTCAATGTTCATGTAAATCAACCGTTTCATAATTCCCAACTGCGGCGCGGCAATGGCTCTCCCAAAGCCATATTTGGTGCGCACTTCTTGCATTACATTGTGTAGGTCGGCAATCCAGCCCAAAAGCTGTTCTTGGTCTTCTTTTATGACTGGCTCGCACACCTGATATAAACGTGGGTCTCCTAGTAAGATTAAGTCGGCTAATGTTTTCATTTGTTACTTCTTATCTCAGCACAGTTAAACGTTAATTAAATCCTTTACTCATGTGTGTGCCGTTGGTTTTGAGAATCTGACAGCACAACACGGTGCCACTCTTTATAATAAGTTTTAAGTATGTTAGGCCACAATTCTGCTTTAGAAATCATACGATTTGAAACATTTCTACTAAAGCCAAACCCCAACCAGCAATGCAAAATACAGCAATAAAACTCATACTATTATTGGGTTTTGTTTCGGTTTTTTCTTTCACAGGAACGGACACGCTCCAAAATGAATACCGCGCAGAAACCGCTGCTGATTCTAATCTTGTCTTTGTTCCCGACGACCTAGAGGCCACGCTTTGGGCTGAAGCGCCCATGCTGTATAATCCTACCAACATGGACATCGACGCCAAAGGGAGGGTTTGGCTTACCGAAGCCGTCAACTACCGCAATTTTAACAATAAACCTGACCAAAAGCTTACCTTCAACGAAGGCGACCGAGTCATGATTTTGGAAGATACCGACGGAGATGGGAAGGCTGACAAATCGAAGGTGTTTGTCCAAGATAAAGACTTGGTAGCGCCGCTGGGCATTGGGGTCATTGGCAACAAAGTGGTAGTAAGCTGTGCCCCGAATATTATTATTTACACGGACGAAAATGGTGATGATAAACCCGACAAAAAAGAGATTTTTTTGACAGGTTTTGGCGGCCTCGACCACGACCATTCGCTGCATTCACTCACCGCAGGTCCCGACGGAAGGTGGCATTTTAACACGGGCAACGCGGGGCCTCACCATGTCAAAGACAAAAGTGGTTGGACACTGCGGTCAGGGAGTATTTATACGGGAGGAACGCCCTATAACAAAGAAAATCAGGGCAATCAAAGAAGTGACGATGGCCGTATTTGGGTAGGTGGCCTGTCCCTGCGGATGAACGCCGACGGAACAGGTCTGAAAGTGATGGCGCATAATTTTAGAAACAGTTACGAAATAGCCATCGACAGCTACGGCGATTATTGGCAAAACGACAACGACGACCAAGTGGTCACCTGCCGCACGAGCTGGGTAATGGAAGGCTCTAACGCGGGCTACTTTAGCGCCGACGGAACACGGACTTGGCAAGCCGACCGCCGACCCGATCAAGATATGTTCACGACCCACTGGCACCAAGAAGACCCAGGCGTACTTTTGGCAGGTGACAATACGGGTGCAGGCTCTCCCACAGGAATGCTCGTCTATGAAGGCGATGCCTTGGGGGAAAAATACCGAGGTACTGTTCTCAGCTGCGAGGCAGGGCGTAACGTTGTATGGGCGTACTGGCCCAAAGCCAAAGGAGCAGGTTTTGATTTCTCCAAACGGGTCGATTTTATCAGTAGCTTTCCCAAAGTCGAAGAGCATTATATTTGGCACGAAACGGGCAAAGACAAACGTAAGTGGTTCCGCCCCAGCGATGCAGCGACAGGCCCCGACGGCGCTATTTACGTCGCCGATTGGTACGACCCTGTAGTTGGCGGACACCAAATGCATGACAAAAAAGGATACGGACGAATTTATAGAATCACGCCCAAAGGCAAAAAGCTAAGTACACCCACCTTTGACCTCAGCTCGGTCAAAGGACAAATCGAAGCCCTTAAAAACCCCGCCATCAATGTCAGAAACCTAGGTTTTGTGGCACTACAAGCCCAAGGCGAAAAAGTAATTCCTGCCGTCAAAACCTTATTGGCCGACCCCAATCCGTTTGTCCAAGCACGCGCGGTGTGGTTGTTGGTTCAATTGGGCGCAATTGGAAAAACCGAAGTAGAACAACTTCTGCTTCAAAGTACTGACACTCGGCTTCAAACTGCGGCATTTCGGGCTTTGAAGCACGATATTTCACCCGCAAGTTCACCACAAGAAATAGAGCAACAAGTGGCTTTGTGTCAAAAAGCGCTCAAAGTAAACTCCCTCCCACTACACCGCGAAATCGCCATTTCGTTGCGGGATGTCCCTTATGCTTCCATAGCGGGTTTGATGCCTTCACTTATGGCTGCTTTTGATGGAAAAGACCGTTATTATTTAGAAGCTTTAGGAACGGCTTTGGACGGAAAAGAAGAAAATTATTTTCAAGATATCCGTCCCCAATGGCCCCAAAATGCCGTCAATTGGACTCCCCAACAGGCTTGGATGGCTTGGCGACTTCATCCAAAGGCAGCATTGGCTGATTTAAAAACGCGAGCGTCCTCTCCCACCCTCGCTGCCGACGAGCGCAAACGAGCCATTACGGCCATTGCGTTTATAAAAGACAAATCGGCCGCGCTTGCCATGCTTGATTTAACAAAAAGTAAATTAAAAGATGTCGCCGAACAGGCTTTTTATTGGGTCAATTTCCGTAAAACCAACGATTGGCAGTCTTTGCTTGATTGGCAAGAGGCAACCGCAACGCAGCTCAGTCCCGCCCAAAAACAAATGTTGGCTTGGAAAGACATCATGACGGACGCCAATGCACCCATCGCAAAACGCGAAGAAGCGGCCAAAACGCTTGCTGGGGACGTATTTGGGGGACAACTGCTGCTCGCGGCCGCCAGCGAAAACAAAATTCCGAAAGAATTACGTCCGCTTATTGCCCAAACCATTTTCAACAACCCCGACCGCAGTATTCGGATGATGGCGGGCGATTATTTTTCGCGTCCGAGTGGAAAAGGACTTTCGGTGAGCTTGGCCGCAAGTTTCCCCACCGACCTTGCCAAGGGTAAACAAATTTTCCAAACCCACTGCACTTCTTGTCACCGTTTTCAGCAAGACGGCAAAGAAATTGGCCCTAATTTGACCTTGATCGGGAAGAAGTTTGACAAAGAAGGGCTACTAGATGCCATCATCAATCCCAGTGCCAGCATGGCTTTTGGCTACGAACCTTGGATTATCCAAACGAAAGACAAAAACACCTACTACGGTTTTGTGGTGGGGGATGGTGCTACGGTGATTTTGAAAGATGTAGCAGGAAAAACCCATAACCTCAAAGCCTCACAAATTGCCTCGCGGCAGCAGTTAAAAAATAGCTTGATGCCCGAACCTTCATCTTTAGGACTTAAAGAAAAAGACTTGTCGGATTTGGCGGGGTATCTATTGAAATTGGATTAAAAGCTAAAACTCATCAAATGAAATTTATTGCAAGCGTATTTCTCATTTTGTCTTGGGGGGCTATTGCCCAAACTACTTCGCACACATTATGGTACGACAAACCCGCCTCCGAATGGTCAGAAGCCCTACCTCTGGGCAATGGTTTTATGGGAGCGATGGTTTTTGGAGACCCCTTGAAAGAACACCTCCAACTCAACGAAGGCACTTTATATACGGGAGACCCAAAAAGTACTTTTAAGAATATCAATGTTCGGAAAGATTTCAAACAGGTAAGCGATTTGCTGCAAGCCAAAAAGTACCAAGAGGCACAAGCGCTCATTGCCAAAGAGTGGCTGGGCAGAAACCACCAATTGTACCAACCAATGGGCGATTTGTGGGTAGAAGTCAACCACCAAAATGCGGCCATTGCTGATTACAAACGCAGTTTGGACATATCTTCGGCTATAGCTGCCACTCAGTACAAAGTGGGTAATACTACTTACAAAAGAACGTATTTTGCGAGCTATCCCGACCACATCATTGTCCTAAAAATGACCGCAGAGGGAGGTGGAAAAATAAACGCAACCTTTCATTTCTCAACTCCACATACCCCTACGGCGACTTATTTGGCCCAAAGCAATACCTTGTCCATGCAAGCCCAAGTGCCAGGATTTGGCCTAAGGCGTAGTTTTGAGTTGGTAGAAAAACTCGGTGACCAGCATAAATACCCCGAACTCTACGAAAAAAATGGTCAGCGTAAACCCGAGGTTGAAAATATGCTGTACAATGACAAAATAGAGGGTTTGGGAATGTCATTTGAAACCCGCGTAAAAATTCGGAATCAAGGCGGCGTTGTGAAGGCTGAAAAGGACAAAATAAAAGTCACCGATGCTACTGAAGTCATTGTGATTTTGACCGCCGCAACGAGTTATAACGGTTTTGACAAAAGCCCTGCTTACGAGGGCGTTGACCCTAAAAAAAAGGTAAATCAATACTTGAAAGCCGTTGAAAACAAAAGTTTTCAGGACTTGTATAAAACCCACTTGACCGATTACAAAACCCTCTTCGACCGCGTTGATATTCAACTGGCTGCTGAAACCGAACAATCTCACTTGACCACCGACCAACGGGTTTCTCTTTTTTCAAATGGCAAAGACCCTTCATTTTCAGCGCTTTATTTTCAATACGGCCGTTATTTGATGATCGCAGGCTCGCGACCAGGCGGGCAGCCGCTCAATTTACAAGGTATTTGGAACGACCTCATGGTGCCGCCCTGGAATGGCGGTTATACCATCAACATCAATGCCCAAATGAACTATTGGCCTGCCGAATTGACAAACCTGTCGGAATGTCAAGAACCTTTTTTGAAAGCCATCAAAGAACTGGCTATTAATGGCCAAGAAACCGCCCGAAATATGTACGGCAACGAAGGCTGGGTGGCGCACCACAACATGGATATATGGCGACACAGCGAACCGATTGACAACTGCAATTGCTCTTTTTGGCCGATGGCGGCTGGCTGGCTCACGAGTCATTTTTGGGAAAAATACTTATTTAACGGCGACAAAGCATTTTTGAAAAATGAAGTGTTTCCACTGCTCAAAGGGGCGGTTCAATTTTACCAAGGCTGGTTAGTGAAAAACGAAAATGGCTTTTTGGTAACGCCCGTGGGACACTCGCCCGAGCAAAACTTTATTTATGAAGATAAAAAACAAGCGACCTTTAGCCCTGGCCCTACCATGGACATGGCCATTGTGCGCGAATCTATGGCGCGATACGTGGAAGCGTGCCAAACTTTAGGAATCAATGACGCCTTTACCCAAAGTGTGCAGAAAAATTTATCAAAATTACTGCCTTACCAAATTGGAAAATATGGGCAACTTCAAGAGTGGCAAGAGGATTTTGAAGACGGGGATGTCCAACATCGCCACTTTTCGCACTTGTATGCCATTCACCCCAGCAATCAGATCAACCTCCAAACTACGCCCGAACTCGCCGCCGCCGTGAAGCGAGTGATGGAACGCCGTGGTGATCTGGCCACAGGCTGGTCGATGGGCTGGAAAGTGAATGTTTGGGCAAGGCTCAACGACGGCGACCACGCCCTAAAACTCCTTTCTAACCTCTTTCAACTGATAAAAACTTACACAACGCACATGCAGGGTGGAGGCACTTACCCCAACCTCTTTTGTGCGCATCCGCCATTTCAGATTGATGGAAATTTTGGAGCAACGGCGGGTATTGCCGAAATGCTCGTGCAAAGCCACGCGGGCGAAATTCATTTACTGCCTGCCTTGCCCCAAGCGTGGCACACAGGAAAAGTAAAAGGACTCAAAGCACGCGGAGGGTTTGAAATAGACATGGAGTGGGCACAGGGCAAACTCACCAAAGCAGTGATTCATTCAAAATACGGCGGACATTGCCGAGTGCGAACAAACGAAAAAATGAGCGTTCAGAATACGAATGTACAAACCCAAACGGGGGGCAATCCCAACCCTCTTTTTAGTTTTATTGATGCGGGGAAACCCATCATGCAAAACGCAACAAAGTCCAACATAACACCTGTTAATCAGGGATTTGTGTTGGACTTTGAAACAGAAAAAAAGAAACAATATTTGCTAAAGTAACTTATTACAAACGAACAACTTCGCCCGTACGAACTGATTCGTCGCACGCAAAAGCAATTTGAAGGCTGTTTACGGCATCGGCCATGTGGTCAGTCAAGTCCACATCTTCGGTAATCGCTTTTAAGAAATAGGCTTGTTCGCGGTTGCAAAGTTCTTGGTGGTCTGGCTCGTCGGTCAAGTTAATCCACTCATCAGGTTTTGTAAATGCGTTGTTTTCGTCAATATCGGCATGGTGATAACGCAACGACTCCGTTTTGGTGTGTGCGTCCACGTTGTCCGATTTACCCGCTCCACCTGCATCTTTTGCCACAATCGACACGCAACCTTTAGGGCCTACAACGTCTTTTACAAAAAATGCCGTTTCGCTCATCATCGGGCCCCAGCCTGCTTCGTACCAGCCTACTGAACCATCTTCAAAACGGATTTGGAGTTGTCCGTAATTGTAATTGCCCGCAGGAATATCTTCGGTCAGACGAGCGCCAATGGCCGATACCCAAACTGGCTTTGAACGGGTCATTTGGCACATAACGTCGATGTAATGCACACCGCAGTCCACGATTGGGCTAAGGCTTTTCATCAAATTGCGGTGTACGTCCCACATATAGCCGTGGCTTTGCTGGTTGAGGTTCATTCTCATTACCAACGGTTTACCAAGTGTTTGCGCCAATTCTACAAACTTTTCCCACGACGGATGATGACGTAAAATATACCCTACCACCAATTTTTTATTGGCTTTCACGGCTGCTTCTACCACGCGTTTTGCTCCTTCGACGGTATCGGCGACGGGTTTTTCGATAAATACGTGACAGCCGTGTTCGAAGGCCATGATGGCAAACGCTTCGTGCGTATCGGGGTAGGTTGAGATACAAACCGCGTCGGGCTGAGTCGCTTGAAGGGCTTCTGCATAATCGGAATACAACGCGTAGCCGCCCCCTAATTTTTCGTTTAATACTTCTTTACTTTTTCCTGTTGAGACAATACCACAGATTTCGAAACCTTCAAAATTATGATAGGCTGTGGCGTGAGAGGCGCCCATGTTACCGCATCCAACGACAAGGACGCGCACTGGTTTGGGGGATGTTGACATAGGTAGTAATGAAAGGAAATGGTTTTAACTGTAAAAGTACATCATTCATTCTTACATACCATCATTTCTTCAAAATGGGCTGTTGAGGCACCGTAATTTTTGAGCAATGAATAACGAGATACTATGAAGATATTTTATCTATTATATATTATTATATTAATATTAAAATCTATTTATTTACCTATATTTAATTATTTTTTGTTATTTTTTATATAAAAACAAACTTTATATGTTTTCATTTTATTCTCCCTCTACCTTTGCAGAAGTTCTTTCAATCAATTGCCGTTTTTGGTTTCAGTAGAATTTGTTTTTGCTGAATTAAAAAGGAATCGTGTGAAATTCACGAACTGACGTGCAACCGTAAATCGCCCAAAGCGATAAGTCGAGACACTTGCCAAAAACGAATTGACGGAGGCTTTCACGAGTCGAAGCCGACGTCAGGCAGTGGGTAAGGAAAGAGCAAATAAGTTTTTCAACTTTTTTGTTTCATTCAACCCCTTTTACTCTAATGCTCAAAAACAACCTTGGGTATCCTCGCATTGGCAGTCGCCGCGAGCTAAAAAAAGCCTGTGAAGCCTACTGGGCGGGCAAAATCTCACAAAGCGAACTGTTAGAAACAGGCCGCCAAATCCGCCTCCACAATTGGCAGCTTCAACAGCAAGCAGGCATTGACCTCATTCCCTCCAACGATTTTTCTTTGTACGACCATGTGCTCGACCTCAGCCTAACAGTGGGGGCTATTCCTGATCGCTACCAAGAAATCTTAAATGCCAATCCTCAAAACAATTCCCTCGATGTCTATTTTGCCATGGCTCGGGGCTATCAAAAAGATGGGCTTGACATTAAAGCGCTTGAAATGACCAAATGGTACGATACCAACTACCATTACTTAGTGCCTGAGTTTACCAAAAATCAGACTTTTAGCCTTTCTTCGGACAAAGTTTTCAATGAGTTTGGCGAAGCCAAATCGGCAGGAATTTTGACTAAACCTGTGCTTCTAGGCCCTGTTTCTTACTTGCTTTTGGGCAAAGAAAAAGAAGCAGATTTTCACCGCTTAGACCTTCTGCCTCGCTTGCTTTCAGTCTATTACGACATCATTGAGCGGCTAACTCAGCAAGGAGCTGTATGGATTCAATTCGATGAACCTTGCCTTGCGCTTGATTTAACCTACAAAGAAAAGGACGCCCTCCGAACGGCCTACGGAACGATTCGTACCCGTTTCCCCCAACTCAAAATCATGCTGGCCACGTATTTTGACGGCTTACGCGACAACCTGCTGGTAGCTTCTCTTTTGCCAGTTTGTACGCTACATGTCGATTTGGTACGTTTCCCCAGTCAATTTGACAACCTATTAACAGCCATCCACGAACCTATGTCGTTGTCACTTGGTATAGTTGACGGCCGCAACGTTTGGAAAAACGATTATACCCGTTCTCTCACTTTCATCCAAAAAGCCATTGATAAGTTAGGAGAAGCAAGGGTGATGATTGCACCCTCTTGCTCGTTGTTGCACACCCCCTGCGATTTAGAGTTGGAGAAAGACGAAACTAGGCTTCCTTCGGAGGTAAAGCAATGGATGGCTTTTGCCAAACAAAAGCTTCAAGAAATCAACGATTTACACCTTATTGCTACGCAAGGAGGCGACGAAAAATGGGCGCAAAATAAAACCGCGATTGAAAGTCGGCGTACGTCTCAATTGATTCACAAACTGCACGTAAAACAACGCGTTGATGCACTCAACGAGGCCGATACCCACCGTAAAAGCCCCTTCTCAGCCCGTCAACCCCTTCAAAAAGCATTACTACAACTGCCCGCGTTCCCCACAACGACGATTGGTTCGTTTCCACAAACAGATGCCATTCGTCAGCTACGTGCTCGCTATAAAAACGGTGAGATTTCGCCGCAACACTACGAGGAAATCATCGAAAACCACACAAAAGATGCCATAAAATGGCAAGAAGAAATAGGTTTAGATGTACTGGTACACGGCGAATTTGAGCGAAACGACATGGTGGAGTATTTCGGCGAACTGTTGGAAGGGTATGCTTTTACGCAGAATGGTTGGGTGCAAAGCTACGGTTCGCGTTGCGTGAAACCGCCAATTATCTATGGCGACATCGAACGCACACAACCCATGACCGTACGATGGGCTACCTATGCCCAATCGCTGACCTCAAAACCCATGAAAGGTATGTTGACGGGGCCGATTACAATTTTACAATGGTCGTTTGTGCGGGACGACCAAGCCCGAAGCGAGACTATGTTCCAACTCGCTTTGGCGATTCGTGATGAAGTATTGGATTTGGAAAAAGCGGGTATCCGAATCATCCAAATCGACGAAGCAGCACTGCGCGAAGGACTTCCGTTACGAAAAAGCGACCGACAAGCGTATCTGGACAATTCCGTGAAAGCCTTTCGGGTGGCGTCATCCGCAGTGGCTGACCAGACCCAAATCCACACGCACATGTGTTATTCGGAGTTTAATGACATCATAGCATCCATTGCAGAAATGGATGCGGACGTTATTACGATTGAAACTTCCCGCTCACAAATGGAGTTGTTGGACGCATTTCATACCTTCAACTATCCCAACGAAATTGGCCCAGGCGTGTATGACATCCACAGCCCCCGCGTGCCAAGCGTCGATGAAATGGTGCAGTTATTAGAAAAAGCATTGGCCGTTCTTCCTGCCCATCACCTTTGGGTCAATCCCGACTGTGGTTTAAAAACACGACGTTGGCCCGAAACGGAATTAGCCTTAAAAAACATGGTTCAGGCAGCCGCACAAGTACGTACGTCAGTGCTAGAAACGGCTTAAAAATGAAAGGAGAAATGAACTGATTCGATAAGATTTACTACCAAATTGTTGAAAGCTGAAACATTTAGCGTTAACATTTGGTAGTAAAGCAAATTCTATAAATTATGTTTACAACTCCTCCTTCCAAAAATTCTGCCGAAAGCAATGCGCCCCTTTTCTGTTGGGACATTGCACACCCAAGTTTACAAAAACGAATCCAAACCACTGAGGACATCAAATGCGTACAGCAATTAGCTACACAATTCCAGTGGGACTGGACGCTTGACACCAAATCGCTGCTTGTCCGCAATTACACCTTAGTAATCACCAACTTATCCAAAGAAATTGTTTGGGCGAGTCAGCATTTCGAGAAATTGACAGGCTATGCGTGCGCAGAAGTAATTGGAAGAAAACCTACTTTTTTACAAGGGGAAGAAACAAGCAAAAAATCACTCCAGTCGGTTCGCGAAAAGTTATCGGCCAACGAACAAGTGGAGACCAAACTTCTCAACTATCGCAAAAACGGAGAAACATATTGGTGTGAAATCCGCATTCTTCCCATCCACAACACCGACGGTTTTTTGACGCATTTTATTGCGATTGAAAAAGAAGTTGATTGTTAAGTACTTCTACGTAAATTTCAGTGTATTAGTAGTTTATATCGCTTCGGACAGGGCCGCCTGTGCGGAAGCGTAACCTTTGTAGTAGAATAAAGAAATACGTTCATAAAATTTGAATCCTTTTTTTGCTTCGGACAGGGCCGCCTGTGCGGAAGCGTAACCTTTGTAGAATAAAGAAATACGTTCATAAAGTTTGAATCCTTTTTTTGCTTCGGAGAAGCTAATACAAATGTTGCGCCTCTACCGAGGCTGCTTTAAATTCCTCAAAAACTTTTGATCAAATACTACAAATGTTGCGCCTCTACCGAGGCTGCTTTAAATTCCTCAAAAACTTTTGATCAAATACTACAAATGTTGCGCCTCTACCGAGGCTGCTTTGGATTCCTCAAAAACTTTTGATCAAATACTTTAACTACTACTTGTCTTTTAGGTAAAACATTTAAAAAGAGGAAGTATTCCGAAAAGTTGGCTCAATTCAATTGCTGCTCTAGCTCCAGCGCCATTGGCACCAAAACATGGTCTTCGATGATGGCATGTTTACGAAGCTCCAATTCAAACAGCTCCACTTGGTTCAAGAAAATTTTATACGGCAAAGGCACTGATTCTTCGCCCGAATAACGCCGAATCAACTGACTTACTTCCTGTAATTCATCTTCAATGGGCGAGTGTGAATCAATAAATTGTTGGATACTAAAGTTCGATTTTTCGGCTGAAGTCCGAAGTTCGGCGGGCTGTTTTGAAACCTCAATGAGTTTCTGAATATAAGGAAACAGCTCTTTCTCCTCCATCCGAATGTGCTCAATCAAATTGGTCTTGTAGTCATTGAAGAAATACGCCAAACTCGCCAAGAGCTGATGGCTTTGCCCATATTTGCTAAAAATATGCACCAACGACTGCTCAATTTCGGGAAGTTTTTTGGTAAGATAATAACGGTGAGTCGCTTGTAAATAGGCCAGAATTTCCCCAATTGAGAACTTCTGCATTTTTTCAAAGGGGAAGTCTTCTTCGTTATTATATAAATCTAAGATGAGCTCGATAAGCTCAGGATTCATGTCGATTACTTTGCTTCCTGCTTTTTGTTCTTTGTCTTGCGGCAAAGAATCACTGAACCTTTCAACGACCAATTGGTAGGTTTTGTCGGTATCAATAAAATCATGTAGTGCAGCCATACTATTTCATTTGGGTTGAAGCCAAATCTAGCTACCGCTGCTTATTCAAACTATGATAAAAATCAGGTTTGGGGTTTTCTGTTTGGAGTTTACGGTTGCGGGTTTGAGGTTTGAAACTGCAAACCCACAACCGTAAACTTAACAACTATTGTGTCATTTGTGCTTCTACGACGGCGATAGCCACCATGTTGACAATTTCACGAACTGAGCTACCCAACTGCAAAACATACACAGGTTTACCCATACCCAACAACAACGGCCCAATGGCCTCATACTCACCTACTTCCTTGAGGAGGTTATAGGCAATGTTACTCGCCGAAAGGTTCGGGAAGATAAGCGTATTTGCTCCGTCGTCCACCAATTTTGAGAAAGGATGGTTGGTACGCAATAGTTCCGTATCAAAAGGCAAGTGCGCTTGCATTTCACCATCCACAATCATGTCTGGGTGTTTGGCGTGAAGTTTTGCCACTGCTGCGCTCATTTTTTCAGCATCTTCTCCTTTGGCGCTTCCAAAGTTAGAATAAGTAAGCAACGCAATGCGTGGTTTGATATTAAAACGTTCAACAGCCCGTGCCGTGAGTTCCGTAATTTCGACGACATCATCTACCGTTGGATTGAAATTCACCGTCGTATCAGCCAAAAACAATGGTCCACGACGCGTGAGAAGGATGTACATCCCTGCTACTTTTGTCACACCTGGTTCTTTTCCAATGATTTGGAGCGAAGGGCGAATCGTATCGGGATAATTACTTGTTAAACCTGAAATCAACGCGTCGGCCTCACCCATCTCTACCATCATCGCTCCAAAAGAGCTTCGATAATACATCATTTTACGTGCCTCAATCGGGTTCACGCCTTTACGCTGACGTTTTTTGAAATACGCTTCAGCATAACGGTCAATGTTCTCCGCTTGTTCGGAGCTGTATGGATCAATTACAGGCACATCGGCCATGTCGAGCTTATTGGCTTCAATGATGGCACGAATACGCTCCTCTTTTCCAAGCAAAATAGGAAACGCAATTCCCTCGTCGCGTACTTGTTGGGCCGCTTTGAGTACTTGCACATTTTCAGCATCCGCAAATACAACGCGTTTTGGCGCTTTACGAGCTTTACTGATAATCACTCTTGAAATCTGATTATCTTGACCAAGGCGTTTTTCCAACTGCTGAGCGTACGCATCCCAATCAGCAATCGGACTTTTTGCAACGCCACTGTCCATTGCAGCCTTGGCAACGGCAGGCGCTACGGTGGTTAGTAAGCGCGGGTCAACGGGTTTTGGAATAATGTACTCCCGCCCAAACGTCAAGTTGGTCGTATTATAAGCTAAGTTGACAATGTCTGGCACGGGCTTTTTGGTTAATTCTGCCAACGCGCGCACTGCGGCCAACTTCATTTCTTCATTAATTTCACTGGCGCGTACGTCCAACGCACCACGGAAAATGTACGGAAATCCGAGTACGTTATTTACTTGATTGGGATAATCTGAGCGGCCTGTGGCCATAATCACGTCCTCGCGGGCTTCTACTGCATCAGGATACGGAATTTCAGGATCAGGGTTAGCCATCGCAAATACCATTGGATCTTTGGCCATCGAGCGTACCATGTCTTGCGACACAACGTTGGCTTTTGACAAACCTAAAAACAAATCAGCTCCTACCATCGCATCGGCAAGGGAAGCAAAACGGCGCTCTGACGCAAATTCTTTTTTAAGGTCGTCAAGGTCCGTACGGGCGGTATTGATATGCCCTTTGCTATCAAACATATCGACATTTTCGCGGCGAACGCCCAAAGACATGTACAATTTGGTACACGAACTTGCCGAAGCACCCGCGCCTGAAACGACAATGCGAATATCTTCAACTTTTTTGCCCACGATTTCAAGGCCATTCAACAAGGCAGCCGCACTGATAATGGCCGTACCGTGTTGGTCGTCGTGCATGACAGGAATATTCAGTTCGGCTTTGAGACGACGTTCAATCTCAAAACACTCTGGTGCCTTAATGTCCTCAAGGTTTACCCCCCCGAAGGTTGGCTCCATAATTTTGACAGTCCGCACAAACTCGTCCACGTTTTCGGTGTTAAGTTCGATGTCAAACACGTCGATGTCGGCATATATTTTAAACAGAAGGCCCTTTCCTTCCATGACGGGTTTGCCTGCTTCTGGGCCTATATTACCCAAGCCTAACACGGCGGTTCCGTTACTAATAACTGCTACCAAGTTACCTTTGGCGGTGTACTTATAGACATCCTCGACGTTGCGGTGAATCTCCATACAGGGTTCGGCAACGCCAGGAGAATATGCCAAAGACAAGTCGAGTTGGTTGTTGGTCTCTTTCGTTGGCACAACTTGAATTTTGCCAGGGCGGCCCTTCGAGTGGTAGTAAAGCGCGTCCTCTTTGCGAATTTTTGGAGGCATAACGGTTAATTGGAGGTTGATTTTGGGGCTGCAAGGTACGAACGAAAATCATTTGTCGTACTAATTAATCGAGTTTTTGTCATAAACCTACCCGATAAGTTTCTGAATCGCACAAAGGCATGAAAACAAAAAGCCGTCTATTCTCCTCTAAATGGGGAATAGACGGCCAAAATGACGATTATTTATTAACAAAATTTAGACCAATCGTTTAATGATTTCATTGGATGAAATGCCTTCGGCTTCGGCCCTAAAGTTACGAACGATACGGTGGCGTAAAATAGGTGCCGCAACCGCTTTCACATCTTCAATGTCAGGTGAATACTTACCATTGATAAGGGCATTACATTTTGCCGCCAAAATGAGGTTTTGCGACGCACGTGGGCCCGCTCCCCATTCCAAATAGCTCTTGGTATCTGCACTTGCAAACTCGCCGTTGGGGCGGGTTTTGTGAACCAATTTTACGGCGTATTCCACCACATTATCTGCCACAGGTACGCGTCTAACTAAGTGTTGGAATGCTTCAATTTCAGCCCCTGAGATTACTTTGTTTACCGTGGGTCTGCTGTCGGCAGTTGTTGCTTTTACGATGTTTAACTCTTCTTGGAACGAAGGATAATCCAACGTTACCATAAACATAAAACGGTCCAATTGAGCTTCAGGAAGTGGATATGTCCCTTCTTGCTCGATGGGGTTTTGCGTAGCCAACACAAAGAACGGGCGGCCCAATGCGTGTTTTTGACCCGAAACCGTCACCGAATATTCTTGCATCGCTTCCAAAAGCGCCGATTGTGTTTTGGGCGGTGTACGGTTAATTTCGTCGGCCAAAATGATGTTGGCAAAAACGGGTCCGCGCACAAAACGAAAGTTACGCTCGTTGTCCAAAGTTTCTGATCCAAGAATATCAGAAGGCATCAAGTCGGGTGTAAACTGAATACGGTTAAAACTTAAATCAAGTGCGTTTGAAATTGTCTGAATCAACAGGGTTTTTGCTAACCCTGGTACCCCCACAAGCAGACAATGCCCTTGGCAAAAAATGGCCGTCAAAAGTAAACGTACTGTTTCATCTTGACCTACAATCACTTTTCCAATCTCGGTGCGGAGTTTTTCATAGGATTCTTTCAAAGCTTCGGCAGCTGCAACGTCAGAACTAAACTTCATTTCATCTAAAGGGTTTATGAGTTAATAAATGGGGGATTTAATTTTTTCAATTGTCGTCGGGATTGATGCCGAATATTCGACATCCTTGGTACTCAGGTTCAACTTTGATAAATACGTCAGCTACTGCTTTTTTAAACCACTCATCCACCGCCTTTGTTTTTTTGTTTGCCAAAACAATGTTGTTAAGTTTTTCAAAGTCTAACTTCAAACTCGCCGTGTGTGGCTCCGATTTACTCTTATAATAGACGATACGCATGGCCGTTTTACCATCGTCCGTACGGTAGTTCAATGGCGCACTTATCGTGCCAACTTTCATGGTATCCAACATCATGTACAAGTTATAATCCATAGAAGCATCCAATGGCAAGCGCGACGCGCCCGATTGTGCATCTTTGATGAGCCCTCCCGCATCGGCAGTGTTTTTATCTTCCGACCAATCTTTGGCCAATCTTTCAAATTTAACCGTTGTGTCTGTTTTAATCACTCGGTTTAAGCTATCCAAAACACGCTGTGGATCACTCAAATCCATGCGGTTGTAATCAGGGCGCAACAAAATATGGCGCGCGTGGTATTCTGCCCCACGGATTTCAAGCAATTGAATCAAGTGCAAGCCAAATTCTGACTCTATCGGTTCTGAGATTTCGTTCGGTTTGAGTTTCAACGCTGCTCCTTCAAACTCTGGCACCATCATTCCGCGCTTGGCAAATCCTAAATCTCCACCTTGTTGTGCCGAACCAATGTCTTCTGAATAAGCCGAGGCCAAGCCCGAAAAGTCTTCTCCTTTTTCAACGCGTTGTTTAAAATCCAACAACTTGTTACGAAGTTCGTCTTTTTGCGCCTTGGTCACTTTTGCAAAACGCACAATTTGTCCAATTTCCACCTCCGCAGGAATAAACGGCAAACTGTCTTTTGGAATCGCATTAAAAAACTTGCGAATCTCACTCGGTGTTACTTTGATTGCTTCTGTAATTTTGCTTTGCATTTTGTCCGAAAGCATTTCTTCTTTGATTTCACTGCGAAGCTCTGCTTTTAGTGTCTCAATGCTTTTGCCATAAGCCTCCACAATGTTCTTTTCTGAACCAAAGCGTTTGGCCATGTATTCCATCCGTGCCGAAATTTGGTTATCAATTTGCTTATCTTCCACCTCAACCGAGTCAATTTCAGCTTTGGCGAGGAGCATTTTACGGATAATCAAACTTTCCAATGCTTGGCATTGGTTGGGGGCAGGTTGGTTTTGTTGTTGGTATTGTAAAATAAGGTTTTCAAGGTCAGAGCGAAGGATGTAGTAGTTATCTACTTTTCCGATTACTTTATTGACACTGACACTTTTCCCTTGTGACCAGCCCGAAAGGCAACTAATAAACACCAATACGAGGGTAAGGCTACTGAATCGTTGAATGAGGGTATTTTTCATATAATACTAAATGGACTGCTTATTTTGACAGTTTACGCAATTCTTCTTCGTTTACTTGTACGCCAAATTTTTGACGCAATTGATTAAGCCAATTTGTTTCGAGTTGTTTTTGGAAATCATTTATCACTGCACCCCGCGCTTCGTTAAAGGTTTTGATACGAGCGGGTTCAATTTTCTCAATGTTAATAACGGCTTTTTTCCCATTTACGTTTACTTGTTGCATTCCAGCTTCCCAACGACCCGCATTTAAGTACGCATTAGCACCTTTCGCAAAAGCACCATCTGTGATGCTAATTACTCCTGTCTTCTGGGCATTTAGCGCTTTTTCGAGGTCTTTTTTAGAACTGCTAAAATATTGAAAACTAATGCGGCGGTTGCGCGTATCGGCCACGACGGGCTTATACTTGCCATTGTCTTTTTCAATAATTCGCGTCAACGATACGCCGTCACCTGACAAAGCCTTGATGGCATTTTTCAGGCGAGCCGCTGACACAGAGTCGGCTTCTTCTGATCCTGCAAACGACGATACCTCTACCACATAGTTTTCGTTGTTCATCAATGTCATTGCCACATCAACCAACGCCTCGCGGTGTTTTTCGGTCAATATCGTCGATTTTGGATCAAAAATAAGATCTGTTCCCTTGCGACGAAGTTGATAAGGCGCAGACTTCAGCGATTCTTGCGCGCGTTTCAGGAGTGAATCGCTATCCGACACCAAAATAGTCGCCAGGGCGCGCTCGGGGTACTGGTATTTTTGTTTGTTTTGCTCCCAAAGTTTCCGCTGCCCGAGGGTATCCGACAATGACGGCTGCCAAACGTTGGCTTCCATGGTTTGAGAAAACAACAAACCATCGTTCATTTCCGTCACAAGTGCTTTAAATTCAGGGTATTTTTTGTCCAAATTTTTCTCTTCGACTTCAATCAGCTTTTTCTCCAAATACGTACGATAGTAACGTTGTCCAACTACCAACGGCGACGAATTTGGCGCAGCAGGTCGCTGAAAATCGCGTACATATTCCAAAAACTGATTTACCAAAAACGACTCATTATCAATGCGAAACAGTTCTTTTTTATCAAGCGTTGCGCTGAGGGGTTCGATAAACTTCCACTGACCGTTTAAGATAGACGAATCAAATTTGGCAAGGGCAGCCTCACGAATAGGCTCAGCTTCCGTTATTTTATAAGAAGCTCTTAGCTTTTTGATAAGTGCTTGTTGGATAACTTCACTTCTTGAATCGGTGGTAACTTTTTGGCGAATTTGAGGAGCTGCCTCGGCAAATGATTCAATGGGCTTTTTGGAAAGCAATTTGACAATATGCCAACCATAATTTGATTGAAATGGCGCCGAAATATCACCCACGTTTTTCAAAGAAAATGCCGTATTCTCAAACTCAGGCACCATTTCACTTGGCCCAAATTCACGCAGGACGCCCCCTTCGTTTTTGGTTGTGGCGTCGTCCGAATAATCACGACACACAATTTCCCAGGCTTCTTGTTGAAGCAAGGCCGCCGCTTTTTCTGCCTTGGCTTTTGCGGCGATTTTTCCAGCTTCCGTCGCGCTCGAACTAACGCTCACCAAAATATGCGCCACCTGTACTTTTCCCCGCGCAGGACGGCGTTCAAGTACTTTAATCAGGTGATAACCCGCCCGCGAACGCACAGGATTAGAAATTTGCCCAACTGGCAGCGTAAAAGCCGCAGTCTCAAACGGGTAAATTGTTTTAAAAACAGGAAAATAACTTTCTAAATCTCCCCCCTTTGGACTTGAAATGGGGTCTTTGGAATATTGTTTGGCGGCACTTTCAAAATCAATTTCTTTCTGAATGATGCGTCCACGAAGTTCGCTGATGGCACGATACACAGACAGCGTATCCGCAGGCAAAGCATCAGGCGAAACAGGAAGCATAATGTGCGAAATACGAACTTCTTGCTTCATACGTTCATACGCCTCTGCCACCAAATTATCCACCAATGCCTTGTCCATCAAGTACGGCTGCGCAAGTTGCTGGCGATAAGACGCCATTTCTTCGCGAAAACTGGCCGCTGTATCAAGTCCTGCGCTTTGAGCACCCAATACTTTTAATTTAAGGTTTGTGTAAAGCTGTAGGTATTCGCTAATGCCCGTGGGCTTGGTGGTATCGTCCGAAAACTGGTTTTTGGTAAATGACTGAAAAAACTCATCGGTTGTAATTTTTTTTCCGCCAATGGTCAGAATCGTAGGTTCGGACGGTGGTGGCGGTGGAGGGGTAGGTTTCGATGTAGTACAGGCTGTAATACCAAGAATCAACGCAGCGACGACGAAATAGCTATACTTCATTTGAACTTCTTTTGGTTCATTAATTAAACACTAATCAAGCTTCATTTATTGTGAAGTTTGCAAAGTTACGCCAACTTTCCGAAAGTTTAAACAAACATTCGTTTTGTCAATAGCTCCTTTCTATAACCGAAATCGCTTTATCTTTGCGCCATGCGTTATTTTTTGGAACTTAATTACCGAGGGACGGACTTTCACGGGTGGCAAAAGCAACCCAACGCGCCCACTATTCAGGAAGAACTCGAAAGAGCTTTTGGGGTTATTTTGCGGCAGCCACTCGAAATTATTGGCAGCAGCCGCACTGATGCGGGCGTTCATGCCGAACAACAATTTGCCCACTTTGACGTGCCCGAGCCCCTCCCCGCCCCCGACCGACTTATCCACGGCCTCAACAGTGTCTTGCCTAACTCCATTGCAGTTAAAAACCTCACCTTGGTCAAAGACGACGTTCATTCGAGGTTTGCGGCGACGCACCGTTGCTATCAGTACCGAATTATCTATCAGCGCAATCCATTTTTGGTGGATTTGGCACACACCTATCGGCCTATTTTGGATGTACAAAAAATGAACGAAGCAGCAAAGCTTCTTTTACAATACGAAGATTTTGAGTGCTTTAGCAAAATTCACACCGACGTAAAGACATTCATTTGCCAGATTGCCTTTGCCTACTGGGAACCGACCGACTTGGGCATCACTTTTCACATCAAAGCCAATCGCTTTTTGCGTGGCATGGTACGCGCTATTGTAGGAACACTGCTTGAAGTAGGACGTGGCCGAATGAGTATTGAAAAATTTGAGCAAATTATTATTTCCAAAAACCGTAAAAATGCCGCCGCTCAGGCACCTGCTTGCGGGCTTTTTTTGACTGAAGTAGGCTACGAATGGAACGAACTTTTTGAACTAACTTACACTTCCCTTGAATAAAATAGGTATTATCATCCTCGCCGCAGGAGAATCAAAACGGATGGGTTCTCCAAAACAGTTGCTCCAAATTGAGGGCAAAAGCCTAATCCATCGCACAGCCGAAATCGCCCTTGCTACCGACTGCTATCCCGTGGTGCTGGTCATTGGTGCTAATAAACCGCAAATTGCCCCCGAAATTGTTGACTTACCCCTCACCATCATCGACAACCCTATGTGGCACGAAGGCATGTCGTCTTCGGTAAAAATAGGACTCGCAGGGGTTTATATGACCTACAAAGAAGTCGAAGCCGTCATCATTCTTGTCTGCGACCAGCCTTACCTTTCGGTTTCGCTGCTAGAACGAATGGTCGAAATTTATACAACCAAAAAACCTCGCCTTATTGCTTGCCGTTATGGCGAAGAATTGGGCGTACCTGCATTATTTGACCGTACACTTTTTGAGGAGCTTTTAGACCTTAAAGGCGACAAAGGTGCCAAGCCTGTGCTGATGAAACACCTAGACGAAGCGCATATCCTCCAGTTTGAAGCTGGCAGTATCGACCTCGATACACCCGACGAGTACCAAGCATTTCTGGATGGTATTCGCTAATTTTAAAACATACTGACAAAAATCAGTATTCAATTCTTTGATTTTAATTTGGATTTATTCTAAACAAATACGTATGTTTGCAAAAAATTAGAATTATTCTAAATAAAATTACTGTCGTAGTAAGCTCAAAGCAAGCCTTGCACAAGATGAATAAGAATCCTCACATTGAAGCAGTTACGCTCCGTCTAAATCAATTTTTAGAAGTAAAAGGGTATCGCCGTACCCAAGAGCGTTACACCATTTTAGAGGAAATTTATGCAACAAACGACCACCATCACTTTGATGCCAGTGAGTTACGCGAAACCCTTATTCAAAAGGGTTTTCATCTGAGCATGGCAACCGTTTACAATACCTTAGAATTATTTGTGGAAGCTGGGCTCATCAAAAAACATCAGTTTGGCGGACAAGCCGCCTCCCACTACGAACGTACTGTCGGAAGCGGTCAGCACGACCATATTCTTTGTTTGGATTGTGGTTTTGTCAAAGAGTTTTGTGACCCACGGATTCATACGATCGAAAAAACCGTCAGCGATTGGTTTTCTACCGACATCGCTTATCACTCTTTGGTGCTTTACGGCCATTGTACTGAAGAGCTTTGCAAAAACCGAATTACCAAGAATGTGAATTAATTTTTTTGCGCCACTATTTATAATTAGTTTAAATTAAAATGAAATCATTTCCTCTCACATGGACATTGGGTGTCATTGCGGCACTGGTACTCTTTCTTCAAGCCTGTTCAAACAGCGATAAAGAATCAAACGAAACCGCTACTTCTGAAAAGAAAATTGGAGTATTGTTGGTCAATCACGGCTCTCGTTCGGAGACTTGGCGCAATGAATTGGTACGTTTAGAAAAAAATGTAACCGATTCTGTATTGGCATCGGGTGATGTTAAAGGCATTAAAACCGCTTTCATGGAATACACCGAGCCGTCGATTGCGACGCGTCTCAAAGAGTTTGATAAAGAGGGATTTACCGATGTAGTCGTGGTTCCAATTTTCTTGACCGTGAGCCCGCACACTTTTGAAGACCTGCCGACCATTATGGGGCAAAAAGAAGATAAAGCGTCGATGGAAGCTCTGAAACTGGAGAAAATTGAACGCTACGTTCCCAAATTAGCCATCCATATCACTCCCAACTTAGACTTTACCGACGTATTAAAAAGAAACGTATTGCGGAGGGCAAAAGAACTGTCAAAAGACGCTCCCCACGAAGGACTTGTATTGATCGGCTACGGCGACGAAACCTACGACAAGGAATGGACGGAGTTGTTTAACCAAGTTGCCACGCACGTAAAACAAGAAATTGGCATCAGCGAACACAGCCACGGCTGGTGCGGGCACATTGCTCACTACAATCCTGCAGAAACTACCAAGGCAGTCAATGAAGTCTTAAAGAAAAAAGAGAAAGCCGTCGTCATACCTGTATTGGTTGCGCACGACGAAGACTTTCAGCTTAAAATCATCGGAGGTGGCATCGAAAAAGTGGCTAACAGTGAAAAAAAGGTTTCTTACAAGCCAGATGCCATCCTCCCCGACCCTGACATTCAGCATTGGGTTATTGCCGTCGCCAGTGAGTTTGTGGGTAAAATCAAAAAAAGCTAAGTGACAATGGATTGGTCAAAAAAAGCGCTTCGGAGGCTCAACATCGCCACGCACCGTGATTTAGGCTATTTTTTTTCAGCTTTGATTATTGTCTATTGTTTGTCGGGAATTGCGCTGAATCACGTCGATGATTGGAATCCTGATTTTATTTTAACAAAACGTGAGTTGGTGATTCCTGCCAACTACCAGATGGGCAAAATTGGTGAAAAAGAAATTGCTGAGTTTGCTAAAATGGTGGGGGAAGGTCGCCACAAATTTGTGGACTCTCCCACCAAAGACCAGCTCAAAATTTATTACAAAGACGCTTCTTTTCATCTCAATTTCACAACCCGAAAAGGACTGTACGAGCACATTTCCAAGCGCCCGCTTTTTTACGAAGTCAACGCCATTCACCGCAATAGCCTCCACGGCTGGAAATGGGCTTCCGATGTCTTTGCGGTTTTGCTCATTTTGATAACGTTGACGGGGCTTTTTATCCTGAAAGGTAAACATGGGCTCGGTGGGCGTGGAAAATGGCTCATTGCCGCTGGTTTTGCCCCTATCCTTCTTTTCGTCGTGTTACTTTCATTCAAATGAGAAATTCCATGAAATACCTATTGGTTGGGCTTTTTTGGTGGATCAATGCGTCAGCATTTTGTCAAATTCCCAAAGCAAAAGTAACGGGGACAGTAAAAGACGCCTCGGGCAATATTGCGGGTGCCACCGTGGTCGTTCCTGCTACTTCTTGGGGAACGGTGACGGATGCCAAAGGGCAATTTGAACTTGCGCTACCCCAAGGAAAACATACGATTAGTATTCGCTTTGTGGGATTTGCCACGGTTCAAAAAGAAATTACGGTCGAAAACACGTCTGTCTTTTTGGGCGAAATTACGTTGACTCCTTCGGCCAATCAACTGGATGCGGTTGTGGTCACTGGTCAGTTTGGCCCGCAGTCGGTGCGAAATTCGGTGTATCAAATCCGTACTATTTCTAACGAACAAATTCGCCTGCGTGGAGCAACCAACATCCAAACCGTACTGAATACTGAACTCGGAATGCGTTTTTCTAACGACCTGACTTTAGGAACGACCGATGTACAACTGATGGGAATGTCGGGGCAAAATGTAAAAATATTGCTGGACGGCGTCCCGATGATTGACCGTGGTTCTACCCGCGAGAGTTTGGGGCAAATTGACATCAATATCATCGACCGCATTGAGATTGTCGAAGGCCCCATGTCCGTGACTTATGGTTCCGACGCCTTGGCTGGGGTTATTAACATCATCACCAAAAAAGGCGAAGAAAAGGCCAATTTGACCCTTACCGCCCGCGTGCAAGAAGAAACAACGGGGCGCGATTATCAACCCTTTGCAGGCGAGGGCACGCACAATGAATTTTTGGGCGTGGCTTGGCAAAAGAAAGGCTGGCAGCTGTCGGGCAATTTGTCACGCAACTTCTTTGGAGGATGGCAAGGAGCTAATACAGGTCGCAAAAAAGAATGGTTGCCCAAAGAGCAGTACCTTTCAACGGCGGGAATCGCGTACCGAACCCAGAAAATAAATGTTTGGTATCGTTTCAATGGCACGTCCGAAACCCTCAAAAGTCTGGGCGATACTTACATCAACACCCAAACCAAAAACCTATCGGCTACTGACCAGTTTTATGTCACCTACCGTTGGTTTCATCAGGCGCAAGGCGAGTACCGAGTTAGTGATAAAACAGGGCTGACCGCTGCCGTTTCGTTTACGGATTACAGTCGCCAAACCGAAACCACTGACTATGATCTAGTTCGCGAACGTCGAACGCTTAACTTGAATGGCTCCCAAGACAAGTCAACGTTCAAAACTACGTTTGCCCGCCTCACGGCACAACATCAATTTTCGAATCAAGTTTCACTCCAACATGGGTTTGAGATGAACCTCAATTCCAGCACTGGCGAGCGCATCCAAGGCACGCCACACATCAATGAGTTTGCTTATTTTGTGTCATCGGAGTTCAAACTTGGCAAAAGAATCAACGTTCGTCCAGGGCTTCGGTTCCTCAAAAATTCGGTGTATGATGCCCCGCCCATCATTCCATCCATCAATACCAAATTTATTTTGGCCGATGGACTTGACCTACGGTTGGCATACGCCCGAGGGTTTCGTTCACCCGCTTTGCGCGAATTGTACTTTACTTTTTTTGACGCAAGTCACTCTATCAGGGGCAATACCGACCTAAAAGCCGAACACTCTGATAGTTTCAATGCTTTCTTGTCGTACCAAATTCTTGAAAAACCAACGCTACGACTCAACAGCACCTTGGGAGGTTTTTACAATCATTTCAACAACCTGATTTCGATTGGCACTGACCCTAGTGACCCGACAATTTCGACCTATTTGAACATTGACACCTTCAAAACCACAGGGTTCACGTTCAACAACACGCTTTTCTGGAAAAACTTGCAAGGGAGTCTTGGCTTCTCACACATTGGTCGTTACAACAGCGTTTCCGAATCGATTTCGTCTCCAGCTTTTGTTTGGTCCAACGAGGTCAATACCAACCTCCGCTATACGGTTCCAAAAATAGCCACCAGCCTAAGTTTTTATTACAAATACACGGGAAAACTACCCACCTATCAGGCAGTTACTACCGAGAATGGCACCATCGCTAATCTTGCCGAAACGGCTGCTTTTCACATGGCCGATGTTACGTTAAACAAAGTCTTTTTCAAAAACTATACGCTTGTAGGAGGGGTAAAAAACCTCTTCAACGTCACTCGCTTGGCCAATTCTGCCGTCAATGCAGGCTCAGGGCATAGCTCAGGGGGCGCAGTTCCCATGGCGTATGGTAGGTCATTTTTTATGGGACTAACCGCCCAATTGTCAAAATGAGTTCGAGTATATCTTTTGTCTGTTCCTTGATTCAGTCATACACTAACCCCACGCCTTTAGGCTGGGGAGTCGGGGAAAATCGCACTATAAATCGTCATGGCTAAAGCCCCAAACGTTTCGCTTGTATTTTACCCCAGCCTAAAGGCTGGAGTTTTGGGAGACTCTTATTTTCTTCTAACATGATTCCGCTCAAATTAACCAATCTCAGTGGCTTGCCACTTAAACTTTCAATTCAATGAAAAAAATACTCTGCACCTTATTCGTTACCACCAGCATTTGGGCTTTTACTGCCTGTGAACAAAAAGTAGAATTACCCGACAACCTCGCCTCGTTTACCACCACCGCACAAGGACTCGAAGGAGACGAGGCAAGTATTCAAATTGCACTCAGCCGCGCAGCCGATGCCACTATTCCAATAAATATCCAACTTACCCCTACGCTTTTAACCTATAATACGGAGTTTACAACCGAGCCAGCAGCCAGCAACAATGTCATTACGGCGACAATTCCTGCGGGGCAGTCGGGGGTGACTATCAAAGTAAAAAAGAAAGCCAATGTATTTTTAAACGGTGACGAAAGCTTGACCTTCAAAATCACGTCGGTAGGAACACCCGTTTTGCTGGGATTAAACACCGAACTTAAACTGAGCTTTGCGGCCATTACCTCCACGGGTAGCCAACTAACAGCCGAAGGAAAAACGGCAGAATCGAATTATGCCAACAACGTATATATCGACCTAAGTGCCAACGCTACGACCTTATCTGCCCGAAAAAGCTGGAATTTAGGCTTTTACCAAGGTGGACAGTTTCGTGTCATTCTCAACCACAGCTATCAAACCTCTGCCGCTGCCACGGCCAAAACCGACATTACAGCCGTTACCTTGGCCGATACCGCCTCAGTTCCTGACTTGAATTTTGCACCAGGTGCCGAAGGTTCGTTGGCCTTGTGTGATTATTGGGACGGTGATTTAACCAAAACATCCTTTGCCGAAGTATCGGCTACTGAATCCCAAAACAAAGTGTATTTGGTGAGTTTTGAAGGAAGTAAAGCCAAAAATCAGTGGTACAAAGTCAAAGTAAACCGCAACGGAGAAGGCTATAAAGTACAGTTTGCGCGCATTGGAGAAACCACCATTCAGACGATTGACATACCTAAAAACGCCGACTATAACTTCTCTTTCTTATCGCTCGAAACGGCCAAATTGGTAACCGCCGAGCCTCGTAAAGCCAGTTGGGACATTCAGTGGGGCTACAGCACTTCCAATGCGGGAACTGTTCCTTCTACGCCGTACTGGTTCCAAGATTTCATTTCACTCAACTACGCCGCAGGAGCCGAAGCTGCCGAAGTTCTTACCTCTGCCACCACCTACGAAGCGTTTGGCGAAAGTAACCTCTCAGGGTTGACGCTCCTTAAAACCCGCGACGCTATTGGTAGCAAATGGCGCTCTACGGCGCCTGGCACTACGGCTGGCATTCGCAAAGACCGTTTTTACGTCGTCAAAGACCCTGCGGGCAACTATTACAAGTTGCGCTTCATCAGCATGGGCTTGGCCAGCGACGGCGGCGAGCGCGGCAAACCAGTCATCGAATACACATTAGTGAAGAAAAAATAAGCCCAAACAAGTCAGACGATAGTCAGACGTCTTATAGGTCTGACTATTGTCTGACCTTGGTAATAAGCTTAATCTAACCACCAATCATCCCATAGTTAAAAATGAAAATTTCTCTTATGCACAAATCAAGTTTTATTCTTATTTTTCTGTTGATAAGCACCGTTGCTTGGTCACAAAACGCCACCATCAAAGGCCGCGTGACTACTACCGACGGCAAGGCAGCCGAGTTTGTAAACGTCATTTTGAAAGGCACTTCTAAAGGTGTTGTCGCTGATTATGAAGGTAAGTATGAGTTGACCAACATCAAACCTGGCAATTATACCCTGCAAGCAAGTTTTGTTGGCTTAACTCCCCTCACCAAAAAAATCACCCTTGCCGCAGGACAAGTACTAGAAGAAAACTTGGAACTAACCGCCAATAGCCAACAGCTTCAGGAAGTGCTGGTTACGGCCAATCCAAGCAAATACGTTTCTGATTATCCATCCATTTCGCTGCGACTCAAAACGCCTTTATTGGAACTTCCCCAAAATATTCAGGTAGTGACAGCCCAAACGTTGAAAGACCAACAAATTTTTGATATGTCGGAGGGCGTGACGCGTAATGTCAGCGGTGCCGCCCGCTCCGAACACTGGGAAACCTACGCGCGTATTTCGATGCGCGGATCACGCATTGCCGCTTTCCGAAACGGGATGAACGTCACTGAGGTTTGGGGGCCACTGACCGAAGACATGAGCATGGTAGAGCGCATTGAGATTGTGAAAGGCCCAGCAGGGTTTATGTTGGCCAGCGGCGAACCAAGCGGTTTTTACAATGTAGTGACCAAAAAGCCAACGGGTATGACCAAAGCCGAAGCTACCATGACTGTCGGAAGTTTTGGAACGTACCGTAGTTCAATGGATTTTGATGGGAAACTGAGTAAAGATGGGAAAGTTCTGTACCGGCTCAATTTGATGGGACAAATGAAAGGCACGCACCGCAATTACGAATTCAACAACCGTGTGTCAATTGCTCCCGTCATTAAGTTTCAAATCAACCCTACCACCTCTCTCACGGCCGAATATACGCTTCAGGGAGTCGGTATGTCGCCAATTGGTTCGGCATACGCTTTTTCTCCCAAAGGAATCAGCGACTTGCCGCATGATTTTACGATGTTAGAGCCTAACATGAGAACCACAAACATCAAAGACCAGTCGATTTTTATCACCCTTTCGCACAGCATCAATGCCAACTGGAAATTTACGGGTCAGGTAGCGTATTTACATTATGACCAAGTAGGCGAAAGCCTCTGGGCATCAGGCTTTAGCGGCGACACCTTAAAAAGAACATCAAGCGTTTGGGACATTTTAGGACAAACCAAAGTAGGGCAGTTTTTTGTCAACGGTGATGTACAAACGGGAGGCATCAAACACCGCATATTGGCAGGAATTGATATGGGCAACAAAGACTTTTACCACGATTGGAGCCAAGGAGGAATTGTGGGAGATTTGAACGTTTATCAACCTGTTTACGGACAAATCCCCGCTAAAAACTACGCCGTTTACGACCGTAGTTTGGGCATCCGTGAGCGCGGCGTTCATTACAACAATGTTTACACCGCCCTATACGCCCAAGATGAAATTCGTTTGGCCAACGACAAACTTCGCGTTACGTTGGCAGGCCGCTACACCTCAACCAACGACATTGACCCCTATTCGGGCACGGTAAAATCGGGTAAGTTTACGCCACGTTTTGGTCTTAGTTATTCTATCAACAAAAGCACGAGCGTATATGCGGTGTATGATGAATCGTTTATTCCACAAGCAGGAGGTACGTTTGAAGGGAAAAAATTTGATCCTATCGTTGGCAACAACAAAGAAGTGGGAATCAAAAAAGAATGGCTCGATGGCCGCTGGAATGCCTCAGCAAGTGTCTATCGAATCACCAAAAACAACGTGTTAACGGCAGACCCTAATCATCAGTTTTTCTCGATTCAATTGGGACAAACCCAAACGCAAGGAATTGAGCTTGACCTCCGTGGGCAAATTATCTCAGGCTTAGACATTACGATGAATTATGCCCTTACTGACGCCAAAATCACCAAAGATACCGACAACAAACAAGTCAATAAGCAAGTACCTGGCACCGACAAGCACATTGCCAACGCGTGGCTGAGTTACCGAGTACAATCAGGAAAAGCAGCTGGATTAGGACTTTCATTCGGCGTTCAGAATACCAGCGGACGTACCAACTGGTACGGAATTTACAACCCCGACGTTGATCCATCTATGCCCAACTATACGCGCTTTGATGGTGCTATTTCGTACCAATTGAACAAGTTTGGGATTGCTTTAAACGTAAACAACATTTTCAATAAGTACCTCATCACGGGAGGTGCCTATTACCCTTGGAGTTCAAGCTATTACTCACAAGTAGAAGCCCTACGCAATGCGCGTTTGAGCATCAACTATAAGTTTTAGGTTTTTCAGTGTTCCACCTCCCTCCCTTAGCAAGGTAGGTGGAACACTATTTTATTATGACATAAATTATCGACAAATGAACTTCAAAAAAATCATTGGCTTCATTCACCTCTGGCTCGGGCTATTGTCGGGGCTTGTAGTGTTTGTGGTAAGCCTTACGGGCTGCTTATACGCCTTTCAGCAAGAAATTCAGGATGCGCTTCAAGACTTTCGCTTTTCAAAAGTGGAAAACAAAACTATCCTTCCTCCTTCTGCTTTTGAGGCAGTGGCCCGTAAAACCTTACCCAAAGGCCATTTACACGCCATCAATTACCCAGCCAAAGGGCGGAGTGTCGAAGCTATTTTTTTTGATTTTGCCCCCAATGAACACTACTATATTGTTTACCACAATCCTTATACGGCCGAAGTGATTCATGTTCAAAACATGGAAGAAACTTTCTTCCATTGGGTATTAGATGGACACTATTACCTGTGGCTTCCTCCCGAAATTGGACAGCCCATTACATCTTACGCTACCCTCATTTTTGTGTTTTTGCTCATTACAGGCATCGTACTCTGGTGGCCTAAAAACAAAGCAGCGGCCAAACAACGTTTCTGGTTTCGTTGGAAAGACGCGACGCAATGGAAACGCAAAAACTATGATTTGCACAATATTTTAGGGTTTTATAGCTCATTTTTGCTACTCATTATCGCAGTGACGGGTATATTTTTTGGTATCCAATGGTTTACTTATCTCGTTTATAATGCCACGGGTGGCGAAAAAAATCTATTGTTCACCGAGCCCGTTTCTCAAAAACCCATTCCAACCAACTTCAACAAACCCGTCACGGATTTGATTTGGGAAAAAATGAAAGTCGAGCATCCCGACGCCGTTTCGCTCGAAATACACGCCATTGAATCTGACTCTGCGGCCATTGGTGCCAACGTAAATAAAAAAGATGGCGTCTTTTGGAGCATTGACTACCGCTATTTTGACCAATATACCTTAAAAGAAATCTCAGTTGACCACGTCTATGGCCGATTAAAAGACGCCAATGTCGCCGATAAACTCATCCGAATGACTTACGATATTCACACGGGAGGCATCTTGGGTTTTGCGGGAAAAGTACTGGCGTTTTTACTTTCTGTCGTAGCCACCAGTTTGCCCGTTACGGGCTTTATGATTTGGTGGGGACGAAGAAAAAAGAAAGAAAGAACAGCCATAAAATCAGCAAAAGTAGAAGCTATTTAAACCATTGGTTGGCTGGTTGCTCACAACCAGCCAACTTTAAACCAACAACAACCATGAATCATCAAACACAAACCTTATCTGAACGCACCAACGGCTACGTTGGTTTTTGCGATTGTTGCCAACGTTTCAACGTCAGCTTCAACAACTCCCTCTTTATCTTTTCTAAAGTAGAACTACGTAGTTTCTCCGAAATTTTACGTGACAAAATCGGTATCAAACCATTTTACACCTCCCACGGCAAAGAAATCATTGTTCAAACTCCCATGAGTAATTACTATTTGGTTTTTACGGATGCCGAAATAAATGAACTCATCGACATGATCACCGAAGCCCTGCTTTTATCAGATGCCAATGAGATATTGATAAATTCAGGTTATTCGGGCAATAATTAAGGCTATTTTTTTGTTTATTTATTTATAATTAGTCTAAATTAATATTTTAAAATATAACTCACTTACAAGCATGTGTGAATTTAAAACGCTTCACTTAGACGACAAACTGGGCTATGTGCTTCAGTGTATCCACTGCAAACAAATCACCATTGGCTTTGGCATTTTGGTCTTCAGCCGCAGTGTCAACGAATTTTACAAACTCGTTCAAGATACCCATGGCTGCTATGCTCATCATTTAGCAATGGGTATCGACCCCAAATTGCGCAACATTCCTTTTCTCCAACTAAGCGAGCAAAGTTGTGTCACGGTTTCGCTCAACGACCTTTACTATCTAGGTGAGTTATTGGACTTTGCGTATGCCAAACTCCAACTAGAAAAAATGATTGCCACCCTTCCCAATAATTAACACTGCCATGAAAACGTTGCACTTCCGCACCAACATCGACTGTCCCTTTCGGCTCTTGAAAGCGGCCTGTGGTTTGGAGTGCCTTCGGGGGAAATATTGCCATTTTAGCGTTGATTTAGTGGAGACAAACCATATCCTGACCATAAAAACGGACGACTTACAACCCGATGAAATTATCCAAGCCCTGACCCAAGAGGGTGTTCGCTGCGAGATGCTTCTTAGCCGCTGACGTAAAAAGGGATTTTAGGAATCCCTTTTTTTTACTACTTTTGCCCCCAGTTTATGGTGCTAGTCAAAAATACCCTTTTTGACCCAAGCTTAATAGGGAAGTCGGTGCAATACCGACGCTGTCCCCGCAACTGTAAGTTTCGTTCGTTTGTTTTCACTCTACTTTGCCACTGCCCTTTTGGGCGGGAAGGTCTGAAAACAAGAAACAAGCCAGGAGACCTGCCATTGATTATCCTTGATTGTGTTCTTACGGAGGATGAGAACAGTTGAGTGCTTTTTTTCATACTTATTTTCAAAAAATGGTCAGACGTACTTCTACTGTACTCGTCTCTGTGCTTGGTATTGCTTTGGCAGGATTCAGTCCCAACTGTTATTCCCAAAAAGAGCAAACACTCTGTGAGGTAACGGTCACGGCGGTAAAACCCGAGCGATTTATGATTGGGCAAAAAGTCAAAGACATTGACTCCACGCAACTTGCACAAAATCGCTTTACAACCCTCGCCAATTTCCTCCAATTTCAGTCACCCATCGCCTTCAAAAGCTACGGAGCGGGTCAGCTTGCCACGATTTCGTTTCGAGGTACCTCATCCAGTCACACGGCCGTCTTGTGGAATGGGGTAAATATCAATTTTCCTTCTTTGGGTCAGTCAGATTTTTCAACCCTTCCGATGAGCGGTTTTGACGAGATGACAATTCAATACGGTTCGGCAGCGAGTTGCGTAGGTACCGACGCCGTTGGTGGAAGTATTTTACTTCGCTCAGTTCCTAAGTTTAACCAAACAGGGCTTCAAGCCATCGCGGGTGTAAGTGCCGAAAGCTCTAAAAATTATGCAGGACAAGCAGGTCTTCGGTTTTATTATCCAGTAGCTAAAAATTGGAAAATATCAGGAAAAACACTTTTCTACGGAGCAGACATTCGTAACGACTTTGGCAATGACCCCATTCAAAATAGAAAGGGAGCTCAGTACCCCGTTGAACCCATGCAAACGCTCCAAAAAGGGTTTGTTCAGGATATTTACGCCCTTCATTCCAACGGAAATTTGTTCAGTCTAAACGCCTGGGTTACCGACAACAATCTCACTATTCAACCCAACAGTCTGAGCCTGAGAGAGATTACTCAAACCAAAGCGCAGCGGTATGTGTTGTCGTACAATGTTGGTAAAACCCTACTGAGGGCCGCTTATATCAACGATGTGTTGGACTACGGGCGGGCTGATAATACGAACCCTAGTCATACCGACATTGACCGATATTTATTTCGGGTCGAGCATGATTTTTCGTGGATTAAAAGCTGTGAAAGAGGAACAAACCTCAAAGTTGGTTCAGAAGTCACCCACTATGCTGCTCAAGTAGATGGGTATGGAAAAGAATTAAAAACCGAAAACCGTGCCGAGTTTTATCTATTACTCAGGTACCAGCACAGTCTGCGGTTTTCTAGTTCGCTCAACCTTCGTCAGGCGCTGGTGAGCGGCTACAATCCACCCTTTACACCGTCGCTTGGTATTGATTACCGCGTTTTTAGCTCCCCCACCGACCGCCTCAACCTTACCACCAACATCGCCTACAGTTACCGAGTTCCGACTCTCAACGAACGTTATTGGGTCAACCTCGGAAACCCAGCCCTCCAACCCGAAATTGGATTTAACAAAGAAATTGGCGCAGTTTGGAAACGGCGTACTTCCGAACACTTCCATCAGCAATACAGCATCAATGCTTTTCACAATTTGATTGACAATTGGACGTATTGGAACCCTGATAAAAATTATAAAGTCGAAAATTTACAACAAGTCCTTGCCAAAGGCATTGAAATCGAAACCAGCCATCGGTTCATCACCGCTGCTTGGGAGGCAACGGCGCAGTTTCAATATGCCTTGACGCATTCTTCCCAGCAAAAAGCTTATGGCCCATATACCCAAGACATTTTGGGCAAACAGTTGATTTACGTACCTCGGCACAGTCTCAGCGGCACGTTGGGTGTCACCTCAGGTGCTTGGTCGTTTACTGTTCAGCAACTCTATAACTCCGCACGTTATATCACTTTTGACCATTCGGGGCGGCCTTTTCCAAGTTATTACTTGATGAATGCTTGGGCAACTTACCAGCACAAGCTCAAGCAACATCGACTTCATTTTCAGTTGCAGGGAAATAATCTTACCAACACGCTGTACCCCAATCTCAAAAAAAACGCGATGCCAATGCGTTCGGTATCGTTCAACGTCATTTTCATTTTCAATCAAAAAAAATAAATTCATGAAAATCAACTCCATTTTAGTTGCGCTCTTTACTGTAAGTCTTCTTGCTTCTTGTGAAAAAAACGAAACCGAACCTTTACAACCCTACGACACAGGGGTGATTGTTGTCAACAGCGGAAACTTCTCGGACAATAACGGAACACTTAGCTTGATTCAACGCACTGGTCAAACTACAGTTACTGATATTTTTCAAAAAGAAAACATGCGTTCTATTTCGGGGGGCTTGAGTGGCTACGCCGAAGTAAATGACAAAGGCATTATTTTGGTCGATAATTCGACGGCGGGCAAAGACGCCATCGAAATCGTAAACGCCCGCACCTTTAAAACTGTAGCGACGATTCCTTCTGTCGAAATTGAAAATCCGCGCACTGTTATCAAAGTTTCCGAAACAAAAGCGTACGTCAGTGCGTGGGATGCCACGGGCGATTTTTCTAATTTTTACAAAAACCCAGGCTACATCGCGGTTTTGGATTTGACAACGAACAAGATTGTGAAAAAAATCGCCGTCCAAAACGGTGCTGAATCGCTGGCATTGGTCGGCAATGAAGTGTATGTCGGAAACACAGGCTCAGGCAAAACCATCCTTACAGTGATTGATGTTGCATCGGATGCCATCAAACAAACGATAGAAGTAGGCCGAAATCCAACCCTCATTGGCCTGGACGCCAGCAACAAACTTTGGGTATATGCAGCAGGTGAACTTCAAAAAATCAATACCAGCTCAAAAACCGTAGAAAGTAAGCTTAAAATCACTGCTTCTAACGCCTCCAAATCACCAAGTTCGTTTGTTCTGAGTGCCGATAAAGCGACAATTTACTATACATTCTCGTTTTATGATGCCGCAGATGGCTACGTTCAAAAAGGTGAAACCTACAGTTTCAGTACGACAAGTACCGCCATTGAAGCCAAAACCCCTTTTATCAATCGCCTATTTAGTGGTGGCTTGGCCGTTGACCCACAAACGGGCGATTTGTACGCAGGGTTAGTTCCTTCTTACAAACAAGCTGGATACGTATTTCGGTATAAATCAAACGGAACACTCATTGACTCCGTCAAAGCAGAAATTGCCCCTAGCAAGTTTTTCTTTAAAAAGTAATTAAACACTCACCTTATCTTCCTGTTGGCGTTTTCTCTTTGTCTCAACAGAAAGATAAGGTGAGTCCAAGCTTTTGACAAGCAATAACAACAGCCCTATCAACAGCCAAAATACATCTGTACCAAATACGAAATAATTGTGCTGCATCCACGAGACCCATACCCAATCGCCCGTAGTAAATCCATTCGTAAGAGATACCGCGATTGATAAACCTCCCCCCAGCAGAAGAAACAATTGAACCATTTTGCTTTCCGACTTAGCCCACACACCAAGCAAGAAAAATAGCAGCCACGTCCCAAAAAAAACAGTATTTACCCAAAAGACATGATCTTTTCCCATAGGAAAGACCAACTCAGCCATAAAAAGAACAGGGGTTGCAGGAAACAAGCCCAAACAACATGCCAAATACAATGTCGTTACTCGTTGGTGAAAATGCTGTTGCTCTGCCGTATAGTTTTTATTTTTTCGAGCCTCTTTCCACAACAGCACCCCACTGATAATCACAAAGCATGTAAATAAGGCCATTAAAAAATAGAGCGTTTTGACCAACAGCCCACCAAAAGTGCCAAAGTGCAGTTGCCCCATTCCGTTCAAGACCTGCTGCACATAGGTTTTGTTTTTCCCAGGTATCATTTCGTACAACTTTTCACCCGTTACTAGGCGAAAACCAATCCCTCCATATATATCAAACTTTGTCGCATCTTTACTTTTAAAATTCACATTAAGCACGGCGTCAGCTTTATGCAAATGATTAATGCTCAAGTACCACACCGAAAAATCGGGATACATTTTTTTTGCTTGCTGGTACATTGTCAGTAGAGATTGTTGGTTGTTTTTTGAAGGCGAGTTTTCGTTATATTTCACACCTAAAGCAGGCTGAACCAAGGCATAAACTGGCCGTGTATCACCTTTATAAAACACCATTACCGACGGCAGTAAAATCAGGATTAAAAGCAAGTAAAATGCTCCCGTGACCGCATACATCAACTGAAAAGGAAGTCCCAACAGACCAAAGACAGTGTGCGCATTGGTCCATAACTGTTTCCAGCTATTTTTTAACGAAAACGCCCACAACTTGGTACTCATGTTTCGCCAGTGAATCAGTACGCCTGTAAGTGTAGCAAACAAAAAAAATAGCGACACAAAACCCGCCAAGTACCTCCCTAATACAGGAAGTTGATCCAAAAAGTGTAAGCGATAAAGGGTCTCACCAATTGTAGTGGCATCGCCAGCCTCTGCGACTAGTGTTGCTGGATGAATATTCAGATGAAAATGCTCTTCTTCCGCTCCTTTTTCTTTTTTCAAATGTCCAAACACTTTTATAAAAGGGTTTTCTTGAGATGGCATCATAAGCCGTAAGTCTTCATTCCAATCTACATTCGGCACACTTTTATGAATTGCATTCAGAGTCGCTTCAAGATTTAGGTCAGCGGCTTTTTGGGTTCGAGCTTTTGGGTTTTCCCATTGGTAAAACTCTTCCCGAAACAGCGTAAAAGCACCCGCAAAGAAAATAATGTACAAGGCCACACTGATGACAATACCCGAAACCGTATGGGTATGAAAAAAAATATTATAGACACGAGGAGGTAAACCTTTCAGCTTCATACAGTTATTTGGTGAAATAGGTAATTATAGAAAAGAAGAGCGTCAGTCCGAGGTAAACACCCCATATTTTCCAGCCATTCCGCGACAAAAAAGTGACAACCATCATCACAGCCCAAAGCAAGAACAAACTAAAGGTTGACGTAAGCATCACAATTTCTTTATGTCCGCTTACCGAAGCAAGCATCAAATGAAAACTGGCCGCCACAAAATACCCCCCTACAATGGCTGCAGAAACTTTCAGGACTCGCTGGGGTGGCGACGATAGATAGTGTTTTTTAGCAGGCATAACCAAGTAAAGTCAATAGTAAAAATAGATGAAATAATAGTATGAGGGGTAAAGCAACTCGTGCAGGAATGTGGCTAACCAGAGGAACTAAACAGCAAGCCAATGGTAAAGCCAATAGCGACAATAAAAACCCATTCACCCCTCCCCATTGAAGGCAGAAAAATAAGATTACCAGCCCAAAGCCTATGAACCCAAGTCACGAAGGGATAGTCTGCATATAGCTACGATAGCTATCAGGAAAATATTTTGACTTAGAATAATACAACAACACACTAATTAACGATAAATAAAAGGTCATCATTGATTTTTTTTGACAAATATTGTTTTTATTTAGACAAAGTCCAAATAAATAAATAATTTTGCATCGAAATAACTCAAAAGTTGTAAAAACGGCCCTGAGCCTATCTATATGAAATATTATTTACTGATGTGCTTGTTGCCATTGTGGAGTATTGCTCAACGGGCAACGTTATCTGGAGTCATTCAAAATGAGCGTTTGGAGAGACTCCCCTATGCCAGTATTTCTCTAAAAAATACAAATCACTCAATCACTACCGATGAAAAGGGGTACTTTCAACTACAGCACATTTCATACGGCACCTACGATTTAGAGGTCAAGTCTATAGGGTATAAACTATTTCGTAAGACTATCAAAATTAGCACCCCCACCGAGATACAAAATATAACCTTGACAGAGGACTTAAAAGAATTAAATGAGGTTGTAGTCAGGGCAGAAAAAGCTTCTGCAGTTCAGGAACAAAAAGCCATTGCTATAAAAAGTATTGACATAAAGGATGTCATCGTCCAGAATAGTTTGTTAACTGATGTTGCCGACCGTATCTCTGGGGTTCGAATTCGGCGTTCTAGTAGCTTAGGAGATCGTTCCGACGTATCTATCAACGGGATGCGTGGCAATGCCGTCCGAATCTATATTGATGGCTTACCCATGGAGTTTTTATATCCTAATTTTGACATTTCGACGCTCCCACTGAGCAATATCAAGCGTATGGATGTCTATAAGGGCGTATTACCAGTTGACGTAGGTACTGATGCCATGGGTGGTGCCATTAATATTATCACAGAACAAAAAGCCCATTCTCACCTGAGGGCTTCTTACAACATAGGTTCGTTCAATACCCATTTGGCCGACGTGGAGATTGGGTTGTCCACGAAGAAAAACTTTTTCTTCAATGCCAATGCCAGCTATAACTATTCCGACAATAACTACGCCATGAAAGCCCTCATTTTTGAAGAAAACAAAGTCAGGTCTGTCAAGCGTTTTCATGATGCCTATAACATGGCATTCGGTGGAATTTCCATGGGGGTTCATAGCAAACCTTGGGCCGATGAACTTCGATTCACCGCCAACTATTCAACAGGCTACAAAGAACTACAAAATGGTGCTAGAGTAACCACCACGGCCATTGGCGAAGCAGAATACCGTGCCCGAAATTATTCAGCCAGTCTTAAATACGACAAGTCTTTCATGGGTGAACGGCTCAAAGTTAGCAACACTGCAAACTACAGTTTTCAGGCACTTGATTATGTGGACACAACGGCAAATGTATATAGTTGGAGTGGCAAAATTGTAGGCCGTTCATCTCCAGGTGAATACTTAGGAAAATCAGATTTTACAACAAATTATAACAACTATGTCAATCGAACTACCCTAACTTTTGAACTAACCCCCACCCACAAAATACTAGCTTCAAACCTATATGCGCACCAACAACTCACAGGCAAAGACTATTTGAAACTAGAAAACGAACGTGATTACTTAGGCATTCCCCAATACCTCACAAAAAACATTTTGGGCTTCCAATACGACGGCAAACTTCATTCAAAATTATCAGTATCAGCGGCTCTCAAACGCTTTGATTATACAGTCAACGGTGCCGAAAACAACACGTTTCAGCTGATACGAAAGCAAGACAACTTTTGGAGCTGGAATGCTGGCTTGAAGTACAACTTCAATGACTTTTTATTCGTGAGAACCTCCTATGAAAGAGGTTTTTTAATCCCACTTTTTCAACAATTCGTTGGGAATGGAGCCGATATTGTTCGTAATACTGACCTACTACCCGAAAGCAGCGACAATATCAATCTTGGTATCAGTTATAGCAAAAACACAACAGATGATTTAAAAATCCATACCAACATAAACACGTTTTGGAGAGAACAATACGATATTATTTTTTTAGGAAGTAGTATCACCAAACGATATGAAAATGCCGACCAAGTCAATACACGCGGTTTAGAAGGGGACTTGATTATCAATTTCAAAAAAGCTTGGACTTGGCGAAGCAATCTTACCGCCCTTCGTAAACGTTTCTCGGCGCTTAAAGATCCCCGTAACGCTTTTTTGGAAGGAACAACTTTTCCTAATAACCCTACTTTTTTTGCAAACACTGAAATAGAGTGGCAGAAAGCAGGCTTAGTCAAAACTGCTGACAAATTTCGTTCGTATATTTTTTACCAATACGTTGCACCATTTAACCACATCCAAATTGGGCACGATGATACTCCACAAAACAACCCCAACGCCTTTGTTCCAACCCAACATCGCTTAGACATTGGCTGCTCGTATCGTTTCGCTAAACCTGCCCTTACTACTGCCCTAAACATCAACAATGTACTTAATGCAGCTCTTTTTGACAATTTTTTAGTGCCTCGCGCAGGTACCAATTTTAACCTTAAACTCATTTTTGAAATCAATAACTTCTAAACACACAATGAAAAAATCTATCCTACTTACGAGTATCCTCGGAACATTTTTTCTTACTTCTTGCGAACAAAAGGAGGTAAATGAGCAAGAATCTTTGTACAAAGAAAATGGCTATGTCATTGCCTCCGTCAACGAATCAACTGGAGGATTTACTTACTATGCAGGCTACCTCGAATCGCTGACTGGTGCCACTGCCATTGATATGACATCCAAATCAACCTACAACTATTTTTACAGCAGAGCCAATTGGAAAAACTTTATGTTTGGCACTTCACTTAAAGCCGATCAAACACTCGCCAAAATTGCCATGGGAAAAGATGGAAAACTGGTTGAAGTAGCTAGTATCCCTTTGTTAAGTACCCTCAATAATGTGAGTATCATCAACGACAACCTAGGGGTGTATGTTACATGGAACAGCGACCGCTTCGTAGGCTTATTCAATCCAACCACGATGGAAAAAATTGGCGAAATAGACATGTCAAAAGCCACTAAAATAACGGCCAATGACCGTAATTTTTATAATAATATCATTTATCGAAAACAAGATAACCGTCTCTTTCTCACTGTCCAAACCGATAATTCTAAAACAAGTGCTTATTACGATTCTCCCAATGTCTATGTGGAAGTTATCAATCTTACCACCAAGCAATGGGAAAAAACGACGGTGTTCCAAAATGCGTCTTATCCCATTACACGTGGCAATGAGCATCAGGTAATTGATGAAAGTGGAAATATTTATGTATTCACCCAAGGGTCGTATGGGCTAGATGGGCAAATGGGACCACGTGCCGCCAAATATTCGCGTCCACAAATCCTCAAAATTCCTGCAAACAGTACCGATTTTGACGCCAACTATAGCTTCAATCCTGTGGATGTTATCGGCCAACAAAACCTATTGGTACAACTCATGCTTGGTGCCATTTATGATTCCAACGGCATTGCTTATTCGTGTATCTCTGCCCAATCTGAATCAGCTCGCATTTTAGAATTAGTCACCAAATACGCCCAAGGCAAAATCACCGAAACTGAGTTTTTGGAACTCCGAAATTCCATCTTTTACTCACCAAATCAGCGCTGGGTTAAACTTGATCTAAATGCCAAAACCGTCAGCCCTATTGCTGATATTCCTTTTACAGCAGGTTTTGGATACCCCAATGCCTACAAATATGACGGTAAATTTTACTTTCAGTACAATACGCCTGCCGACAAAACGACGGGTTATTATGAATACGACCCTACAACAGCCAAGGGACAAAAAGCTGTGAGTTTAACCAACGGAGGTATTGCGACAGATTTTGTCAAATTGAGTAAATAGCCCCTAAGAATAGTTGAATAAATGTATTTTTTTTTGGTAGTTATTTATATTTAGTTTAAATTAATTTAACTACAAAACACACCATTTTCAATGGATTTAAAAAAACTTTTACTGGCATATTTGAGTGCTATCGCTTTCGTTTCTCAAGCCCAGCGAACGGGACTCATTCGAGGAGTAATCAAAGATTCTGGTGGCTCTCCGATTCCTTCCATTTCCATTAAGCTTACTGGATTTACCAAGGCGACAACTTCCAATCAGCGTGGAGAATATCAGTTCTTAAATGTAAAACCAGGAAACTATACCCTCATTTTCAGCGGTGTTGGTTTTAAGACAGCCGAAAAGAAAGTAGAGGTCAAAGAAGGGAAAGAGAGCATAGTCGATGTTGTTATTGCTGACAACACGATTGAGCTCAACACCGTAACCGTGATCGGACGTTCGGAAGTACAGGAAGTCAATCGACAATCCTTTAACGTAACAGCCGTTGACGCCAAACAGCTTTATAACTCTACCCTTGACCTCAGCAGTGCGTTGGACAGGGTTTCGGGCGTTCGGGTTCGGGAATCTGGCGGAGTTGGTTCCAATTTTAGTCTTTCTCTCAATGGTTTTTCGGGAAATCGCATCCGTTATTTTATTGATGGCGTTCCTATGGACAATTTCGGTTCGTCGTTTCAAATCAATAACATTCCAATCAATATCGCCGAACGCCTGGAGGTCTATAAAGGAGTTGTTCCAATTTGGCTGGGTTCCGATGCGCTAGGGGGAGCTATTAACATCGTGACGGGCAACCGATTCCGAAACTATGTGGATGCCTCTTATTCTTTTGGTTCATTTAATACGCATCGCAGTGTCGTAAATGCCGCTTATACAGCTAAAAATGGCTTTACCGTTCGGCTCAATGCGTTCCAAAACTATTCGGACAACGACTACAAAGTAACCGTTGATGCCGCCGATATTTATACGGGTGCTTACAAAGCCAACGCCGTGGTCAGACGATTTCACGACAATTACCACAACGAAACGGTGATTGCCAGCGTGGGTGTGGTGGGCAAAAAATATGCTGACCAACTGCTCTTGGGAATAACCCTCGGAAAAAACTACAAAGAATTACAAACGGGGGCACGAATGGTGGCGGTTTTTGGTGGTTGGCATCGACGCGGTAACATTGTAATGCCCACCTTAAAATATCGCAAAACTGACCTAATCAAGGGCCTCGATGTAGCCATCAATGCCAATTACAATCTTGGAAAAGAACAAAACATTGATACCCTATCGGCGCGTTTTGACTGGTACGGAAACTCAAAACCCAACCCCAATGGCGAAGGCCGAGGCAGAAGCCTATCAAAATACGGCAACAACAATGGGTTGGTATCCGCGACGGTCAACTATAAACTATCTGAACACCAAGCAATTGCCCTGAGCAACGTCTTCAGCACCTTTTATCGAAAAGGCACCGATGCCTTCAACGAGAGCTTTACCCAAGGGGCGGTACGTCCGCGTCTCAACAAAAATGTACTGGGCGTAGGCTATACTTACGATGTCAAAGATCGGTGGAGTGCCTCTGTTTTTGGGAAATACTTACAACAAAGAACGCCTGGCCAGGCTACGTTCAACAAACTCGGATACGGCTTGGCTACCAGCTATTTCTTGACCCCAAAACTTCAATTGAAGGCATCGTATGAACAAGCCAACCGATTACCAGAGGCCAATGAGCTCTTTGGAGACGTAGAACTTGTACAAGGTAACCTTGCCCTCAAACCCGAACAAAGTCGAAACATAAATGTAGGTTTTGGGTATAGTTTTACGCCACAAAAAGACCACCGTTTCTTGCTAAATGCAAACGCAATCTATCGGTATTCTGACAACTACATTTACTCTCGATTCAACCAAAATCAATCGGCTTTGGTGCTCGACAACCTCGACGGTGTCTTTACCCTGGGGGGAGAAGGCGAGCTTCGTTACTCATACAAAAAATTCTTATCGGCTGGAGCAACGCTCACGTATCAGCAGTTGGAAAACCGCCAAGAGTATGTATTCGACAGCAACGGCAACCTGATTGTCAGCCCCGTTTACAAAGACCAAATGCCCAACATTCCCTACTTTTTTGGCAATGCAGATGCGTCGGTGACGCTACGGGATATTGGTCAAAAAGGAAGTGTACTCAACATCGGCTATAACCTTCTTTATGTCCATGCCTTTTGGCTGTACTGGCCCAGCCGTGGGGGCGACAAACTCAGCATTCCCCAACAGCTTAGTCACGACTTGAACGCGGTTTATAGCCTCAAAAATGGCCGATACAACATCGGGGTGGAGGTACGAAACATCACCGACAGGCGCCTGTATGACAATTTTAGTCTCCAAAAACCAGGGCGTGGCTTTTATATGAACCTACGCTATTTCTTTAATTCTTTCAAATCATAATTTTTTTCAAATCACTATTATTATGAAACTTAGATCGACTTTCGCTCTATTGGTTGCCACTGGGCTTCTTGCCTCATGTACTAAAACAGAATCTGTTCCCGAAACCCCAGGAAATTATATCTTGACGGTGAGCCCCGCCGCTTCTACTGGCGTAGCAGATTATCTGCTAACAGCTCAAAATTTAGAAACGGGAACTATCTCCACCGCAGGAAACGGAGTAGAGCAAGACGGAACGTATCGCTATTATGTAACTCACAATGGCAAGTTTTTTAGTATGCTTTATGGACAAGGAAATCCTGGGGCGGTAACGGCGTATAATATTCAGGATAGTAAGCTAACTAAACTGACCAATTTCCAAACTGAAACCGTGCAGGCATTTGCGCCCGTAAATGACGATTTATTGCTTTTTAAAATCTCAAGAAGCCTCACAGCCCCTACCTCAAGCTGGTACAAAGTAAACACAAACAGCCTGACTATCACCTCAGAAGGCACCGTAAACACCCTTGACATAACTGGATTAGGTGAGCTTGCGCACTTCACTTGGATCAAACAAGTCGGTACCAAAGTATTTGCACCCTACCAAACCATCAACGACCGTAGTTTCAATACAGCGTATCCAGACCAAGCATCAATTGCCGTTTTTAATTATGCCGATATGAAACTGGAAAAAGTAATCACCGATAAGCGGGCAAGTTTTATTGGTAAGTATTTTCAAGATGGGCTCTCGGTGCAAGAAAACGGCGACATCTACGGGTTTTCTCCCGCCGCAGCTACCACTGCGGGCAAGCTTTCATCCACCAAACCTTCTGCCATCTTGAAAATCAAATCGGGGACGACGGAGTTCGACCAAAGTTATTTCTTCGATGTGGAAGCAGCTAGTGGTGGTATGAGTATCACATCTTGGATCTACATTGGTAACAATACATATATCGTAAACGCAGCGGCAAAAGCCGAAAAAACCTCGGGCTTCCCCGCTGGTAAACGCATAGGTATCGTAAACGTAGTGGACAAAACCTACAAAGCGGTGACAGGTATGCCCGACGTGGCAAGTATTAGCAACCTAACAACCAACAACTACTCTCCTAAAGACGGTAAAACGGGCTATATCGGAGTTAATTTAACCGACGGCACAAGCTACATCTATAAAATTGATGCCAGTACTCAAACTGCCACCCGTGGATTGAAAATAGAAGGCGGAGCAGTCACGGCGGTACAGTATTTAAAATAAGGTTTCCTACTGCTGGAAGAGCTGGGATTGGTAATCATTTTCTGGCTCTTCCCAGTTACCAATTACTCCCATTCCATTCATTCTTTTCACCCATGACCAGTTCCTTGCTATTCATACAGTTTGGTGCATTTTATCTTTGGCAAATTACCGCTTCCAAACGTCAGCCCTCAGGGGATGTTTGGGCCTATGCGTTGGAGCATAAACCCCAGACTCGGCTTATTGGCGTAGTTCTGTTGTTGGCCACCTGCGTAGGTTTTGTCTTCCAATGGGGGCTGGCAAGTGGCATCTTCGGCTTTTTTGTTGGACTAATGACCGTTGGCTGTTTATCGGTCATTATCGAGCCTTTTAATTACCTGCGTCTGCAGGAAGTGATGGCCATTTATGTTTGTTGTACCCTTCTTGAAATTATTTTATAGGTATGCCCGCCAATAAAAAATACCTCACCAAATCGCCTTGGATAAAATTATCTAAAATCCTTGCAGGCTCGCTTGGCGGTTACTTAGTGACCCTAAGCTTTCACGCGGCGCTGACCCGCGCCATTCCAAAAGAGTACGTCATGGTTACTTCTTTTATCACGGGATACTTGCTTTGGGCCACACTTCTTTTAGTGGCGTTTTTGATACCCAAATCTTGGAAAACGTGGGCGATTTACGCGCTTTTAACAGGGTTATTTTCAGGAATTTACTTTATCTAAACCAACCAGTGTCATGGATAACAGGAAATACAATATTTATTTCAATACCCATACCATCAGTGGCATCATCATTTGTGCTATTTTGTATGTCATGTTTTTTGCTGGTTCGTTTTCCTTCTTTAAAGACGATTTGGCTTCATGGCAAAAAAATCAGTCCTATTTGAGCCATAAAGGAGAAATAAAAAAGGATTTCAACTACATCATTGATTCCCTTTCCAAGCACCATAACCTCAAAGGACGTGATGTTGATTTTACCTTACAACGTCACCAAGCTGGGGTGTACGTGGCCATGTCGGCCTCGCACGACCCCATCGTCAAACAGCAAAAAAAGCCTAAAAAGAAACCCGAACAAAAACGAGGCCGAGGAAGAGGCCGTGGTGGCGATGACGACTCGGCCTTTTTTACCTATGATTTTAGCCAACAAAAAGAGGCAGACTATGCCTCCTCTTATACCATTGGTGAATTTTTATATCGTTTACACTTTTTAGCCCAGCTCAACCAAGTTTTCCCTTTCCGTATTGGTGTTCCTTTTGGGTATTTACTGGCGGGGATTGTCTCCTTCATTTTTATTTTTGCCCTTATCACAGGGTTGCTACTACACTGGAACAAGCTGATAACCAATTTCTTTACTTTTAGACCTTGGAACAAACGCAAAATTGTCTGGACTGACCTTCATACCGTTTTGGGTGTGATTGGATTTCCGTATCAGTTGGTGTTTGCCGTTACGGGGGTTGTACTCATTTTTAACTCATTCCTCATCGTTCCTTATACCAAATTGTTTTACAAAGGTAACGATGAAAAAATCTATAAAGATTTAGGGTTTGGAGTAAAGGAAGAATTTGCCTACGCCAACAAGCCGCTGCCAAACCGACTCGACCTCAATCAGTTGGTCAGCCAAACCGAACAAAAATGGCAAAAAAGCGACCTCAGTTTGGTCGCCGTCCGAAACTATGGCGACGAAAATATGCACGTAGTGTTACAGGCCAAGCCTCATACCGACGCCCAACTCAATGGAGTGGGACAACTCATCTATCGGGTACGTGACCAGAAAATTATTTCGGAAAATGCTCCCCTAGAGGCGGCTTCGTACGTGCAGACGGTTAGAGGACTTATTTACCATTTACATTTTGGCGACTTTGGTGGCCGTCCATTGCGGGTCATTTATTTTGTATTGGGTATTCTTGGGTGTATTGTTATCAATTCTGGCGTGATGATTTGGTTGGTAGCCCGCGACAACAAAAGCATTCCTGAACGCAAGCGGAAATTCAATTTTTGGACAGCCAACGTCTATATTTCGTCGAGTTTAAGCATGTTGCCCGTAACAGCTTTCAGCATGATTGCGCTGTTATTTTTGCAAAAACCCAGTCAATCAGACATTTACCATTGGTACTTTTATCCTTGGTTGGTGCTGAGTGTCTATTTCCTTGCACTGCGAAATCTTGCCCTCGTCAATCGTCAGTCACTACTTCTTTCGACCATTAGTTGCTTCTTGCTTCCTCTACTAGACGGCATCGTACGTGGTAATTGGTTTTGGAATACCTACCAACGCAACGCTTTCGATATTTTATTTATTGATGTCCTTTTCCTGTGCCTAGCGCTCATAAGCGGGCTCATTTTGTGGAAAACAGAGCAGCGAAAACGCGCGCTTTCTTCCCCAGAAGAAGCCTCCCAGAAAGTGGCCCTACCCAACAATGCTTGATACTTTAAGTCTGACTTTTCACTTTTTATCCAATATTATCAATGAAACGACTCCTCTCTTCTTTGTTACTTACTTGCCTTATGCTCAATGCTTGGGGCCATGCTTTGTGGATTCAAACCAGCCCGACGGGTCAAAAAGGCCAAAAACAAGCCGTCCGCATTACTTACGCCGAACCCGACGAAGCGCCAGAAAAAATAAAAGATTGGTATTCGGATGTGAAAGCGTTTGAACTGTGGCTAATCAGTCCCGACGGGAACAAAACGAAATTGGCCACTACCCCTGCCGATAATCATTATAATGCCGAATTCATTCCTCAACAAGAGGGTGTTTATACCTTAGCCGTAGGTCATTCGGCCAAGGAATTGGGCGGCACCACCAAGTATCAATTCAATGCAACGGCTGCCGTAATGGTAGGCCAACCAAAATCATTAACCGTAGCCAGTCCAAACGAACTCAATGTTGCCGTTAGTCAAACCCATAACAGGTACAAAGTTGGCCAACCTATTGCCCTATCAAGCACGTTTAAAACCAAACCGTCGGACAAACTCCAGATTGCAGTTCATTCACCGAGCGGCTGGAACCGTACAGTTCAGACAAATGCCGACGGGCAGGCTGAATTTACTCCTCTTTGGCCTGGTACTTACTTCATCGAAGCCAGTAAAACTGAAAAAGAAAGCGGCGAACAAGATGGCAAGCCCTACAAATCGGTCTGGCGCTGTGCTACTTATATTGTAGAGGTGGCGAAGCCCTAGTCTGATGAATAAATATACTGTTTCCTAAAAAATGCTGCCCAATCAAGCTATTCTTTTGGGAAAAAACTAATCGTTTCGATTTGAGGAAAGATGGGAATGACCAACAAAGAGCCAATGCCATTGCGTTGGCTCTTTTTATTTGAAACCAAGTGGTGAATCGCACTTTTCAATAGTCCATCCCTGCGTAGAAACCGTATGCTAAATACCCCCCTTCTACTATTAAACTTTTGATCCTATGCCATTCAAAAATACTCCTGCGCTGCTATTTGTTTGTTTTACCTTTTACATAGCTTATGCCCAACCAAGCACACCTTTTCACCAAGACATAAAATCTGACATTGTACTCCCTGTTGAAGCTGGGAAAAATACGCTGAAGCTTTTTCAGTCGAAAGACCAACGAATCTGCGTTACTTCGACGGGTATTTTTCGGTTCAAATCAGGAAAATGGACTGGCCAAAAGCAACCCATTGAATTGACCAATGCTTCGTTAGATGACGATAAAAATGTGTGGATGGCGACTGCTCGGGGCATTTATTCCGAAAAAAAAGAAAAACAAATCATCCAACCGCCGCTTTCGGCAACAGATACCATCTTGACCCTATTTTGGGAAACACCTAAGCAACTTTGGGTGGGTACCAACAACGGTCTAATAGGCTGGAATGGACAATGGATGACTTTGCCCAACATCAAAGAAAGCCGCGTGAATAGCATTGCCAAAGACGCCCAAGGGCAACTGTACGTCGCAACCAACCGTGGGCTTTGGCGACGTACCAATGGGCGATGGTTTAACCTCGACGAAAGCCTCATGGCGGTGGGTAACAAAGAAATGTATTTTGCCCTGACCCATTACAACAACGAGCAAGACATGGTTTACAGTAGTCCTTGGTCGGTGGGATGTATCGCTGGCGACGGGAATCATTGGGTGCTAAGAGCCACCGACGGGCTTCCTTATGGGCCTGTTACGGTACTCACGCCTTTCGCAAACGGGCTTTGGATGGGCACACAAAAAGGGTTGGTAAAAAAAGATAGTCGCTGGCAATACTACCACGGCAAACGCTGGCTTCCCGACAACCAAGTGAATGACATTTTAGTCGTTGATTCTCTGACGGTTTGGGTAGCAACGCCGCAAGGCATTGCCCAGATTCAGCGTCAATCCATGACACTGGAAGCAAAAGCGGCTTACATAGAAAAAGTCATTGAGCTTCGGCACAATCGGCGCGGTTTGGTCAATCACTCTAGGTTAAAGGAAGCGGGCGATATAGCAACAAGTTATTTAAATAACGAAGACAACGACGGCTTGTGGACGGCCTGTTATTTGGTGGCCGAATGTTTCCATTATGCCTCCACGGGCGACACAGCCGCCAAAAACAAGGCAATTCGGACATTTGAAGCCTTAGAAAGGCTCGAAAAAGTCTCGGGCATTTCGGGTTATCCAGCCCGTTCGTATGCCTTAGCTACCGACCCCATCACGCAGTCGCGGTCGCCACACCCAAAACTCTGGCATCCTTCGCCCGACGGTCTATGGCAATGGTTGGACGACACCAGTTCGGACGAAATTACGGGGCATATTTTCGCCCTTCCCCTATTTTATGATTTGGTAGCCAACGATGAACAAAAAGAGCGAGTGAAACAGCTCATCAAACGTACCGTTGACCATATTATTGACCATAACTATCACTTAATTGACTTCGACGGGAAGCCAACCCGTTGGGGCATTTGGCATCCCGATTCGCTAAATCATTCACCCAATTGGATGTACGAACGGGGACTAAATTCATTACAAATTTTGTCTTTTCTCAAAACCGCTTACCACTTTACGGGTGATGAAAAGTACGAAAAACACTATCAGTATTTGGTAAACCAGCACGGTTATGCCAAGAATGCCCTTCAAGCCAAGGTTTTTGGGCCGTTTGAAACCAGTCATTCGGACGACATCCTCAACTTTTTTCCTTATTATGGTTTGCTCAATTATACCAAAGCCGACCCTAACCGTGACATTTACCTCAAAAGCCTCGAACGAAGCTGGAAAGCTGTTAAGTCTGACCACATGCCTATCTGGAACGTGATGGCCAGTGTGATGCTGCGTAAAGATTGTGATGTAGCCGTCGCTTTGGAAGAAATACAGCAGTTTCCGCTCGACTTGATTAATTGGCGAATGGAAAACAGCCATCGTTGGGACTTGCCCAGAGACCCATTGTTGAGCCGTTTTCGCCGTCTTCAATCCACCAAGCCTATCCCCACCCCCGAAAGCGGTATCTCACGCTGGAACACCAACCCAAAAGAATTTGACTCGGGCGATGGTGGCAAAACCGAAGACAGTGGCTCGTACTACCTTTTTGCGTACTGGATGGGTCGGTATTATGGATTTTGGAAGTAAAGAATCTTTGCTGGGTATTTATCAAATTTTAGTACATTTGGATAGATTCCTTTGGAGAACTCTATGACCCTTAGCAAAGCCCCTTCTAGCATCAAAGTTATTTTGGCCGATGACCATCAGTTCATCCTTGAAACGCTCCAACTACTAGCGAATGACATTCCTCATTTTGACGTTATTGGGTGTTGTCGAAATGGGCAAGAAGTGCTTCAAGTTTTAGAAAAAAACCATGCCGATTTGGTCATTACAGATTTGCGAATGCCCGATTTAGATGGGCTTCAAATGGCTCGACACATTCAACAACATTATCCGAATGTCAAAGTATTGATGCTGACGATGTCTGACGAAACCGATTCTATTCGACAGGCAGTGCAGGCGGGAGTGGTAGGATATGTCCTCAAAAATGCAGGAATCAGCGAAATCAAAGAAGCTATTGAGATTGTGGTAAGTGGTGGGAAGTATTTTGACCAAGATAATCTGCTCAAGTTGCTTCAAACACCCACTTCGGTCGAGCCCTTGCTGACCTCCCGTGAGTTAGACATTATTCGTCTTATTGCCTCCGAGGCCACTTCCCTCGAAATTGCGGAGAAATTGTTCATCAGTGAAAAAACGGTTGAAACCCACCGTAGGAATATCATCAACAAACTTGGTGTTAAAAACTCAGTCGGAGTGGCTATGTACGCCGTAAAGCGTGGCTTGGTATAGTTATCTCAACCTGTGTCCCATTTGTACTCACTATGTACATGGTACCCCTGAGCCTTTCTACGCGGCTGCGTACGTTCTGCATTCCCATTCCAGTCGTAGAAGTACTCGTCATCCCTATTCCATCGTCAAGCACAATTAGGCTCAACATATCGCTTTGCAGAGTCAGGGTCACACCTGCCTTTTTGGCCTTAGAATGCCGAAGGACGTTGGTCGTAAGTTCAAGCGCAATGGTATAAAGTTCAAATTCAATGTTGGGAGTAAAACGCGGCAAGCCATCGGGTATTTCCAAATAAAATAGCGTTTTCCCCAACTCGTTGGTATCATTGATCATTTTTTGCAACGCAGCCACAAGCCCTTTTTCTTCCAATTGGGCAGGCTGTAGGTTATGCGAAATCATCCGTACATCAGCTAAAGTTTCCTCCAAACCGCGCCCCACATCCTCATACAGTTTTAGATTTCGACTGCCAAGTTCCTGTTTCTCTATCATCTGAAACCGCCAACGAAGTCCCGCAATTTTGGCGACTAGATTGTCGTGCAAATCAGACGCAACGCGCTTACGTTCTTGGGTTTGTCCGCGCAACAAAGCCGCCGAAATCTCCGCGTTTTTAGCTTCAAGCTGCTGTTTGGTTTGGCGGAGTGTATTATTGTACCAAAGCAACCCCACAATGACCAATAGCAACACCCCCGCCCCAAAAAGGGCATAATTGAGGCGCTGCTGCTGCAAATGCGCTTGCTGCTCGGCGATGAACTGCTTGCGTTCAGCACCCAGTTTTTCTTGCATATACACCCCATTTTTCAGGATGGCCTCGTCTTGGAGACTATCGTAGAGAACGTAGCTTTTTTCTTTGTAGTTCACGGCCTCATTCCATCGCCCTTGGCCTTTGAGTGCTTGATACATAAAATCCAAAAATCGACGACGCAATTCAGGAATTTTGAGATTTTGAAGTAATTCCAACCCTTTTTTTGACCATTTTTCAGAATCATTGTATTTTTTGGCATTGAGCAATGTGGGCAATAGACCATTCAAAATAATAGGGCTAAACCATTCATTATGGGTGGTTTCACTCAAGTAAAAAGCAGATTCAAAATGCGGTATAGATTTGGAGTAGTCGCCATAATAATGATTATACTTTCCCAAAATCTCGTGAGCGTACATGAGCGATTCGGGATTATTTTGTGCTTTAAGTTGTTGAATATAACGCTCACCTGACCGAATAACGCGCAAAATAGTAGCGCGGGTCATAGGTTGGTCGGGTTCATTTTCCCGCAAATTATCAGGATATTGGAAATCGGGGTCGCTCCGTCCTTCAATAGCAAGTGCTTGATACAGGCCTGATTTTTCTGATTTTCCATCAAAAAAATGGCCTTCTAAAATATACAAATCCTTGACTGCCAATAAATACCACTCTTTTTTATTCATTTCTTTAAACAACCTTGCTGCTTTATGCAATTCTTCGCGACCAGCTGCTTTGTTGGCCATACTCAAGGGCGCATTGACCAAACTCGCTCCTTGGTAGTAATAGCCCTGTGCAATCAAAAACTTGTTACCCGTCGTTTGGGCAAACTTCAACGCTTGCGTCGCAAAATAATAACTCGAATCAGCATGGAATTGCGGTGAGTCCACCGCATATTTTTTCACTTGTGTTACAAACGTTTCAAAACGTACTGAATCGGCGTGAGTTTGTGACCTTGTTTTGGCTAAAAAACAAAAAAGTACTAGGCCGATTATCCCTATTTTTTTCATGGGAAGTGGGTGGTTTGGAACGACAAGTAGAGTGAGATTTTCGACAATTCCAATACCGTTTAGTAAAATACCTAAATACCCTTAGACGACATTCGGGGAAATCCCTGAATGAAAAATCAGGGAAAACGGGTATTTACTTACAATTCTGATTTTCAGAGCTTTGCAGTACACAAAACAATGAAAAACCTTTTCGCAAACTACTTGAAAATCATGACAACTAACACAAACCAAAGCCCTGACTATTTCACCAAACCGATGGACCGTCGGACAATGCTCCGAAATGGGGCCTTATTTGGTTTACTTTCTACTTTGCCCTTTGCAAAAACTGGATGGGGCAACAGTCTTGACACAAAAACACCCCCCATTTTATTGTTTAAACGCAGTACAGTAGGCGAAGGGTTGATAAGCGCATTTGGAGAAGTAAGAATTGCCGAAATCAAAGGAAATACTTTGCCTATTTATATAGCCAGCAACAACGGCTCGTGCGTAATAGATGCCTCAGGACGGGGTATTTATGCCAAATTTGGCAGTGATAGCAACGCCATTAAGCTCACTCCGACTGGAATCGAATTTGGGAAATCCAACGAACCATGGAGCAAAAAATCCATTGAAAGAATGGCACAAGAAATAGCAAATGATCGCAAAAAACTTATCGGAGTTTTGGAGTTACGGGCTGCCTTTGTTACTACGTATCCAGTGGCAACCCAAAGAGTAAAAAAATCTATGGGTAGTCAAATGTCCAAATTAATGGCCAAAACCAACAATGCCATGGGAGCGAATGCCATGAATTGCGGTTTGGGCTTTCAAAATTTGATAAATGCAGGTGTTCAAACAGCCACTCGGGTGGTAACAGAAACAATACCTATCATCAAATCGGCGGAACAACAATACCGCGAATGTTATGACCAACAAGTCAATGGCCCTTGCAAAGAAGTGGCTTGGGGTGCTGGCGCCATCCCTTGCGCCCTCGCTGCCTGTGCTATGCAGGTATTTACAGACATGGTGATTGGTTTTACAACGATTGTTATTGAAACAATTGTCGAAAAAATTGTAATGCCTTACGTCTCGTGTGTCAAAGCTCCATTTGCCGATATCAACTGGCCAAATCCATTTAAACCACTGGTCTCTGGAACAATTCAAGGGGCTGTTGCCGACCCTACACCTCCCGTTAGTGATAAAAAAGTAGTAAGCGATGCCCTCAAGCTACTCAAAGATATTAGTGGTTTTCTAGGGCCTTTCAAATGTATGCTAGACGGACAATGGAGCTTGGCCCAACTCCCCCCCCCCCTCATTTTAGACGGAAAAAATGTAGGGATACCATACGGTATTAAAGTGTGTATTGGTGCTGATTGTGCTGATAAGTTAATAAATCTGAACGCTTGGGGACAAACAGGAGCCGATTGGGCAACCGCCCTCTCGGTATTGGCTGCACTAAGCCCAGCAGCAGCGGCAACATTGGGCGCTTTGGCGCCAGCATCACCCGCCATAGCAGCACTAATAACTGCGGCAGGGCCAGTTGTAGCAGGTGCGGCTGCTATCATCTTGGCCGTTGTAATCCTGATACTCATTTATGCTACTGCTATTCAAGCCCAATTACTTGTTCATAAAGCTCTGGGTAGTTTTAACGACGGCACAGTGTGTATTGAGCATCCAACTTTTGCCCTAGCCTTGGTGAAATTAATGACTTTCACTTATGCTCCCGCCGAGCTCATTCCTCCCATCGTCACAGGATAAGTACCTAAATCATTTCAAACCCATGAAACTACTATTTGTGATCATTTTTACGGCTTTGGCGGTTGCGACAATCGCACAAAACAGCCCCAAAGCTTCTAAAATAAGTAGCCCTACCAAAGCACAAATTGAGGCTATACAGAGCTTATTAGCCCCAGTACGCAAGCAGGTAGAAGATATACTGCAAAAAACTGATGCTAAACTTTTTGCTGATTATCAGGCTGATTTAAAGAGAATTGCAGCGCTAAAAAACTACCAACAGCGAGCCAAAGAACTGACTGTACTCGACAGTAAATACTATACCTTCGTAAAGCAAGGGTACATAGCGGCCAAAATTGATGAAAAATACTACCAAAGTAAAATGCTGGGCATTCTTCATCTGGCTTCTAACCAACTACGCTTCACCGAATTTTTGGGCGTCGCCAATGCTACAGCTTCTCGGACACTTTTTCCTCCTCCAAGCAGCCCTTGTAAGGAGTTTAAATGCCCTTTGAAAGTCAGAAATACAACCATGAACCAACACGCCATTGAGTTGAGTTCTGAACGACTAGGCGATTTGCTCGATAATATCTCTAAAGAATGCGTAACATTTGCTCAAACAGTAGCTCTTGTGGCTTCGGGTAGAGCAGAGTTTAGTGCTATCGGCGAGTTTGCCAGCATCTCTTCCAATGGCAGCAACATAGACATCAACGCAGAATGTAGGTATCAAATATCAGGAATCGCCTTTGCTTTTTTAGGAGGTGGTTATTGCGATGCCAGCGTCGGGATAGTAGTGAGCGGCCCCAATGTTGATTTACGAATAGAAAACGATAGCGGCTGGGCCCTTGCTCCCGTTATTTGGTACAATACATTTAGAGCAGGTGGAGAAAATGACCGACTACAAGGTAGTTTTACGCCAAGCCCTAATGGTGGGGATTACAAAATTCAACTATATGCCAAAACGTATGCGATGGCAGCCGTACTTTCTGGCACTTATTCAAATGCTGATATATTTTCTATCTCATCGCTCAAAGTTTGTCAGCATAAATGAAAAATCGCTCCCTCGTTTATCTCGTTTGGGTTATGGTCAGTCTCAATGCTCTTGCCCAAACCGATATTCCAACCCTCAACGCCGACAAACCTCTGGAATTTACGATTCCTACGTCGGCGGCTTTTGATTTGCTGGGCGTTACGCCTGCTCAGGTAACCAAGCCTGGCAACATCCGCGATTTTAAGGTGGACTGGTCTTTTGCATCGTGGCGGCTCAAACCCAACATCGCCATTCAGGCGCAGCCCGTTTGGGAATTGCTCTACAACCGCCCCAAGCTCCAGAAATACCAAGCTGCTTCAAAATTGATGAAAACCCTGTCAACCCTTGATATTTCGGCAGGAACAATCGAGGACGAAAACCTCACGCGCCGTTTGGCTGTAGCTACTAAAATCACGCTCTTTCGCAGCCACGATGCCTTAGATGAGCCTGATTTGTTTAAAAACGCTACACAGCGATTTGAGCAACAACAAAAATCATTGCTGGACATGCGCCGAGATTTGGAAGACAGCCTGCGCAAAACGCCCAATCAAAGCCTGTATCTCGAAAATAGAACTTTATTTTTACAACAATTACAAGGAATCGAAGCTCAACTAATAGCGCTGGAAAAGGGACAAAAAGAAGTAATTACAGCATTAGCCAACACTTATTTGAAAGAGCACTGGAATGCCAGTTTTTTGGACATTGCGGTCGGGCGCTCTTACAATTACTTCAAAGACCAACTAGATAGCCTTCAATTACAGCGCGATGGCTTATCGGTTTGGGTCAATGGCTGTGTCGGATTAGGTCGCAAATGGCTCATCACTGGGGTCTTCCGTTATACCACCGTCAGCACCCCGCTTCGCCCCAGTACACGGGAATTTTTTGGAGGCATTAACTTCCGCTACGGAAGTCCTAAGTTTAATTTTTTTGTCGAAGCCCTCAACCGAGACGAGGCTAATCTCTTTCGTTTTAAGGCCGTTACAATTGCCTATGGCGGAGATTGGCGATTTAGCAAAAATGTCATGCTGAGTTATGGCGTACGTACCGTTTATGGTACAAACTTTTCTTTTAAGCAGCTTGTGCCCATTGCCAGCATCGCCTGTATGATGCGTTAGCGTTTCTTCTTCATTTTTTTTACTTAACCAATCAGCTCAATGAAAGCTTTCCCCTATTTTTTGATACTCATCTCCCTCCACGTTTGCTATGCCCAAACCCCCGAGGGGCGACCTATTGTTTATACAGCTGAACAGAATTTTCTGAAAGGCAGCAACAGTATCGGCACTTTCGATGTGTTTGCCGACCAAAATCTGTCTCCTAGAATTCTTAAACCAACGGGCAATACCGAAAAAATACGGGTGATGTACGTCGGCCACTGGTTAGATATTACCGACGAAGTAACCGTTAGCGGCGGCGGTGGTGTTTCGTTTGATAGAATTGTAGCCAAAGGCAACAACGATCAATGGAAATCGTATATGACTTCGGGGGGCTTAGTGGCCTTTCATGGTTTTAATTGGGGAGTTTATTGCATTGTAGATTTTACCATCAATAACAGCGCGGCCGTAGGCACACATACCGTGAAGCTGCGCCGCCCACGCATAGGATTAGGCAAAGACGAAGTTGAGTTTTACTTGGAAGTACGGGATTATGTTCGAGTTTATGAAATAGACTTCCGTCCCTCAAACCAAGCTGACTTCATTCACAACCCTACTGAAAATCAACGCGGCAGAGTACGAATACAAGGACAAAACTTAGACCAAATCACCAATGTAGGTAATGCTGATGGTTTTTTTTCTAACGTTTCCAACGTTTCTATTGGCGATAAGAGCATCGGTTTTGACGCTACGCTGGCACGTTCGGGCACTTTATATCTACGGCACTTCATGGGTTCGGTTACACCACGAGGGCTTTTGGTTGATAGAGAATACCCTATTAGCTTCCCAACCAATCTATCATTAGACATTCGTAGGGATAACTCAGAAAACTCACCTAACTCCCCTTCCGCCAGCGAGCCTCGTCCCGACTTAATACCCGAAAATAACACCTCACAATTTATTTTTGGCGGAGCCAATGGGACTTCTAGCGACGGAACACTCACCTACGAAGCCATGCCAGAAGCGTTTTGTCTGAGTTTACCAAATACCTTTACCATAAGTGGGCAGTTGACCAACGGCTTTTCTCCAGCCACCACCGACCGCCGCATTTTACGGCTCAATTTCCAGTTGCCAGACATAAACTTTACCGTCAGAAATAGAGGAAGTGCCAGCACAGGAACAGGGTTTCAGGTAACAATTTTACAAGGCACGAGCAGTACTGTACTTGTACAAAACAACCTCAACACCCTCACAGCCAATGCCACTGCCACCGTTCGGCTGTCCAATCGTGGCGTCGCAGAGGTATATCGCCTACCTGGTTTAGATGGCAACGACGCCAAAGCGTGCTATGTGCGTCGCGATGCCAACAACCAACTACCACAAGTGTATGTAAGGGAAAATCAAGGCTTTACGCTAAAAGTAGATACCAATGGCAACGCACCGAATTTCACCATTGTCGAATCAAACGAAAATAATAATAGCCAACTCATCAGAGCTGGTACTGCCGTAGTAGCCAATCGATAAACAAAGCAAAAAAAGTACTCACCTCCTACTTAAATTCTGCCTAAAGCCGAATATGAATGAATTGCTATTGGTTGGATAAAAATTGCTCTAATTATTGCAACAATGTTGCAATAATTAGAGCAAAGAGCTTATATTTGCATCGTTGTTGCAAATATAAACAATCCAATGAAAAAACACCTTTATTACCGCTCGCTTCTTGCTTTAGGTATCGCCGCTACAATTAGCGCTTGCCACCAACACAATGACGTAAATCCAGACGATGACGCCCTTGAACACAAATTTATCAGGGTCATGGTCAGTGACGAAAAGACAACTGACCTTTCGTATGTCAATCCCCGAACGGGTGGTGTTACGTTTGAAAAAGCACTTTTTCCCAAATCAGCCCTTTATACCACCGCATCAGGACGATTTGGGGTATTAGTACACCGTGAGGATAATTACGTCCAAGCATTTGACAGTGGTTTTGAACAACATAGCGACCACGTTGATGTGAAAGGAACACCGAAATGGGCGGCCATCGCAGGTCAAGGCAAACTTCCTACGCACTTCAAAAGCAAAGGAAATGAGGTCATCATTTTCAACGATGGTGACGGGACACTTGATATTGCCCAAGAATCTGATTTTCACAGCACTGACGCCAAGATGAAAGCCATAAACGCGGGCAATGTAGCCCACCACGGCGCGATGACTAAATTTGACAACGGTACGTATGCTATCACCGAAAAAGATGGTTCGGTGGCTGGGACACTACCCGAACGCGTAAAAATAGTGGATGCCAGTGGTAAACAAATCGCTGCTTCCACAGTGCAGACAAAAGGAATCCACGGTAATGCTTCAGATGGCAAAGTGGCGCTATTTGGTTCAGCCAGTGGGGTTTTGGTGGTAGAACAAACAGGAACTCAGCGCCTGATTCCGCATCCTGCTGAGTTCGGTGCAGCTTGGTTTGGGACAATTTTGGAAGGCGGAAACACGTTCGTAGGCTACACAGCTGCCATGGGAGCTTATATGATTGATGTCGCTAACAATAAAATCACCCCGATTGTGGTCAACAAAGACATCATGCAGTGCAAAGTCGATTATGCTGGCAATGTGTTGGTCGTTCTACTTCATTCGGGTGAGGTTCAATTGTACAACATTAAAACGAATCAACTTATTAAGAGCGGCACTATTTTGCCCGCCACTGACAAAGCTGAAACCCAAAAGCCACAGATTGAGGCAACTTCCAAATACTTATACGTGACGCAGCCAAAATCTGGTGAGTTAGTACAAATTGAGGTAGCAAATTTTGCTAATTCTCAGAAAATCAAAGTCTCTACAACCCCTTATCGACTCGCCATCGTGGGAATTGAATCAAGTGAAGAACATTAAAAAATGTCGAGTGCAGAGGGCAAAATGTTGAATGGAAATCGTGGTGAGGGTTGCTCACAACTTGAGAACAAAAAGCTAAAATTCTGCTCTCGACACTAAAAAACTTATTTATGTCATCCCAAACACACGACGTCATCATCATCGGTGGTAGTTTTGCGGGTCTCTCGGCTGCGATGGGGCTTGGCCGCGCGCTACGAAACGTGCTTATCATTGATAATCAATTACCCTGCAATCGCCAAACACCTCATTCTCACAACTTTCTGACGCAAGATGGAGAACCTCCCCTCCGTATTTTAGAGAAGGCACGTGAACAGGCACTTGCCTATTCAACCATCAACTGGAAAATAGGCACTGCCGTTCAAGCCCATAAAATTGAAAATGGGTTCGAAATCGTTCTTCAAAGTGGAGAAAGCTACGCGGCTAAAAAACTCTTGTTCGCCACGGGCATTAAGGATAACTTACTGGTATTCAATGGGCTTTCTGCCTGCTGGGGTATTTCGGTCATTCATTGCCCCTATTGTCACGGGTTTGAGGTAAAAAATACCCCAACGGCCGTCATTGGGAACGGTGACGAGGGTTTTGAATACGTAAAAATGATTTCTAATTGGACCAAAAATTTGACACTCTGTACAAACGGCCCGTCAACCTTGAGCCCAGAACAAGGCTTGAAATTGGCAAAAAATGGTATTCAAATGATTGAAAGTGAAATCGGTGAGTTTGTGCACCAAAATGGACAGATTCAGCATATTTTACTCAAAAACCAAGAAAAACTACCCGTACAGGCCGTCTATTATCGTCCCTCGTTTGTTCAACACACTGACCTCCCTGCCCAACTTGGCTGCGAAATGACCCCACAAGGGTATATTCAGGTCAATGAAATGCAGCAAACCAGTCAGCCTGGGGTGTATGCCGCTGGCGACAACACTTCCCCTTTTCGGTCGGTGGCCAATGCTGTCGCTAAGGGTTCGATGGCAGCGGCGGTTTTAAATCGAGAACTCATTGAGGAGGTGTTCTAAAATGGGCGTCGGAGACACAATTCCATTTTTGCCCCAAATCAAAGTTTGGGGCAAGCAAACAAATATTTTTTGCTGTTGATGCAACCTTCTTACTTGAGATTGCATCTTATAGACATAACAGCAAGTTGAAAGCAAAGCAATTCATGAAATAAGTAGAACAAAAGGCAGTAGTTAGGGGCATTGATTTTGCCTAACTGCTGCCTTTTGATGGAAAAAGCGGTTTTTTACAGCCAAAACCGCTTATCTAAAAAAATCTACCGCTTATGTAAAAAAAGGTAACTTGCAATGCACAGTACTATACCTTTGAAGCGGTAATTAATAACAGCCATTTTAAACAGTAGCCATGAAAACTTCTAGCAGCTTCATTGCAGCATTCGTTTTGCTTTGTTCCAGTGTGATTGCACAATCTCCTTCAAAGGGCAAAATCACAGGGGATGTAAAAGAATCAGCAACAAAACCACTTCCTTTTGCCACGGTTTTGTTGCTTAACGCCAAGGACTCTACCCTCGCCAAAGGGGCTATTTCGAGCGAATCTGGTACTTACGAATTTGAAAACATTTCGCTTGGTCGGTATTTGATTTCGGCCACAATGGTAGGTTTTCAGAAATCATTCTCTGCTCCTTTTGAACTAAAAGAAGGTCAACTTAGCCTGAAAGTACCATCGCTTATCGTTGCTGAAAACACCCAAACCCTTCAAGAGGTGAAGGTCGTTTCCAAAAAACCATTTGTAGAACAACAGGTCGATCGCATGGTTGTCAACGTTGAAAACAATATTGGTTCGGCGGGTGGAACGGCTCTCGAAGTGCTTGAGAAAGCGCCAGGTGTGACCATCGACCGCCAAAATGACCGCCTCCAGTTTAAAGGTCGCCAAGGGGTGATGGTGATGATTGATGGGAAGTTACAACAAATTTCGATGCAAGATTTGATGAACATGTTGCAGTCGATGCCGAGCGATAACGTTGAGAAAATTGAACTTATCTCCAACCCTCCTGCCAAATACGATGCCGCTGGAAATACGGGTCTCATCAACATTGTGTTGAAGAAAAACAAAAATTTTGGTACCAACGGAAACTATACTTTGGGAGCTGGCTATGGCCGCTATGAGAAACTAAACGGATCGCTGGGGCTCAACTACCGCAATGCCAAATACAATGCGTTTGGAAATGTGAGTGTCTTTCACGGGCGCTTCCAAAATACCCAAGACATCGACCGCACGATTGCGTTTCAAGACCAAGTTACGTACATGGATCAAAACAGTCCACGCGTAGGAAATCCACAAAACGTGAGTTTTCGGGGTGGGGTTGACTTTTTTGTCACCAAAAAAACGACCATCGGTGTGTTAGCAACTGGCTTTCTCAACCAGTTTAAAATGAATGGTATTTCAAAAACGGATTTCCGCGATAAAAACCAAACGCTAACAAGCCGTTTTGAAACTGATACTTACAACCACAACCGTTTGGATAATTATACGGCCAACGTCAACCTTAAACACGATTTAGGAAAAGGACGTGAGCTGACTGCCGATGCTGATTACTCGATTTTTAATGGCAACTCTGGCAATGATTTACGTACTACCTACTTCTCCCCTAGCGATGAAATCACCAGCAAGGATGTATTCAGAAACATCATGCCTTCAAACATTCAAATCGCGGGGGCAAAAATTGACTATATCCACCCTCTTAAAAAAGGAAAAATAGAAACAGGTGCCAAAAGTAGCTTTGTAAATACCGATAATGACATGCGTTTTGAAACCCAAGTAGATAACGTTTGGACGCTTGACCCAACTCGCTCTAACCAGTTTATTTACAAAGAAAACATCAATGCCGCCTACCTTAATTATAGCACGTCATTGAACAAAAAAACGCAGGTACAGTTGGGCTTCCGCGCCGAGCATACGCATTCGCAGGGGAACTCAGTGACGCTCAACAACGTCGTGGATCGTAACTACGTCAACCTGTTCCCCAGCGTGTTTGTGTCTCGTTCGCTCGATACCAACAACGTCCTGAATGTCTCGTACAGTCGCCGTATCGACCGTCCCAATTACCGCAATTTGAACCCATTCCAGTTTTTCCTTGACCCTTATACGTTCCAACAAGGAAATCCAAACTTGCGTCCACAGTTTACGAATTCGTTCCAAATTACCCACGTCTTCAAAGGCGCATTTTCAACTTCCTTGGGCTACAGTCGCATCAATGACGTGATTGCTGACCAAATCCCAAAACAAATTGCGTCTGAAAACAAGACCTACGTAACCACCGAAAACTTAGACCACCAAGACAGTTATAACCTGACCTTTAGTATTCCAGTGACGGTTAAAAAATGGTGGACGATGCAAAACAACATCAGCGCGTTTTATAACCGCTACCGCTCGTTCTACTACGGAGCCGACCTCGACTTGGGTCAATTTGGAGCAACGGTATTTATGACCAATAACTTCACTTTACCCAAAGGATACACAGCCGAATTGAGCGGCTTTTGGAACTCTCCAACCCAATATAACCTCTTGCAAGCCAAGGCACAAGGACAAATCAGTGCTGGTTTTGCCAAGTCATTATGGAACCGCAAAGCCTCTCTGCGCGTCAACGTGAACGATATATTCTTCTTGAACCGCTTTGCAGGCACGGTGAAATACCAAGATTTGAATTTCAAAATATATTCTCGCTGGGAAAGCCGCCAAGTACGGGTATCATTTACCTATCGTTTCGGAAATCAAAACGTGAAAGCAGCTCGCCAACGTAGCACAAGTACCGACGACCTCCGCAACCGCGCCAACTCGGGTCAAAACTAGCAAAAACAAGGGTCGGGAAATGATCTCACTCTTTCAACGATATTTTAGTTTAGGTTAAGAAAACGTCGGAAAGCCATGCTTTGATTAAGGCATGGCTTTTTTTATTTTGGCTTTTTAGTACCTTGTTGCCCTATTTTTACGTTAAACATTGGAATTAAACCTCCCTCAATTACACAAAACGCCATGACAAAAACCGCTACTCTCCGAGTAACACTGCTCAGTTTAAACCGTTTCTTTGGTTTTTTACTTGTCCTTAGCTTTTCGGCCTTCTCTCAAGAAAAATCGTTGCTCTGGGAAGTGTCAGGAAATGGGCTCGCCAAACCATCGTATGTATATGGAACCATCCACATGATTTGCCCCAAAGATTACTTGATGACCGACTCAACCAAATCGACCTTTGGGAGAGCCGAGCAAGTTTATCTTGAATTGGACATGGACGACCCAACGTTAATGACCAAGATGATGCAAACTTCCATGCTGACCAATGGTAAAAAATTGAAAGACTATTTGTCGGACGATGACTATGCTGTTTTGGACAATTATTTCAAAGAACGTCTCAAAATGAGTCTTGCCATGTACAACGGCCTGAAGCCTTTTACGGTTATGTCCATGATTTACATGACTTTCCTTGACTGTCAGCCTCAATCTTTTGAATTAATGTTTACTCAAATGGCCACAAACGCCAAAAAAGAGTTGTTAGGCTTAGAAACTGTTGAATTTCAGATGGGCGTTTTTGACCAAATTCCGTACGAAAAACAAGCGGCCTTGCTCGTGGATATGGTTCGTAAAAAAGAAGAGTCTTCCAAAGAGTTTGAAAAAATGGTGGCATTGTACAAAGCTCAAGACCTAGAAGCGCTCGTCAAGCTGATGGACGATAGCGACTGGGATTTCAACGGATACGAGGACATTTTACTCGCCAATCGAAATGCCAATTGGATTCCAATTATGGAAAAAGCCATGCAGTCGAAGTCCTCGTTTTTTGCCGTAGGTGCAGGACACCTTGGTGGAGAGAAAGGCGTTTTGAGCTTGCTTAAAAAGAGAGGATATTCGGTAAAACCTATTTTATAAAATGAAAAAAAACGCATTTTTTCTCTTACTTACCCTTTCGTTCTCAATCATTTCCCGTGCCCAAACCGTCGATGAAGTGATTGAAAATTATCTAAAAGCCATCGGGGGTAAAGAGAAGTTACTTTCCTTAAAAACACTATGAACAACAGGTTTTCTCAAAATGCAAGGAATGGAAATCCCCTATATTCAGCAACAAAAAGCGCCCAACTTACAACGCTCGGTCGCGTTGTTTCAAGAAAAAAGTATCTATCAAAACTGTTTTGATGGAACAACGGGCTGGCATACCAATCCAAAAACGCTACAATTAGAAAAGCTATCGACCGAGGAGAGTGAAGCATTAAAGGCTGACATTCAAATGCTTGACCCGTTTGTAAATTATGCCGAACGCGGATATAGCGTAACTTTGGAAGGGAAAATGCTTGTTGAGGGCAAAGATTGTTATCGTGTGCGCTTGCTCAAAAAACCACCGCCAATGACCAACGCTACCGTAGCAGAATTGTCGAGCTTTTACTTTTTCGATACCAAAACCTATTTACCTGTTTTAGTGCGAAATGCGATAAAAAAAGGGACAGGAAAAGGCGGATATATGGACACGTATTTAAGTAAATTTCAGACAGTTAACGACATGGTTTTCCCGTTTGAAATTACTCAAAAAATAAATAGCAAAACCACCCTTTCCATCTCTGTCACCCAAGTAGAAACCAACCTTGATTTGGCCGACCAAGAGTTTGCATTTCCAGGCTAAGAGACTTTCCAAGTTTTACCTCGCTAGAAACCTGAAACTTGGAAAGGCTTATCACCACACAAACAACCTTTCCAAGTTTATCCGCGCAAGAACCCGAAACTTGGAAAGGCTTATCACCACACAAACAACCTTTCCAAGTTTAATCCTCACACGAACCTGAAACTTGGAAAGGCTTATTCACTACACAAACAACCTTTCCAAGTTTAATCCTCACAAGAACCTGAAACTTGGAAAGGCTCTTAGCCCCATCCATTTACAAGTTATTTACTTATTCTCACATTCCGATAATACGCTTCCGTACCACCACCCACCCAAAGGGCAATGCCACCGATCGTAGTTTTATTCAACATATCCTTTACAATTAGCGTAGGCTGTTCTTGCTCGTGTACATACAACTTTGTCATTCTGCCATTAACCACAATTTTGAGTTTAATCCATTCATTAGGCACTATGTCCACATACGTTTCATACTTTTCAGGAAATTTTTCTCTCAAAACTTGGAAATCAAAACCAGGTTGAGCCATATATTGCACGGTGTGGTTACGCCTCACTTGGTCTTCGGCTCGCCCATTGGTGGCTCTCAAATAGATAACATCAAAGGCTGTGGTATCTTTTGAAATATGAAACGCCAAACCAGCAAAACCTCTGCTTTCGGGATGTGAATCTACTGCTCAATCGGCCGCCATTTCAAATTCAATGGTACCTTCTGCAAAATCCACAATAGGTAGCAAAACCAGCGCCGTTTTATTATTTTTAATGGCTTTTACTTTTAATGCCTCCTTGCCTTTATGTTTTTGCTCTGTCGTTTCAGTATTTATTGGAATTATTCCATCCGATTTTTTAAGGCTGATTTTTTGAGCGAAAGTAATGGTGCAAAAAGAGAACAAGGTTAAAACGAGAAAAAGCTTAATTTGTGTCATTTTTTTATTGCTTAGAATGGTGGTTTGTAATTGCTTATCATTCACCAAAAATCAGCGATTCCGTCCGTTCTAGCAGGTTCAAACTTGTGTCAAGTTAGGTTCAAGTTCATTTCATTGCCGTTTTGCCTTATTTTTGCCCCTATGAACACAACAGCCATTCATCAACCGATTTCCAAGCTCAAATCCCAGATGGAAGCGCACCTGCAATGGGGCGAAAGCAGCGTTTGGAATAATTACGATTTTGAAAAACTCAGCGAACAAATTGTTGAAAAAACAAGTGTGTCGTTGAGCGTATCAACTTTGAAGCGGATATTTGGGAAAGTCAGCTACAAAAGCGAACCTTCCATGACTACCCTCAACGCACTTGCGCAGTTTTTGAACTACGAAGATTGGCGTGATTTTTTGATCAAAAATCCAGAAAATACCGAAACTCCTCCCCCAACACCTATAACAACACCGACTGTTCCACTTTTACCTATCCCCAAAACGACTTTATGGAATCGTCAACGCTGGACTTTGGTGGCACTGGTCGTTGTTTCGTTAAGCATTTTTAGTTTTTATTTTCTTTCGAGCAAATCCAAATACAATCCCAACGATTTTAGCTTTTCGTCGAAAACAATGCTCACCGAAGGACTGCCCAACTCAGTGGTATTTGACTTTGACGCGTCCAATGCCAACCCCCAAGATTCGGTCTTTATTTCGCAATCGTGGGACGTGCGGCGCAAGGTGTTGGTCAATAAAAACAACAAACATCATTCGTCCATTTATTATTACCCTGGGTATTTTCAAGCAAAATTGATGATTGGGAAAGAAATAATCAAAGAGCACGATATTCAAATCAAAACCGAAGGCTGGCTTGGCGTCGTTGAAGCCGATTGGGGGATAGAACCTCTGTATTTTAAACAAACTGACATCGTAAAAACTTCCGTCGTTGAGATAGATAAGCCCGTGTTCGACAAGTATAACGTTCCACTAAACCCAACCCCACCAAAAATTCGGTTGTTCAACCAGAAAGACCTCAAGGGCATAATGACGGATAATTTCACCTTTGAAACTGAGGTAAAAAGTGGCCTATCCGAAGGTAGTAATGCTTGCCAGAAAGTGACGGTGATGTTACAAGCCAAAAACGACATTATGATGGTGCCACTCACGAACGTTGGTTGTGTCGGCGATATTTCATTGGCGGCTTTTGGGTATTATGTAGCAAGTAATAAAGCCGATTTGAGCGGTTTTGGTTGCACGCCCAGCGAATGGACCAAGCTCAAAATTGAATGTAAACGGGGTGAAATGAAAATTTTTGTCAACAATAAAGTGGCTTATATTGCCAAAATTACCAACGCCCCTACCGACATCGTCGGCGTCCAATACCGCTTCAACGGCCCCTGCGGCGTGCGGAATACCTGGCTAGCGGGGAATGCTGGAAAAGTGATCTTTTAACGCATTCATTTTTTGCTCGCAGATTTTTCCAGATTTAAAGACGCTGAATAACGCAGAAAGACTTTGGCTATCATCTGTGCACATCTGCGGGTATTTCATCCGTGTGATTCTGTGAGAAAAACCTATTCAACAAGCTGGACAAACAGTTGTTGAAGCGTATCATCTGGATTTTGGCACAAGCCAGGATGCACGGGAGAAGACTGAATAATGGTGCTTCGGGTTGAAGTAAGCCACCGAAACCGCTCAGCAATAGAAAGTTGCCCAATACGTCCACCTTCTTTTCGACCTGCACAAATACGCTCGAAAGTACGTAGCCGCTCAGTTAATTCATTGCAACAAACGGTTGACCCAAATACCTTGAGTCGGTCTTCGTTGAGGAGAAATTTGGTTTGTAAAAACCCTTGTGAAGGGCAATATAAGATAACCCCAACGTTGAGAAATTCCTCACGCTCTACCCGCGGAACAAAGCGGATGACGGCATACTCAAACAAGTAGTTTTCTGGCATTTTGGGCTTCGTTGACAAAAATTTCTGACGCAGCAAGGCGCGTTTCTAAAAATTGAATATATACTTGACGACGCTCTTCAGCAGTCATCGAATTGGAGGCATCCACAAGCCATTCATCAGGAACAAGGCTAACAATTTCCCGAATACGTTCAGGGGTAATTTTAGCCTTAAACTCTTCATCAACAGCCTTTAATTCCGATGCTTGCGGCAGCAAAACATGGTCTTTGATGGGGGCAAAAGGCCGCTTTGCCTGTTGTTCCCAATTGTCCCATGAATGATGAAAATACAAAGCCGCACCGTGATCGATGAGCCAAAGTTCTTTGTGCCACATCAACATATTGGTGTTTCGCGAAGTACGGTCAACGTTGGTGATAAGGCAATCGAACCACACCACTTGCGAGGCTAGTTTTGGCTCAATGGTGGTGACCAAAGCATCGTACGTAATGGCCGCCGACAAAAAATGCAAGGCCAAATTTAGCCCCACACTGGCTTTTAATAAGTCCTGAATTTCTTCGTCGGGCTCGGCTCGGCTGAAGGCGATGTCCAGTTCGGTAAAGACAAGTTCTGGAATCTTAAACCCCAGCGTACGCGCAAGTTCGCCCGCGATAAGCTCCGCGATGAGTGCTTTAGGCCCTTGCCCAGCCCCACGAAATTTCATAACGTACAAAAAACCGTCATCAGCTTCAACAAGGGCAGGGAGCGAACCGCCTTCACGCAAGGGCGTAACATACCGCGTTACGTTGACAGTTCGGAGGGGAGAAAAAGATGGACTCATTCGTCTTTAAGCTAAAGCTTCTCCACACAAAATGGGAGGCAGGATTGATTGAAGCTGGAAAGTTAGGGGGTTTTTAAGACATTTGGTAGTAGTTTGTTTTGAAATCCTTGCATTTTCATCCCGACAATGTGTAGTTTTATAACTTTGATTTTCTTTCAAAAAGACATGAAGCTAGTTTTGAGCCAGAAACAAAAGAAAATGCAGCCACTATGAAACCAACTCGTTTTTATTTATCCATTTTTTTCGGTTTTGGAATAGGGGTTTTTATATACAGCACCCTTTTTGGGGAGTTTTACCCCGTTTTTGAAAGCTTTTTTGATTCCCAAATACCTTCTCTACCGCTTTTTGAAAATATTGTCAATACCACAGACTGGCCTAATGCCCTCATAAAGCCAACTGCCATCGCGAGCTTTGCTACTGTTTTTCAATGGATTGCAGATAAGACCAAGGCGCGGCGACAAGAAAAGAAATAACGTCACTGTTGAAGTTGTTTCACCAGCTCTTCTTTTCCGATGTAACCCACATTTTTCCAAACCATTGTTTTGTTTTTATAAACAAGCACGGTAGGAAGTCCCTCGATGCTTAGCTGAGAGGCTAACTCGGCGCTGTCGTCGGCATTGATGCGCACTACTTCGACTTTATCTCCCATTTCGTTCTTAATTTCTTCTAAATAAGGCGCCATTTTTTTGCAAGGCGCACACCAATCGGCATAAAAATCAATCAAAACTAGCTTAGGTGAATTAAGTGCCGCATCAAATTGGTCGCGGTTCATGCCCGCAGGCTTGGCTACACTTACGTTGGCTGTGGTTTCGGGTAGTTGTACCGCACGCCAAGCCATCATCCCATTTTCTATTTCAAGAACGTTTTTAAAGCCAAAACTGCGCATTTTTTCGGCAGCAGCGGCACTGCGAGCACCACTCAAACAATACACCAAAATGGGTTTATCGCGCTCAAAACCATCAATTTTATTTTCAAAACTATTGGAATTCCAGTCAATGTTATGCGCATTTTCGAGGTGTCCTTGGACGTACTCTTCGGGAGTTCGGACGTCCACTATCGTCAATTTAGGGTTGTCTTTGATTCTTTTTTGGGCTTCTGCGGCCGAAATTGCCCCATTTTCGTTGGCTGTTGACGTCGTATTGGCTGACGTTTGTTCATTTGATTGCGTTCCACAGGCGCTGAGGATTAGGAAAATTGCGAGAATGAGTGTGTATTTTTTCATTTCTTTTTGAGAATTATGCTACAACTTCTTCGGCCAAAACTAATATTTGAGGCTGAAAGATAATACGTGACTTGACAGAATTGCTAATCAAACAGGCCGCTTCTGATTTTTGAAGCACTTTAAAGGCGCGTTCGCGTTGGTCTTCTGACAAGATTTCTAACGTAGGTATGAGGGTAATCTCACTAATCATGTATTTTCCTTCCACTATTTCCAACTTTCCTACAGCTTTGGAGGTAAAAGTAGAAAAGGTTAGTTTAGAGTTTTCGGCTATTGCCAAAAAAGTTGTCATTAAACAGCTGTTTACCGCGGCTACTAGTAAGTGTTCGGGGGACCAAATTCCTGCCATACCTTTAGGAAATTCGGGTGGAGTAGCTACTTCAATTTGTTCGTCCAAAACGGTTGAAGTCATACTTCCTTTGCGGTCGCTTACCCATTGAACCGTTACGTCATAAAAATGTTCCTGTGCCATAATTTTGTTGTTGTTAATCTTGAATCTGGCACAAAGGTGTAAGTAAAAAAGAAGCCTGTCAGGGACATTTGTCACATAATAAAAAAGACCTTCCAAGTTTTGGAAACTTGGAAGGTCTAGCGCCTAAGAACAAAATTTTCTATCCCGTTTTTTTCCGAGCCGTTGTCGCTATATCGTCAAGGGCATGAACAAGTCGGTCGAGGTCTTTGGGGGTGTGATACACGTGCGGTGTTACCCGAACCCCTTTGATGTTTTCCCACTCAATACCCGTAGTATGAATCTTGAATTTGTTATAAAGTTGCCCGTCCAATTCCGACGTTTTAAGCCCATCAACTGACACCAAGGCAATCGCACAGGCGTATTTTGGATTGGGCGAAGTGTGTATTTTTACGCCAGGGATTTGACGCGCTTTATCTGTCCAATATCGCTGTAAATAATGCGCGCGAGCTTGTTTGCGAGCCGTACCGATTGAAAGTTGGAAGTCAGCGGCCGAACCAATCGCCATTTCGGAGGCAAATGAGCGCGTGCCTAAACTTTCAAATTTACGAATATCAGGGCCGTCGGGCTCGTTGTTGGAAAGCAAGGCCCACACTTTAGAGATTTTATCTTTTTTGACGTACATCATTCCGCTACCAAAAGGTGCACATAGCCATTTGTGAAGGCTGGTTGCGTAATAATCGCAGCCCAAATCAGGGATTTTAAAATCTAACAAAGCAAACGTATGCGCCCCATCGGCAATGACCTCGATGCCACGTTTGTGGGCTTCGTCGGCAATTTTACGAACGGGTTGAATTTGACCCACCCAATTAATCATGTGCGTAATGTGTACCACCTTGGTTTTGGGCGTAAATGCACTCACAAATTTATCGACAAAATAGGCGTCGTTTTCTTGGGGCAAATCAAGGTTAATCCATACCAACTTAATACCGTCGCGTTTTTCGCGCTGTTTCCAAGCATTAATCATATTGGGATAGTCTTGTTTGGTTAACACAACTTCGTCACCAGGTTTTAGATCAAGCCCAAAAATGACTGTGTTTAAGCCTTCGGTGGCATTACGGTTGATGGCAATTTCTTCGGCGTCGCAACCCGCCAAATCGGCAAGTTTGCTGCGGAGCGCTTCACGGCCTTGGTCCAAAATCCGCCACATGTAGTAGCTTGGGGCTTCGTTGCAGTATTGGTAAAACCGAATGTGGGCATCCTGAACCGAACGCGGCTGCGGACAAACGCCGCCGTTGTTGAGGTTAAGCAAATTAGGCGAAACGGTATATTCTGTTTTGACCCAAGCCCAAAAGTCTTCATTCTGAGCGGCTTCTACGGGTGACAAATGCCCGATTTGGCGATTGAGGGTCTCAAAATTGTTCGCTTCGGCAGATGTAAGAAAAGGAGGAAGACTGAGCGCACCTGCGGTAGCACCAAGCGAGCCCAAAAATTGACGACGGTTAAACATTCGATTGTGAGTTTTTGAAATGTAATGCGGCTTACAATACTACAAAAAACTACTTAAAAAGGCTACTGAAATGGGGTTAAAAACAATACAAAATACTTTGATAAAATGTCCGTTAAATAAAAGCTTTGGTAAAATGTGCTATTAACGGTATATGATTTTCTATCTTTGTGGCCAGACTTATGTCCGTTTAACCATTACTAATCATCTAAAATTTCTACTCATTTATGAAACAGCTTCGTTTAACATCTGCACTTTTGGTACTTTTAATGGCTTTTGTCATTACCTCATGTAGCAAAAAAGACGAACCAGAACCTTCGATGGGCGACCAAGTCGCTGGCACATATACCCTCACCAAAGTGACGGTTAGTGGGTTTACTGCCGATATGCCGTTTACTAATCCTACCACGGGAGTGACACTTTCGGGAAAAATTGTGGCAACAAAAGTAGCTGACGACAAAGCATCGGCCATTATTACCCTTACTGATAAAGATGCCTCAGGAAAAATCACCGACGATGTATCTAATTTGGGTGAAGTAACCCTCAAAAAGGCAGCTACGGGCGAAATTGAAGCCTACAGCGGTACGACAAAAGTAGCTACTTACACTGGTGGCTTGCTCACTATTTCGGCGGTTGATGCTGATTTGGGCGCTATCTCTTTTGTTGGGAAGAAAAACTAATTTCCTATACTCAACGATTCTAGTGTCGTTGGTTACTTATCACCAACGTATGAGGTTTCTCAAAACTGAAATAATCGAGGTTTTGAGAAACCTCGATTATTTCAGTTTTGAGAATCTGACTCCACTCTTGATTTGAGAACCTGACTCTACTTTAAAAATCTGACTCCACGACTTCATTTCTTACATTACCTCTTCTTTGGATGGGATTGACACCGCGCCACCCGCACGGGTAACGCAAATAGCGGATGCTTGGGTGGCTTTTTGCAGGCAAGTATCTAAGGTTTCACCCGATGACCAGTTGGCCAAAAAATAACCAATAAAGGTGTCGCCTGCGGCGGTCGTATCTATGGCTTTTACTTTTTTAGCATTAATGGATATTATTTCGGACGCATGTTGGTAGCATGCGCCTTTTTCGCCCAACGTCAGAAGGATAGCTGCGTTGGGAAATTGTTCAGCCATTTTTTCCAAAATACCCTCTGCCGTATTTCGGTTGGTTAGTTCTTCACCTTCCACTTCATTGATGATAAAAACATCAATGGTTTCCAAAGGCAACTCAAAAACACTGGATGTCATGGGGGCGGGATTAAAGAAAATTTTCAGGCCTCGTTCGGATGCCGCAAGGAGTAATTCGGGCAAAGCATTGATTTCATTTTGTACCAATAAAATATCCCCTTTTTCAAAATGCTGAAGCACATCATGGATTTGGGAAGAGTGGATGGTCTGATTAGCCCCACCGTGAATGATAATGGCATTTTGGCCGCTGGGCTCTACCTGAATAATGGCATGGCCCGTTGGGCCGTCGGAAACCGTTAAGAAATCAACGTTTACACCCCAATCGTTCAACTGATTTTTTATCCATATACCATCTTCTCCAATAGCCCCTGCATGATAGACTTGCACGCCTGCTTTGGCCAATGCAACACTTTGATTACAGCCTTTGCCACCCATAAAAACTTGGTACGACGTACTGGCAATTGTTTCGGCGGGTTTTACAAAATGGGGAACTCCATACACATAGTCGATGTTGATAGAACCAAAATTTAAGATTTTCATATATTTTTGGAAACGTTAGTCAAAATTAAATTTGATTGATTTTGCTAACTTTACCAAATCCACATGTCCGTTCTCCCATGATTCACGAAAATTTACTACTTATTGTTGCCCTTTTGATGGCCGTCTCGATGCTGTCGATGCTCAGTGAAAAGCTAAAGGTTCCATATCCCATTTTTTTGGTACTTGCGGGATTGGTGATAAGTTTTATTCCTGGCATTCCAGTTGTGACTTTGAATCCCGACATCGTTTTTCTCATATTTTTACCTCCTATTCTCTACGCGGCGGCTTGGAATACTTCATGGCGAGAGTTTTGGGCGGCACGACGAACGATTAGCATGATGGCCTTTGGGCTGGTATTTTTTACGTCCACGGCGGTTGCACTCGTGATGCAGTTGCTCATTCCTGGTTTTCCGTTGGCATTCGGTTTTCTGCTGGGGGGCATCATTTCGCCACCCGATGCAGTGGCGGCGACGTCGGTGCTACAAACCGTGAAAGTACCCAAGCGTGTCGTCACCATTTTGGAGGGCGAAAGCCTCATCAACGATGCGTCGTCGTTGATTGTTTTTCGATTTGCGTTAGCAGCCGCTTTGACGGGAGAATTTACGTTTTCCAACGCAGCTACTAATTTCTTTGTGGTGGCAGGTGTAGGCGTCTTTATTGGGCTTTTGTTTGGTTTTGCGCTTTTTTATATCCACAAATACCTACCCACCACGGCCAGTATTGATACTTCTTTGACCGTTATTTCTCCGTATTTGATGTACATCGTTGCTGAGTATTTTCACACTTCGGGGGTGATGGCGGTGGTAAGTGGCGGGTTGTTTTTGAGCTATCGTTCGCATGAAATGTTTTCCTACAATACCCGCATTCAAGCCTATTCGGTCTGGGATGTTTTTATTTTTATCCTCAATGGATTTGTCTTTATTCTGATTGGCCTCCAGCTCCCCGCTATTTTTACGGCGCTTCAGTTGTACACCTTGGCCGAACTTGTTTTTTATGGCTTGGTAATCAGCGTTTTAGTGGTACTTATTCGGATTGCATGGGTATTTTCTGGGATGTATTTGTCGTGTTTTTTCAACAAACGGGAGCGCAAATTGAGTTGGAGAAATGAGTTTTTGATTGCTTGGAGCGGAATGCGGGGCGTAGTTTCGTTGGCATCTGCTTTGGCCATTCCTTTGACCTTGGAGGGAGGCGCGCACTTTCCCCACCGCGATTTACTGCTTTTTGTCACCTTTGTTGTGATTTTGTTTACGTTGGTATTTCAAGGGCTCAGTTTATCACCCATTATTCGTTGGTTGAAAATCAGTGAAGAAGAGAACGAAGATAAAGAGCAAGAGGTGGAGATTCGGCTTCGTTTGGCAGATGCGGCGCTCAATCATTTGCAAACCAACTACGTTGCAGAACTCGAAACCATAGATGCCTATATCCGTATCAAAGATCGGTACCAACGAATGTCCGAAATTGCCAATCAGAAATTATTAAAGGAAGATACCGAAAAGGCGGTGCCGCACTTTTTGCCCAAATACCGCCGTATGTTGCTGGAGTTGGTCAATGTACGCCGCCGTGAGCTTTATAAACTACGAAATGAAAAAAGCTATTCGGATGAATTGCTTCGCCGAAAAGAACACGAATTAGACCTGGAAGAGGCCCGATTGAACGAGTAAGGGTACGTTAAAATGTGCTATTTCTACGTTGAATTTCAGCTTGGAGGTTTTTGAGTTTATTAGTGGCATTGCGACCAATAATAAAAGCCGCAACCATCAATATGACGGGAAGAAATGTGCCTTTGTGGGTAGCGGAGTAAATGGCAATACCAACCAAAAAGCCAACAAAAACCGCCGTAGGTATGCGTTGCGACTTTAGCTTTTTCTCTTCTACCCTCAACTCTTCGAGCGTTAAGTGCCCATAATCTTTTGTCCCGAGCGGGTTTTCCATGCTTGAAGTGGGTTTGGTTTGGCACAAAGATAAGTGACGGTCGTTAATGTTTGTAATAATCTGCCACTCTGTACTTTTTTCTTAGGGGGTCATGCCCTATAAGGGGGAAATTTAAGGAAATACCTTATTTTGCATGAAAATCAGCTAAAATAAACAAAAATATGTCAAGGTATCTCAATCCATACACTGATTTTGGTTTTAAAAAGTTATTCGGCGAGGATGCTAATAAGGACTTACTAATTGATTTTTTGAATCAACTCTTACCTTTTAGACATCAAATAACGGAATTGAGTTTTCGAAATGTTGAAGGTATTGCAGATCTAACCCACGAACGAAAAGCAATTTTTGATATTCATTGTCAAACACAAAGTGGGGAGAGGATTATTGTTGAGATGCAAAAGGCGAAAGTTAATTTCTTCAAGGACCGTTCTTTGTTTTATTCAACGTTCCCAATTCGTGAACAAGCAAAAAGAGGTGAATGGGATTTTCGTCTAACACCGATTTATATGATAGCAATTCTAGACTTTCAATATGATGAAAAAGAAGAAAAACAGAAGTTTCTGCGAAGTGTAAAATTAAAAGACCAAGATGGAGATGTTTTTTATGATAAGTTAAATTTCAAATTTTTACAGATGCCTCTGTTTAATAAGCGAGAAACAGAGCTTGAAACTCGCTTTGATAAGTGGGTTTACTTTTTAAAAAAACTAGAGAGCTTCGATGAAATACCCGCTATTTTGAAAGAACCCATTTTTGAAAGAGCTTTTGAAGTTGCCGAAATAGCCAATATGACCCCTACTCAATTCGCTGAGTATCAAGAAAGTTTATTGACTTACATTGAAGTCAAAGAAGTAATTAAAACGGCAAAAGATGATGGAAAAAGGGAAGTTGCTAAAGAAATGAAGGAGGACGGGGTAGCAATTGAAAAAATCGTAAAATATACTGGGTTGTCAAAAGAAGAGATTGAAGAGTTGTAATACTTACGATAAACACGGGATATGCGTAGTGACCTTATTCTGAACGATCTAAGACTTCATAATAAAAACTTATACGCCTTAGATCGTTCATACTTAACTCTTGCACTACGCTTTGCGTACAAACTCCGATTTGAGTCCCATCGAACCAAAGCCGTCGATTTTGCAGTCGATGTTATGGTCACCTTCGGTGAGGCGGATGTTTTTCACTTTCGTGCCTGCTTTGATGGGTTTGGGGGCACCTTTCACGGGTAAATCCTTGATAACCACTACCGAATCTCCGTTTTGAAGGACGTTTCCGTTGGCATCAATTACTTTTAATTCACCCTCTACCACTTCTACCTCCGCATCTTCGGGGTTCCATTCGTGAAAACATTCGGGGCACACCAACAAACCATCGCTTGGATAAGCGTATTCGCTACCACATTTGGGACAAGGAGGAAATTCTGACATAGGAAGGTTTTATTTTGATTAGGCCGCAAAAGTAGAAAAATTAGCCACAAAAAGACATACAAAAGTCCTTCCCAGCAGTTTATCCTGCATTCCGCACGCCACTAAACGCAGGTAAATTGTCCATAATATTGGTTTGGCGGTGTTGCAACCCCCACTCAATCATCGTGTCAATTACCCTGTGCAATTGCTCTCCCGATTCGGTAAGTTCGTACTCTACCGTTACTGGAATGGTATTATAAACCTTCCGACTGATGATACCATTGACCTCCAAATCTTTCAACTCTTGCGAAAGCATCCGAGGGGTAATTTTTGGGATTTCTCGCTCAATTTCTTTAAAGCGTTTTTTGCCAAACAACAACGTCCCAATAATGGGCATCTTCCACTTTCCGTGAAAGGCATTTAAAGTGTCTTGTACGGCTAAAACGTACGATACAGGACATTTTTTTACGTTTTCAATGGACTTTAACTCTTGTATCATCTTGTTAATCAGATTGCTATACTTTTTGATATTGATATACTTTTGTATATCGCTATACTTTCCATAGCAAAGTTAAACTACTTTTGTGACCATCAAAAACAATTTTCACATAAACTTTTATAAAAATGATTTTAGTAACAGGCGCCACAGGACAACTCGGAGGAAGCGTAGTTGAGAATTTACTTAAAAAAATACCCGCCAGCGAAGTAGCGGTATTGGTACGGGATGCGGCAAAAGCCGAACACCTCGCTGCCCAAGGGGTGGACATCCGTGTAGGAAGCTATTTTGATAAAGCATCGTTGGCATCGGCATTGCAGGGCATCGAAAAGGTGCTATTGGTTTCTTCCAACGATTTTAATGACCGTTTGGGGCAACACAAAAACGTAGTGGATGCCGCCAAAAATGCGGGTGTGAAGCATATTTTATACACGGGAATTGCTCTAAAGGACATTAACACATCGCCTTTGAAACCCTTATTTGGCGACCACTTTCAAACCGAAGATTACATCAAAGAAAGTGGGTTGACCTACACATTTCTCCAAAACAGCCTTTATTTCGAGGTAATTCCACAATTTGTGGGGGCAGGTGTCTTGGAAACGGGCGTTTTCTTTCCAGCAGGGGAAGGTAAAGTGGCGTTTGCGTCACGTCAAGAGTTAGGGGAAATTACGGCTACTATTTTAACGACCGAAGGCCACGAAAACCAAACATATCCATTGACGGGTTCGGAAGCCTATTCATTTGCCGAAATCGCGGCGGAGCTTTCTACGTTGTCAGGTAAAAATGTGCCGTACATTAATCCTGAACCAGCGGCTTTTGAGGGAGCATTGAAGCAATTTGGCTTGCCCGACGTTATTATTTTGATGTCGGTGTTGTTTGCAGCAGCGGTGAAAAACGGTGATTTTGACCAACCTTCACCCGTACTTGAAAACATTTTGGGTCGCAAGACAACTACGCTATCGTCATTCTTGAAGGAAGCGTTTGCTTTAGAAACGGTTTAGTATGCAGTCAGTTAATTAATTGCGTATGAATTTTAGTGTATTAGTAGTTTATTTTGCTTCGGAGAAGCATAACCTTTGTAGTAGTAGAGTAAGAAATCCGTCCATAGAGTTCGAGTCCTTTTGCTTCGGAGAAGCATAACCTACTGCTTTGTTATGCTTCCGCACAGGCGGCCCTGTCCGAAGCAAAAATTAAAAAAATATCCTTCTGCTACTACAAATGTTGTGCCTCTACCGAGGCTACTTTGAATTACTCTAGAACTTTCATTCAACTACTTAATTAATCACCTCGGCAGTCGGTTATGATTAACCGACTGCCGAGGTTTTGAGAAATCTCGGGCACACAGGAAACCTCGGGCACGTCGAGTAGCATTTTTGTCTGCCCATTAGTTTTTATACCTTTTGGACTTTTAGAGGCTGTTAGTTAGCTCCTTCTACACAACCCTATCGGCCTATTTATGAAACGTATCCCGTCTATCGACACCGTGAGAGGAATTGTCATGGTCATTATGGCCCTCGACCACATTCGAGATTTGATTCACATTCCCTCCCAGACCCTTGATCCTACCAACTTAACGACCACCACCGCATCCATTTTTATGACCCGATGGGTTACGCATTTTTGCGCGCCGATATTTGTGTTTTTGGCGGGAACGTCAGCCTATTTATCGTCCCAAAAACCAGATAATCACTTGTTTTTAATCAAGCGTGGGTTGTGGCTGGTCTTGCTGGAGTTTACCGTTATTACCTTTGGCATTTGGTGGGATATTCATTTCAATGTATTTCTGTTTCAGGTCATTGCAGCCATCGGACTTAGTTTCGTGCTTTTAGGGCTGCTTCATCGGGTTTCTGCTTCAGTGTTAGGCATGGTAGGTGTGGCTATTATGACTTTTCACGGGGCATTTGCGTTGATTCCGTTTGCTGAAGGCTCAGTCTTGCGGACGGTATTGACCCCCATTTTTTCGGTAACGGCCTTGCCATTACCTTCTTCTAAAACGCTAATTATGGGGTATCCTCTCATTCCTTGGCTGGGCATTATGATGGCAGGATACGGCGTTGGAAGTTATTTTAAAAAGCCTGCCCAAGAACGAAAATTATTTTTTTTAAAAGTGGGTGGCGTAGCTTTAGGCACTTTTGTGGTGCTTCGTTTTACCAATATTTTACTCGATCCGCAGCCTTGGTCGGTTCAAAAAGATAGCTTATTTACGTTTTTGTCTTTTATCAATGTGACCAAATACCCACCTTCTTTGTTGTACGATTTGATGACGTTAGGGACAATGTTTTTGCTTTTATACTGCTTTGAAAATGCAGAAAATGCCCTCAGTCGTTTTTTTACTACCTACGGCAAAGTCCCCATGTTTTATTATTTATTGCATTGGTACATCGTCCATTTAACCATGTTTGCCATTCTTTTTGCGCAAGGATTTGGGGTCAAAGATTTTGAATTTGGATTCAGTTTTGGTCGCCCCAAAGCAGCCAATGGCTTGCCACTTTGGGGCGTATATTTGGTGTGGATAGGAGTTGTCGGAGCGCTGTATCCGTTGTGTCGATGGTTTGGGAAATACAAAAAGGCCAATACCCACAAAACTTGGTTAAGGTATATTTAAGTGCTACGGCAATTGATAGCGTTTGAAAAATTCCCAAATGACATCGTTGGCGTTGATGGCGGTGGACGGGTCATCGGCGGCAACGCGACTTTTGACACCCCCAGGCCAAGAATGCCCTCCGTCGTTGGTGAAATAAAACTCGATGGCGCTGTTGGTGCAATTGCTCCATTTGGTAAGGGTGTAATTGGGAAAAGTACTGACCGTTTTGCTAGTTGAAGCGCAACCGTCATTTTTTACCCAAGTCGAAAGGCCATCGGCGACGGGCGGGAAGTAATACCCAAAAATTCCCGTGCCACCTTCGTAGGGGACTTTGGCGTCTAGCTTGGAATGAATGTGCAAAATCGGAACGGGGCGACTGGGCTGACAGGCCGTTGTTACGGCATATGTACCAGCTACGGGAGCAATGGCGGCAATTTTGTTGGAAAGCTCACACGCAAGTCGGTAACACATCATGGCGCCGTTTGACATACCCGTCGCATAGACTTTTTTGGGGTTGATGTTGGGATATTTTTTTATCAATTCATCAATTAAAACGCGGATGAATTTTACATCGTCAATGTTTTTCTCTACTGCGTAATCGCAGCACGTGCCTGCATTCCACGTGCGAGCGCCCAAAATCCCGTCGCTCTGTACACCGTCGGGATATACAATGGCAAATTGAGCGGCGTTGGCCTTTTCCGTCAATAAATAATCACTTTCCATTTGTGATCCTTTCCCGCCTCCACCATGTAGGGCAATGACCAACGGGACGTCGTTGGATTGGTCGTAATTGGGAGGAAGGTTGATTAAATAAAAGCGGTTTCGGCCATCTACGGTCAATGTCCCTTCGGTGCGACGAAGGGTAGGTTCAGCGGGCTGTGTGGGCTGGCAACTAAGGGCAAAAACGAGGAAAATCCCCAAAATGATAGATAAAGTTTTCATGGAAGTTGAAAGACTGTTTAATGGTGAAGGTGTTACGGGTTAGATACGAAGACAGGGTGAAAGTTTAAACTGCTCCTCTAAAAAAAGCTACTGACATAGGGTTGTCATACGCTGTCCCGACCTTTGTGTTGTTCAAAAAGCAAAAATGAAGTTTACCAAAAAACACAACAACCATGAAAACATTTATTGAAGTACTTGCCTCAGAATTGGAAAACGAAAGCATCGGAACGCGTAAGATGTTGGCGTTGGTGCCTGTCGAAAAAGGCGACTGGAAGCCTCACGCTAAAAACATGGCAATGAAGCACTTGGCTACGCACGTAGCGGAGACGGCGGGTTGGATAGAGTCAGTTTTAACAACGGAAGGAATAGACTTTGCCACCATGCCTTATGAACCACGCAGTTTTGAAACGAACGGAGAGTTGCTTACTTTTTTTGACGAAAATGTTGCCAAATCAAAAGCCCAATTATTACAAACCAAAGACGACGCATTGGACGGTACATGGACGATGCGCAACGGCGACGTAATTTTTATGCAACTTTCTAAATACGACACTATCCGCCACTCAATTGGCCAAATGATTCACCACCGTGCACAGTTAGGCGTATATCTTCGTTTGCTTGATATTCCGATTCCAGGCGTCTATGGCCCAAGTGCCGACGAGATGGGCGCGTAGTTCAACTATTTTTGATGAACTGTTGAATCTTTCAAATTCCTCCCTACTTTTGTGTTCATATTTCATGCACGGGGTGCTGTAAAAAGCTGAGATGATACCCGAGAACCTGAACTGGTTAGTACCAGCGGAGGAATGCAGGAGACAAAAGACGTAGGAGAACTAGCCCCATCGCAAGAGGGGTATATTCATACTGGTTTTGAAACCTCATTTCGAGCATTCGGTGCAGAAATGAGGTTTTATTTTTTTAATCCAACTCGTATGAATGAAGAACTTCAATTGAGTGAAAAAAGCCTTGTCAATCCTCCGCTACGCAACTGGCAAGGCCGCAAAGAATGGTTTTTTAACCGCGAACACACCGACACTTACGAACTTTGGTACGAAGGCCGCTACAAACGTGCCGAAGTTTGGCAAAAGAAAATCATGGGGCGTTTTGTCACCTCCGACCCGCGCATCAAAACTTTGCTCGAATTTGGCTGCGGTACGGGGCGCTTCACCCGTTGGTGGAAAGAAATCGGCATTGAAGCCGCTGGAGGCGACATTTCTCCCTTTATGCTCGGGCAAGCCGTTCATCTTTTTGGAGGAAATTTGGTGTGGGCCGACTCCCATTTTATGCCGTTCAAAAATCACACCTTCGATTGCCTCGCTTTTATCACAACCTTTGAATACTACCGCGACCCCGTGCAGGTAATCCGTGAAGCGGCGCGCGTGGCCAAATACGGAATTGCGTTTGGCATGATGAACCGCAACTCTCCCAAAGTCGTCCGCCGACGAGTACAAGAAGCATTTGGCAAAAATCCCTTTTACGTTACGGCGACGTTTTACACCCCTACCCTACTTACCCAAAAAATCCACGAGGCGCTTGAGGGAAGAAGCTACAGCATCGAGTGGCAAGCGACGGGGCTTCCTGAGTGGTTTCCTGTGCAAGAATGGCACGTTCCGTACGGCGATTTTTTTGGTTTGTTTGTCAAATTCAACGATGTGCAATGATGGAAAACGCGGGCAAAATCAATGAAGAATATTTCAAGCAAGTCATTTTACCCAACAGTGGTTTTCGGAGAAAAGAAGTGCTCGTCGGGCCGAATTTTGGGGTGGACGTGGCCTTGATTGATTTGCTAGACGAAAGGGCAATGGCGCTTACCAGCGACCCGCTCAGTCTTATCCCGACCTTAGGACTACAAGAATCGGCTTGGCTGTCGGTGCATTTGATGGCCAATGACATCGCCACGACGAGTTTTTCGCCCATGTACCTACAAACCGTTTTGAATCTCCCAACAAGCATTACCGACGCTCAGTTTCGGGAATATTGGCAGCACATCGACCACTTTTGCCAACAAATCGGCGTGGCCATCACAGGAGGGCATACGGGCAGCATTGAAGGACAAAATTCGACCATTGCGGGCGGTGGAACGATGATAACGATCGCGCCAAAATCGCAACTTCTGACCTCCAACAACGCACAAGCGGGAGATTTGATTGTGATGACCAAACAATGCGCCATGTCGTCGGTGGCGATTTTGGCCTTGTCTTTTCCCGAAACGGTCAAACAGCAATTGGGAACAGAAATAGCCCAGAAAGCCAGCGATTTGTTTTACCAAACCTCAGTTTTGAAAGAAGCTAAAGTTGTTCGAAAACTCAATGAAAAACAACAGGTTGTCAACGCCATGCACGACGTCACCGAAGGTGGAGTGCTAGGTGCGGTGCTTGAAATGTCGGTAGCGAGTGGACTTGGAGTAGAAGTAAACGATGAAAAAATCCTGCGTACTGATGTGGAAACGGCGGTTTGCAACATGTTTGGGCTTGATTCCCGCTATTGCATTGGGGCAGGCTCCATGATTCTATCCGTAAACCCAGCCCACGAAACAGCGGTGATTCATGCCTTAATCGAGCAGGGACTGCCAGCAACCGTGATTGGTAAGTTTGTCGCTCCTTCCGAAGGGCGTACCATTATCGAAGATGGACAAAAAAAATCCTTGCCTTATTTTGAAACAGACCCGTATTGGGCGGCATTTTTTGGGGCATATAACAAAGGCTGGAAATGAAAAAAAGCATCTATCTAATTGCCGACCCAAGTCTCGAAACATCGCTTTTGCTCCAGAAAATTGAGAAAGCGCTGCGGGGCGGCCTGTTCGCGGTTCAACTTTGGGACCATTGGCGGGGCATTTTAGACCCGCTTGCGGTGATTAAACAAGTGCATGAATTGACCCGAGCGGCTCATGTACCTTTGTTTTTGAATGAAGGATTAGAGTTTCTAAAATGGACTTGTTTTGACGGAATTCACCTCGACAAACCCAATGAAATGCTTCCCGCCTTAAAAAAACAACGCCCCGATTTGTTGTGGGGAATGACCTGTTCCAACCACGTCGAAGAATTACAATGGGCCGAACGGCATTCGCTTGATTATATTTCTTATTGCTCCGTTTTTCCGTCCAAAACAAGCACGAGTTGCGAGTTAGTCACCTCCGAAACCATCCAAAATACCCGTCAATTTTACCAAGGAAAGGTATTTTTAGCGGGGGGAATCAATGAGTTGACCTTACCACGTTTGCATTCGTTGCCTTTCGACGGAATCGCCTTGGTTTCGGCCATTATGGGCGCGTCTAATCCTAACGAGGCTGTTTTGAGTTACCATTCACTTTTAAATCAACCCACCCATGACAAAGCATTTTCTCTCTAAGTTGTGTTGTCCTTTTGACAAAAGCGACCTTCATCTGCAAGTTTTCACCGAAAAAGAACCAGACCTTATTCACGAAGGATTACTGACTTGCCCAATTTGTAATCGACTGTATCCCATCATCCACGGAGTCCCCATCATGATTCCTGACAATTATCGCGAAACCCAATTGGAACAGCCTTTTTTTATAAAATGGGAAAGTCAATTGAGCCTCGAAGCGAAAGCAAGGCAACAGCTCAGGGGCGCTCTTTAGTATGTTTTAAAAGTTCTAGAGTAATTAAAAGTAGCCTCGTTAGAGGCGCAACATTTGTAGTGGCAGAAGGATATTTTTTTAGTTTTTGCTTCGGGCAGGGCCGCCTGTCCGAAGCAAAAGGATTAGAACTTTATGGACGGATTTCTTACTCTACAAAGGTTATGCTTCGCCGAAGCATGATAAACTACTAATACACTAAAATTTATGCAAAACAATGTAAAAACTACTCACTAACCAAAATCCGACTCGCTCCCGAATACACATTAAAACGTCCGTCGCGGGTAAAGCCAATGAGTGTTTGTCCGTATCGTTCGGCGGTCTCTATGGCAAGGCTAGAAGGAGCCCCTACCGCCACAATGATGGGTATGGACAACGCCAGCGCTTTGTGTAGCAATTCAAAACAAGCCCGTCCGCTTAGTACAAGAGCATGATTCTGAAACGTTTGTGTGTTCGAAAGTCGCGCCTTACCTGCGATTTTATCCACTGCGTTGTGGCGACCTACATCCTCGGCGTACAGTTTCATATTTCCAAATTCGTCAAACACGCCTGCCGCATGAATCCCGCCTGTTTGGTCAAAAATCCGTTGGAAAGTGCTCAGTTTTTCAGGCAGCGACACCACGACACTGGCTTTCATTTTGACATTGCCAAAGGCAGTACTTTCGTACGAATAACCCAGCGCATCCAAAGAAGATTTCCCACAAACACCGCAGCTTGAAGTCGCATAAAAATTACGCTGAAGTTTCTGTAAATCAGGACGAATATGTGGCTTTAATTTAACCGTTACGGTGTTGTCCAAATGCGCCGTCACCGAATCAATGTCTTCGTTTTTCAAAAGCCCCTCCGTAAACAGGAAACCTCCCGCTAGTGCCTCGTCTTCCCCAGGCGTGCGCATCGTTATCGAGATAGGTTTTTCGACCCAACCATGAACCACATCCCAATATTCAATCCGAATTTCAAGCGGTTCTTCAACAACCACTAGGTCATTGACTGCTTCTGATTTTGAAGTCGAGGTAACAACTTTTAGAATAGGGACTTTCTTCGTGTTCATACAGCCAACGTATTCGTCTTTTAGCTTAAAAAAAGCCCCTACTTTCGCAGAGGCTTTTTAGGTATTGTATCAACTTAAAACTAGCGGCTCAAGTAAAGGTTACGTTCGCCATATACTTTTTGGAAGAAATCATCTTCAAGGCTATCAATGAAGTAAATACCCTCTCCCGTTGATTTCATTTCTGGTCCGAGCTCTTTGTTTACGTTCGGGAATTTGTTGAACGAGAACACAGGAATCTTAATCGCCCATCCCTTTTTTACAGGATTGAACTGAATATCAGACACTTTTTTGTCACCCAACATAAACTTCGTTGCGTAGTTTACGTAAGGCTCTTGGTATGCTTTGCAAATAAACGGTACCGTACGCGAAGCACGTGGGTTGGCCTCAATCACATACACCACGCCATTTTTTACGGCAAACTGCATGTTAATCAAACCTTTTACCTTCATCGCTTTGGCTACTTTCAACGTAATCTCCTCAATCTGACGAATTTCGTCTTCTGTCAAATGGAACGGAGGCAAGGTAGCATGCGAGTCACCTGAGTGAATACCTGCGGGTTCGATGTGCTCCATCACCCCGATAATGTACGCATCTTCACCGTCGCAGATGGCATCTGATTCGGCTTCGATGGCGTTTTCGAGGTAGTGGTCAAGCAAGATGTTATTATCTGGAATGTCATTCAAGATTTTAACAACGTGTTGTTCCAATTCTTGTTCGTTCAAGACAATCTTCATGCTTTGTCCACCCAAAACGTAGCTTGGACGAACCAACAATGGGAAGCCGAGGTTTTTGCCAATTTCGACGGCGGCATCTGAAGTACGTACCGTATCAAACTTAGGATATGGAATGCCCAAATCACGTAACAACGACGAGAAACGGCCACGGTCTTCGGCTAAGTCGAGGGTATCGAAGCTACTTCCGATGATTTTGATGCCGTATTGCTGCAATTTTTCAGCAATTTTCAAGGCCGTTTGTCCACCCAGCTGCACGATAACTCCTTCTGGCTTTTCGTGTTGGATAATGGCGTGAACGTGTTCCCAGAAAACAGGCTCAAAGTAGAGTTTATCCGCAATATCAGGGTCGGTAGAAACCGTCTCAGGGTTACAGTTAATCATCACTGTTTCGTAACCAGCCTCTTTTGCGGCCAATACCCCGTGAACACAAGAATAGTCAAACTCAATACCTTGTCCAATGCGGTTAGGGCCTGAACCCAGTACCACCACTTTCTTGCGATTTGACACCACCGATTCGTTTTCTGGCTCATCTTGCGAGACGCTGAAAGTCGAGTAGTAATAAGGCGTTTTGGCTTCAAACTCGGCGGCACAAGTATCAACGCACTTGAACACGCGCTTGATATTGTGTTCTTGGCGGAATTTATAAATGCGACTTTCTTTTACTCCCAACAAATGCGCAATTTGGCGATCGGCGTAGCCTTTTTGCTTGGCCGTCAACACCAAGCTCGCTGGAATATCTTCGAGATCGTATCTCTGAATGTCTTTTTCTAACTCAACAAGTTCTTCAATTTGATGCAAAAACCAAGGGTCGATTTTTGTCAAATTTTGGATAGTTTTGAACGAAAGCCCCAATTTGAAGGCGTCATAAATGTGGAACAAACGGTTCCAGCTTGGGTGCGCAAGGCTATCTTTGATTGCCTCAACGTCGGTCAATTCTTTCCCGTCAGCACCTAAACCGTTACGACGAATTTCGAGCGACTGACACGCTTTTTGAAGGGCTTCTTGGAAGTTACGTCCGATACCCATCGCTTCTCCCACCGACTTCATTTGCAAGCCCAATGAGCGATCAGCCCCTGGGAATTTGTCGAAGTTCCAGCGTGGTACTTTTACGATAACGTAGTCAATCGTAGGTTCAAAGAATGCCGATGTGCTGCCCGTGATTGGGTTGATAAGCTCGTCGAGGTTGTAACCAATCGACATTTTTGCCGAAATTTTCGCAATTGGATAGCCCGTAGCTTTCGATGCCAAAGCCGACGAACGCGAAACCCGTGGGTTGATTTCGATTACAATGATTTCGTCCGTTTCTGGGTTTACCGAGAACTGGATGTTACAGCCTCCTGCAAACTTACCGATACCGTTCATGGTCAAAATCGCCAAGTCACGCATCCTCTGATAAAGCGTATCGGGGAGCGTCATGGCAGGGGCAACCGTTACGCTATCTCCCGTGTGGATACCCATCGGGTCGAAGTTCTCAATCGAACAAACGATGATAAGGTTTCCGAGACCGTCGCGCAAAAGCTCCAATTCGTACTCTTTCCAGCCCATTACGCTTTGCTCAATCAACACTTCGTGTACTGGCGACGCCAACAAACCGTGTTGAAGTGCTTTGTCAAAGTCTTTGGCATCGTTTACAAAACCACCACCCGTTCCACCAAGGGTAAATGAGGGGCGAATTACGAGTGGGAAGCCAATTTCTTGGGCGATTTCTTTTCCTTCCAAAAACGACTTCGCCGTGCGGCCTTTACAAACGCCAGCGCCAAGTTCAATCATTTTGAGGCGGAATTTTTCACGGTCTTCGGTCGTCTCGATGGCCTTGATGTCCACCCCGATGATTTGTACACCGTACTTTTTCCAGATACCCGCTTTGTCGCAATCAATGGCTAAATTTAACGCCGTCTGACCACCCATAGTTGGCAAAACGGCGTCGATTTTATGTTTCTCTAAAATTTCAACAATGTACTTTTTCTCTAGTGGCTTCAGATAAACGTGATCCGCGTTGATGGGGTCTGTCATGATTGTCGCTGGATTCGAGTTAATCAGAATGACCTCAATTCCTTCTTCACGAAGAGAACGCGCCGCTTGTGAACCAGAATAGTCAAATTCGCAAGCTTGACCAATGATAATGGGGCCTGAACCAATGATGAGGACTGAGTTGATGTTGGGATTTTTAGGCATTTTTTTGTTTTGTGGGGTTATTCGGCTGTACCGCCAGCTCAAAAATTGTGCAAAATTAGGACATGAATCGTTTAGTCGGACATTAAAAAGTAAAAAAATATCTTTTCGGGTTTCTGTTTATAGTTTACCGCTTGAGGTTTATCGCTTTTATGTCATTAATAATCAATCAATTAAATCGTGATTTTGTTTTTTTTCAGAGCATATAAATTTAAAATCTACGAAAAATAAGTCGATTTTATAATTCCAAAAATTACGCTCATCTTTGGGATATGAACCCTTTATCTGAAATTATAACTCAGTGGCAAACCCACGAAATTATTTCACCTGCCAGTGCTGAAGCCATCAAGCAATCAGAAAACACGCGCCCCGTTTCGTTGTACTCCCTCCTCCGAAACCTGCTTTACATTGGCCTTGTGTTGTTTACTTCAGGCGCAGGGATGCTCGTCTATTTGCACATCGACACCATTGGGCACGATGCACTCATTGTGGTATTGGCGTTGCTAACATTGGGATGTTTTTTCTATACCTATCGACACAGTCCGCCATTTTCAGTTTCAGAAGTCAACTCCGAAGGCAAATTTGTTGATTTTGTGTTGTTACTCGGCGCGCTATTATTCCTTTCGCTTGAAGGCTACGCCCAGTGGCGTTATTCCCTTTTTGGCACGCGTTATGGATTAGCGGCTTTTCTACCAGCGGCTGTTTTTCTTTTCTGTGCTTACCGTTTCGACCACCGTGGGGTACTCTCAATGGGACTCACTGCTTTGGCATCTTGGGTAGGGTTGAGCATCGCCCCCTTGGAAGTATTGACGGGAAATGACTTTGGAAGTACCCAAATCATCAACACCGCTGTTGGGTTTGGACTCGTAGTCGGTGGCGTCAGTTTTGGCCTTGCGCATCGTGGTATCAAAACACATTTTACCAACACCTATTTAACCCTCACGGGCAATTTATTTTTCATTGGTGCTTTGACAGGACTTTTCACCTCCGACTACTGGTTTTTGTATGCCTTATTAATAGCGGGTTGTTGCGCCTTTTTTGTGTGGTACGCTCGGCAAAAGCAATCGTTCATCTTTTTACTAATGGCCATTTTGTATGGTTACATCGCTTTTACCTATTTGCTCTTCAGCAAAATCGACGACGCTGGTTTTTGGATGGTCTTTGGCGGTTTTTACTTCCTTGCCAGCGCGGGCGGCGTAGTGATGTTTATTTTGAACTACAAAAAATGGTTAACCAACTGACACAATGAAGGTATATCAGGAATCTTGGCTACTAAATCGCTACGCCTTGGGTTTGGCAAAAAAACTCCAAAAAGAAGGAACTCTGACAACAGCACAGGCAGAAGCGGCCCAAAAACTTCACGCCGACCTCCCCTATTCTCCCAATATTTTTATCAAAGCGCTTTTGTTTATTTTTGGCTTGATTGGGTTCGGTTTTGGGGGATCGTTGTTTACCCTTATTCTCATGGGAGACGCCAATTGGGGATTACCCATCGGGGCTTTATTGTACGGCGGCGGAACACTTTTTGGGTTAGTTCACATCATTCGTCAGCGCAAACTTTACTTCTCAGGTATCGACAATGCACTTTTATACTGCATTCTCGGGTCATTAGGGCCTATTTTTATGAAGGTTTCCGAAATCAACAATTTTAAAGAGCCTTGGCAGTTTGGTTTACTTTATTTACCCTTTTTGCTCATGGCTGTCTATAGTTTTGGCGAACCGTTGGTGGCGTTAGGTTTATTGTTTGACTTCTTATTTATCTTCTCATCGTTGTTGGTCAAACACCCACTCGGGAAAGCATTTTTATCGTTTATACTTTCGGGAGTTTCGGTTGCATTGTTTTTTTTAATGCACCGCTTCTCAAAACGTCGAACCGCTTTTTACTGGCAAACCGCCCTCGAATGGGCTCTCCCTGCGACTTTACTTTGTGCCTATTTAAGCGTTAATTATATGGTTGTCCGCTACGCCAACGCTTCCTTAAACGACTTACCAATGCCTGCTCCCGAAATCCAATTTGCGTGGCTTTTTTGGGCACTTACCTTTCTCGTTCCGCTCCTACAACTGGCGCTGGGGATTCGATTACGCGACCGTTCTATCATCGTCGTAGCCCTTTTTTCTGCCCTTTATTCCATCGTCACTTATCGTCACTTTCATTCTTTGCTTCCGCTCGAATGGGGTCTTTTGCTCGGTGGGCTGATTCTGGCAAGCCTTGCTTATGCTCTTTTACGTTACTTAAAAACCTCTAAATTTGGTTTTAGCATCACCCCTGAAAATAGCAAAAACAACCTCCTCCAAACAGTCGTTCTCTCGCATTTAACCAAAACAAGCCAATCAACAGCGGCGCAAGAAGTAAAAATGGGTGGGGGAGATTTTGGCGGTGGCGGTGCGGGGGAGCAGTATTAATCAAAGCGCTGATTCTAGCTATTTGCGTACCTTTGGGGCAAATCATTCAATTATTCCAACGCTACGATGAAGCTACAAGTGACCGAAGAGACCGAACTGATGGTATTTTTACTGTCAAAATTAACCCATCACAGCCGTACCAACATCAAAAGTTTACTTCGTGATGGTCAAATCCACGTGGACGGTCGAAGTGTTACGCAGTTTAATCACCACTTAGTAGTGGGCCAAACGGTTGAAATCAGTCCTAAAAAGTCAATAAAACCTGCACAACGCCCTACGAAGGGCATTCGGATTTTATTTGAAGATGCGTATTTGCTTATCGTTGAAAAAGAGGCTGGTTTGCTCTCCATTGCCACCGACAAAGGCGACGAGCCTACGGCCTACCGAATGTTGAGCGAGCACGTAAAAACCCAAGACCCTAAGAATAAAATCTTCATCGTTCATCGCCTCGACCGCGATACATCGGGGGTAATGGTTTTTGCCAAAAGTGAAGACATAAAAAATAAACTTCAATCAACATGGGGACCAGATACAAAAGAACGAACGTACATTGCTTTGGTGGAAGGCAAACCCAATCCTCCACAGGGCACGATTCGTTCGTATCTGCAGGAAAGTAAAGCCACGATTGTTTATTCTTCAAAAAACCCAGAACGAGGTCAACTAGCGATTACCCACTACGAAACGCTGCAATCTAACGCTCATTTTTCGCTTTTAAAGGTGGAATTGGAGACAGGTCGCAAAAATCAAATTCGGGTTCACATGCAAGACCTTGGGCATTCGGTGGTTGGAGATAAAAAATACGGTTCTTCCCAAAATCCACTTCATCGACTTGGGCTGCACGCTTGGGTGCTTGGACTTACCCACCCTGTTACCAACCAATACCTCCGCTACGAAAGCAAAATACCCACCAAGTTTTTGGGCGTGTTTGGGAAGTAAGGAAAACTTTTCTCCTCAGTACCCAGGCACCACCGTTCCGAGTTCTTTTGCCGCCGAATCGTTGATATTTTTGAAAAACCTATATTGCTTTTGAATGTCCATGATTTGTGCAAATTCTTCGTCAGTAGCCCCCGTAAGGTTGCCCAATTGGTTCATCAAATCCTTCATTTTATCGGCCGAATACGCCATTTTTAAGCGAAGAATTTTCTTAAAGGCAATTTCATGGAGCAAGTCTTCGTCGGTAGGAACAACAATCTCGTATTTCTGCCAATTTTCGCTCAAATGGTGGCTATTTGTACACAAATCAATCGTCAATCGCTGCACATCGGGGTCAAGATGTCCTAAAAAATAGTCAGTTGAAGGTACTTCTCCGAAGTTAAATCGCTGTCTAAAAATTTCTAAAATGAGGTTAAACAACGGAGTTTCAAAGGTTATTTCTCCAATTTCGTGCAACAAATACCGACAGAGGGAAATCCCCGCTTCCAATTCAACCTGACCATACAAAATCAACAACCGTACGAAAGCTTGTTCTTGCAAATACAGCCGTGTTTTGAATAAATCATTGGGTAATTCAGTAACAGGCTTAGGCGATTCTTGGGGAAGTGGCGGCGACAGTTCTCGAAAGTTATCTTCCACCAAAATCCCAAATTCTTCCTCAATAAACGTTTCCGAAAAAAACGACAAATCAGGCTCTTGCGACGGAGCTTGATTGGGCTTCGGTGACGCTGGACTTTGGGGCTGCTTTTTGGGAACTTGCCGTGGTTCAGCGGTTTTTGCTTTGGCCTCCTGCTGTTTTCGCAAATACTTATTTCCTTCCGAAATCAGCGTTTGTTCATCCATCTTCATCAAATCGGCCGTGCGTCGGAAGAAAATCTGCCGTTTGATGGGGTCAGGGATTTTGGTAATACTCGCTACAATTTCGTTAATCGCTTCTGCACGTTTAAACGGATTGTCGCCCGCATCGCGAAGAAGCATTTCAGTTTTGAAAGTAATAAAGTCTTTGGTAGCCTTTTTGACGTGCGCTTTAAAACCCTCAGCACCAACACTATAAACGTAACTATCGGGATCTTCACCATCAGGAAGCGTCACCAAACTTACGTTAAGACCTTCCTCCAGTACCATGTCCAACCCCCGCAAAGCCGCTTTGATACCTGCCGCATCGCCGTCGTACAAAATGGTGATGTTTTGGGTAAAGCGGGCAATCAGCTTAATCTGGTCTTCGGTCAACGACGTACCCGACGAAGCCACCACGTTCTGAATACCAGCTTGGTGCAACGAAATGACGTCAGTGTAGCCCTCTACCAAATAGCACACATCTTCCTGCCGAATCGCATTTTTGGCCTGATGAATCCCGTAAAGGACTTTGCTTTTATGGTAAACATCCGTTTCGGGAGAGTTAATGTACTTAGGCTGGTTTTTGTCGTTGGTCAAAATCCGCGCTCCAAATGCAATCACTTTCCCCGAAACATTATGAATCGGAAAGATTACGCGCCCTCGAAAACGGTCGTAGTAGCGGTCATTATTACCTTCTTTGTGCAATGCCAAACCCGCTTTTTGCAGCAATTCAGGATTATAACCACGTTTGGCCGCCTCTTTGGTTAGGTTATCCCATTCGTTTAGGCTATACCCCAATCCAAACGATTTGATGGTGGGGTCATTAAAACCACGATTTCTAAAATAGCTTAGCCCAATGGCTTGCCCTTCTTCGTGCTCAATTAACAGTTTTTGGTAGTGTTTTTGGGCAAAATTTAAGACAATGTACAAGCTATCTCGCTCATTTTGGCGCAATACCTCCTCGGGGGTTTGTTGCTCTTCCTCTACCTCTATGTGGTATTTTTGGGCCAAATGCCGCAGGGCTTCGCCGTAACTTACCCCTTCAATATCCATCACAAACTTCACCGAGTCGCCCGCAGCACCGCAGCCAAAACACTTGTAGATTTGGCGGACGGGGTTAACGTTGAACGAAGGTGATTTTTCGTTGTGAAACGGACAACAAGCGATGTAATTGGCCCCCCGTTTTTTGAGTGACACAAAATCTCCGATGACCTCTACAATGTCAGCGGTTTGTTTGATTCGGTCGGCAGTATCGTTTGAAATTCGCATGGGACAAAATTAGGATGGAAACGCTTCAAAATAAAAAAATCCCCCTTTATCGTTGATTTTTCTCACTTCACCACATTTGGGTTGAAAGCAGCGATTGGGTGGCTGTACCTTTACAAAAAAAACAGCCATGACAACTTCCATCAAAAAACAAATAGCAGGTTTACTTTTTCTCCTCAGCGGGCTCACGTTGCTTTCGCTGCTCATTTTTTACTAACACGCGGTCAGACGACAGTCAGACCGTGTGTCTTAGTCTCACCTTAAATAAATACGGTCTGACTATCGTCTGACCGTGGCATTATCCACCGTTTTTTGCCACACCCGCCACACGTTTTTATACATGAGGTTGGCAATGTCACTTTCGGTATAACCTCTTTTAAGCAACACATAGATCAAGTTAGGGTACTGCGATACGTCCTTCAAACCCGTGGGTAAACTATCTCCTACCCCATCAAAATCCGACCCAATGCCTACGTGCTTGGTACTTCCTGTCAATTTCACAACGTGGTCGATGTGGTCGGCAACCGTTTCTACATCCGCAAAAAGTACAGGGTTTTCTTTTTGAAATTGTTTCTGGAACTCGTCAGCTTCGGGCGTTCCCATTTTGATACCTTTTTCTTTCAAGGCTTTTCCAAACTTATCTTGCAATGCCTCCATCTGTTGACGGTATTTTTCGTCCAAAAAGCTGGAGCCAAAATTGATTTGAATCACACCTCCTTTTTTGGCCAAAAGCTTAATCATATCGTCCGACATATTCCGCTTAAAAGTAGGCGTAAAATACCGACACGAAGAGTGCGACGCAATCACAGGCACAGATGAAAGCTCAATGGCTTGGTAAAAAGCATCGTCCGAAACGTGCGAAATATCCACCATGATACCTACGCGATTCATTTCTTTGACTACTTCTCTCCCATAAGCGCTCAACCCCTTGTGTGTGTGCGTCGTGTCGTACGACGAATCACAAATGAGGTTGTCTTTCCCGTGGGTCAAGGTTACGTAGCTGATGCCTTTTTTGCGAAAATAAGCCACATCCGAAATGGTTTGCAACGGTGCGCCGTTTTCCATCCCCATCGGAAATGAAATCACTCCTTTTTTGAAATTGGCATCCGCTTCTTTAGGCGTTGTGACAATACCAAATTTGTCGGGGTGCGCTGTCGCTATCCCGCGAACCATGTTAATCAGCGAATCGGCCAGCTCTTTTGCCCCACCCGTTTGTTGGTACGACGACGGAATATAAATCGACATAAACGGAGCCGACAAACCGCCTTTCTTAGCTCGTTCGTAATCAAAATCACCTTCGGTAGTTTTCAAAGGAATCCCCAAATATTCACGCTCCAATCGGAAGTTCTTGATTTTGAGACGATACGGCAAGTCCACGTGACCGTCGGTGAGAATGTATTTGTGAGCAAGTTCGTCGGCCTTTTTGCGAAGGGCTTCGTCTGAATTGTTTTGCGCCGCACCATTCAATTGCACAAATAGCAAAGCCACAGCGGTAATAATAAGGTGTTTCATGTAGGAGTTTGTTGATTTGAATTGTTTAAAGACTTCCGTATTTTTGTAAAAATAGCTTTAAATTCTAAAATGAGCGTCAACGAAATACAAAAGCACCTTTTAGCCATGCCTCATGCTTTTTTGATTATTCAAAAAGCCCAAGAAGCATTGGAAAAAGAGAAAGAATTGCGCCAGCATTTTTACGAAGTTATTGAAGAAAATAAAAAAATGGAGTTTATCAACGGTGAAATTATTTTTCAATCTCCCGTCAAACGTCGTCATAATGATGCCACAGGGAACATTTATAAAATGATGGATTTTTGACCAAATTTGAGGACTATCAAGCCCACGAAATAAAGGAATATTGGATTGTTGACCCTAGCGCCCAAGTGATTGAACAGTACGTACTTCACAGCAAAAGGTACGAACTTATTTTTAAAGGCAAGAATGGCTCTATTACTTCGACGGCAATCAAAAACTTTACGCTTCCTGTTGCGGCAATTTTTGACAAAAAACTTGCCAACCAAGCACTAGCCAGTTTCTCTAATTAGCAGCACCCGCTCCGTTGTTACTCAAAAAGGTTTAAGTAGCTTTTCAAATCCAGCGCTCGTTTTTTTACAATTTCGAGACGGCTATCCACCGCCATTGGCTGATACATGGTTCCTTCCATGGTTGCGTATAATTCTGACTGGAATTTAAACTCCAAATCGCGGTATTCTATCCATTTTCGCTGCGAGGTAAGCAAAGCCGCCTTTTGTTTGGCGTTAAGTTTCAAGTTGAGGGCTTTGTAATTTTTGTTCAATTCGGCATCCCATTTTTTATAGGCTTCATCCAAACACCCAACCATTCCCTGAGTGGAAGGATTTTTATCCATACATTTGTCCAACGCGATGTCAATGGGGTGTTTTTCGGTTTCGTCTTGGGCCATACTGGCAAAAGGAAGGGCAAACAAAAAACAAACGACTAAGAAACAATACGATTTCATTGATGTTACGGTTTTTGAAAATTGAGTACGCTACAAATAAACGAAAATAAATGACGTCAAACGATTTCGTTCAGCAAGAACGAAGCCGATTTATTAAGGCCAAAGCACAGGAGCTTGGCTTTGATTTTTGTGGTATATCAACGGCCACTTTTTTGGAAGAAGAAGCCCCTCGTCTCGAACAGTGGCTGTTGAGAAACCATCATGGCCAAATGCACTACATGGGAAATCATTTCGACAAACGCCTCGATCCTCGTAAACTCGTCGAAGGGGCCAAATCAGTGATTTCCGTCTTGTTAAATTATTACCCCGAACAACAGTTAGACGAAGGCGAAAATACCCTCAAACTCTCAAAATACGCCTACGGTACCGATTACCATTTTGTATTGAAAGACAAACTCAAAGCCCTTGTCGAAGAAATTCAAAGCGAAGTGGGCGAAGTAAATGGGCGAATTTTTGTGGACTCAGCCCCCGTGATGGACAAAGTATGGGCGGTCAAAAGCGGACTCGGCTGGGTCGGAAAACATACCAATCTCATCAACCGCCAGATGGGAAGTTTTTTCTTCATTGGGGAAATTATCTCTGACCTCGAACTTTGGCCCGATGCTCCCATCAAGGATTATTGCGGAACCTGCACGCGCTGTGTGGACGCTTGCCCCACGGATGCCATCACAGAGCCTTACGTGGTCGATGGTAGTAAGTGTATCAGTTATTTTACGATTGAACTCAAAGAGGCTATTCCAGCCGAGGTAAAAGGAAAGTTTGAGAACTGGATTTTTGGCTGCGATATTTGCCAAGATGTTTGTCCGTGGAATCGGTTTTCTCGTCCGCATCAAACGCCAGAATTTAATCTTCATCCCGATTTGGCGCAATTCACTCGAAACGATTGGGAAGAAATTACGCAGGAAGTATTTCAAGAAGTATTTCGCCGTTCGCCCGTCAAACGAACAAAATTGGAAGGCTTGAAACGCAACATTGGTTTTGTCACTACGCCAAAAGAATAGGTGTATGATAGACCTGACAAGTTTTTGACACTTGTCAGGTCTAAACACTAATGGTCTTATCTTCCCGAATAAGCTTGGCAGGAATCAAACATCGCTTACTTAATCGTACTGACGTGCAAATGCGAATCGTGATTTTCGCTGTGATAAATCCGAATCGTCGCTTTTTGAAAATCTTTTTCCTCGGCTTCGCTTATATTTATAAATTTTTGGGGGTTACGATCCACAAGCGGAAACCATGAACTTTGGATTTGCACCATAATTTTATGCCCTTTCTTGAACGTATGAAGCACATCAGGCATCCGTACTTTTACGTCCGTCACTTGGTTTGGCACAAAAGCTTCTGGTTTTTCAAAGCTATTCCGAAACTTCCCGCGCAACACCTCTGCCCGAACCAACCGCTGATACCCTGCCATCGTTAAATTTTTAGGATTAGGCGTTGGATTCGCTGCATCTTCGGGTAAGACATCAATCAGTTTCACAATAAAATCAGCATCCGAACCCGTCGTGGAAGCAAAAAAATGTGCTGTCATCGGCCCCGAAAATGTTACATCTTCGGTCAAAGCATCAGTTTCGTACGTAAGAACATCAGGACGACGTGCCGCAAAACGCTGATCCTCAATCATGTACTGATTATTGCGGCGCGCAAAAACACCATCCGTATAAGGAACAGGTTTGGCAGGATCGCTTACGTACTCATCAAAGCCATCTTTTTCTTTTGTTTCTTCCCAAGACAACTTACCATTCGCTTGAAAATGAAGCTCTTTTGCTGTTTTTTCTTTGGGTGGCCACGTCTCAAAAGTTTTCCATTCGTTGGTTCCCGTATTAAACATCGTCGCCTCCGCCGCTTTCCATTCTCCTTTATCTTTCAGGTAATAATTAAAAAACTTCGTTTCAAGCTCTTCCTGAAAATACTTAGCGGTATTACCACCAAACTGCAACGGCCCAAACTCCGACCAATCAGCCCGCGACCAAGCACCGTGCGTCCAAGGTCCCATCACAAGTTGGTTTTTAGACGTAGGGCTTTGTTTTTCAATGGCTTCGTAGGTACGCAAGGCCCCAAACAAATCTTCAGCGTCAAACCATCCTCCTACAACCAAAGTAGCAGGTTTCACATTTTTCAAGGCAGGACGAATATTTCTGGCTTTCCAATAATCATCATACGTTTCGTGCTGAAGGTATTCATTCCAAATTTTACCCCGATTATTAAAATAAGCTGCCCCATTGGCATTTTTGAGAGGCCCTAGCTTCAAGAAAAAGTCATAAGCATCTTTGGTTCGATTCGCAAATAATCCTGTGTATGAGGTGCTTGGCTTAGTCCGTGGCGCATCAAAATAGCTCAAAAAATTGAAGTTATCCAGCAAGAAAAAAGCACCATTGTGGCGGGCATCGTCTCCCACAAATTCGTCAGTAACAGGCGCTTGGGGCGAAACGGCTTTAATAGCTGGGTGCGCATCAGGCAACGAGGCCGAGGCATAGAAACCAGGGTAGGAAATCCCTGTAATACCCACACGGCCGTTATTTCGAGGTATATTTTTGAGTAACCACTCGACCGTATCGTAGGTATCAGTGCTTTCATCGGTATCTTTTGCACTTTTTTTGTCAAACTTATGGGGTGTCATTTCTTCAAAATTACCCTCACTCATGTAGCGCCCCCGTACGTCCTGAGTCACAAAGATGTATTTTTCTTCTGACAACAATTTACTCGGACCAGGCCCATTTCCTGGGTAATTGGTTTCACCATAAGGCCCCGCTGAGTAGGGCGTTCGCTCCATAATAATCGGGTATTTTTGGCTGCTGTCTTTGGGTACATAAATGACGGTATAAAGCTTTACGCCATCCCGCATCGTAATCTGTTTGTCAAGTTTTGTGTAATTGTCTTTCACAAAGTTTTGGGCTTGAACGGCCACACTCAAAAGCCCTGCCAGGGCAAGAAAGGAAAGTTTCATGGAACTAATTGGTTTTGAGCAAAAATAGAACAAAACGCTGGCAAACAAAAAGCCCTACGCTATTGAAATACCTGCATTGTATTATTACCTTTGTCGTATTTTGTATTATTTCAATAAAAAACTAGCAAATTCCACTTCTTTAGACAGATAACATTGTAATAAACTGAGTTTGTCAATAAAATAACTTACCTTTGCGAGTCTTTTTTCAAAGCCATAATTAATTGTTAATCACTGACTTTCTTTCGATTAATTGTTAAGGCAAAACAACTAACAAAAATACAAATGCAATCCATCCGCAACATCGCCATCATTGCGCACGTTGACCACGGTAAAACCACTTTGGTGGACAAATTCATCCACTATTCGAAGCTGTTTCGTGAGAACCAGCAGTTTGACGACCTCATTTTGGACAACAATGACCTCGAACGTGAACGAGGCATCACGATTGTTTCTAAGAACGTATCAGTACGCTACAAAGACGTTAAAATTAATATCATAGATACCCCAGGCCACGCCGACTTCGGAGGAGAAGTAGAACGCGTACTTAAAATGGCTGACGGTGTAGTGCTTTTGGTGGATGCTTTTGAAGGCCCTATGCCTCAAACTCGTTTCGTATTGAGCAAAGCGCTTCAACTTGGATTAAAAGTTGTGTTGGTGATTAATAAAGTTGACAAACCAAACTGTCGCCCTGAAGAAGTTCACGAAGCGGTATTTGATTTGATGTTTAACTTGGAAGCCAACGAAACTCAACTTGACTTCCCAACGGTTTTCGGTTCGTCGAAACAAGGTTGGATGGGTCCCGATTGGCAAAAACCTACTGAAGACATTTCGCACTTGTTGGATGTCATCGTAGAAAACATCCCAGCGGCACCTTCCAACGACGGTGATCCTCAAATGCAAATTACTTCCCTCGATTATAACTCATTCGTTGGTCGTATCGCTATCGGACGTGTACACCGTGGAACGCTTAAAGAAGGTGCGCAAGTAGGTCTTTGTAAAGCCGACGGCAGTGTGAAACGTAACCGTATCAAAGAAATTCAAGTATTTGAAGGACTTGGTCGTCAGAAAGTGACTGAAGTTTCTTCGGGAGATATTTGTGCAGTAACAGGTTTGGAAGATTTCGAAATTGGTGATACCATCACTCTTTACGAAAACCCAGAGCCAATTACACGTATTGCCGTTGATGAGCCAACGATGAACATGTTGTTTACAATCAACAACTCTCCGTTCTTTGGCAAAGAAGGTAAATTTGTAACATCACGCCACTTACGCGACCGTTTGTTCAAGGAAATGGAGAAAAACCTTGCCTTGCGCGTAGAGCCATTCGACAGCGAAGATAAATTCTTGGTGTTTGGCCGTGGTATCCTTCACTTGTCAGTATTGATTGAAACGATGCGTCGTGAAGGCTACGAATTGCAAGTAGGCCAGCCACAAGTAATTTTCAAACAAGACGACAACGGACAACGTCTCGAACCAATCGAAATGTTGGTTGTTGACGTTCCTGAAGAAACTGCGGGTAAAGTGATTGAGCTAGTAACGCAGCGTAAAGGTGATTTGCTCGTGATGGAACCACGCGGCGATTTACAACACTTGGAGTTTGACATTCCTTCTCGTGGCTTGATTGGACTTCGTTCTAATGTATTGACAGCTACACAAGGGGAAGCCGTTATTTCTCACCGTTTCAAGTCGTATGAGCCTCACAAAGGTCCAATCCCAGGACGTATCAACGGTTCTATCATTTCAAAAGGAACAGGCCCAGCTACTCCTTATGCCCTTGACCGTCTTCAAGAGCGCGGGAAGTTTTTTGTTGACCCAAGCGAAGACCTTTACATGGGTATGGTTGTGGGTGAACATAGCCGTCCTGGCGACATCGTGGTAAACCTTCAAGAAACGAAGAAGTTGACCAACATGCGCGCTTCTGGTTCAGACGACAACGTGCGTATTGCGCCTAAAATAAACTTCTCTTTGGAAGAATCAATGGAATACATCCAAAAAGATGAATACCTAGAAGTAACGCCACAAACGCTTCGTATTCGTAAAGTATATCTCGACGAAAACGAGCGTAAACGTAACTCTAAAGAGCTAGAAATGGCTTAGTTCTAGCAATAGATCAAATATTTGTAAGGCAGACCTTTGCGGGTCTGCCTTCTTTTTTCTACAAATGTTGCGCCTCTACCGAGGCTCTTTGACTTTTGTTTAAACTTCTACAAATGTTGCGCCTCTGCCGAGGCTCTTTGGATTCTTCTGAAACTTTTGATTAAACTACAAATGTTGCGCCTCTGCCGAGGCTACTTTGACTTTTGTTTAAATAATACAAACACCAACAACAAATAGACACATAAAAAAATCCTCGCTTAAGAAAGCGAGGATTTTTTTATGATTTAGGCTGATTCTTTCTTAGAAGAATTTCGCGCGGTTATCTACTACTTTCGCATTTTCGCGGATGGCTTCATTCAACAAGTAACTTGCTTGAAGATTCTTCGATTGCAAATTGGCTTTGTACATCGAGTAATCGGCAATGGCTGGTGCTGGCGTATCAGAAACTTTCTCCATGATAAACACACCGTTCTCTCCCGTAAACACTTTTGATTTCTTGCCAGCTTTCAAACCAAAGCCTTTTCCAAGCGCGATTGGATCAAGTCCTGCACTTGTCAAGAAACCTGTTGCCAATGAGATTTCATTTGCGGCTTCTACCAATGCACCTGCACCATATTTTTGGGCAATCGCCTCAAGCGTTCCACCTTGGATACCGCTCAATTTCTTTGTGATTTGCTCTGCTTTAACTTCGTTACGCACTTTCAAAGTAAGTTCGTCACGGAAGTCGTTGATTGAAGGACTGTCTTTTGATGACTTACCCGTCAAAATAGCCACCACATATTGCTCGTCTGTTTCGAACACTGGCGAAACTTGGTCAGTCTTGGTATCATCGTTAAATGCCCAACGAACAATTTCACGCGCGTTTTGAATCGTGTTCACGTTGGTTGCCGATTCTGGGATACGGTTGGCCGTTTGCACAAGCAAGCCTTTATCTTTTTTCACGTTCTCATCAAATGCTGACTTTGATTTAGACTCAATCGAGAATTGGTCTGCTTTCGCATAAATCGCATCACGCGTTGCTTGACTTGGCGTCATTGTCTTGCCGATTGCTGCAATTTTATAAAGAACGTTCGTTTTAGGCTCTGTTACTTTAATAATGTGAAAACCGAAATCTGATTCAATCAAGCGGCCAATCAAACCTGTTCCACTCATGGCAAATACAGCATCGTTAAATGGCTTCACCATGGCACCTTCACTGAAGAAGCCTAAGTCACCACCACGCTGTGCCGAACCTGGGTCAGCGCTGTTTGCAGTGGCTAATTGTTCAAAATTAGCACCACCTTGCAATTGCTTCAACAAATCAGCGGCTTTGGTACGCGCTTCGGCTTTGGCTGAATCGCTTGTTCCTTGCGTACGAATCAAGATGTGACTGGCACGTGCTGTATAAGCTGTGTCTATTTTAGTACCGCCATACTTATAGATAAAATACGTATTTCCTTCGCGGTAAGGGCCATTTACGCTACCTGGAATAAATGACTTCACCGCCGACTTCAACTGATCTGGCATGTCTGAATACGACCAGTAAAGTTTTGTAGGTACGTCCGAATTCACACGAGCATAAGTAGAATCGCTGGTTGCTGTTGCCAATCCACGCGCCAATTCTTTAATTTTATTGTACATTTCCACGCTATCTTCTTTGGTAGCAATAATTGGGAAAGTTACATATTGAATGGTGCGAGAGTCAAAGCCTTTGTATTCATCTTTGTGCTTGGCCAAATAATCTTGCAATTGCGAATCAGTCACCTTAATCGTTGTGTCAACCACCGAGTAGTAAGGTACGTACAAATAACGAAGTGACGCTTTAGCCGTTTGCGCTTGGTATTCTTTCTCCGCTTCTGCACGTGTTACGTAGCTACCAGCACGGAGTAAGTTTTCGTATTTCTGACGAAGACGATCTTGCGCTAAACTCTTCTCAAAATTTTCCCAAGCTTGTTGTTGCTCTACTGGCAAGTTTTTAAGGTTTTTGAGGTAGCTTATCACTTGAGTTTTGTCAAAAACGCCCGTTTGAGGGTTAGTAAATGACTGTTGAACGGCTGGGCTCACATTGTTCCCTTGAACCATATCAACTAGCTCGTCGCTACTTACTTTTAACCCCAACGCATCGTATTCTTTTTTGTAAGCATAGTCGATGATGTACTGATTCCAAACCTGCTCACGAAGGCTTTGTTGTTCTGGTTCGGTCGCTGCACGACCACTTTGAGCTTCAAACGCCTGACGGGCTTGGTCTAATTTGAGTTGGAAATCCTTGTAACTAATGGTTTCACCTGCGATTTCGCCGACGTTCTGATTGTTTCCAAACAATGCCTGCGAACCTAAAATGTCACCTCCGACAATAAATAGAATCAAACTGGCGGCAATAACCACTACCGCAATACCTGATCGCTCCCTGATTTTGTTGATTAACGCCATAGTTGCTTGCGCGTTATTAAGTTTAAAGTTAATTGTTTAATTAAATGTTCTAAGGAAAAGAAAGGGTTTCCAAAAATTGACCCGCAAAATAACATCATTTACTGGTACATTCCAACATTGATTCATTCTTTGTCAATTTTCGTGCCAAGGTTTTCTTGTTTTTAGCGTATTACAAGCAGTTTTTTGGTAAATATTGGCTTACCAAAGCTACGAACTTTCAACAAGTATGTACCCGAGGGCAGCGGCGTTAGCCGAAGGGGTTGTGAGTTTGACAACGAGGCGGTTTCTTGTTCCAACATCAATTTCCCATTCAAATCCATCACTTGCATTCTTACATTGGTCAAATCTTCAAAGCTTTCTACAAGAAAAACCCCATCCAAACTTGGGTTAGGATACACATTCACTCCATTGCCCGACACATCCAACACGTAATCAAAAGGCTCGGAGGTCAGGGATGAACAAGCCCTACCTGGTTCTAAAAAATAAAAAGCGGTTACGGTATATGGGCCTGATTTTTGAGCTTTGAGGTATTTTTCTACAGTGATAGTTTCTTCTGCCCCATAATTCCACCTAAACTGAATGTCTGACAAATAATCTCCTTTCACGTTTAAAATATAATTACCCGTTTTTTCAATGCTTGGCTGCGTAGGAATGGGGCTCACTTCTACCTCTACCTCTTTCGATGGAGCAGAAACGCACCCCTGCTCATTAGTTGCAATAACACTGTATTTGCCCGATTGCCGAACCAATAAGTTGGAAGAAGTTTCACCATTGTTCCAAAGTACTGATGATGACGCATTAGAATACAAAGTCACAGCTTCACGCTCGCAGAAACGAACCAAACCACTTGGCGAAATGACGGGGGTTTCGGGAGTTGGATGCACCATTACGGTTACTGGGACAGAAAACTGAGAGAAACAATTGTATTGATTGACTGTTCTTACAGAAAAACGTCCTGATTCACGAACGGTAATGGAGGTACCATTTTGTCCTGAATTCCACAAAAAACTATTGGTTGTTGAAAGAGTGGCCCCATTTTCAATCTCTAGCACGACATTTTTATCATTACAAAATTCCAAAGGTCCTTTGGCAATAATGGTTGGGACAGATGGTCGAGGGTTTTTCACCGTGGAAGTAGCTGCTGAATACCCTGACCAACACTCGTTTGCATCTTTTATTCGTACGGTATATTGATTTGTCTCCGATACGTCGATGGTTCGGCCGTTGGCACCGTTGCTCCACTGATAAGCTGAGGCTTCGGGTGCTGAGAGCGTAATTTGATCTCCTTCACAAAAAGAAGTACCTCCACTCGCCGAAATGATGGGGATGGCTGGTTTTGGTAGGGCCTCAAACGTCTGTTGATTAATTTCGACAGTAGGAGAATACACAAAATTTCCATTAAAATCTCTCACCTTTACCCGATACGTCCCATTCTCAACCGTAATTTCTCGCGAACCTCCCCCCACTTGGTTCCAATTTACTTCAGGATAATTATTGGCTTGAATAGACAATTTTATTCGATTTTCTCCTGCACAGCTTATTTTAAAGGTAGGTATTGGAAAAGGATTTCGGGGCTGAGAACTTTGGAAAAACGAATCGGTTAGCGAATTGTTCCATGCTTCTCCTAACAAATTCAATGCAGCACCTTGCATGTGAACACCGTCAGGTCGAGGAATTTGAATATTGTCAGTGGCTGGCCCTGCAAAGACATTATATATCGACCCAATGACTCGGTTTTGCGCATTAATAACCGAAGCATTACTTCCTTTTTCGCTAAAAGAAACCCGTGATACTACCCAACTAAGGTTATGCCCAAAGTCATTGCGGCTTTGTCCAATGAGTTGTTGTAAATTACTCACTATCTCATCTTCTGGGATGTTGAAGCCCGTATCAGACTCCCCTTGGTGCCATAAAATAGCCCTAATTCCCGTTAAACTCGCAAATTCGCGAAGCGTCACCCGAAGTTGAGAATAAGGCAATTGATTTCCATAAAAACCACCCACGTACGGATTACTTGCATTTCCGTAGAGGCTTTCGCGCCATGCACGGCTTGTAGTACCTTCCAACGCAGCGTTATAAAATAGGATAGGCACATTGAGTCTTTTGACCAACAAATCACCCAATACTCCCCATGACCAAGCTGAATATCCGTAAGGGGCAATGTAACTATCGGCATTTAAGTGCGAAAAAGTGGGTTGAGGAAGCTCATTCGGCTCAAAATTGGAATTTAAGTAATTAAAACAGCTCACTCGGTCATCTGTTGCTGCCGAAGCTCCGTATTTTTGAATCCCACGGGCATTGGACTGCCCTGCTACCACAAACACCTCCCCTACGCCTACTCGATCCACTTCGGTCGTTTCGGCTACTTGCCCGTTTCTAACCAATCTTACTTCTAGCTTATACCACCCACCTTCTGCTGATATTTCTCCTGAAAAAATACCACCTACTGGTGCATTTTCAAGCACCTGCCAACCAGTAGCAGTACCCTGCCCCGCATTGAGGGGTGTCAAAGCAGCTTCAACTCTTTCAGGTATGGACTGTTTGTACGTCCCTGTGACGACAAATGAGGCCTTATTGGCTTGTGAGCGTTGAAAAACAATGCGAGACGTTGGAAAACTAACGGTTATTTGAGAAAATGCGGGCAGGGCGGTTAAAATAAAAACGACCAACCTTACACAATGGCACCTCAAACTTCCAAACACTCCGTTAAAGTAGGGCTTTGGCATTCGATAATGAATAGGTTACTGCGAAAAAGCTGCAAAATTACGCATTTACGGCATGAAGGCCAAACCGACAAATCAATCCGTCTCGGTTTTAATGGTATTTCAATGTTTTTTGTGCATTTGTTAACTTCCTGATTTACCCTATTTTAGAAATTGGCGGGCATTTTTCTGTTTGATTTGACCGTCGCTCTTGCTAACTTGCGGCCATGGCAGACAATTTTGTAGTTTCGGCGCGGAAATATCGCCCCATTACTTTTGACTCAGTTGTTGGGCAGTCACACATTACGACTACCCTCAAAAACGCCATTCGTACCAACCACCTCGCCCAAGCTTTCTTGTTTTGTGGGCCACGTGGGGTAGGTAAAACAACCAACGCCCGTATTTTGGCCAAAACCATTAACTGTCAGAGCCTTACTGACGAGATTGAGCCTTGCGGAGCGTGCGAAAGTTGTGTGGCTTTTCAAAACAATGCTTCTTTTAACGTTCACGAATTGGATGCTGCCTCCAATAACTCCGTGGATGATATTCGTAACTTGATTGATCAAGTACGCTACCCGCCCCAAACGGGTAAGTACAAAATATACATCATTGACGAGGTACACATGCTTTCGTCGTCGGCTTTTAATGCTTTTCTAAAAACGTTGGAAGAACCGCCGAGCTATGCCATTTTTATTTTGGCAACAACCGAAAAGCATAAAATCCTTCCAACGATTTTGTCGCGTTGTCAAATCTTTGATTTTAACCGCATCCAACCACGCGACATTGCCGACCATCTTGAGCACATCGCCCAAAAAGAAGGTATTTCGACCGAACGAGAAGCGCTCGAACTCATTGCCCAAAAAGCGGATGGCGGGCTTAGAGATGCCCTTTCGATGTTTGACTTAAATGTCACTTTTTCGACAGATGATACTGTTCGGTACAAAGACGTTCTCGAAAACCTGCACATTCTCGACTACGACTATTATTTCAGGCTAACAGATGCGCTACTTGCAAGTGACGTCTCGCAAACTTTGTTGATTTTTAATGAAATCATCAAAAAAGGCTTCGATGGGCATTTGTTTGTGGTAGGGATGTTGGAGCATTTCCGTAATTTGCTGGTAGCCAAAGACCCTGCGACAGTTCAGTTGCTCGAAGTATCCGAAACGGCCAAAAACAAATACCTAGACCAATCGGCACGGGCATCTGTCTCATTCTTACTTTCCGCATTGAGCGTTGGAAGCCACTGTGATATAAACTATAAGGCGGCCAAACAACAGCGACTACACGTGGAAATATGCCTGATGAAACTGGCAAAAATTCCTGAAGTTCTGGATTTGAATACGCTAACGGGCGACGAAAAAAAAAAGCCTAGTCTGACCGAAAATAGCCAAGTAGCAGTTCCAACGACTGCTACTCCTAAGCCCATTGCCTCCCTTCCGAATCCTATTGTTGCGGCAGAAACGCCTCCTCCCTACCCTCAAAACGGCTTACCAGGCGCTTTGGGGAAGCTCCGTTCGACAGTCAATATTTCTGCGCAACCCCAGCCAGTAGAGGAGACAAAACCAGTAGCAAAAACCCCAGAAGACGCCACGGTTACGGCAGATTTGCCAACCAATTGGAAAGACCAGCCTTTTACGACCGAAGAACTTCAACAAACGTGGGATGCCTTTTCTCGTTTTCGGGAGCAAAATGGGGGTGCCGTCAGCGAGCAAATTATGCTCAATCGTGAATTCAAAATGGAAGGAAATACGATTGAGTTAATTTTAGACAACCTTCACCAAGAGGTTCTGCTCAACGATGTGAAACCCGAATTGCTGGGGTATTTGCGTCGCCATCTTAAAAATCGGCAAATTCAAATTTCTTACCGTATTGCGCCCAACGAAGTAAAGCGTAACCCCTACACCCCGCTCGAAAAATTCAATACCTTAGCCGAGAAAAACCCTTCTCTTCTCGATCTCCAGCGCCTACTTGGTTTGGACGTTGATTTTTAAAATTTCTCCTGCTAGGAAGCTTGGGGGCAGTCAAATTTGACCCAATAATCAGTGTATAAACAAAATTTTCACCCTAAATTTTCGTTTATAACTAAGTTTTAGTACTATAGCTTCCGTTTCCACCATTTTTCACTTTTCACTAATGAACAAGTTACTTGCGTCTGCATTACTTTTTTTCTATTCATTGTGTTTAGTCGCCCAAAATTCTGAAGTTACTTTTGGTGAAGTTCCGCTTGAAGATATTGAAATGAAAGCCTATCCCAAGGACTCAACGGCCGAAGCACTAGTTTTGTATAGTTTTGGAGAAACTTCATTTTCATTTCGGAATCAAACCTTTTATTTGACATTCAAATATCATGGTAGAATAAAGATTTTGAAAAAATCAGGTTTAGATAGAGCAACGATTAGTATCCCCTACTTCAAAGGAGATAAAGCCCTCAATGATGAGTACATAACTCAAGTAAGAGGTTTTACTTATACCCTCGAAAACGGCAACATAGTCAAGGAAAAATTATCCAAAGAGATGATATTTAATGAGAGAGTTACAGATAATTATCATCAAATAAAATTTAGCCACCCCAAAGTTATTGAAGGCGCCGTAATAGAATACGCATACGAAATATCTACTCCTATGATTGTGAGTCAAAACCCAAAAACGTGGTATTTTCAGAGTGATTTACCCGTAAAATGGAGCGAGTACCGAATCAGTATCCCAAGTGTGCTATACTATCGAATGATTTTCTCAGGGTATTTACCTTTAGACATTAACGACCGAGAATCGGCTACCAGTACCCGATTTGCTGGGGAAAGCATGGGAGGTACTTTATATAGGTTCGTAATAAAAGATGCCCCTGCTTTTAGAAATGAATCCCACATCACAACACCTATTGATTATATTTCAAAAGTTGATTTTGAATTAGCAAGTATCAATTGGCCTAATGTCATCACCAAAAATTACAGTTTAGATTATCCCAGCCTTAATTATACTTTATTGAACGAGCCTAGATTTGGAGGAATGCTTCAAAAAGGTTCTTTTTTAAAGGAAATAGCCAATAAAATAAAATCCAATTACAACGATACCATCTCGCAGTGGAATGCTGCTAAAACATATATTTCTCAAAATGTCAAATGGGATAAGACAAATGGTATTTTTCCCAATGATTTAAAAAAGACTTTTGAAAAAAAAGAAGGTAGCTCGGTTGATATAAACTTCCTTTTGATTGCTCTTTTAAGAGAATTAGGGTACGATGCCCGCCCACTTATCCTAAGTACGCGATCCAATGGAAATATAAACCCTGTTTATGCTTTGTTAAGAAAGTTTAATTATGTGATTGCTCATGTTAATCATTATGGTACGAATGTTTTGCTTGACGCAACAGACGAATTTTTAAAAGTAGGTACAATCCCTAAACAATGCCTCAGTTTTAATGGATGGCTAGTACACCCAACTCACGCCCGCTTTATTCCACTGACTCCCATTGAATCGGATAAAGAATTTTTAAAGGTTGACCTCAACATTGTCGAAGAGGGGGAGTTAACAGGTAACATTATAAAATCATACAGTGGTTATAGTGGTGCTCACGCAAAAAAAGAGTTTAAAGAACTAGGTGAAGAGAAGTTTCTCCAAGAAATAAAAAAATCAAAACCTGCTTGGGTGATTTCAAAAGTGGATTACAAAAATACAAACGTTGTTGAGGGAGCTATGGAAGCTTCATATCAATTAACAATCAATGACTTTACTACTGTAGCAGACTCCATGATTTACTTTAAGCCCATGCTTTCGGAAGGCTACGCTCTCAATCCTTTCAAAGAAAGTAAACGAGCCTACCCTATTGAATTTGAAGCACCTATCGAAAATACCCTATTGGCTAGTTATCAACTGCCAAAGGGGTATAGAGTAGTGGAATTACCCCAATCTATTTCTGTCTCATTGCCAGAAGGGGGAGGTAAATTTGTCTTTAGTTCTGCTAAATCTGGTGATAAAATAACGATTAGTAGTCGCCTAACTATACGAAAATGCAGTTTCTTACCAGATGAATATGGTCAACTCAAAGAATTTTTTGAACAAGTAATCGCAAAGCAAAACGAACAAGTTGTTTTGAAAAAAGAACATTAACTTTAATTTCTTCTTATGAGAAAATTTATTGCCTCCTTAATTTTATTATTCATTTCGTTGGAAATAACGGCACAAAACACTAAAATCACTTTTGGTGAAGTTCCCATTGAAGATATATCGTCCAAAATTTATCCCAATGATTCAACAGCGGAGGCAGTTGTTTTGTATGATTTTGGCGAAACGTCGTTTGACTATCGAAGTCAAAAGTTCTACATTACCCTAAAATACCACGGAAGAATCAAGATTTTGAAAAAATCTGCGCTTGACCGTGCCACAATCAGTATCCCTTTTTACAAGGGAAGTAAAGGTGCCCAAGAAGAATACATCACCCAAGTCAAAGGCTTTACCCACAACCTAGAAGATGGCAAAATAGTGAAAGAAAAACTGGCTAAAGAGATGATTTTTAATGAGAAATTATCCGATGAATACCACCAGCTTAAGTTTAGCCTACCTAAAGTTAAAGAGGGCTCTGTTATCGAATACAGTTATGAAATCTCCACGCCAATGACAATTAATACAAGCCCTAAAACTTGGACATTTCAAAGTAGCCTCCCCGTAAAATGGAGCGAATACCGCATTACCATTCCCAACGTTTTATTTTATCGAATGATAATGTCGGGGTACTTGTCTCTCGACGTCAATGATTTTAAAAATACCAATACCATGTTTGCGGGCTCAAGCATGAACGCCATTTCATACCAATTTGTCGTAAAAAATGCCCCTGCCTTTAGAAATGAATCGCATATCACAACCCCATCAGATTATTTATCAAAAATTGATTTCGAGCTCGCAAGTATTAACTGGCCAGAAGTCATTACCAAGAACTTTTCGTTAGATTACAACAACTTAACCCAAACCCTTTTGAGCGATGAAAATTTTGGAGAAATCTATAAAAAAACCTCTATTGTCAAAGACATTGCCAAACAAATACAGGCCGAAAATAAGGATACTTTAGAGCAGTGGAAGGCGGCTAAAAATTATTTAGTCAAAAACATTAAGTGGAATGAGGAAAACGGAATATATGCCTCTAATCTCAAAAAGGTACTGGAAAAGAAAGAGGGAAGCTCCTCTGAAATCAACTTTTTGTATTTATGTATCCTCAGAGAGTTGGGTTACGACGCGCATCCACTAATCCTAAGCACAAGGGCTCATGGTCGTATCAACCCTACGTATGCTCTATTGAAAAAATTCAATTATGTTGTGGTTCACCTGTCACACAATGGCAAAGATGTATTGCTTGATGCCACAGATGAATACCTGCCTCCTCACATTCTTCCTGTTTCTTGCCTGACCGATGACGGCTGGCTTGTTCATCCTACTCAAGCTCGTTTTATCTCGATTGTACCCAATGATACTGATCGAGAATTTGAGAAAGCCGATTTGACAATTAGTGAAGAAGGAGAGCTAACTGGGACATTTTCAAAATCCTACGGTGGATACAGTGGCGCAAGTGCTAAAAATGCGTTCAAAGAGGTTGGGAAAGACAAATTTTTGGAAGAAATAAAAAAAGGCAAACCTGCCTGGACAATCACAAAAGCTGAGTTTAAAAATACAGAAGCCATTGAACAGGTCATGGAGGCTAATTATGAACTAAGTATGACAGAGTTTGCCAATGTTGCAGGGCCAATGATTTATTTAAAACCAATGCTTTCTGAAGGCCACACCCAAAACCCCTTCAAAGAAAGTGAGCGAATTTACCCTGTTGATTTTGAGGCTCCTATCGAAGAAACTTTTTTGGCCAATTATACCCTGCCCGCTGGTTTTCAGGCCGTCGAGCTTCCCAAACCTGCGGCGGTTGCCTTGCCCGAGGGCGGAGGGCGTTTTGTATATACGGTTTCACAATCGGGTAATAAAATTACGATTATCAGCCGTTTGAACATTCGCAAAAAAAGCTTTATGTCGTTGGAATATGGGACTTTAAAAGCATTTTTCGACCAACTTATTGCCAAACACAACGAGCAAATCGTCTTGAAAAAAGGCAATTAATCGTAATATCAATTCATTAACCGCAGTGAAATTTTCACCCTATTTAACGTATGTTTCTAACGCGCACCTCCTATCTATTAGCGATAATAATGATTCTCTTTGCGGTTAGTTTACGGGGGCAAGAGTATGCCGTTACAGGTGTATCAGAGCCCCTCAAAAACAAAGCAGACGCGGTTGTCCGATTCCATCGGACGGAGTTTATTATCAAAGACATTGGCTTCGCCACCACCAAAGTCAGCGGTGCTATCACGGTTCTCAACGAAAAGGGAGCTTTACAGGCTTCCATTGTTGTTCCCTTCAACAAGTTTACCAAGGTCAACGACATTGAGGCCCAATTATATGATTCAAAAGGGGAAAAAGTAAAACGTCTCAAACGCAGCGAGATTGAAAACTACAGTACCAACACGGGCGACAATTCCGTTGATGACAGTTATGCCAAAGTAGCCCTTCTAAAACACACCTCCTACCCTTACACGGTGGCCTTTTCGTATGAATATACGAATAAAAACATGATGTTTTACCCCACTTGGGCTGCCATACTGAATAACTTAGAACGAACTTCCGTCGAAAAAAGTGAGTTTATCGTCGCTACGCCCAAAGGGTTCTCGTTTCGGTATTTGGAGAAAAACATGCCTACCAAAGTAGCAATCTCTCATTTGGATGATAAGGATATTTATACGTGGAGTGTGTCCAATATCCCTGCCGTCGAAAAAGAGCCTTTTGCGCCTGATTTGGACAATTATTTACCCATGGTATATACTGCCCCAAACGCCTTTGAAGTGGAAAATTACCAAGGCCAATTAACTTCTTGGAACGACCTTGGAAAATTTTATGCCGAGCTCAATAAAGACCGTTATCAGCTCACACCTCAAGCGATACAGGCTGTCAAAGAAAAGGCAAAGGGTATAACTAACACCTCCCAAAAAGTGCAGGCTGTTTACGAATACCTTCAATCACACACCCGTTACATGAACATTAGTTTGGGGATTGGAGGTTGGCAATCGATGAAAGCAGCCGATGTTGCCACCAGAGGTTTCGGGGATTGCAAAGCCCTTACCACCTACATGAAAGCCATGCTCAAAGAAGTGGGCGTGACTTCATACCCTGTTTTAGTAAAAGCAGGTGACGACGAGGCCGACATTCTTACTCAATTTCCCTCTTTCCAATTTAATCACGTTTTTCTGTGTGTTCCCGACCAAAAAGACACCCTTTGGCTTGAATGTACGAGTCAAACAAACCCTTTTGGGTATTTGGGAAGCTTTACCGAAGCACGCCACGCCCTTTTGGTCACGGAATCGGGAGGGGTGCTCATTAAGACTCCGACTTACTCCCAACAGCAAAATCAGCTTATTCGCCACGCTTTTGTCAAGCTGAAAGATACCGCAGAAGGGGAAGTACATATCACGACTACTTATACTGGATTGCAGCAAGAATACCCTCAGTATGTGGTTCATTCGCTAACAGCTGAGGATCAAAAAAGGTGGTTGCAAAAGAATTTATCCTTTCCAAGTGCAGAAATCAGCCATTTTGAGTTTAAAGAACAGAAGGCTGCCGTTCCCAAGGTGGAAGAAAAAGTGACACTTCTTGTCCGAAATCTTTGTACAAAAAGTGGCAGCAGAATGTTTGTAACACCCAACTTACTCAATAAAAGTAGTAATACCTTCATTGCCACTTCCGAGCGAATTTATGACTTTGAAACAGCCATGAACTACGCCGATAGCGACAGCATTGTGATTGAAATTCCGTCAAATTACAACATCGAATTTTTACCCACGGAAGCACAAGTGTCGTCAAAGTTTGGGAATTATACAGCTACGTTCAAAGCAACGGGAAATCAAATCGTTTACCTCCGCAAAATGAGTGCTTCTAAACAAAGATTCCCACCCAGCGAATACTCAGCGTGGGTAGAGTTTAGGAGAAAAATTGCCAAATTTGATAAAGCACAAATTGTATTGGTTGCCAAGCAGTAATCTTCCAATAAAATGAAGGTTTGGAGGAATATGATTTATATTTACCTTCGACTTTAGAGTATATTGTCACCCGAAAGTCATATATTAGGAAACAGTATCACTTCAAAACCCAAACCTTCACATCTCATGTTCACGCGTCGTGATTTTTTGAAAAGCACTGCCATCGGTGGGGCTTCTTCTTTGATTTCGATTAACCCACTTTTGGCGGCTACTCGTCCCAAAAAAGATAAATTAGGAATCGCCTTGGTGGGGCTCGGTTATTACAGCACCGATTTGCTCGCTCCTGCCCTTCAACTTACCAAAAACTGTGAGCTGATGGGCATTGTCACAGGAACTCCTTCAAAAGCAGAAACCTGGCAAAAGAAGTTTAACCTCAAGGACAAAAACATCTACAATTATCAGAACTTTGACCAAATCGCCAACAATCCTGATATTGACGTAGTGTATGTCGTACTTCCTCCAAGTATGCACCGCGAATTTGTCGTTCGGGCTGCCAAGGCAGGAAAACAGGTATTTTGTGAAAAACCCATGGCACCTAGTGTAGCCGATTGTGAAGCGATGATCAAAGCCTGCGCCGATAACAAAGTAAAACTCGCCATCGGATACCGCTGTCAACACGATCCAAATACCCAAGCTTACATGAAGTTTGCCAAAGAAAAAACGTTTGGTAAAGTACGGATGGTCACTTGTGGCGCAGGGTATTTTGACGCTCGTACAACCCACTGGAAACAAAACAAAGCCCTTGGTGGCGGCGTAATGGGCGACATGGGTGTCTATGCCATTCAAGGCGCACGCTTGGCAGTAGGTGAAGAACCAACGTCGGTTTCGGCCCAATTCCACACAACCCGCCCCGATATTTACAAAGAAGTCGAAGAAACCGCCACGTTCCAATTGGAGTTTCCGAGTGGTGCTTTGGCCGCTTGCCATACCAGTTTTGGTATCAATATGAACTACTTACAAGCCAATTGCGAAAAGGGCTGGTTTAAAATGGAACCGTTTTCAAGCTACACTGGCAACAAAGGAAGCAGCCCTCAAGGCCCGATTGATTTCCCTTTACAAAGTCAACAAGCCAAGCAATTGGACGATGATACCGACGCACTTATCAAAGGTATTCCATTAATAGCGCCAGGCGAAGAAGGACTAAGAGATATTCGCATCGTAGAAGCCGTCTATAAATCGGTGGCGAATGGTGGGAAGAAAATTACCATTTAACTTTTTTTCTCACAGATGAACACAGATTAAATACCCACAGATGGGCACGGAAATGGTTTCTGCGACATCTGTGGGTTGTTTAATCTGTGCCTTTCTGTGAGAATACGTATCAATCAGCCACTTTTCCCAATAAATTTACCCCAACCAATAAAAAGAGAACTCCCACTAAAAAGGGGACAATGGTTTCCCATTTTGTGAGGGTGAAACCTATCACCGCCTTGTCTGACATAAAGGCGATGCAAGCAAAAAGAATAAAAATAACGCCAATTCCAGTTAAAATACTTCCAAACGTACGTTTCATGTGAGCGCGAGGTTTTATATACGTTGCAAAACTACCAATTTATACAAAAAACTATTCTACTCTTCGGGTCGGATTTTAAGCCCTTCTTGATGAATGATGTATTCGGAGGTATAATAAAATCGGTGGCATAGCCAAAGCCCCATCCCCCAACATCCCAAGGCTAGTATCAAGGTCGGAACTTTGAACATGACCAAGAAAAAGCCCACAAAAAAGGCGTAGAACCCTTGGCGAAGCAACGTATCCATCACATAATGCCTTTGCAAAAATCGCCCAAAAAGCAAAAACAGCATCCCTATCACTAGCAGCGACCATTCCAAAATATACCCCCAATTCAACCCAACTGGCATGTAGCGAACAAGAAAAATAATTTCTGGCAACATCATGAGAACAAATAGCAGTCCGTATTGCTGTAGGCGTTTTCCCATTTTCATTGGCATATTTCGCAACAAAGGCAACTGTAAATGTTCAAATTCGTAGAGGTGTAACATCAGCACCGAATGAACCATCCCAATCGTCAGTGCTCCCAACGAAAATAAGCGCTCATCGTAGCTGTCGGTGGGGTAAATTTTGCAAATCCCTACTACAACAAAACAGGAAAAACCTTTGGTAAGAAACAATAAAACAGGGTTTTCGGAAAACAAATACAGAATAAAATACGACCACTGAGGCTTGTTAAATCGTCGGTTTAGGTAAGTAGTAACTGTGCTCAAACGCGTATCAGGGTTAGGCCGTTGCAGGCGGTATTCGTAGGCAGCAACCCCCGTTACAGGTACCAATAAGAGATAAATCATCGTTGCGATAACCGACAATCGTTGCCCAGTCCACCAGCCGTAATACCCCACAAAAATCACGTACAGCGCCACAGGTAACCAAAGCATCCATTGTACATACAACCACGCCGCCCAACGGTAAGGTTTGGCAATCAACAATAAGTTAAAGAGAAAACTGTGGGAATCCCACAAGAGCCTTTGTCGTACAAAAAAGACTGTTTTGAAGTGATACAAGGCAAATACAACGCCCATTAGCGCCAACAAAAATGGTGATGCAAACACATAAGAGGCAAGAGCGATGTGATCTTCGGGGCGTAATATACCGAAAGCAAACATGGCCACTAAGAAGAGAAAACCCGTATTGAGTCGGTAATATTCAGTAACGAGGGTCTTGCGGAGAATGTGAAGTACGGCTAACATCAGTGGCGATCGTTTTTGCCCCGAGGCGGCGGAAGTTCCGTGATTTTTTTGTCTTTTACTTCAAACAATTGCTTGATGGGAAGGGCCTCAAATCGAAAATCTTGGTGCGAAGAAAGCAAAAATGTCACACCCTGGGCATGATACATTTGCACAAGCTCATATACCTTTTGGACGGTTACATCATCAATCGTAATCAATGGTTCATCCAAAATAATCACTTTGGGTTGTCCCAAAAATGCAACTGCCAACGATGTTTTTTTAAGCATTCCGCTCGAATACGTTCCTGATGGTTGGTACAAAAATGGGTCAATACCAAGCAGTTCAATCAACTCATTCACTTGTTTTTGCGACGCTTTTTTGGCCTTGGCCACAAATTGAATCAAATCATTGGCGGTCAAAAACTCGGGATAATCAGGTTCTGCTTCGCCATAATTGATGTGCAATCGGTAGTCAATGAGATTTTTACGAATATCCCAAGCGCCCATTTTAATTTCACCCTCAAAAGGCAACATACCCGCCAACGTCCTAAAAAATGTCGTTTTCCCCGAACCATTCGCCCCTTTAAACCAATGGATTCCCTCCTCTAAAAAGAGAGAGGGCACCTGAAGTACCAGATGCCCCCCGTAAGATTTGTGTAGATTGGTAATTTGAAGCATACCTTCTTTACAACTTATTTTCTTGTTTTAGCCACGCTTAGTACGTGTTGGCCAATTTTGGTTCCTGCTTTATTGCCTTCATCACAACCCGAACGGTAGTGAATACCTCCATAAAGGCGACTGATATTCACACTTTGTGCTGCTTCTCTAAACGACTTAAATGACATCACGCCGTGTCCATGTTTGTGTTCGGTCGAGTCGGTAAAAGCTATATTATCCCCATGTACAAACGTCAATACTTCAGCAGAAGCGGCCGAAATCGTACTGTGCCCACTGGTATATTCGGGGAAAGGCGGAGTTTGCAAAAACGGTTGCCATTTTGGGTCAATGTCTGAGTTAATAACCGTTTCAGGGCGTACTTTACGGCTACGGTATTTTTCTTCCCAACAACCGATAAATCCGTCTAATAATGCAATAGACGTCAGGGCGTATCCTTCAACACTTCTATCAAATGGTGCTTTTTGATTACGACTTACGGTCGAATGAATGGCTAACCAATGCCCACCAGGCGTCATTTTTTTATTGGCAAACATCACGTGCCCAACCACATTCATCACAAACGGATTGTCATCCCAAAACCAAGCCGTCCGCTTTTGTTCTTCCGTCAGGTTTTTACCAACTTCATACACCTCACGCGTTTCATCCCAAAACTTAGAGTTCTTATTTTTAGTCCACATGGGTGGAGCAGGAGGCATAAATTGGCGTGCCGAATCCAATGACAATGAGCGGATTTTATGCCATTCGGGCTCACACGCATCGGCGTAGGCTGGCGGAGTTGGCACCCAAGTACCCGGCTCATTGGTCACCGTAAAACGAACCCCACGGGTCTGTTTGTACTTATCACCCGTTGAGTACTTAATCACGTGCGCGGCCACACTATCGCCATAAGCCATCGAACGCTCAATGACGTCCGAAGGAATGCCCATTTCTTCGTATTTTTTATAGAATGTTTTTTCGTATTCATCAAAAAAACTAGCCGAGAAAGTCAGTGTTCTCGCTACTTTCAAAAAAGCACGGGTGCTGGCCAAAGGAAAACAATATTCTTTGCCCGCTTCGGGTTGTAAGGGCGTCTTAAAGCCGTTTAGTTTGCCACCCAACGATTCGTAGGCAGGGAAACCTGGCACCATGGCCTCGTAGCCTGCCAAATTTGAATACGCATAAATTCGACTGGCAACGGGTGGTTTGAAGATGTCATGAATAATTACCTCAGTCAACAATTCCACCGATTTGTGGTATAATTCTGGGTCGGCTGCTTTGGCATTATACTCTTCTGGTTTGGCTTTGGGCTTGCAAGAAACCATCCAAAAAGAAATACCAGCGGCCAACACAAAAAGAACTTTCTTTTTCAGCATAAGTTTCAAATTTGAAAAACAATTGAATTAAAAAATATCCTAAGAAAATGCAAATGTAAAAAACCCCACCATCAAAAAATTGATTTCCATCAGTTATTTTCCCTCGTCGAGAACCATCCCACGGGCTTTTAATGTTTGTTTTTTGTAATTTTAAAAGAATAACGCTATTTTTCCACAAACTTAAACTCTTTAAAGCATTTGGTCGAAAAAGTAATTTCCTTAGAAAATGTGTCGCTCTTAGACTTTTTGGGCGTTGAAAACAACCACATTAGAGAAGTAGCAGCCGCCTTTCCGATGAGTAAAATCATTTCGCGCGGCAACGAAATTAGGGTAATGGGCACTCCCCCCGAAATCCTTCGCATTAGTGACATTCTTGAGTCATTGATCCAGCACTACCAAAAGTACGGCAAAATTACCCACGAAAACGTACGTCATTATCTTACTGCTAATGGTGGCTCCATTGCTCCACCCCACGTTCTTCAAGACGAGAAAGATGTGATTGTGTATGGAACGCGCGGGATTGTGGTACGGGCCAAAACTGCCAACCAGCAACTGATGGTGGAAAAAGCAGCCCAGCATGATTTGATGTTTGCCGTTGGCCCAGCAGGTACAGGAAAAACCTATACCGCCGTGGCACTTGCTGTTCAGGCCCTGAAAGAAAAGAAAGTCAAAAAACTCATCATTACCCGTCCTGCGGTGGAAGCTGGCGAAAACCTTGGGTTTCTTCCAGGTGACCTCAAAGAAAAAATAGACCCGTATTTGCGGCCTATTTATGATGCTTTGGAAGACATGATTCAAAGCGAGAAGCTGAAGTTCTATTTGGAAAACAATATCATTGAGATTGCCCCGTTAGCCTACATGCGGGGGCGTACGCTCAATAATGCCTTCATTCTTTTGGATGAAGCTCAAAATACGACTCCTTCCCAAATGAAAATGTTTTTGACACGTATGGGCCCTAGCTCAAAAGTCATCATTACGGGGGATAAAACGCAAGTGGACCTTCCTAAAAACCAACAATCTGGTTTACGGGATGCCCTTGAAACCCTCCGACACGTCAAAGACATTGCTTTTGTGGAGTTGGACGGACGCGATGTCATTCGCCACCGTTTGGTGAAAGACATTTTGGATGCGTACGAAAAGAAAGAAAAATAATTGTTTTCTCGTTTGCATTGACAACTATGATTCAAAATGTACGGTGGATTGCCTGTTGGGTCTTTCTGTGGTTTAGTTTAGGTATTTTTGAGGCAAGTGCGCAACGTTGCTCGGCAGTTCAGTACGATTCGGTACTGGCCAAACGGTATCCTTATTGGAAACTAAAACGCCAAATGCTCGAAGATTCTGTTCAGACTTTTTTGCGACTGCCAAAGCGTGCGGCCCGTTTGGGAGCCATTTGTTCATCCATACGGATTCCAGTCGTTGTGCATGTTGTGCATTCAACGGCTACAGGTGCTATTGGGGGGGCAGGAAATGGCAATATTTCGGACGAGCAAATCAAAGAACAAATCAGAATACTCAACGAAGATTACCGCCGCAAAGCTGGTACGCGAGGCTTTAACACCAACGCCGTAGGAGCAGATACTGGTATCGAATTTTATTTGGCCAATATCGACCCCGATGGCAAATCAACCAACGGAATAACGCGTCATTATTATGCTCAAAAAACAAATTTTGACGTTTTTAATGATGACCAACTTTTGGCCGACATCACCACCCAACAAAAAGAATGGCCAACCGACCGTTATTTAAACATTTGGGTAACTCGATTTGCCAATAATTACCTCGGAATTGCGCAATTCCCGTCTGTTACGGGCGTAAATGGCCTCGACAATAGTACAGAACTTCAAGTGCGTACCGACGGGGTATTTATTGATTACCGCGTTTTTGGCATTGGCGCAACTGTCACCAGTCGTCTGTACAATTTGGGACGTACCACCACTCACGAGGTAGGTCACTGGCTGGGATTGATTCATACGTGGGGCGACGACAATTGTGGCAATGATTATTGTGATGATACCCCTCGCTGTGAAAGTGGCAATCAGTCCACTAATTGTGGGCCTGTGTTTTCATTTTGTTCGGGTGTTCGTACCCAAAACATGACCGAAAACTACATGGACTATTCGCCTGATTCTTGCATGAATGTTTTCACCAAAAATCAGGCAGAACGAATGTTGGCCGTGATTGAGAAATCAACCCGAAGAAACAGTTTGGTCAAATATTGGTGCTCTCAGCTCCCCTTTGGCAACAACCTCGCTATTGAGATTGCCCCCAATCCTGCCCAAAACGTTGACGTTACGTATGTGAGGGTTACTTTAAAAGAATTTAGTACGTTTACGGTTGAGTTGTTTACATTAAATGGCCAGCTCTTGCACCAAAAAGCATTTGAAAACTATCCGAGCTGGGATGTCCCCATTTCCACGGTAGATATACCACCAGGAACATACTTAATACGGGTCAAAACGAAAGATGAGACCGTTACCCAACGACTTGTTGTAATTCGATGATAAAAAAATGTCAGGTTGCTCCCAACCTGACATTTTTGTTTTAAAACCCAACGCCAACAACCATGAATCCACTTTTGCGCGTCACTATTGCCTTTATTATCGGTATATTAGTTCAGCACCAATGGCCACTACCAACGCCTATGCTGTGGGCTTTGGGGACATTATTAGGCATTCTTTGGTTTATTGGTTTAACTCGGTTAGCCAACCGCTACTTACTTGGCATCACCACCTTTGGAGTATTCATTTACTTGGGTGGGCTGGCAGTCACCCTCAAAAACGAATCCCTCGCTCCTACCCACCTTGTAAATTTTCGTTTGGATAGTATCCAAGCCTATCGCGGACAAGTAATCACGTTTCCCGAAACGCGAGGAAAAACGCATCGTGCCGTTTTGGAGATAACCCACGTTAAATTAAACCATCATTGGCAAGAAGCCACTGGAAAAATTCAGGCATATATTGATAAAAAAGCCCCGCGCCCTGCTTACGGTGCGGAGTTGGTTGTCCTTGGCGCACCGCAGCTAGTCGCCCCGCCTTTAAATCCAAATCAGTTTGATTTTAGACAATTTTTAGCGCATAAACAGATACATCACCAACATTATTTGCGCGCTACCGCTTTTGCTACAACAGGTAAAAACTTCGCCCAATGGTACTCCCGTTGGCCTTATCAATTGAGCCAGTGGAGCGACGACGCCTTGAAAAAGCTCGTCCCCATTGAGCGTGAATATGCCGTGGCAAAAGCCATGATTTTGGGTCTGCGCGACGATATGGACGCCGAACTTGTACAAGCCTATTCGGCGGCAGGAGCCGTTCATGTACTTTCGGTATCGGGATTTCACATTGGCGTGTTTGTGGCAATTATTGCCTTTTTACTCCAAAAACTCAGATCCCACCGACGGGGACGTTGGCTGTACGTTGGGCTAACTTTGGGGATACTTTGGTTTTATGCCATCCTTACTGGACTCTCAGCACCTGTTGTTCGTTCGGCATTAATGTTCAGTTTGTTTCTATTGGCCGAACCACTTGGCAAAAAGCCCAATGGTGAAAATGCGCTTTATGGTTCTGCTTTGATTTTACTGGCCTACGACCCTTTTCTGGTCTTTTCGGTGAGTTTTCAATTATCTTATGCTGCGCTTGCGGGGATTATTTTCTGGCAACCAACAATTTATCAATGGATTACGGCCAAAGATTGGTTTTTAGACAAACTTTGGGCAATCACGGCGGTAGCCCTTGCTGCTCAGTTGGCCACTTATCCCCTATCAGTTTATTATTTCCATCAATTTCCCACCTATTTTTTGGTGGCTAATCCCCTCGTTGTCGCGCTCTCTACCGCCATGATTCCCGTTGCGTTAGCGGCATTGGCGCTTTCCGCTGTGCCCTTTGTTGGATCCGTCATCGGTTGGATTTTAACAGGAATTACGTGGTTGCTCAACCAATCTGTAGTTTGGATTGAACAGCTTCCACACGCTACCCTCACTGGTATTACTTTTGGCAAATTAGAAGTAGTGATTATCTATGCTATTATTGGGATACTTGCTTATTGTTGGTATCAAAAAGAAGTATTTTTGGTAAAGGTGGCATTGGCAATGAGTGCCATTCTCGTCGTGGTACAAGGCATTCATTTATACGAAAACAACACCCAAAAACTCCTCATTGTACACGACATACCCAAACAAACCGTCGTCAGCCTTATCGAAGGCACGCGTGCCATTCTCGTGGCTGATTCGTCGTTTTTTGCTTCCAATCAACAGCCTTTTTCATTTTATCTGAAAAACTTCTATGACGTCCACGGGATACGCGAAATTACAAACATTTCGTTGGACAAAGCCACCAACTCAGGGATGGTTCGCTCCCTTCCCTTTGGGAAACTTATTGTGTGGAAAGGGCAGGAATTAATCATTGCCGAACGGCCAATTTCTACACTGACCGCTCATTTTACCTCCCCAATCATCGTACGAAAAGGAGCCATCAAAAGCATTCAGAAAAACGCTTACTTTGAGCAAATTCCCCTCATTTTCGACAGTTCCGTTTCCACTTATTACCTCAAATCGCTTGCCCAAAAGTCCCCTTCGAGCCCTCATTCTTGGTATTTTACGTTTCAAAAAGGCGCTTATATCCGTAAAATTTAAGGCTTTTGCCAAAATTAGTACCCCGAAAGTTTGGTTTGAAAGAAAATAAGAGCCTATATTTGCATAGTTAATCAATAGATATTATTCTAAATTTTATTCAATGATATGAAACCAGCTATTACGCCCAACTTTGCCCTCACACAACTTGAAATATTAGGGTTTGACCGTGTCGGTTTTGTAGAAGAGGTAACGCGATTTGTCTCCGACTATGGTCACATTGTTAGCGTACGATTTGAGGCTGACGGCGTGCGCTCGCAAGGATTTCTCAAAATTAAACTAGACCAGCTCGAACGACTTGAGGGTCTCTTGGTTCGGCTCAAGGCTATTACAGGACTGGTACGCGTAAAAAAAGTGGAGTCAAATCCTCATAAATAAGGCTATTTGACTCCACTAATTAGGTTTATTTGGCAGAAACTACTTCAATTTCAAACAAAAGTGGGGAGTTTCCTGGAATATCTGCCCCCGCTCCTCTTGAGCCATACCCCAACGAAGAAGGAAAAATGAGCGTTGCTTTTTCGCCAACTTTCATTTTTGCAATACCTTCATCAAAACCCTCAATCACCTGACCTGCTCCTAAATAAAAGCTAAACGTGCCCGCATCAAACGTACGGTCGGTGAGTAACTTACCTGTGTATTTGACAGTTACCGATTGTCCCGATTTAATACTTGCCCCCGCCGCATTGGCCTTGGTTAAGATGTAGCGCAGTCCCGTAGCCGTCTTTTCTGTGACGACCAAGTTGTTGTTTTTGATATAATTTTCAATTTGTTGTTCTTCAGTTCCCGATAAATCTTCACGGTTACAACTTACAACCAAGGCAAAAACCGCCAAGAATCCAACCAAACGAAATAAAGCTTTCATAGATACATGTAAAAAGTAAGCGACAAAATTACGCAAGATATTGGCGCAATTTGCATATTAGACCAAAACGCTAAAAAAGCCTCCCAACAAATACAGCCAACTCCTTGACAATCTGAAACTTTCTGCTAATTTTGTTTTACTTACTGATTCCACCCACTCTTTGCCTTTTCAACTTATGAATGCTGTTCTTACCAAAGCGCATCTTTTCAGAATTGTGTTCTTTTTTGCCGTTAGCTGTACAACAGCTTTGGCAAACTCCATTCTCATCACCATGGACGATAAGCAAACCAATCACCTCAAAGCCTACGGGGTGGCATATTGGGAGCTAAAAGCCGACCGAGAAGTGGATTGGTTACTCAACTACCGAGGCGGAAGTTTTATGATGACCTATTCAACCGCCCTTGAGCGAGAATGTCGGCTGCGTGGGGTGTCGTATGAGGTCATTTCAGATGCCAACGCAAAGGCTATTTTAGCCCAAATTTCCCACCCTGATGTCAACATGGACGCCGTTAAACTTCACAAAGCTGCCCGAATTGTGGTATATAGTCCCATCAAAGTCAGCACTTCATCGTTTGAAGATACGGATGCCGTTTTGCTGGTGTTGAAGTACGCCGAAATACCGTTTGAAATTGTCTATGACGAAGAAATCTTAAAAGGCGACCTCGCCAAATACGACTGGCTGCACCTTCACCACGAAGATTTTACGGGGCAATTTGGCCGAAATCGACGCCGTATGACAATTGCCGATGTGCAAGCCCAAGAAAATATTGCCAAAAAATACGGCTACAAAAAAGTGTCACAGCTCAAACTCGACGTCGCCCGAAGCATCAAAGGTTTTTGTGCGGGCGGTGGTTATTTATTTGCCATGTGTTCGGGAGCAGAGTCGCTAGATGTCGCCCTCGCAGCCGAAGGCGTTGATATTGTTCCTTCTATTTTTGACGGTGACGGCGTAGATCCTAAAGCCCAATCCAAGCTTGATTTTGACAAAACAATTGCCTTTGAAAATTTTGTACTCGAACTCAACAACGACGACGATTACCGAGGTGGTGGCATGTCGTTTTCGAGCATTAACTCCTCTTCAGGAGGAGGCTGGGGCGACGAAACCACTAACTATTTCTCGTTGTTTGACTTTTCGGCCAAATGGGACGTGATTCCTTCCATGTTGGTTCAAAACCACGAAAGCCTCATTCGCGAGTTTTTTGGACAAACCACGGCTTTCAACAAAAAAACCGTCAAATCTAGTGCTTTGGTTATGGGACAAAGCAAATCGTCGGATCGTTATATTTATGGTGAATTAGGACGTGGGCAGTGGACTTTTTACGGTGGCCATGACCCCGAAGGACAACGCGGTTTTCATCGGATGCCGACCGACCTCAACCTCCACCCGCATTCGCCTGGGTATCGGCTCATTCTTAATAATGTTTTGTTTCCGTCGGCGAAAAAGAAAAAACGGAAGACGTAAATGACTTGAAAATGAGTCAATTTGTAACCCCGACGCAATTTTCGTAAGCTCGACGAAAGACAAGGCTGAAGTGGGCATCTTTAAGCTGCTTGATTAAGCTTTGCGTACCTGCTTTGGTACGGTAGCTTTGGAATTGACGGTAGCCTACATAGACGGCGGCAGCCCCTGCTAAAAGGATGATTCGGGTTTTCATAAAGGTATCTTAGTCGCTTTCTTTTTCAAAAATGTGTAAAGTGCCTACTTGGTCTAAAACATATATTTTGCCTGTGCTGACCTGTATATCTTTTAATAAACCTTTTCGGCCTGGTACTTCGATATACCACAAAAGTGCTAAGGTATTATAATCCAATACGCCAATATGGGTGGTGGTCATCATAGTCGTATTAGCTGTAAAAAACAGTTGGTTATCTTGATACTGCCACAGACCTACTTTTAGATTGGGTTCTAACATACTTTCCACCGTTACGTTGCGAAGCACGTCTCCTGTTTTGGCATCTATTTCTACGAGCGTACTTGGCGAAGGAATGGTGCTGATGCTGCTTTTGAAACTCAATAAAGTTTGTTTTTCCTTAATGTATTTCACATGTGCATCTGAAAGTTTTAAGTCCTCTCCCAAAACCTGCATTAGTCGCCCCGAATTGGCATCAAGACGAAGCAGGCTATGGCGATTATTTTTATAATCATTGGCCAGCACCCACAAATTATCTTGTACTGCCGCAAGAACAGACCTTATTTCTCCGTACTCGCTCAAATCTACTTCCCATTCGTATTCTCCCGTTAGAAGGGAAAGGGATTTGAGGATGGTTCTTGGCTGAAAAGTAATAGTGTTATTATCTAAAACTAATTGAAAGTTTTCACTGAACCCTTTGGCAAATAACCTTATGCTATTATCGTTAAAATCATGATAGTAAATATCTTTTTTTACTTTGTCATCTTTGGGGTCATAGTGCAAATTTTCATAATAAAAACAACCATTTTCAGAGTAAGTGTTGAAAATGTAAGAATGGTTTATATCTTTAATTAAGGTGTCGTTCAAATACAAGAATGATTTGTTTTCTGTATTCTGTTTTAAAATGTGCCCACCTAAAACAAAATACATTGACATATAGGAACTTTCCTTAATCCCATTCAAATAGAAGTTGTCATTTTTATCTACAAAAATGTAATTATCTAATGATGTATATACATTTTGAATGTTTTCAATTAGTTTGATTAATTTATACATATGCTATTTAACTTTAATAAAGTCATAAAAACCATTAGTTATACTGGAAACATTTGTTTGAAACTTGCCCAAAATGCTTGGTTTAATATTACTTAAATCATTGGCATTCAATCCCACAGTCTCAGGGAACAAATTCCCTCTCAAAGCACTATTCCCCCAAATAGCATTAAAAACGGCTGTTCCCTGCGTTGTCAACGTTGTGCCATTATACATCATTTGTTTAAACTTCTCTTTCACTTGGCTTTCGGTTACTCCTTTTTTGCCATCAAACCAGTATTCGAGTTTGTCCATGGAGGTCACGCGGGTTTGGTCGGAGAGATACGTTTTAAACTGCTGCACACTGCCCGATGTACCCTCTACAAATTTTTGAAAAGCTATACCGTTGAGTTCCCAGCTTTTACATTCCCCCCCGTTGTGCGTAGTGTTCTTTTGAACACTGCGCACTGAACATAAAAGGCCCGCGGCGGCGTACCGTGTTTGTAACGGCCCTACCAAGCCTGATAAACTCTCCAAATAGCTTAATTTTATAGTAAATTCTACCTCCAATAGCCCTTTCTGATTGTTCATGTAATCTCGTGCCGATGAAAAACGATACTCCCACGGCTCATCTACCAGTCCTGCCCTTACTGGATTTTCGTGAATGTAATTCAGTTTTTGGTCAATAAATTTGTTGCTAATGAGTTCAATAGGATGGTTTTCCTGTTGCCAAATCGGGCCGCCGACGCGGTTGATAGGTAGTATTCTTAGAATTATTCTCTCCTGCTTGACGAAATAGCCATAAAAGCCAAACTCTACGACTTTCAGGTTGCTCTTTATCTTCTATTGCTGCTATAATTTGTTTTGATGTAAACTTTTTGAAATCTCTCAATATATCTGATAGGTGTACGCCAAATTTTCGGGGCCGCCCGTGCGGTAGAAATCATTAAATGCACATGATTACTCATAATACACCAAGCATGAATTCGCAAGCCTTTTTCTTTTTGGCAATACCGAAGGCTCTCTAAAACAATATCGACGTAGGTGCTTCGAGTAAACACATCCGCCCATTGGACTGTCGCAAAAGTTATGAAATATAGCCCTTCTGGGTTTTGGATTCGCCTCGCAAATGCCATGTTTTTTACGGTTATTTGGTTGATATTCTACTTTGGTCAGGCCGTCACAGACGGCTATTTATTTTGGGTGCGCAGTGTTCAAAGAACACTACGCACAACGGGGGTTTGGGTTTCATGGAAGGCTAATTACTAAGAGATATAACTTATTTTTTATATCTTAATATTAGTTCCTATATATTCTTAAAGTAATTGAAAAAATAGGATAATCAATGATTACTCTACTCCTCTGCGGGCTTTCCGCGTCGATACCATGCCCAATTATTTGCATACCCTAATCGTTTGATTTCATACAAATCGGCCAAAGTATATTCGTCAAAATAGGTTGTATTGTTAGCCCAAATAGTTTCCGCATAGGAAGTAGGATTTTCTTCTAAGAAGGCAATAGCAAAATCCAGCATAAACTCACGATCATAACAAAAATCAAAATACATGATATAATAACAACTATCAGAAATATGAGCTTTAGGATTATATTTTTTATTTTCAAACCAATTGAGACTATAATCAGAGCACTCAATTACTAATGAAATAACCTCTTTTTCTGTAGGTTCAACACGTTGACACCAACCGTAGTATTTTTCCTTAAAAGGCTCTCCGCCAATACCAAATGGCCAATTCTGTTTTTCACAGGCTTTAATGAAACATTGTTTTGTTACTCCAATAGATTGCTTAAAGGGAGAAAAAAAACGCAAATCTTCCTCCATCCACATATCTAAGCTGTAATTTAGGTCTTCTCGTTTCATTTTTTTAGGGTTTTAGGTAAATCAGCCCATTTTTTGAAATTAAGTAAAACTTTTTCAGAATGAACAACTATTATATTTTACCAAGACTCCCTTTTTAATCTTTTGCCAATAACATACTTAATGAACTCAGAAAATTTGTCTCCTAGTTTTCTAATTATCGGTTCGTCACCAATATCCATAGCAAATATTTCAGGGTCATCAGATCCACTTATTACTAAGTATAAAGTAGTATCTGAAAAATTATAAAATGGAATAACTTTTTTTTGATTAGACATATCAAACCCTTTAGATTCGTACATATTGACCCAATAATTAAAATATTGATTAAGCTCTATCATATCATTATACCCATGTAAATCCCATTCAAGGAAAATGTCTTGTTTACTCCCAAAATAAAACAGATATTCTCGTAAAGATTCTGGGATTTTTTTATTAATATCTCCTTCAACAAGGTTAATATTTTCAATTGTACAACCTTCAATGTTGTGCAATTGATTCATCATTATTTTGTCAAAGTATTTCATTGGAAAGTTATTTTTATAGTTGTCAAGATTTCAATATCTACATTTGGGAACATTTTTTAAAGGAAATAATCGCCCGTTGTACGTAGTGTTCTACACCGTGGTCTGTGTCTTCACAGACCTTCAAAAACGTTCTTTAAACTGTGTCAAAAAACCATACTCATCTTCTCCTTTTTCATAAAATTTGGCAGAAGACCATCGATAGACTTCGGGACGTTGAGCCAAATTCCACCTTTCGTGTAGTGGGTTATTATGAATATAGTCAATTTTTTGTTCCACCTTTTGGCGGTTATCCATCAGAACTGCCAATGGGTCACGTTGCCAAACTCTGTATTTGCGTTCTTTTTCTTCTACTTTGAAATAAGGTAGGACTTGAGGGTGATTATTTTGCAAGTCTTTGATAATCAAATGACTGGTGTATTTGTTAAAACTTGCGTGAGGCCGCATCGGCGTTCCGAATTTCTTTTCCATTGGGTTCTTTCATTTCCCAAATCACGTGCAAATGATTGGGCATAATCACATAAGCATATACTACAGATTTACTAACTCTTGCCAACTTGAAATAATCCACTCTTTGTATTTGTCTTGTTTGAGCAAATGCTTCCAATCTTTAATGGTATCCGTCCAAAAATAAACTTCATCAAAGTTCATTCTTGAGTTTCGGAATTTACTTTCTTGATGTTCGTTTACCATGTTAATAATTCTTAAACATTAAACTTGTGCTCCAAAACTTTTTTGAGTTATATTTTTTAGGTCTGTGGAGACACAGACCACGGGTTGGCTAGGCTGGAAGAATCTTAATACACGCCTCGGACGGTAGCCTATATAGACGGCGGCAGCCCCTGCTAAAAGGATGATTCGGGTTTTCATAAATTAGGAGTTTAAAAATGTAATGGTACGCGGGCTGATGTCTTCAAACTTCCATCCCTCGGTAAGCCCTGCGGCTTCTAATGTGTCTTTGAGCGGTTCGCTCACTACTTTGAATAATTCCCGACTGATAAAATAATCGTGGTATTTGTCTAATACAAAATCATGAATATCTAATACAGAACCCTTGTCAAAAAATGTTCCCCTTTTATCTAAGTAGTCATTTTTACTATGAATGCCAAGTTCGGCGGCTGTTTGTATGATGCCACTGTTCCTATCAGCATAAGCGCATTTTTCAAAAGCTATTTTGGTTCCTTCACCCAATTGAAAGAGGTAATAATCCAATTTTTGGCCTTTGTACATCAGCTTGGCAGGGTAAAACTTATGGCGAGTGAGCCGAAACGTACTGATAGTATCTTTGAAACGCTCTGAAACCAAAAAGCCTCCCCCAAGCGCAAAGACACCATACATGTCTAATCGTATCCAATCAAACTTTTTACGGGAAGAGCCGTCACCTAATATAAAATAATCAAAAACAGGAGTGTTCTCAACAATATGATAATCCTGTATTGTTTTTTCAATAGGAATGTAATTCACGTCACCTTCGTTTGAACCATACGCCATGTATTCCGCGCCTACCATTCCTTTGGATAAATAAGCCCCTGGAAATACTTTGCGTTTTGGATCATTGTCTCGACAAATACCGTTTACAATTTTATAAAATTTCATAGACAACTAAGTTTTATTTGACCACTATGATATCCAATATTGTCTTTAAGAGCTAACATCATAATGCTGTTTTCTTCACCCCTAAAATTAAATTTATGGCTGTTTTGTTCGCCCCAATATAACAATTCTTTTAGGTTTGGGACAAAACTTGCACCATTCAAAAGACTTCGAGATAGTACATGATGCAAGGTACACCCCTGAGGGTAGAGTTCACATGCCCCCAACTTCCCGTTTATAGAGCCAAAACAACATTTCGATTCCCTTACTTAACAACTGATAGAGTCAGGTCATCCTTCTTTTTCAAAGCGTATAGTTTTGCCGAAAAAACGTATGCAAATGAAAAAGCTTCTCATAACCACTACGCTTGCTCTGTCGGCTGGTTTGCTAAACTCCCAAACTGTCTTTGCCCAAAAATTTTTACAAAAAATCAAAGAAAAGGCGCAAGCTGCGACCGAAAGTTTGAATGGTTCATCGTCGTCTCGACCCACCAAAGCGCTCTACGAAAAACAACAAGCCGACGCCGCCAAAAACATACTAGAAGCAAAAACCATTGTCAAAGACCCTTACGGCCTTGGTGGCATTTATTACACGCGAGAGCTATTTGTTTGTGGTAGTGAAACCAACAATCTTGACAAAGCCATTGGGAAATTTTTGGTCACTTTTGAAAAAGAAACCAACGCCGTAAAGCTAAAACTCACGCCAAGCTACGAAGCAGAAGGTGTTTCTAATTTGGTATTGGGTAGAAACGACTATCCTGCTGACTTAGTTTTGAAGGTCAGTTCTGCCATTAAACAACCCCGTTTTGACGCAGCACTCAGCCATGGCGCCTATTATGGATTCTATGCCAAACATACATTGGTAGAAAATGGGACAGTAGTCAAAGACACGAAAGAAACATTGCGCGATTGTTCGGGGATGCACATTGTGCTTATTGAGCCTGGAGTCTTGTTGATGACGAATGGAAGTGGGCTTTATTACATACCAAAAGGAGGACGCACCCCCGAGGATATTGCCAAAGAAAAACTAGACCCCGTGGCGGTACTATATACCAAAGAAAAAGAAAGCAAAGCCAAAAGCTTAACCGACGAGCAATTGTATGACCTACTCGTTACCCATCAAAAAGCATTTCAAAAACGGTATGATTTACAAATTGATGGCCAAAAAGAAGCATTCTCTGAAATCGATGCTGCCAATGCGCCCTCATTCAATGGAAACAGCAAAAGCATGAGCACAAACAAAGATAAACCCGCAAAAGCTGTTGAAAAAACAATTAGAATTGAATTACAAAACTTAACGTCGGAAGATGTATATTACACCGTGAATGGAATGAGCAAAACGATGCAACGCATTGGCAGTAAATTTATTACGGGAATTACTGTCAAGCCTGGAGTTACCATTGTTACCAAGAGCGGCCGAGTGATTGCGACCATTACCGAAAGTACCAAACCAAGTACTCGTTTTAAAATTGAATAACCACTAACTTTTTTTACTCCCATGGCTCAAAACAAAACTACCGAAACCAACGCCAGTGTTGGCGACTTTTTAAACGCAGTAAAAGACGAAACCAAACGCACCGATAGCTTTAAACTCGTCGGACTGTTTGAATCAATTACGGGCTCTCCCGCCAAGCTTTGGGGGCCAAGCATCGTTGGTTTTGGTAGTTATCATTACAAATACGAAAGTGGACGTGAAGGAGAAGCCCCGTTGGTCGCTTTTTCTCCACGGGCTGCTGCACTTACAATTTATTTTTCTTCATCTTTTGACCAGCGCGAAGAGCTTTTATCTCAGCTTGGCAAATACAAAACCGAAAAAGGCTGCATTTATATCAAAAGACTCAGCGATGTCAACTTAGATGTATTGGAGGAGTTAATTATCAAACAAATTGAACACACGCAGCAACTTTACAACTAAATCTGTTTAGATTTGTGAGAAGCAAAAACAATATGTTCATGCAAATTCTTGCCACAATCGCCATCGTTCTTGTTGCAGTAGAGCACCTTTACATTCTATATCTTGAAATGTTTGCTTGGGAAACCCTCGGCAAAAAGACCTTCAAAGGTTCATTGCCCGACGAGCTCTTCAAACCTACCAAAACGCTGGCCGCCAACCAAGGGCTTTACAACGGTTTTTTAGCCGCAGGGCTTTTGTGGAGCCTGACCGTTTCGGAGCCCGAATGGAGCAGCAAAATCGCTATTTTCTTCCTGTCGTGTGTCATTGTAGCAGGAGCATACGGCGCCTTCAGTGCCAGCAAGAAAATATGGTTTGTACAAGGTTTGCCAGCGCTTATCGCCCTTGGTCTCGTACTTTGGTCACACTAAACAGGTGAGTTAATTGTATTAAACATTCTGAATTTGTTTCATCAATGCTTCATTGATTTTTACGTAGCTTTCTTGTGTCCAACCTGCTACGTGTGGCGTAAGAATGACACGATTAGAAGCCCGTAAATAATCAAAGGCATTCTGTTGGGCAGGGGTAAACGTTTTCAATTTTTCATTTTCTAGCACGTCCAAACAAGCCCCACGAATTTTGCCACTTTCCAAGCCTCTCACAACGGCTTCGGTATCCACGATTTCGCCCCGTGCCACATTCATTAAAAAAAACGGACGGGCTACGCTTGCGATAAATTCGTCGTTTACCCAGTGCCTAGTTTCTTCCGTCAGCGGTACGTGAAAGCTAATTACGTCGGCTTCGTTCATAATCTCGTTGAGGGTTGCTTCTTGCGCGTGGTCGTTGCCGTAGTTGGTCAAATACTTATCGTAGGCCAGCACACGACAGCCAAATCCGCTTAACCGCTGGGCAGTAGCAGTGCCGTTGAAACCAAAACCAATCAAGCCTACGGTTTTTCCCATCAGTTCAATCCCACGGTTTCCTTCTCGGTCCCAAATACCTTGACGGACTTCGCGGTCGGCTTTTACCACATTGGCAAACAACCCCAACAGCATTCCAAGTGCGTGTTCGGCTACGGCATCACGATTACCTTCATTGGCGGCAAAAACCTGAATATTCCGCCGTGCGGCAGCATCCAAATCAATCAGGTCAAGCCCCGCCCCTGCCCTTGCGATAAAACGCAATTTGGGTGCTCTTTCTAAAATTTCTTCGTCGATGTATGTTTTACTTCTAATGACTAAACCTTCGTATTTGGCAAGGTTTTCGAGAATGTCGGCGCGTTTGAAAGTAGGTTCATAACAAAAAGATACGCCAAGCGTATTGAGCATATCGAAGAGGGACGGATGAATGTCGTCGGCAATTAAAATCGTCATATCAAAATGTCAGCGTGAGTCTGGTTACAAAAATAGTGCGCTTTATTCGTAAATTGCGGCACATTGCACAAATCTCATTTATTATTTTGAATCATGAGTGAATTACTTTCTGATAAACCTGTCATTGGAATTACGTTAGGAGACTACAATGGTATTGGCCCCGAAGTCATTCTTAAAGTATTACATGGCAACCAACTTAATCGTATTTGTACGCCTGTCGTATATGGTTCGATGCGCATCTTGAATCGTTATCGTAACCAACTCGAAATGAAGGATTGGAACCTATTTGGGGCGCAAAAAATCGACCTGATAAACCCCAAAATGACCAACGTGATTACGTGTTGGCAAGATCCACAAGAGGATATTCAGCCTGGGAAAGTAACTCCCGAAGCGGGCAAAGGAGCCTATGAGTCGCTCAAACGCGCCGTTGAAGACATGAAAGAAGGCCACCTCGACGCGATTGTCACGGCGCCTATCAACAAAAATAATATCCAAAACGACGAATTTAACTTCCCTGGGCATACCGAGTACCTTGCCGAAGCATTTGGCGTAAAAGAGCCGTTGATGTTTATGGTGAGTGATATTTTGCGGGTAGGCGTTGTTACTGGGCATATTCCTCTGGGCAAAATCGCCGAAAATATTACCAAAGAAAAAATCATGGTTCGATTGCAGGCCATGTTAAAATCGCTGCGGGTGGATTTTGGCATCCGCAAACCACGCATTGCGGTGCTTGGGCTCAATCCCCACGCTGGTGAGGGCGGCTTACTGGGCAGCGAAGAAAACGAGATTATAGAACCCCTCATCAAAGAAATGCGCACCAAAGGGCAGTTGGTTTACGGCCCCTATCCTGCCGATGGTTTTTTTGCGGCGCAGTCTTACCGCAAGTACGATGCCGTGTTGGCCATGTACCACGACCAAGGATTGACGCCTTTCAAAACGATTGCTTTCAACGATGGGGTCAATTTTACGGCAGGTTTGCCCATCGTTCGTACCTCGCCCGACCACGGTACGGCTTACGATATTGCGGGAAAAAACATAGCCGACGAAACATCCATGCGGCAGGCAATTTTTACGGCGATTGATGTCGTCCGTCAACGCAAAGAACAAGCCGAACTAGAAAAGAATGCCTTGAAAAAGAATCCTGTAGTAGAAAAAATGACTTCGCAGGAAGAGAAATAATTTTGAATTAGCGAATAAAAAGGCGACCAAGGCCATTTTCAAATTAGCTAATTCCCAAATTTTCAAATTAAATAAGATGCTCAAATCAATGACGGGCTTTGGGAAAGCCACCATCGAATCTGATACGCTTTCGGTTACTGCCGAAGTCAAATCATTGAATTCTAAGTTTTTGGATATATTTTGTCGCATTCCAAGAAATTATTCGGAGCGTGAAATCGAAATCCGCAACCTCATTACGCAGTCGTTGGAACGTGGTAAGGTGGAGTTTACCATGACAGTCACTCCCATTGGCGACAACAGCGCGGGAACGGTTGTCAACCGAGCATTGGTAAAAGCTTATTTTAAAGATTTGCACCAAACGGCCGAAGAACTTGGCTTTGCCCCAACGCCTACTGAATTATTGCGGATGGCGCTTCAAATGCCCAATGTCTATTTGGCGGACGCCCCTACCGAAGACCAGCAAGCAGCCGAAAGTATCCAAATTCAACAAGCAGCACTCGAAGCACTTAAAAAATGTAACGAGTTTCGTCAACAGGAAGGACGCGCACTGGCAAAAGTTTTTCGCACTTCTATTCAAAAAATCGCGGACTTACTTTTAGAAGTTGAAGAACTTGATAAAACGCGTATTCCTTCAGTTCGGGAAAGACTACGTAAAAACGTCCGTGATTTGATTCAAGACGAAGCGTTTGACGAAAACCGTTTTGAGCAAGAATTGGTCTATTTTATCGAAAAATTTGACATTTCGGAAGAGAAAGTACGCCTCAAAAACCACCTATCCTACTTTATCGAAACCATGGAAAGCCGCGAAAGCAACGGCAAAAAATTAAACTTCATTGCCCAAGAAATTGGTCGTGAAATCAATACTATTGGTTCAAAAGCCAACGATTCTTCCATTCAGCACGTAGTGGTTCAGATGAAGGATGAATTGGAAAAAATCAAGGAGCAAACGGCGAATATTATCTAGTTATCGTTCACCTTCCCGAAAGTTCAAAACTTTCGGGAAGGTTTCTTTACCTCAACGCACCGCGAAGCGCCGCAACCAAAACCGCCATGTCCTCCTCCGTATTATACAAATGAGGCGACACCCGAATACCTTGTCCACGGGCAGCTACAATCACTTTTCGAGCTGCCAATGCCTGTTGCACTTTCATCACATCAATTCCCGCAGGTAGTCGCAGTCCCATCAAATGGTGCGCTCTTTCGGCCTCGGGCTCAAACAATATCCCCAATTCCTCCAGTGCAGGCGTTGAAGTTTGCCATAGCGATTGGCAGTGCGCTTGAATACGCTCGGTTGTCCATTCCAATTTTTCCCTAAGGGCTACTTCCAGCATCGGCATTTGGATAAAGTGTGAATGTTCGCCCACATTATAACGAAACGCCTTGGGGCGGTATTCGTCTTGGTAATCCGTCAGTTGGTTGAATAAATTGCTCTGCTGTCGGGCCATCCACGTTTCTTCCAGTGGCACGCCATCGTCAAAAAATTCCCCAAAATACGCCAACCCCATCGAATAAGGCCCCATCAGCCACTTGTAAGCTACAGCGATAAGCGCATCTGGTTTTACGGCTTGCACATCAAACGCCAACGCTCCCAACGACTGCGTGGCATCAATCGCCAAAAGCGCCCCAAACGATTTTGCTTTTTGGGAAATAGAGACTAAATCAAACTTTATTCCGTACTGCCAATGTACCTGTGGCACAATGACCAAGGCCGTTTGTTCAGAAATAGTTGCCAAAATTTGTTCGTTCCACACTTGCCCCACCTTCTCAGCATCGGGCATTGGGATTGTTTTTATGACCAATCCTAACTCCTCGCAGACGCGTTGCCAAGGATAGACGTCACTCGGAAATTCGTCTCCCACGAGTAAAATGTGTTGACCAGCCCGCAGCCCTTTCTTTCGGTGTAGGTTTCTGGCGACGATGCCCATGCCGTACGAAACTGACGGAATGATGGCAATCCGTTCGCGGTCTTGGGCATTAACAAGTTGAGAAAAAAGTGCTCTGACTCCCCATGCTCCTTCAAAAAAATCATCGGGTCGGATTTGATGAATGGATGGTGTAAAAGTGGAAATAGCGTCGATGCCCGCTTGTTCTACCGCTTTAGAAAAAGGGCCACGAGTGGCGCAGTTGATGAAGTGAACGTCGGTCGGTAAGTTGAATTGAAGTGAAGGTAACATCTAGGTTCAAAATGGTTTTGTCAAATTAAACCAAAATTTGGTTAAAATTCTTTAAAAAAGCCTCACTCGCTTTCTTCCTTGGTTCGTTATCGAAATAAATAGCTATTTTTGCGACGTTCCGTTCAATAAACACAAACCGTACTGTCATTAAGTATGCCTTTAAAAAAGAAAAAAGTCGGTAGCTATCCAAACGCAATGATCATCGCCAGTTTGACGGCGGCGTTGTTTTTGATTGGTTTTTGCGGGTTATTGGTAATGCAGTCCAAAAAGCTCATTTCCATCATCAAACAAAACATCGAAGTAAGGGTAATGCTCGACAAAGGTTTGGATTCAAATCAAGTAACGAAGGTCTATAAAAGCATCGTTGCTCGGCCATTTGTGCTTTCGATAGATGGCAAACCACAAGTTACTTTTTTCTCCAAAGACGAGGCGGCCAAGGAATTTATCGCTGACACCAAAGAAGATTTTTCTACGTTACTGGGCGACAATCCGCTGCACGACAGTTACCGCGTGCGTTTGCAAGAAGATTATTTTGAAGATACCAAGCTCAAACAAATCAAGGCCGAGCTTGAAAAAAATGATGGCGTTTTTGAGGTCGTTTACCAAGAAAATTTGGCAGACCAAATCAACAAAAACCTCACCAAAATTTATTTGATTCTGGCCACGTTTGCCATCATCATGCTCGTTATCATCATCTTGCTCATGAATAACACCATTCGCTTGGCGCTCTATTCTCAGCGATTTTTGATACGGAGTATGCAATTGGTAGGTGCTACAAACGGCTTTATTCAGCGCCCATTCCTGAAAAATGGTGCTGTTCAAGGGCTCATCAGCGGGTTGATTGCCGCAGGTTTAATCGTAGCACTTCAGCAACTTGCCCTTCACCAAATCGAAGGACTTCATCTGCTTCAAGAATATGACAAACTTAGCTTTTTGCTCGCTGGGGTTATCATTTTGGGCGCTTTGATCGGCACAGCAAGCACTTTCCAAGCATTGGCCCGTTATTTGCGCATGGCCTTGGATGATTTATACTAAACTACCACATTTGATTTTAAATAACATAACATGAAAAAGAACGCATTACCTTTTGGAAAGAATAACCTCACACTTATGATTGTGGGCATCGTCCTTGTATTAGGTGGTTTTGTCCTGATGAGTATGGACTCTGCCGAATTTGGTTTTGGAACGCTTGGACTTACCGTAGGCCCACTCGTGGTAGTGTCTGGCTTTATTGTTGAGTTTTTTGCCATTTTACGTAAGCCCTAATCGGCTTTTTATTTCGTCTTTATTACCATTTAGTAAATGAACCTTCTTCACGCACTTATTTTAGCCATCATTGAGGGCATCACCGAATATTTACCTATTTCATCCACTGGCCACATGATTTTAGGCTCCTCTTTTATGGGGATTGCTTCGGATCCTTTTGTGAAATTTTTCACAGTGGCTATTCAATTAGGTGCTATTTTGTCGGTTGTAGTTTTGTATTTCAAGCGTTTTTTTAAAAGCATTGACTTCTACATCAAACTATTCATTGCCTTCATTCCAAGTGCCATTTTTGGGGTTTTATTTAGCGATGCCATCGATGCCCTGCTCGAAAGCCCGCTCGGAGTAGCCATTTCGTTGCTGGTCGGCGGTATCATTCTTTTGTTTGTTGACAAATGGTTTACCAAAGCTTATATTGTTGATACCGACGAAGTTGACTACCTGACTGCCCTCAAAATTGGTTTTTTCCAATGTATCGCTATGGTTCCTGGCGTATCTCGTTCGGGAGCAACCATTGTAGGTGGGATGTCGCAACGACTCTCTCGCAAAGCCGCCGCCGAATTTTCGTTTTTCTTGGCGGTTCCTACCATGTTTGCCGCCACCGCCAAAAAGGCGTACGATTATTATAAATTGGGCTTCGTCCTCAATGAAGAACAAATCAAACTTTTGGCCATCGGAAACGTAGTGGCGTTTATTGTCGCCATGTTGGCCATCAAATTCTTTATTGATTTTCTGACCAAATACGGCTTCCGTTTGTTTGGTTGGTACCGCATTATTGTAGGCGGAATTATCCTAGCTTTGCTTTTGGCAGGATATAACTTACAAATAGTTTAAACACTGGTTGCTATTTGCACCTTTCATTTCGTACATGACAGACATTACACCCACCTCTCCCGAAGAAGGAGAGGTAATCTTATTAAATAAACCCCTGACGTGGACATCATTCGATGCCGTCAACAAAATCAAAAAATCGTGTCAGGTCAAAAAAATTGGCCATGCAGGTACCCTCGACCCACTCGCTACAGGTTTGTTGATTCTTTGCACGGGCAAAAAAACCAAGGAAATCGACTCGTACCAAGGAGCAGAAAAAGAGTACACGGGAAAAATGGTGCTTGGGAAAACCACCCCTTCGATTGACCTTGAAACGGCTTTTGATGCCGAATACCCCACTGACCATATTACGCACGAAGCCTTAATGAAAGCGGTTCAGCAACTTACGGGTACTATTGAGCAGTTTCCGCCTATTTATTCGGCCGTAAAAATAGGGGGCGAACGCCTTTACAAAAAAGCCCGCCGAGGCGAAGCCGTTGAAATAAAACCCCGTACGGTTACAGTGTCACTTTTTGAGATAGATGACTCTCATTTTCCTGAGATATACTTCCGAGTTGTATGTTCTAAAGGCACTTATATACGCAGTTTGGTGCGAGATGTGGGGATATTGGTCGAGTCGGGCGCCTACATGAGCGAACTATGCCGAACCCGAATCGGCAAATTTTGGTTAAAAGATGCAGAAGAGATTGAAGGATACGTTGCTCGAAAAAGAGCCGAATTAGGTCTTTCATCATAACAAGTTCAGTTAAGACGTAGTTAATGCAAGTTTACCACGATATAGCAGATTTTCGTCCGTTGCGTAACGCCGTTGTGACCAGCGGGACGTTTGACGGTGTTCATTTGGGGCACCAAAAAATTCTGAGTCGCCTTCGTGAAGCTGCCCAAGCCTCGGGTGGCGAAACGGTGGTGATTACCTTTTGGCCCCATCCCCGCATGGTGGTTTCTAACGACAGCCAAAACCTTCGGTTGCTTTCCACGATTGACGAAAAGATTGAATTGCTTCGTCAAAATGGGGTTCAGCACCTCGTAGTCGTTCCTTTTACCCGCGAATTTAGCGAGCTAACGTCCGATGAATTTATTCAACAAATTTTGATTGATACCATCGGTACCAAAAAATTGGTCATTGGCTACGACCATCATTTTGGAAAAAATCGCGAGGGAAGTTTCGAGTATCTACAAAAAAATGCCCACCGATTTGGCTTTGAAATTGAAGAAATTCCGCGCCAAGAAATTGACCATTTAACGGTAAGTTCCACCAAAATTCGGCAATCACTGGTGGAAGGAAACACCTCGGTGGCCAACGAGCTACTTGGACGCATCTATACTTTTACGGGCGTGATTGTGAAAGGCCGCCAACTGGGGCGTACGATTGGTTACCCAACAGCCAACGTACAAGTGCTTGAATCCTACAAACTGATTCCTGCGGATGGCGTTTATGCCGTTCGGGTACATGTGCGTGGGCAATGGCTCAAGGGTGTTATGAGCATTGGATTTCGGCCCACCGTCAACGGTATTGGCCGAACCCAAGAGGTGTATATCTTTGATTTTCAGGAGAATATTTACGGAGAAAAGATGACCGTTGAGAACGTTGCGTTTATCCGTCCTGAGTTAAAATTTGATGGTCTTGAAGCGCTCAAAAAAGCCATCGACGACGACTGTACGGCTGCTTTAGCCATCTTAGAAGCATAAAAAAAGGTGGTTTGGAACCAATCCCCAACCACCTTTTCATCATTTTACTAATACTTTTTACCCTTCCCATTCGTCGGTATTTTCGATGCCCAATTTCTTAGGATGGAATACAGGGTCAAGCCCTGCTTTACGTTGTTCTTCGTAATCTTTAAATGCTTTGAATGCTGGTTTTCGTAGCAAGAAAATGGCGATAATGTTCAACCAAGCCATCATCCCGACCCCAATATCACCGATTGTCCAAGCCAACGCCGCCGTTTTGATAGAACCGTAAAAAGTAGCGGCCATGATCATCACCCGTAGCGCTTGTACTAGCCACTTGTTATTGCTATTTGATAAAAGGTAACTCAAATTTGTTTCAGCAATGTAGTAATACGCCATGATGGTCGTAAAGGCAAAAAATAGCAGCGCAATGGCCACAAAGCCACTACCTAACGATGGGAAATGCGTGTTGATAGCCGCTTGGGTAAATTCTGAACCAATGGCAAGACCAGGGACATTTTCGACAATAAACCCTCCTGCTGGGTTGACAACGTTGTACTGTCCCGTAAAAAGAACCATTAAAGCAGTAGCAGTACAGACAAACAAAGTATCGACATATACTGAAAAAGCCTGCACCAATCCTTGTTTTACTGGGTGGCTGGTTTCGGCAGCGGCCGCAGCGTGCGGAGCAGTTCCCTGTCCTGCTTCATTGGAGTAAATCCCACGTTTTACCCCCCAAGAAACGGCCATGCCAAAAATACCCGCAAAGGCTGGCTCGATGTCGAAAGCCGAACGAATGATTAGACCAAGTACGGCTGGTACTTGGGTGATGTTTAGGAAAATAACCACCAAGGCCATCAGAATATAAGCACCCGCCATAAATGGCACCACCACTTCTGCCACTTGGCCGATGCGTTTGACGCCCCCAAAAATAATCAGTGCCAACAGAGCTGTCACCGCTGCTCCCGTTATTTCCACAGGAATTTCAAAAGCAGCTTTGGCACTGAGTGCAATGCTATTACTCTGAACGCCAGGCAAAAACAACGCGGTACTCAAAATGGTAGCCCCCGCAAAAAGCAAGGCGTACCAGCGCATTCCAAGTCCTTTTTCGATGTAAAAAGCAGGTCCTCCACGGTATTGGCCATCTTGAACTTGCTTGTAGATTTGGCCTAAGGTTGCTTCAATAAAGGCGGAAGCAGCGCCCAAAAATGCAATGGCCCACATCCAAAATACGGCTCCTGGGCCTCCCATCGCGATGGCCGTAGCCACCCCTGCGATGTTTCCAGTCCCGACCCTACCCGAAATGGCAATCGCAAAGGCTTGAAAAGAACTCACGCCCTTGTCAGAGGTTTTTCCTCCAAAAAGCAATTTTACCATTTCTCGGACGTATCGAACTTGCAAAAAACGGGTAGATACCGAAAAGTAAATGCCCGCACCTAAACAAAGTAAGATGAGGGCATTACTCCAAATAATGTCATTGATGAACGTAACTACGGATTCCATGTAGAGTTTGGTCTTAGAATAAAATTAGGTGATTGGAAAAATATTTTTTTTCAAAAAAGCATTTACTACCAAAATAAAGGGATTTTGGTCAAATTACCGCCTTTTCGCTATATATTCCTTCATTTTATTCGCCACCTTCTATGCTACATGGGGGTGAAACTTGAAGCAGCCGCTTCGTTGGCCAGCTGATGTGCGTTTTCTTTTCCTAAGTATTGATCGATTAAATAATGAGCACCGTATAATACAGGGGTTGTTAAAAGAGCAATGCAGCCTTTATAGATATAATTTATTGTTCCAACTTGTAAGATTTGAGTCACTGACCAATTTCCAAAAAGATAGAAAGCGATAAAAATCACAACGAAGCTGTCAACGAGCTGGGAAAAAAGGGTCGAGCCAGTTGCCCGCAGCCAAATGTATTTCCCACCAGTACGGCGGCGTAACCAAGAAAAAACCGTCACGTCAAGTACCTGACCGATAAGAAATGCAACAATAGAACCTAACATAATGCCCAATCCTTGACGGAAGATTTGGTTAAATGCTCCGTCGATATTCATGGCATTGCCGTGGCTATCTTGGCTGTTTACTTCTAACCAAAACTGGGCAGGTGGAAGCGACGTAGTTGCATAAATCACAATGTACATGTAGGCAATAAATCCTGCCGTAAGGTACGATATACGTCTTACCCCTTTTTTACCAAAATACTCATTAATAATGTCAGAAGTGATAAAAACGATGGGCCAGTTCACGACTCCTGCCGACATGTTGAAATCGAGTTTTGTTCCAAAAATGTCAAGTTGAGCGGGGCTTGTCCCCAACAATGTCTCTACCGAAAAAATCTTTACTCCAATAATCTCGGCAATGAGTGCATTGGTCAAAAATAATCCGCATAAAAACAGGAATAAAAACTGTTTTTTCTGCTCGAACGTGTTTGAAGTGGGCATGTCAAGAACGGTTTTTGGGTTTACTGTTGGGGGTTTGGGGTTGATGGTTTATTTGCTCTTAGCCAGTTTAGTTTTTTGACTCATTGAATGTTTCCTAAACACCAACCGCTAGTTGCTTTAGGGCTTCTGCCACAGAATGAACAGGTAATTGGCACGTTTTGTTAAAACAAACATATACCGTTGTGGTATCAGTCGAAGACAACCGTCCTTCCAAAAGTGGTAAGTCTGAGGTAGTTTTGGCCCCAACAATAATTTTATTTGGCCAAAAAGTTGTCTCCATTTCTTTTCTGAACGCGTCAATTTCAGACCCTACCAATACTACTTCGGCGGTAGGTTGCGCCCGCATCACATACAACGCCGCCCAGTTTGTCACCCATTGCACATCGGTCATCATCGAACGTTTCAATTTTGACAACATCCAATCGGCCAATTCAATATACTCATCATAGCTCACGAGCATCCCTAAAGTATATAGATTATGCGCCATTAGTGAGTTAGAGGCGGGAATAACGTTGTCAAAAATTTCCTTTTTACGGGCAATCAAGTCGTCAGATGAGCTATCTGTAAAGTAAAAGAGTTCGTCTTCTTCATCGTACAAATGTTCAATCGTATAAGCAGTCAGTTTGAGTGCTTCGTCGAGCCATTCTTCCTCAAACGTAATTTGGTACACCCCAATGTAGGCATCAATCACCGAGGCGTAATCTTCCAAAAATCCAACGATTGTGGCTTTTCCTGCTTTATAACTGTGCCAAAGGCGGTGATTTTCGTTGGTCATTTTTGTTTTGAGAAAGTTCGCATTTTGCAACGCCAACTCTCTAAACTGTTCATCCCCAAAGGCACGATACGCATCCGTCAACCCCTTCAATGTCAAGCCATTCCACGAAGCCAGAATTTTATCGTCCAATCCAGGACGCACCCGTTTTTCTCGAACTTCAAAAAGTTTGACCAACGCTGCTCGGTACTTTTCAGTAAAAACTAGGTTCCAATCTGCCTGAGGAGTCAAATGCAAATGATTGTAACCATGCTCCCAGTTTCCTGCGGCGCGAGTGGAATATAATTTTGAAAACCATTCAAAATCATCACCTAAAATTGACTGCAATTCTGCCTGCGTCCATATATAAAACTTTCCTTCTACGCCCTCACTATCAGCATCTAAAGCCGAATAAAACCCACCGTCGGGACTTAGCATTTCCCGACGCAGCCAGTCAACAGTTTCATACACCCGACGTTTGTACAACTCATTTTTGGTCAACGTATAAGCTTCCGAATACATACTCAAAAGTTGTCCATTGTCGTAGAGCATTTTTTCAAAGTGAGGAATAAACCAGTCTTCATCCACCGAATACCGCGCCCATCCGCCACCTACGTGGTCGTAAATACCTCCCAGCGCAATCCGATTTAGGCTTAACTCAATTTGGCGCAACGCTTCGGGGTTTTGCGAAAGGGCATAATACCGCAATAAAAACTTGTAGATGGAAGGCATCGGGAATTTGGGAGCACGCTCCATCCCGCCTTTTTCCAAGTCAAAACTTTGTTTGATATGCTCAAACATTTCATCCAAATCCTCCTGACGAAATTCCGTCGTTGAACCGTCCAAATGGTATTTATTGGATTCTTTCATTAGCATATTTTCAACAAAACCTGCTGCCGATTTTTCCAATTCATCCCGATGATTCAGAAAAGCATTTTGTACGCTATTGAGTAGGTTTACCCAATTCCGTGGTGCCATGTAAGTCATGCCGTAAAATGGCTTGGCCTCGGGCGTCAAAAATACGTTCAACGGCCAGCCACCTCTCCCACCCATGGCATGAAGGGCATCCATATATATCGAGTCCACGTCGGGGCGTTCTTCACGGTCCACTTTTATGCAAACATAACCTGCGTTCATAACCGCCGCAACTTGTTCATTTTCAAAACTTTCCCGTTCCATTACGTGACACCAATGGCAAGCCGAGTAACCAATACTTACAATGATGGGTTTGTCTTCGGTACGGGCTTTGGTAAGGGCTTCTTCTCCCCAAGGATACCATTCTACTGGGTTGTGAGCGTGTTGAAGCAAATAAGGCGATGTTTCTTCGATGAGGCGGTTTGGCATAAAATGTTCTTTTAAATGGTAAAGACCAACGATAATACAAAAGTTTCCAGACTGACGAAAATCCTGTAATCCTTTTTGAAAATCGTGTAACTAGCTTCCCGATTTAAGCCACTACTTTTGTAACGACAAATCAATAGCGCAATGGAAACCGAGCTTAAAACTGATGATCAACAACTTTTGGTACCCGTCACGGGGATGACCTGTGCGGCTTGTGCCGTGAGTGTTGAAAATATACTCAAAAAACAAGAAGGTGTGCTGGAATGTGCGGTCAATTTTGCCAATGAGTCAGCCAGCATTTCTTTTGATAAGACCCAAACCAATCCTGAAGCCCTAAAACATGCCCTTCAAGCGGTAGGATATGATTTATTACTCCATCCTGAAAACGCCCAAGCACAACAAGCTGAACAAAAAGCGAATCAGCTACTTACGCTACAAAAACGTCTATTTTGGGCGGCCATACTGACCTTCCCTGTCGTGGTATTGGGCATGTTTTTTATGGAACTTCCTTACGTCAACTGGATTATGTTGGCATTGACGACGCCCGTGTTGGCTATTTTTGGTCGTGATTTTTTTATTCATGCGTGGAAACAGGCCAAATACGGTCAGGCCAATATGGATACGCTGGTGGCATTAAGTACGGGAATCGCCTTTTTATTTAGCCTTTTTAATACCGTCTATCCCGAATTTTGGCACCAACGTGGACTTCATCCACACGTATATTATGAAGCATCAGCAGTGGTTATTGTGTTTATTATGGTTGGAAAATGGTTGGAAGAAAAAGCCAAAGCCAACACCTCAACTGCCATCCAAAAACTGATGGGATTACAGCCGCGAACGGTTTGGATTATTGACAATGGGGAAGAAAAAGAAATTGAAATTTCAGCAGTACGGGTAGGCGACCGAATTGTGGTAAAACCTGGCGATAAAATTGCGGTCGATGGGAAAGTGCTTTCGGGTACTTCGTACATCGATGAAAGTATGATTTCGGGAGAACCTGTCCCCGTTGAAAAAAACAAAGGCAGTAAAGTGTTTGCAGGAACGGTCAATCAGCAAGGGAGTTTTCGTTTTTTGGCCGAAAAAGTGGGAGATACTACGCTTTTGGCCCAAATCATTCGGATGGTTCAACAAGCCCAAGGCAGCAAAGCCCCCATTCAACAGCTAGCTGACAAGATTGCAACGGTATTTGTACCCATCGTCATGGCCATTTCAGTGCTGACGTTTGTGGTTTGGGCAAGTTTTGGGGGCGAAAATGCCCTCACCCAAGGTTTATTAGCAGCCGTAACTGTCCTCGTCATTGCTTGTCCCTGTGCGCTGGGGTTGGCTACACCCACTGCCATCATGGTAGGAGTCGGGAAAGGAGCAGAAAACGGCATTTTAATCAAAGATGCCCAAAGCCTTGAGTTGGCACACCGTATCAACGCGGTTGTACTAGATAAAACAGGCACAATCACCGAAGGCAAACCGACGGTAACCGATACTTACTGGGCTTCCAACGAACCCGCGTTCAAATCTATTGCCTTGGCACTAGAAAGCCAATCGTCGCACCCTTTGGCTGCGTCCATTGTGCAAACGCTCAAAGCCGATGGGGTCAAAAGTGTTCCGATGTTACAATTTGAAAATGTGGCTGGAAAGGGCGTCAAGGCTTTATTTGAAGGAAATGAATACGTGATTGGAAGCGTACCTTGGATAGAGGAACGCGGGTTATCTTTGGCCAATTTTCCAATTCATTCTTGGCAAGAATCGACCAAAACAGTGGTGGTTTTTGCCAATAACACCGAAGTTTTGGCGGCGTGGGCCATCACAGACCCCGTCAAACCCACCTCAGCGCAGGCCGTTGCTGACCTTCAACGTGAAGGAGTAGAAGTATATATGCTGACGGGTGACAACGCATTTACGGCCCAAAAAGTAGCCCAAGAAGTTGGAATTAGTCACTTTAAAGGACACGTACTTCCAGCAGACAAAGCTGCTTTTGTTGAACAACTTCAGCAAGCAGGTAAAATCGTTGCAATGGTCGGCGACGGCATCAATGATTCCCATGCCTTAGCCCAAGCCGACGTAAGTATTGCAATGGGTAAAGGTTCCGACATTGCCATGGATGTTGCGAAGATGACGCTTATTTCCAGCGATTTACAAAAAATCCCCCAAGCCATCCGACTGTCAAAATGGACGGTGGCGGCCATTCGCCAAAACCTTTTTTGGGCATTTATTTACAACCTCATTGGAATTCCACTGGCAGCAGGAGTGTTGTATCCGATAAATGGCTTTTTACTTAACCCCATGATTGCGGGGGCGGCGATGGCACTCAGTTCAGTGTCGGTAGTAGCAAATAGCCTTAGACTTAAATGGAAAAATTTCATCTACAATTCATAAAAAATGGAAACATTACAATTCAAAACCAACATCAACTGCGGAGGCTGCATTGCCAAAGTGACGCCGTTCTTAAATCAAGTCGAAGAAATTGAAGATTGGCGCGTTGATACTGCCAACCCCGATAAAATTTTGACCATCAACGGCGAAGAATTATCGAGCGAAGTTATCCTCGAAACGATTGAAAAAGCTGGATTTACGGCAGTACAAGTCTAGCCTTGTTATAGGCTCGTACACTTATTAGCTTTGATATCGCTACTGCTCGAATTGAAGACAAAGCCGAAGGAAGAATCGAAGGTGAACAGCAAGCGCGGATAGGTATGGCAATTATTCCACGGGTTTGTTTCTTTTCCTCTGACAGTGGGGCGAATGTAAGGCCAAAGCAAACTCAGTGAAAGCTTAAAGTAGCCCTTCCAAGGTGTTGAACCTTGGAAGGGTTTTCTATTTTCTACAATACGACATTTACAATCCGTTTCGGAACTACTACCACCTTCTTAGGGGCTTTGCCCTCCAGCCATTTTTGAACAGTTTCGTTGGCCAATACACTTTGTTCGATGTCTTCTTTTGACATATCAACAGGGAAGGCGAGGTTGGCACGAACTTTACCATTGATTTGGATTGGATACTCAAACGAGCTTTCTACCAAATAACTAGGCTCAAACACAGGGAACGGAGCCGTCGTAAGTGTACCCGCTTCGTTGCCCAAAGCCACCCAAAGTTCTTCGGTAATGTGTGGTGCATACGGCGACAACAAAATAACCATTTCTTTCAAAATCGCTTTTTTGTGGCACTTCAAATCGCTCAATTCGTTGACCCCAATCATGAAGGTCGAAACAACGGTATTGAACGAATAACGCTCAATGTCTTCCTCCACGCGCTTGATGGTACGGTGCAATACCTTCAATTCGTCGGCCGTTGGCTCGGCATCTACTAATTTCGATTTGCCCGTTTGGTCTTCAAAAAACAACCGCCAAAACTTACGCAAGAAGTTCGACGTTCCGCTGATGCCGTTGGTGTTCCAAGGTTTAGCATCGGTCAATGGCCCCAAAAACATTTCGTACATCCGCAACGTATCAGCACCGTATTTATCAACAATGGTATCAGGGTTTACGACGTTGTACTTCGATTTTGACATTTTTTCCACTTCCCAACCGCAAGAAAATTTTAAGGAATTTAACTTTTCTGTGCTATCATAAATTAAGAAGCGCAAATGCTTATTAGGGTTATTTTCTTTGTTAAATATTACTAACTCATCAAGTGCTTGGGTAACATTTGGCAATAAATCATCTATGCTAAGTCTTTTGATGATATATTCCCCTGATTTTGAACTATATAAAGCAATTGATTTAGTCAATTCAACTTGACCTAGTTCTTCATTGCTATCCACCAAATTAACATCAACATGCAATGGGACAACCTCAAAATATTTTTTACCACCATTTGACACATAAACTTCGACCTCATCTGAAACTTCGGTATTTTTAACTCGATACACAAAATTGCTCCGTCCCTGAATCATACCCTGATTCACCAACTTAGCGGCAAATTCTTCGTGAGGAACTAAGCCTAAGTCTTTCAAGAATTTATTCCAAAAACGGCTGTACAACAAGTGTCCCGTAGCGTGTTCTGAACCACCTAGGTAGAAATCAATCCGTTGCCAGTAGTCTATGGCTTCTTTGGAAGCAAATGCCTCATTGTTTTGAGGATCCATGTAGCGGTACCAATACCACGACGACCCCGCCCAACCTGGCATCGTGCTCAATTCATAATCGTATTCTCCTTTGTATTTCCAACCTTCGGCGCGGCCTAATGGCGGTTCACCCGTTTCGGTAGGGAGATATTTGTCAATTTTAGGTAATTCTAACGGTAAATCAGCCTCATCAATCAAGTACGGCACGCCGTCTTTGAAATACGCAGGCACGGGCTCTCCCCAATAACGCTGACGGCTAAACACCGCATTACGCAAACGGTATTGCACTTTACCTTTACCTAATTTACGTTCTTCCAACCACTTGATAAGGGTTTCGGTTGCCTCTTGGTACGTCATTCCGTTGATAATACCCGAATTGATGTAATGCCCTTCTTTGGTATTATCGGCTTGTTGGTCGGTATCTTTTTGGGAATCTAAAATTGGAATAATCGGCAAATTAAAATGCGTAGCAAAGTTCCAATCGCGCTGATCACCCGAAGGTACACCCATTACTGCGCCCGTACCGTAACCCGCCAATACGTAATCGGCCAAATAAATAGGTACTTTTTCTCCGTTGAATGGGTTAATGCAATAACTTCCCGTAAATACCCCAGAGACTTTTTTCTCGGCCATACGATCTACCTCGCTGCGGCTCGCTGCCCACTTAATGTAAGCTTCTACATCCGCCTTTTGATCGGTAGTGGTAAGTTCGGCAGCCCACTCATGCTCAGGGGCTAACACCATGAAACTCACCCCGTAGATAGTATCAACGCGGGTGGTAAATACTTCAATCAATTTATCTTGACCGTCAACGGCAAACTTTACAGAAGCTCCTTGTGAGCGACCAATCCAGTTGCGTTGTTGCTCTTTCAATGGCTCTGGCCAGTCGATTGTATCCAAACCGCTCAACAAACGGTCGGCATACGCAGTGATACGCATTGACCACTGTTTCATCAACTTACGCTCCACAGGAAAGCCACCCCGCTCCGATACGCCGTCTTTTACCTCGTCGTTTGAAAGTACCGTTCCCAAGCCTGGGCACCAGTTCACAAACGACTCTTCGGGGAACGTGAAGCGGTATTTCAACAACACCAATTGTTGTTCTTTTTCGCTCATAGCGTTCCACTCTTCTGCGCTAAACTCAGTCACGTCTTCATCACAAACGGCATTCACCGCTGCCGAACCGCCTTGTGCAAATTGTTCAACCAAATGACTGATTGGCAATGCTTTGTCGGCCGTACGGTCGTAGTAGTGGTTAAACAACTGCATGAAAATCCACTGCGTCCACTTATAATAATTGGGGTCAGACGTACGAATCTCACGGCTCCAGTCGTAGCTAAATCCAATATTTTTTAACTGAGAAATGAACGTATTGATATTTTGCTCGGTCGTAATGGCGGGGTGTTGACCCGTTTGAATCGCATACTGCTCCGCAGGCAATCCAAAACTATCAAAGCCCATTGGGTGCAAGACATTGAACCCTTTGAGTCTTTTGTAACGCGAAATAATGTCAGAAGCAATGTAACCCAGCGGGTGTCCTACGTGCAGCCCTGCCCCCGAAGGATACGGAAACATGTCGAGGACATAATACTTAGGCTTACTTGGGTCGATTTGGGTCTTGTAAGTTTGGTTTTCCTCCCAAAACTTCTGCCATTTTTTTTCGATTTCGCGGTGATTGTATTCCATTTTTATCTGTTATCAGTATATCAGTTATCCGTTATTTGGCGATTGATGATAGCTTCAACGAATGACTATGAACAATTCAACAGATAACGGTTACAAAATAGGCCGCAAAATTACAGGTTTTTGATGACTTTTGGGGTTTGGGACTGAAATTGTTATTTTTGGTAAAAAAACGCAATTAGAATTATGGTTGCCTTGAATGAATATGTATTGAAGTTACCTGACGAAATTCGTTGGGATGATGCCGCGTTTTTGGCCTTTTGCCGCATGAACGACGAACTCAATATTGAAAGAGACGCCCAAGGAAACATTATTGTTATGTCACCTACCAATACGTTATCAGGATTTTACGAGAATAAATTGCTTTTTGTTCTTGAGCTGTGGAATCATACCGCAAAGCTAGGATACACCTTTAGCTCCTCCGCAGGCTTTACATTCAAAGACGGCTCAATGCGCGCGCCAGATGCGTCATTTATCCTCAAAGAGCGGTTTGACGCCTTGCCCGATAGTGAAAAAAATCAGTTTGCGCACATTGCTCCTGATTTTGTGGTGGAGCTGCGTTCCAAAACAGATAGCCTTAAAAAACTACAGCTTAAATTGGAATCGTACATAGAGAATGGTGTCCGATTGGGCTGGCTTATCGACCTTGCGGGGAAAGAAGTATGGGTATATCGCCAAAACGGGACGATTTCACGCATAGCTTTTACTGCCCCAAAAATCTCTGGCGAGGATGTCTTGTTGGATTTTGAGTTAGATTTGAGCGTTTTTGAGTAATATTTGACCAAAAACATTGTTAATTTTTGACAAAACACTTTTAATAGAAATAAAATAGTTAATTGATGATTATCGGAATTATACCCGCACGCTATGGTTCGACGCGCTACCCAGGAAAACCCCTCATCGACATCCAAGGAAAAACGATGATTCAACGGGTATATGAGCAAGCCACCAAGGCCAAATGCCTTTCAGAAGTCATCGTTGCCACCGACGACCTACGTATTCTTGAACACGTCGAATCGTTTGGTGGTAAAGCAGTTATGACCCATCCTGACCACCCAAGTGGCACAGATCGGTGTTGGGAAGCGTATCAATTGGCAGTGGCTGGTTTACAGTTTGAAAGTTCAGAATCAACCCAAAACCCCATACCCCAAACTCCAAACCGTTACATCATCAATATCCAGGGGGATGAGCCCTTTGTGGCTCCTGAGCAAATTGATGAGTTGGGGGCGGTACTTGATGGGAAGGTAGAATTGGCCTCGCAGATGATTCCCGTGAGCGATGCGGAGCTTTTGTTTGACCTTGGCGAAGCTAAAGTCATCGTCAACGAACAAATGGAGGCGATTTATTTTAGTCGGCAAGTCATTCCCTTTTTAAAAGGATATCCACAAGATGAATGGCATCAACATCACACCTACTATCGTCAAGTGGGAATGTACGCGTACCGAGCTGATATTTTAGAAAAAATCACAAAACTACCCGTTTCTCCATTGGAGAGAGCCGAGTCGTTGGAACAACTCCGTTGGTTGCAGTATGGTTACAAAATCAAAATGGCCCTCACTACCTACGAAAGTCATTGCATCGACACCCCAGAAGATGTCGAAAAAATTCTAAAAATGATTTTTTAAATGTCTTCTTCAAAAGTTGGTCTTTCGCCTGGAACATTGATATACGTCGGCCCAACGGTCGTCAAGGATACGACCATTACGATGGTTGAATACAATGAAAAATACCATAAGGAACGTACCATTGACAAGGTAGCCGATTGTCAGATTGCCGCCGATGCTTCCTACATCAGTTGGCTCGACGTGGATGGGATTCACGAGCCCGAGGTGATTGAAGCCGTCGGGCAAATCCACCATATCCATCCGCTGTTGTTGGAAGACATCATGAACACGCGTCAGAAGCCGAAAATTGAGTTCTATAACGACGCTTACGTGTTTATTTCTCTGAAAATGCTGTATTGGGACGACAAAGAACTGAGCATCGACGCCGAGCACGTCAGCTTTTTACTTGGTTCCAATTACCTGATTTCGTTTCAGGAAAAACGTACCAATGACATATTTCATCCTGTTTTGGAACGAATTAAGGCTTCAGTAGGTAAAACTCGCCGAAACGGTGCCGATTATTTGCTGTTTTCGCTTGTTGACCTTATCGTCGATAATTACCTCGAAATTTTGGAAAAAATGAGCGAACAGCTGGAAGAGTTGGAAGGACTAATTTTAGAAAGTAAACACAAAGATCCCATCGGCCAATTGTACAACCTCAAACGCCAACTCACCCTCATGCGCAAGTACGTGTGGCCACTGCGCGATATGTTGAGCCAAGGATTGCGCGAAAATTCCAAGCTCATTCAGAAAAGTACCATTCCTTATTTTCGGGATGTACACGACCACATTACCAACGCCATTGATTCCATTGAATCTAATCGCGAACTTCTGACTGGGCTGATTGACATTCATTATTCAACCCTCAGTTCGCGGATGAACAGCGTGATGAAGACCTTGACCATTTATTCGGCGGTGTTCATGCCTCTTACGTTTATTGCGGGTATCTACGGCATGAATTTCGATAATATGCCCGAACTTCGCCAACCCAATGGCTACTTCTACACCCTTGGCGGAATGGCCGTATTGGCCGTTGGGCTATTGATTTATTTTCGTCGAAGGGGATGGATGTAACAGCATTGATAAACGTTTATTGGCAACGTTCCCGATAACGATTGCATTAAAAAAGCCAATATTTTATTTGTAATATTCAACAAATAAGTAAAACTTCGACGAGGAAAAATCATATTTCCGCTCGTTAAACGCACAAAAGCCGACGAATTTTACTTACTGTGAATTATAAATCTCTCTCCGACGAAATGCTTCTCCTCTACCTCCGAACTGGAGATGAAAAGGCTTTTCGTGAGATTTATCAGCGTTATTGGAAAAAACTTTACTTCACGGCAGTCCGAAAAATTGAAGAAGCCAATATTGTCGAAGAACTCATTCAAGATATTTTTCTAAAACTCTGGGAACGGCGTACGGAACTGCAAGTCGAACGTCTGGATGCGTACCTTTTTTCGTCTGTTCGCTACGCGGTCATCAACCACATCAAGGCCAATTTGGTACAAGAAAAGTATGCCGATTATGCCCAACACCATTATTCAGACGCCTGTTCGGTGACGGAAGAGCAACTTGAGTTGGACGAATTGATTCAAGTGGTTGAACAACAACTCAACGACTTACCCGAAAAAACACGTAAAATATTCCAAATGAATCGCTTGGAATACCATACGGTCAAAGAGATTTCGAGCAAGTTGAAAGTACCCGAGCGAACAGTCGAATACCACCTCAGCCAAGCCCTCAAATCTTTGCGTCATTACTTGCGCGACTACCTTCCAACGCTCCTTTCATTGAGTTTGTTCTTGTAGTATTTTATCAAGAATATTTTCCTCTTTTCTTAAATAAAATTGCATTTACCGTAGAATTAATAAAAACATTTGCGGTCTCCTGGTGCTTTCATTGACTTATAGATTGAAACCACAGCACTACATTTATGAGCCGAAAGAGTTTTAGGCAACTCTTACAGAAATACCTCCGAGGAGAGTGTACCGCCGAAGAAAAGTCGTTTGTTGAGCACTGGTACGGGCTACTTGAGGCCGAAACGGGCGAGTTAGAAAAAAACATGGATACCGACGAGCTGGAGGAGCGCCTGTGGGAGCAAATTCAGTCAAAAATGGCGGTAGAAGAATCGCCTGACGACGCCCAACCGCTGCGCAAACGCCTCCCATTTGGTTGGCTTGGCCTTGCAGCATCACTATTGCTGGTGGCTACTTGGTGGTTTGTTGCTTCATGGAACAAAAAAACACCGACCGACAGCGTTATTGCCAGCGATTGGTTACAGCGTACCAACACCACTACTTCACCCCTACTCATTCGCTTGGAGGACGGGAGCAAAGTAAAACTATCACCTAAAAGCACCTTACGTTTTCCCCAGCATTTTGAAGAACATAACCGAACCGTTTACCTCAGCGGCGATGCTTTTTTTGACATTCAGAAATCACCATCACGGCCTTTTTATGTACACACCGACCGGGTCATTGCCAAAGTACTCGGAACAAGTTTCTTTGTTCGTACCGATGCCGATACCAAGCACGTCCGCGTAGAGGTTGTAACGGGCCGCGTGGCTGTCTATGGGCAATCGACCGAAAAACGTAGCCCCGTTGCCAATGGCGTTGTGCTTAGTCCCAACCAAGCAGCCACCTACTACGACGACCAAAAACACTTCGTGACGGGCTTGGTAGAAAAACCTGCCCTACTTGAAACGCCCGAAACTGGAAAACAAGAATTAACCTTTCAGTTTGACGACACGCCACTGTCGGAAGTCATTAGGCGATTGGAACTGGCCTACGGCATCGACATCGAAGTAGAAAACGAACAACAAAACAACTGTTTGCTTACTGCTGATTTGTCCAGCCAACCACTCTACAACCAACTTGATCTGATTTGTGCGGCGTTGAAAGCCAAATATGAAATCCAAGGCACCACCATTCTTTTGAGTGGCAAAGGTTGTAACTAATCAATTTTCAAGACATAAACTACATTTCAAACCCCTAATTTTTCCACGGCTATGTTTCTATTTCTACAAATCGAATAACCATCTCCCATAAAAAACACCAGCCGTGATTCCAACACAAACTGGTGCTTTTGAAACGCATTTCCTACGGGGGCAGACCGCGAATCCTATCCCGTCAGGAAGTGTATTTTGTCGATTTTCCAACCAACAAAACACCTTAAAGGTATGAAAAAAAATGATTTATCTCCAATAAGCCATTCGCAACGCTGGCGCACTAAAACGTTTTTGCGGCTTATGAAACTTTCCCTTATTCCCTTCTTTTTGATGCTTTCGTGTGTAGGTATGAGCTTTGCTTATGACGGCTACACCCAAGAAATGATGCATCGTTCGGTGACGCTAAAAGTTGAAGAACAAAAACTTAAACATGTGCTAACCCAAATCGAGAAACAAACCAATGCTCGTTTTGTGTATAGCTCCAAAGTAATTGGTTCTGAACGCAATGTCACCATTTCGCTCACGCACAAAACCCTTGAAGAATCGCTCCAAGAGCTTCTCAAGCCCTTGCATCTCAGTTACCGCTACCTCAATGGCCAAGTCGTCATTGAACCAGCCGAGGTCATTACAATAGCTCCTGTGTCGGCCACTCAGCCCGACCGTACCGTGTCAGGGCTAGTGAAGGATGAAAAAAATACGCCTTTGCCAGGTGTCAACGTGGTCATCAAAGGAACAAACCGTGGTACCTCAACCGATGCAAAAGGGGCATTCCAACTGGCTTTGCCAGAGGGTGACAACGTAGTACTCACCTTTTCTTTTGTTGGGTATCAAAGTCAGGACGTGGCCGTTGGCAATAAAACCTCCCTTACTGTGTCACTGGCGCCAGACGTCAACGCCCTAGAGGAAGTAGTTGTCATCGGCTACGGAGCTGTCAAAAAACGTGACCTTACAGGGTCGGTGGTTCAGCTCAAAAGCGAGCAACTCAAAGAAGTGCCTACAGCCAACGTGTTGGAAGCTGCCCAAGGTAAAATTGCGGGCGCTGATATTACCCGTAACAGTGGACAAGCAGGCGCGGGTGTTAGCATTCGTATTCGGGGAAACCGTTCGATTGGTGGCAACAACGCACCACTTATCATCGTGGATGGTGTCCAATACGGAAACCTCGAAGACATCAACGCCAACGACATCGAAACGATGGATGTACTAAAAGATGCCTCTTCGATTGCCATCTATGGTTCGCGCGGAGCCAACGGGGTCATTTTGATTACCACTAAAAAAGGAAAATCGGGCAAACCTGATATTTCGTTTAATACTTATTCGGGGATTTCGCAAGTAACGATGTACCCCAAAGCGATGGACATCAACGGCTTTCGTGACCTAAAAAGAGAAGCATGGCGTGCCGCAGGTGTTTGGAATAGCCCCACTGACGATCCTGCCATTTTTACCAACGTTGCCGAATATGAAGCCCTTCAAAAAGGCATCTGGACCGACTACCAAGATGCCTTGATTCATAAAGGTCTTCAGCAAAACTACCAACTAGGAGTACGGGCAGGCAACGACCGCTTGAAATCGTACATCTCGGTGGACTTTTTTAACGAAAAAGGCATCTTGAAACTCGACGAAATCAAACGTTATACAGGCCGTCTCAACGTGGACTATACCATCAACGATTGGATGAAAATTGGTCTTCAAAGCCAATTGACTTATTATGACCAAAGTGTACGCCGCGATCCCCTCAACCAAGCCAACAAAATTAGCCCCTTGGGGTCATTGTACGACAGCAATGGCAATTTCAACTTCCTCATGCTCGACGGCCAAACAGCCAATCCGTTGGCGGACGAACAACCCAACGTTTTCACCAACTCGGTACTCACAACGCGCTCATTAACCAACGGGTTTTTGGAATTTACCCCCATCAAAGGTTTGACCATCAGAAGCACTCTAGGCGTCAATTTGGGCTTCAGCCGCAATGGTTCCTATGCTTCGCCTCAGTCCATTGACCGCTCACTCACGGGAAAATCGCTCGCAAGCTATAACTCCAGCAATGGAAAAACCGTCAACTGGGAAAACGTTGTTACCTACCAGCGTACCTCTGGCCAACATGCCCTCACCGTTACAGGAGTGGCGAGTTATTTAGGCAATTCGTCAGACAATGTCTCGGCATCGGGCGTCAACCAGCTATTATCGACCCAATTGTTTTATTCACTGGGAAGTGCTTCGGAAGAAATCAAAATCAATTCAGAGTATTCAAAAAACAACTTGCTCTCGTACGCAGGTCGCCTCAACTATGGCTTCCGCGACCGTTATTTATTGACCCTTACGGCCCGTAAAGATGGTTCGTCGAAGTTGGCTCCTGGCAACAAATGGACGTTTTTCCCTTCGGCCGCATTTGCTTGGCGCATCATTGAAGAGTCATTTATGCAGCGCGTCAAGGGTTTGAGCGATTTGAAACTTCGGGTAAGTTATGGTATCGCAGGAAACGACCCCTCTGGCCCTTATGCTACTCAAACAACACTCGCCCGCGTAGCTTTTGGCTTCAACGACATTGCCGTTCCTGCCTATACTTTCTCCCGAGTTGTCGGAAATACCGAATTGGCGTGGGAGTTGTCGGACACCAAAAACGTGGGGCTCGATGTGGGCTTGTTCAACGGTCGAGTTCAAGCTTCGGTTGATTTTTACGACACCCGCACCACCGACTTATTGTTAAATCGAGGTTTACCTCCTACCACTGGCGTAACGACCGTTAAGCAAAACATTGGAAAAACCCGCAATCGTGGCGTAGAATTAGCCATTGGAACAACCAATATCCGTACCGATAATTTTACGTGGAACAGCAACATTACTTTCTCCCGAAACAAGGAAGAAATCATCGAATTGGTCACTGGCGGTAACGACATTGGCAACGGCTGGTTTATTGGATACCCCATCAACGTTTATTATGACTACGAAAAAACGGGGATTTGGCAATCATCCGAGGCCGACCAAGCCGCAAAAATGTCGCCAACACAGCTCCCAGGCGAAATCAAAGTGAAAGACCAAAATGGCGATGGAAAAATTGATGCCGTCAACGACCGCGTGATTTTGGGAAGCCCTCGTCCACGCTGGAGCGGCGGACTTGACAATACGCTCAAATTCAAAAACTTTGATTTGAACTTCTTCATTTTTGCACGGATTGGCCAGATGATTAACGCCGACCGCTACGCTCGTTTTGATGCGCAGGGAGTTGGTAACAGTACAGCTGGCTTGGACTACTGGACGCCCGAAAACCCTACCAACGCCTACCCAAGACCCAACAAAAACGGAGGGCTAAAATACCTTTCTACTTTGGGTTACCAAAACGGCTCATTTGCACGCATTCGTAACGTATCGTTGGGATACAACCTTCCCGCCAATGTATTCAAAGGCAAAATCATCAAGGGTATTCGCTTGTATGCCACGGGCAAAAACCTCTACACTTTTACGAAGTTAGACTACGACCCCGAGCGCGGTGGTTCGGAAAATTTCCCAATGACCAAGCTGTACATCATCGGTCTTAACGCCAATTTCTAAAAACCCACTGACACTTATCATCATGAAATCATACATCAAAAGAACAGGTATTCTAGGGGCATTTTTGCTCACGTTTGCTTCCTGCGAAACCATTCTCGAAGAATATAACCCCAGCGGCCTAACCGCCGAAACTGTATTTACGACGCCCGAAGGGTTTGAAACCTTGGTCAACGCCGCCTATTCGTACCAACGCTGGTGGTATGGCAAAGAAGAAGGATACAACATCGCCGAAACAGGCACCGATATTTGGACCTCTGGCGCGGGTGAAGTCTATCGCGATTTGACGCAGTATCTCAACCTCCAAGGCAACAATGGCGCACTGACTAACCTTTGGCGGGAGCTGTATGCGGCGGTAAACCTTTGCAACGGCGGGATTAATCGTATCAACAAAGCAGGGTTATCCGCAACCCTTCGCCCCGTGAGAGAAGGGGAACTTCGTTTTTTGAGGGCATTTTACTACTGGCACATTGTCGAAACGTGGGGCGATGTACATTTATCCACCGAAGAAACCAATGGCATTGTCGCCACCGCCAACCGTACGCCTGTGGACAAGTTTTATGCCCTTATTTTTGAAGACTTAAAATTTGCCGTGGCTAATTTACCCGCAACACAAGCGCAGTACGGACGCGCTACCAAGGGCGCTGCGCAGGCGTTTTTGGCTCGGATGTATTTGACACGCGGCATGAACAAAGAAGCCCTCGAAATGTCGCAAGCGGTGATTAGTTCTAACACCTACAAATTGGAAGCAAACTATGCCGATTTGTGGAAAATGACCAACCTAAAAAACAAAGAGGTCATTTATGCCATCGACTACTCCACCAATTTGGCCATCAACGACTTAGCCAACTCCACCTCTAATCCTTACGGGCATGGACGTGGTAGCAACAATGGGCATTTGCTTTTCTTGATGAAATACGACGACCGCCCAGGCATGATACGTGATGTCACCAACGGCCGTCCGTTTAATCGCTACATGCCGACTCAGTTTTTGTTGGATTTGTACAGCGACAACGATGCCCGCTACGAGGGTTCGTTTATGGAAGTGTGGTTTGCCAATTCTACCTCCCGCCCTGCGGGCATGGCCATTGGTGACACGGCCGTGGTTTGTACCCGCAAAGAAGTTTCGGATGCTTTTGAAAAAACCCGCAAATACCAAACGTACGACCGCAGCAAAATTTACAACGCCAATGGCTTAGTAAAAGATAATTTACGCTACCCTACACTCTCCAAATTTATGGATGCGACGCGGCCAAGCCTCAACGAAGCCCAAAGCGCCCGCGACGTTTTTGTGATTCGCCTGGCCGAAGTGTATTTGATTGCCGCCGAAGCGCAAATGAAACTGGGAGACACCAAAGCCGCTGCTGATTTGGTCAACATCGTGCGTACGCGCGCTGCCAAAGCAGGCAAAACAGCCGCCATGCAAATCACCCCTGCCCAAGTAACCCTTGATTTTATCTTGGACGAAAGAGCGCGAGAATTGGCAGGCGAACAAATCCGTTGGTTTGACTTGAAACGAACGGGCAAATTGCTTGAGCGTATCAAAGCTTACGCACCCGACAACGCCATAAACTTGCAAGAGCACCACGTAGCCCGTCCCATTCCACAAACTCAGTTAGACGCCGTTACGAACAAAACAGAGTTTGCACAAAATAAAGGTTACCAATAACAAACCCACGCAGGTATCGACCCACCGTCGGTACCTGCATTTTTTCCCCACCGAATGAAACGATTCCATTTTCTTGCTGTCGCTACCTTGTTAGCCTTCCCTTCTTGCACACTTTCAGCCCAATCCAACACCCCCTATAGTTGGAAAAATCTACCCAAAGTTGTCCAGCCTACCTTTCGCAAAGATACCATCAACATCACCCGTTTTGGAGCAAAACCCGACGGAATCACGCTAAATACGCAGGCCATCAATAACGCCATTGAGGAATGTAGCAAAAAAGGCGGCGGCGTGGTACTGGTTCCGCCTGGCCTTTGGCTGACGGGGCCTGTTGTGCTCAAAAGCAACGTCAATTTGCATTTAAAAAAATCGGCAACGTTGCTTTTTACGACCGATAAGACGCAGTATGCCATCGTTGAAGGGGTGTATGAAGGCAAAAGTGCCGCACGTAACCAATCCCCGATTTCGGGTAAAAACCTCGAAAATGTCGCCATCACGGGGCACGGTATTGTGGATGGCAATGGCGACGTATGGCGTGCCGTCAACAAAAGCCAACTCACTGAAAGTCAGTGGAAAGAAAAAGTGGCTTCGGGGGGTGTATTAAAAGATGACGGCAAAACGTGGTATCCGAGCGAGCAGTTTAAACAAGCCAGCGTTGGTAACAAAAGTATGTTGCTCGTACCAGGAAAATCGCTCGATGACTACAAAGACATCAAAGACTTTTTACGCCCGAACTTGGTCGTTTTCACAAACTGCAAAAAGGTGTTGCTCGACGGCATTACTTTCCAAAACTCAGCGGCTTGGTGCTTGCATCCGCTGATGTGTCAGGACTTGACCTTGCGTAATTTGTTCGTCAAAAACCCCGAATACGCGCACAACGGCGACGGAATGGACATTGAGTCATGTAAAAACTTCCTCATCGAAGGCTGTACCCTCGACGTAGGCGACGATGCCATTTGTATCAAATCAGGCAAAGACGAAGAAGGACGCAAACGGGGCATTCCTACCGAAAACGGCATAATTCGCTACAACACTGTCTATAACGGACACGGAGGTTTTGTGGTAGGAAGCGAAATGAGCGGCGGCGCACGCAACTTGTTTGTGCATGATTGTACGTTTATGGGCACTGATAAAGGACTACGTTTCAAGTCGGTACGCGGTCGTGGCGGTGTGGTAGAACACATTTACGCCAAAAATATTTACATGAAAAACATTGCCCAAGAGGCCATTTTCTTCGATATGTACTATTTCGTGAAATTTGCCACTGACAGCCCGCGCGACGAACGGCCTGTGGTCAATGAAGGCACGCCCATTTTCCGAAACATGAAGTTTGAAAACATCGTTTGCCAAGGTGCAAACAAAGGGGTTTTTGTACGGGGTTTGCCCGAAATGCCCATTGAAAATATCCAAATGGAAAACCTCACGCTACAAACCGACATTGGGGCTGAATTAGTGGACACCAAGGGAGTTTCTATCAAAAACGCACAGCTCCAATCCGTCAAAACCAAACCCGTTATCTCGGTATTGAACAGTAGCCTTTTGTCGTTCGATGGGATTCAATACCCCCAAAACGCTGACGTATTATTTTCCATCAATGGCAGCCGCACCCAAAACATCAGTGTTAAAAACACGGAATTTAAAAACGCTAAGACCAAAGCAGAATTTTTAGAAGGTGCGTCTGAAAAAGAACTGATTTTTACCAATAAATAGCTAATAAGCATCCCGAAAGTTCAAAACTTTCGGGATGTTCTGTTCTCTTTTTTTAATCATGGTACGATACTTCATTTTTTGTCTTTATCTCGGGGTTCAGGTCATTTTTGCCCAATCTACTACCCCACCTCCGCCCACGTACCCGTCTAAATTTGTGGTAGCCCAAGACGGCAGTGGCGATTATAAAACCATTCAAGAGGCAGTCAATAATTTCCGTGACCACTCGCAAGTACGTGTAACGCTGTACATCAAAAATGGCGTTTATCACGAAAAACTGGTCATTCCAGCTTGGAAACCCAATATCCATATCATCGGGGAGAGCAAAGAGGGTGTTGTGATTACTGGCAATGATTATTCGGGCAAATCATATCCCAATGGCACTAAAGACGCCACTGGCAAAGATAAGTTCAGCACTTACACCTCATTCGTTGTGCTTGTGGACGCCCCCGACATTGTCATCGAAAACCTCACCATTCAAAATACCGCTGGGCGCGTAGGACAAGCGGTGGCCTTACACGTTGAGGGCGACCGTTTTGTGTGTAAAAACTGTAAGTTAATAGGAAACCAAGACACCCTTTTCGCCGCCCGCGAAGGTAGTCGTCAGTATTACCAAAACTGCTACATTGAAGGCACAACCGACTTTATTTTTGGAAAATCCATTTCCGTTTTTGAAAACTGTACCATTCACAGCCTGACCAATTCGTATATTACTGCGGCAGCCACGCCCAGTTATCAACCTTTTGGATTTGTGTTTTTCGACTGTAAACTCACCGCCGCTCCCGAAGCCAATAAAGTCTTTTTGGGACGTCCATGGCGTCCGCATTCTCAAACCATTTTTATCAGAACGAACATGGGCAGCCATATTTTACCCGAAGGCTGGGACAATTGGCGAAACCCCGACAATGAAAAAACAACGTTGTACGCCGAATATGCGTCAACGGGTGAAGGTGGAAAAACCGAGGACCGAGTCAAATGGAGTAAGCAGCTTTCAGCCAAAGACCTCAAAAAATATACCTTAGAAAAAATACTTTCAGGCAACGATTCCACAGGAAAATGGTGGTAGCGGTGGTGTGGTGGAGGTTTCTCAAAACCTCCACTGTCATTAAAAAATAAGCAATATGAACTTGAAAAATACCTTGCGCCTCGCGCTCAGTTTGACCGTCTTTCTTTTTCAGGCCGAAGCCCAGCAGCGGTACGTATCCAAAGTATGGGTGTCGGACCTCGGCAACGGAAGTTACAAAAACCCCGTGATTGACGCAGACTATTCCGATCCCGATGCGTGTCGGGTGGGCAACGATTTTTACATGATTGCCTCAAGCTTTGATGCCGTTCCAGGCTTGCCTATTCTTCATTCCAACGATTTGGTCAACTGGAAACTCATTGGTCACGCCCTCAAGCGTCAGCCCCCGTTCGACCATTTTGCCAAAACACAACACGGAAATGGCGTCTGGGCACCTGCCATTCGTTACCACAAAGGCGAGTTTTACATTTACTACCCTGATCCCGATTTTGGGATTTATCTCACCAAAGCTAAACAGGCGACGGGGCCGTGGTCAGCACCTATTTTGGTGGAAGGTGGCAAAGGCTTGATTGACCCTTGCCCTTTTTGGGACGAAGACGGACAAGCCTATTTGGCACACGGATGGGCAGGGAGTAGAGCAGGAATAAAAAGTATTTTGACCATCAAAAAAATGAACCCTGAAGGAACGGCTGTTCTCGACGAAGGGGTAATAGTCTATGATGGTCACGAAAAAGACCCAACCGTTGAAGGTCCTAAAATGTACAAACGCAACGGCTACTATTATCTTTTTGCTCCAGCAGGGGGCGTTGCTACGGGTTGGCAACTCGTTCTTCGCTCCAAAAATGTCTATGGCCCTTACGAGCGAAAAGTAGTCATGGCGCAAGGAAACACGCCCATCAACGGCCCCCACCAAGGCGCATGGGTGGATACTCCCACGGGCGAAGATTGGTTTTTACATTTTCAGGACAAAGGCGTCTATGGTCGCGTAGTTCACCTTCAACCGATGAAATGGATCAACAATTGGCCTGTGATTGGAACCGACAACGACGGCGATGGCAACGGTGAACCCGTTCTGTCGTACAAAAAACCGAACGTTGGAAAAACCTACCCCATCGAAACCCCGCCCGAATCCGACGAATTTAACTCTATCCAGCTTGGCCTTCAATGGCAGTGGCAGGCCAATCCCAAAGGTACGTGGCATACCACCAGTAACGTGGGCTACCTGAGGCTTTATTCTGACAAAATCCCCGACGATGCCAAAAACTATTGGGACGTTCCAAACATTTTGATGCAAAAGTTTCCGACTGAAAGTTTTACGGCAACGACCAAATTGACCTTTTCTCCCAACCCCAAACTTGAAAACGAAAAAGTTGGGCTCATCATCATGGGGAAAAGTTACGCCAACGTTGGGCTAAAATCATCCAAAAACGGTGAAGTTTCGCTCGTTTATACCGTTTGTAAAAAAGCGTCTGACAAAGCCCCCGAAGAAGAAACCGTCATTGGTAAGTTTGAAAAAGGGAAACCCGTTTTTTTGAGGGTAAAAGTTTCAAAGGGTGGAAAATGCCAGTTCAGTTATAGCACTGATGGTCAAAACTTTACCGAAACTGGCAGTGAGTTTAAGGCTGAAGTCGGCGGGTGGATTGGCGCCAAAGTGGGGATTTTCTGTACACGAACTACCCAAATCAACGACTCAGGTTACGCCGATTTCGACTGGTTTAGGGTAGAGCCGTAATGGTGAGAAATCAGAAGAAATTGTGCATTTTTGGGCATCATTTCACCATTATTCGCACTCAATGACCGATATTAGGCTCATCGCAACGGACATGGACGGTACGTTGCTCAATTCCAAAAGCGAGCTCGACGCTTCATTTTTCACCCTCTTTTCTCAGCTCCGAGCACAAGGAATTTTGTTTGCCGCTGCCAGCGGGCGACAGTATTACAACCTTGCCAAATACTTCGATGCCGTCAAGGATGATATGTTTTTTGTGGCCGAAAATGGTAGCTACGTGATGCACCGCGACGAAGAAGTGTACGTTCAATCGCTGGAACTTTCGATTGCGCGTCAAATGATCGAAATTGCCCGTACGATTCCCAATACCTACATTATTTTATGTGGAAAGAAAAAAGCGTACGTTGAAAGTAATGTTCCCAAATTTTGGGAACAAGTAACTCGGCATTTTGAGCAATACCAACTTGTTGAAGATTTAACCACCATTGAGGATGACCAATGCCTCAAGGTTAGCTTGTGCGATTTTGACGGTTCCGCCAATAACAGCTACTCTTACTTCAAACCCTTTGAGCAGGAGTTACAAGTAAAGGTTTCGGGGGGGAAATGGCTTGATATTTCGCACAAATTGGCCAACAAAGGTCAGGCACTCAAAGTATTACAAGAACGCTACGGCATCACACCCGAGCAAACCATGGCCTTTGGTGATTACCTCAACGACCTCGAAATGATGCAACAAGCGCACCATTCGTATGCCATGGAAAACGCCCACCCCGCCATCAAAGAAGCCGCTCGTTTTCAGGCAAAATCCAACGATGAAAAAGGCGTTTTTGAAGTTTTGGAAAAAATAGCTGGAACTTTGCCCCGCAATTCTTGCTTTTGACATTAATAACTTTTCGATTAAATAAATGACTGAAAAAGAAGGAATCTACGCCATATTCGACACCGCAAAGGGCGAAATTACCGTAGAGTTATTGTACGAAAAATGTCCCATGACGGTGGCCAACTTTGTAGGATTGGCCGAGGGAACTATGGAAAACAGCGCCAAACCGTTGGGACAACCATTTTACGACGGGCTTAAATTTCACCGTGTTATCAGTAAAGTCAACGGCGATAGCTCTGATTTTATGGTTCAAGGTGGCGATCCACAAGGCACTGGCTCTGGCGGCCCAGGCTACCGTTTTCCCGACGAAATTGATGCCACATTACGCCACGACCGCCCAGGCGTATTGTCGATGGCAAACGCTGGCCCTGGCACCAACGGTAGTCAGTTTTTTATCACCCACGTGCCAACTCCTTGGCTCGACGGCAAACATACCGTTTTTGGTTTCGTACTTGATGGGCAAGAAGTGGTCAATCAAATGAAAACCAACGATGCCATCAATGCTGTAAAAATTGTTCGTCAAGGCGAAAAAGCCCAAGCTTTTAAAGCCGACAAAGCTGCACTTGATGCCCACATTGGCCAACTTGCGGAAAAACAAAAAGAAGCAGAAAAAGCAGAAGTAGAAACGTTCAAGCAATGGGCATTGGCCAATTACCCGACGGCACAATTTACTGCCTCTGGTCTTGGATACGTCGTCAACAATGAGGGAACGGGAAAAGAAGCTGTGGCTGGTAAAAACGTTTCGGTACACTACACAGGCTCTTTCCAAAACGGCCAAGTGTTTGACTCGTCGCATTCACGCCGTCAACCCATTGATTTTCGTTTGGGCGAAGGCCGCGTCATCAAAGGTTGGGACGAAGGTATTGCCTTGATGAAAGAAGGAGCCAAATATACGCTTTTGATTCCTTACCAACTTGGCTATGGAAAAAATGGTTACGGGCCAATCCCCGCCAAAGCTACGCTCATTTTTGAGACAGAATTGGTGAAGGTAGGGTAATACTGCAACCATCTTACAACCATATAAGAAATATAAGGGATTATAAGTTTTTCTTATATGCGCTTATATGACTTATATGGTTGCAAAAAAACTAGCCCGCCCCAAAAGGCAGCGTCATAATAAACGTTGTCCCCTCCTCAAGGGTAGAATATACCTGCAAATGACCGTGGTGAAGCAAAACAATCCGCTCAGTCAGTGGCAAACCAATACCGTGCCCATTGATATTTCGGGCATTAATTCCCCGCCGAAAAGGCTTAAAAATAGTAGGCAATTCGGTTTGAGTAATGGGTGGACCAATGTTATGAAAATGCAATTCGATTGTATTTCTTAGTGCCTGAAAACGAACTGAAACGGTGTGGTTTGGGGAAAATTTACACCCATTTTCTACCAAATTGACCAACGCAATTTTGAGCAATGCTTCGTTGCCTTCAACCACAAAATGAGAGTTTGTTTCTGAAAATTCGCTCAAGTCCACTTTCACCGTATATTGCGGATAGACCTTCAACAACTCACTACGCACCTGCCAAAATATCTCATCAATAGGTACTTTTTCAAATTTCACCACTGATTCATCCATGCTCACTTTGGCCAACGCCAATAAGCCATTTGAAAGTTGGTTGAGTTGACGTACGTCTTCCAAAACCGACATGAGCGTCTCTTGCCATTCTTGGGGGTCTTCGTCCATCAGGGCCACTTCTATCTGCCCCGTGATTGCCGTCAGAGGCGTTCTGAGCTCGTGGGAGGCATTCGAGACAAAAGCGCGTTGTAGTTTAAACCCCTCCTCCAACCGATCCAACATCCGATTAAAACGCACGGCCAATTGCCCGATTTCATCTTGTTTATTGCCGACATCTACCCGTAAATCCAGCCGATTGGCCGAAATTTGATCTACCCTTCCGATGAGTTTTTTTAGTGGCAGCAAGGCGCGATAAGCATAAACCCAACCTACAAAAAATACCACAAAACTAGCCAACAACCAACCTACTGCAAGCACCAAAAGTAAATTACGATTTTTGCTAAACCCATAAATATCAACGCCCGAAGCAAGCACCACAAGGTGGTTATGTTGATCTACAAACAAAACCCCAACCACTTCCCGTCCCTTTTGCACCCAACGAACCTCTTTTTCTTCCCGAACCTCTTGCAAAAGCGCTTTTGTCACCTGCAAATAATCCGTGCCACTTTCGTACACCAACGAGTCACGGTCGTTGTAAATGATAATTTCCTCCTCCGTCAAAACGGTTAAATGATTCTTATCCAGTAATTTAAACAACTCTGGACTAACTGTCTCTGTCCCAAACAGCAACTGTGCCGATGTAGTTGCTTCGGCTTTGAGACGTTCGTAAAACTCATTGCTGCGATGCCGCTCCGACAACAAATAAATAACCACACAAAACACCAACAACAGCGCAGAAACTACGGCCGTAAAGAGAAGCGTCAAACGCCCACGGATGGTCATTTTTCTTTCAAAGTATAACCCATTCCTACGACGGTATGAATGAGTTTGGTGGGAGATTCTTTGTCAATTTTTTTGCGTAAATAATTGATATACACTTCGATAAAGTTTGTCCCTGTATCAAAATCAATGTCCCAAACCTGCTCGGCAATGTCCATTTTTGAAACAACCCGCCCACGGTTTCGCATCAAATACTCCAACAAAGCAAACTCTTTGGCAGTAAGTTCAATCGTATTTCCTCCGCGAAGTGCCAGTTTTTGGTCCAAATCCAACTCTAAATCAGCAACTTTTAGTCGATTTGTCGGTTGTTCGTTTGATTTCTGAGAACGTTTGAGCAAAGCCCGCAACCGCGCGACGAGTTCCATGAAATCGAATGGTTTTACAAGATAGTCATCTACCCCCGCGTCAAACCCTGCCAGTTTATCGGCGGTGGTATCAAGCGCTGTCAGCATAAGAATAGGCACATCTGGATTTTTTGTACGCACATACGTCGCCAATTCGACCCCGTCCATGTGGGGCAAATTCACATCCAAAATGAGTAAATCGTAGCTACTTTGGTCAAAAAACTGCTGACCCGCACGGCCGTCTTCCGCTATTTCGACGGCAAAACTGTGTTTTTCAAGTCCTTTCTTAATAAAAGCCGCAACTTTTGCTTCATCTTCTACCAAGAGAAGGTGTGGTTTAATATCCATAACCTTACATACAAATTTGACCCCTTACTTGTTTGCTTAAATATTGCGCAAATCTTCCTTAAATTTCTTCAAAAATTCAACTTCTTCCCTCGTCACTCGATTATCCGATTTAACAATTTTTTTCATCACACCAATAAAGTACTGCTTCACCTCATGGTTCAGCTCTTTTTTGTGGGAGACAAAATAATTCATTGCCGAACGATACGCCTCATCAACTGATTTTCGGTAATGCTCACAAAGTTGAAAAGAATGAACCGCTTGAACCCCCAAAGGCCCCTGATCCAACAAAATCAAACGGGCATTTAATGACTCTTCCGACTGAATACGTCCATCAACCTTGATAAGTGCGTAGATAATACATCCAAGTCCTGAATATAATAGTGGTGATAGTGCTTCCATACCGTTGTATCTTTTTGTTAGAAGACAAATGTAAGGTTTACTCCTTAAAATAATCTTACAACGAAATTAGAACAGCATTAGAAAACCCTACGCGCGGCCGCAGCGCAAAACTCATCCGCCACATTGTTACATTTTCTTTAGATTTTGTAGTTTTGTCAAAATACTCGCAAACCGTCTAAACCATGAGAAAACCCCTATTTCTTTTTCATTGCTTGTTGCTTACCACAATTTGTCACTTCATCCACGCCCAAGTAAAGCCCCTCACATCGAGTGAAATTTTACTGAACCTAAAAAAACTGAACGTCGTAGGTAGTGCCATGCACATTGCTGCCCACCCCGACGACGAAAACACCCTCTTACTCACCTATTTATCCAAAGAAAGGCTCGTAAAGACGCAGTACCTTGCCCTAACCCGTGGCGATGGTGGCCAAAACCTCATCGGCCCCGAACAAGGCGAGTACATCGGTATTATTCGTACGCAAGAGCTGTTGGCCGCCCGTCGGATTGACGGCGCAGAACAGCTTTTCTCACGGGCATACGATTTTGGATTTTCCAAAACCCGCGAAGAAACCCTGAAGTTTTGGGGTGAAAACAACGTGCTGTCGGATGTCGTATATCACATTCGTAAAAACCAACCCGACGTTCTTATCACGCGCTTTCCGCCTGATGCCCGCGCGGGACACGGTCACCACAACTCTTCGGCATTTTTGGCCGAATTGGCCTTTAAAATGGCTAACGACCCCACCAAATTCCCTGAGCAACTCAAAGAAGTACAAACTTGGCAACCCAAGCGCATCGTTTGGAACTCATTTTCTCCAGGTTTTAACAACCAAAAACCTACCGACAAAGGTACATTCATCACCGTTGACATTGGCGGATATAACCCACTTATCGGAAAATCGCACGCTGAAATTGCCGCCGAAAGCCGCAGTTCGCACAAAAGCCAAGGGTTTGGTTCGGGCGCCAACCGCAATGCCCGCGTCGATTTTATGCTTCACAAAGATGGTGTCCCTGCCGAAAAAGACGTGTTTGATGGCGTTGATCTTACTTGGAGCCGCGTCAAAGGCAGCGAGCAAGTAGCCCAACTCATTGACCAAGCCATCCGCAATTACAACGTGAGTTACCCTGCTTCGTCGGTGCCTGTTTTGGTGAAAATTTACGAAGAATTGGGCAAACTCGACGCAAAAAACCTGTACGTGCAACAAAAAAAGGCCGAAGTGGAAGTATTGCTTCAAAATTGCCTTGGCCTTTGGTTTGAAACAAATCCGACGGATTATGCTGTAGCCGTGGGCGACCGCGCACCGCTGAAAGTTAGCGTGGTAAAGCGCAGCGATTTCCCCATCAAACTAACGCGTTTGCAGTTTGTTGGGGCATCAAAAGACACTACCATGACGTTGGAAATGAAAAACAATGAGCTTTCGGTGTTTTCGTTTGCGCCTACTGTACCTGCCAACACACCCATAAGCCAGCCTTATTGGTTGGTCAAACCCATCAAAGACGGGGCATTCCAAATCGACGACCAATCGAAATTATCAACCCCCGAAAACATTCCTACGCTTCAAACGGCGTTTACTTTTGAAATCAGTGGTCAAAAATTCACTTTTACCAAACCGTGGGTCTTTAAATCAACCGACCCTGTGGACGGCGAAGTCTATCGACCATTTGAAATTCGTCCCGAAGCCACCGCAAACGTTTCGGAAAAAGTCTATGTTTTTGCTGACAATCAACCCAAAACGGTGGACATCGTAGTAAAAGCCCACCGCGCCAATGTCAAAGGCACGTTGACGTTTGACGTACCCACGGGCTGGCGCGTAGAACCCATGCAATTGCCGTTTGAAATGCGCGAAAAATACCAAGAGCAAACGGTTTCGGTCAAAGTATTTCCATCGGCGCAGCAAAGTGACGTCAAGCTCAAAGTGATTACCAAGACTGACAACGGCGAAAATTCGTACAGCCTTCGTTCGGTCGAATACAAGCACATTCCTACCCAAACCATTTATCCAAGTGCTACCACCGCTTTGGTAAAATTGGACATCAAAAACAAGGCAAAAAACATTGGGTATATTGCGGGGGCTGGCGACGAAGTTCCTGCGGCGCTCCGCCAAATGGGCTGCCAAGTGACGTTGCTCGACGAAGGAGCGCTCAACAAAAACTTGTCAGTGTATGATGCCATCGTCGTAGGAGTGCGGGCTTACAACACCGAGGAGCGCATCAAGTATTTTCAACCAAAACTGATGGAATACGTCAAAAATGGTGGTACAATGGTGGTTCAATACGTGACGGCGGGTGGTTTTGGAAATACACTCAAAGTACAAGAAATGGGACCATATCCCTTCAAAGTTGGCCGCGACCGCGTGACGGAAGAAGATGCCGAAATGCGGATTTTACAACCTGCTCACCCGATTTTGAATACCCCTAATAAAATAACAACCAAAGATTTTGAAGGCTGGATACAAGAACGCGGAATCTATTTTGCCGTAGAGTGGGACAAAAACTACATACCACTTTTTTCGGCCAATGACACAGGCGAAGCAGCCAAAGAGGGAAGTTTGATTTATACCCAATACGGAAAAGGCCACTTCATTTACACAGGCATCGTATTTTTCCGCGAATTACCCGCGGGCGTACCTGGTGCTTATCGTTTGTTTGCCAATATGATTTCGTTGGGAAAAAAGTAACCCAATGACAGGATTGACTAGCCACTGAGACGACGATTAAACCCCGTACCTCAGCGGCTAGTCCATTTCCTTACCCAAAGAATTAACATGGATACCCCCATCGACGAGCAACAACTTTGGCAGGATTTTCAGCAAGGTGACGACGACGCATACACCCAGCTTTATCGCCTCCACGTCAGAGCCATGTACCGTTATGGACTTAGTTTAGTACCTGTTTCTGAAGCTTTTGTCTTGGATTGTATTCACGATGTATTTGCCGAAATTTGGGCAAAAAAAACACGCCTTACCGTTCCAGAAAACGTACGGTATTACCTGCTCAAATCCCTCAAAACCCGCATATTACACCTTCTCAAACGCCACGAGCGTCCGTATTTGTTTGTTTCTCAACCCGATTTTGATGACCTCTGGGCCGAGCCTTCGAGCGATGAGCTCCTGATGCAAGAAGAGGAGACTTTTGATCGGGAACAGTTAATCAAACGCCTTGTTAGCCAACTCCCCCCGCGTCAGCAGGAAGCCATACGACTACGTTTTGTGGAAAATATGGAATACACCCAAATCGCCGAACTCCTATCCATGAATCGGCAATCTGCTCAAAATCTGGTTTTTAGGGCTGTCGAAAAATTAAGGAGTTGGCTACTTCCCTCACTTTTTTATCTTTTTCAAGATTTTTTTAACAGTAAGTGAGTATAGAAGCGAGGGATTGGTCATCTACGGACAAAAATCCTAAACACTGTGCCAAACCAATACGCTTTTTACTCGGCAGCAGATTTTGTCATCGACGATGCTTTTTTAAAGCACCAACTTACCCCCACCCCTGCTTCAATCGACTGGTGGAATCGCTGGCTAACCGAAAATCCATCCCAACAAGAAGAATGGCACAAGGCAGTTCAATTACTTGAAGCCGTACGTTTGGGGTTAAACGATTATACCCGTACCTACCTCACCCCCGAAACAGAAGCGATGTTGTTGTCGCGCATTCAGGCCACCAACCGACTGCATGACGAAGAAGAAACGCCTACTCGCTCGCTGTGGAATCAGCCGTGGATTCGGTACGTGGCAGCAGCCAGTGTGCTAAGTTTGATAGGTATCGGCTGGTGGGGGCAGCAGTCATTTCAACGCCGCACTCAACCCTACCAAGCGTACGTGGCAACCCTCGATGAGTCAAAAATCGAGAAAGTAAATCAGGGCGACAAACCCCTCCATTTTCAGCTTCCTGACGGCTCGCAAGTCACCCTTTTTGCCAAAAGTCGTTTGAGTTTTGATAATTTTTTTGGAAAAAAAAATCGCAGCGTTTATTTGTCGGGAAAAGCCTTTTTTGAGGTCAAAAAACAGCCAAATTCGCCCTTTTTTGTGTATGCCAACGAACTTGTCACCAAAGTCTTAGGCACCAGTTTTGTGATACAAGCCTACCCCAACGACAAGCAAGTTGAAGTCCAAGTAAAGACGGGGAAAGTATCGGTATTTACCCAAAACGACCCCTCTAAAGCCCAAAAATTGAGCAACCGCGAACTAGAAGGAATTGTATTGACTCCTAACCAACAAATTACGCTCAATCGGCAAGAACTTCGACTGGCGCGGACCTTGGTACCCGAGCCCCAGCTCTTGGCCCAGCCTATACCCCTGCCAGCATTCGAGTTTGAAGAAGCGCCCGTTCCGCAGGTGTTAGAGCTCATTGAAAAAGCATACGGTATCCACATCGTTTATGATGCCGAGCTGCTCTCCTCTTGCACCCTCACGGCTTCACTTTCGGAGGAATCACTTTCACAAAAAATCAAATTGATTTGCCAAGCAATAGACGCCACCTCAGAAACCATTGATGCTCAGATTGTTATTTACTCCAAAGGTTGCCATTAGTTCCACTCTTTATATTCATTTTTTAATACCTAATCATCCCTCTTCTATGAGAAATCCTTTACGACTACGCAGTTTGGCGATGCGGACGGTTTGTGTAACCTGTACCCTGCTCCTACTGTCAGTATTACTGATTGGTGTATCTTACGCCCGCGAAACATTCGCCCAAGAGTTGCTTCAGCAACGCATCACCCTTAAAGCCGATGAACAATCGGTCAAATCGGTTTTAACAAAAATCGAAAAGCTTACATCGGTCAAGTTTTTGTACAGCCCTAGCCTCATTAAGTCGGAGCGCAAGGTCAACCTAAATGCCATCAACGAACCCCTCAGCAAAGTACTTGAATCGCTGCTTAGTCCGCTGCAAGTTTCGTACGAAGTGGCGGGAAAACAAGTTATTTTAAAGCAAGAGACCTTACCTCAACCCGTCGAGAAAAAAGCGTCCGTTAGCCATGAACCCTTCGCGGTTGAACAACCTATTACGGGAACCATCACCGATGCCAAAGGGGAGATTTTGGCGGGGGTAAGTGTATTGGTCAAAGGAACCAATCGCGGAACTTCTACCAACGGCGAAGGGAAATATAGCCTCGTCGCCCAACCGTCCGAAACCCTGGTTTTCTCGTTTGTTGGCTACATCAAGAAAGAAATGGTGGTTGGAAATCAGACAGAAATCAACCTTGTTTTAAACGAAGACACCCAAACCCTCGGTGAGGTGGTTGTCACGGCTTTGGGTATCAAACGCGACAAACGCGCCTTGGGGTATTCGATTCAGGAAATCAACGGAGAAAGCCTTGCTCAAGCCAAAGAAGCCAACGTAGCTACCTCATTGGCAGGAAAAATTGCGGGTGTACAAGTGACGCGCGCAGGCAACGGGGCAGGCGGGTCGTCGCGGGTCGTAATTCGCGGTGCCAACTCATTGGTGGGAAATAGCCAGCCTTTGTACGTCATCGACGGGATTCCGATGGATAACAGCAACGTAAATTCACCTAGCCGCTGGGGAGGAATCGACTACGGCGATGGTATTTCAAACATCAACCCAGAAGACATTGAAAGTATGTCGGTGTTGAAAGGGCCAAACGCCGCCGCCCTATACGGTCAGCGCGGAAGCAACGGGGTCATCTTGATTACGACCAAATCGGGTAAATCACGCAAGGGCGTAGGCATCAAATACGGCATTGATTATTCGATTGGAGACGCGCTAGTTTTGCCTGATTTTCAAGATGAATACGGTCAGGGACTTGACGGAACATTTACCCATTTCCGTGGCAACGATGGCAAAATTTACACGTGGGCAGCCGCAAAAGCCGCTAATATTCAAGGCATTCCCAAAATGAGTGGCGGACGCGACCGCTTTACCCGTGCCAGTTGGGGAGCAAAAATGGAAGGACAACAGTACGAAGACCAATGGGGAAATGTATTGAGCCTAACTCCTCAACCCAACACTTTCCAAACGTTTTTCAACAAAGAAAGACAGATGGCCAATAACATTAGCCTTGAAGGTGGAAACGATAATGTCAACTATCGCTTATCGTTTGGAAATACCAAAATCGACGGTTATACCCCAGGAAATACCCTCAACCGTAATAACATCAGCCTCCGTACAATGGCCAAACTTACTCCCAAGCTTGACCTTGACGTAAAAGCCAATTACATCGGTCAACGGGGCAACAATCGCCCTACGGTTTCGGATGCCGCCGACAACCCTGCCTATCTTTGGATCAGCCAGCCGCGCTCCATTCCGATGAGCATTTTGGAAAACTCGACTTGGACGGCGGAGGATGTAAGCAAACAACTGGGCTACGGCACCACCCCGTTTATTGGTTTGGAAAAAACGTACGCTACCAACTCTTCAACGGCCAACCCTTATTGGACACGCGACCATACCCGCAACTCCGACGACCGTCAGCGTTTGATTGGTTTGATAAAATTGAGTTATCAGTTTAATAACTGGATTCGTTTGACTGCCAAAACAGGTACCGACTTTTATACTGACCAACGCTTTCGCTACCGCGAAAAAGGCACATACCAAAGCCAAAACCGCAACGGGGATATTATCGAAGAAGTGACGCGCGTTCGCGAAGACAACAGCGACGTATTGCTGTCGTTGACCCCTGAGTTGTCAAAAGATTTTTCATTGTCGCTCAACCTCGGTGCCAACCACCAAAAATTTTACGCCCGTACCACAGGAAATACGGGTACGGAGTTTATTGCGCCTAATTTGTATTCCATCAACAACACCCTCATCAATTCCTACGTTTTCAACCTCTCAGAATCATCCATCAATTCCGTTTATGCCGCAGGTTCAGTAGGTTTTCGGGACTATTTGTTTGTTGATTTCTCAGCACGAAACGACTGGTCTTCTACGCTTTCTCCCGCCAACAACTCCTTTTTCTACCCTGCGGTCAGCGGTAGTTTGGTCGTAACCGATGCCTTAAATCTCCAAAACTCGACCCTCAGCTTCTTAAAAGTTCGTGCCTCGTGGGCACAAGCGGGAAGTTCAGGAAGCCCTTACCAGTTGACGGGGAACTATGCGCTCGACCAAACACCACACGGCGGGCAGCCTTTGGGGTCGTTTACCTCAATTATTCCAGACCCTAACCTCAAAAACGAGCTAACAACGTCGCTTGAATTGGGTCTTGAAGCACGTTTTTTCAAAAATCGTTTGGGATTGACGTTTGCATACTACGATGCAAGTACCAAAAACCAAATTCTCAATATTCCATTGCCTCCGTCGAGTACTTTCACGTCACGCCGCATCAACGCGGGCGAAATTCGTAACCACGGCATTGAATTGTCCATTACAGGTACGCCCGTGCGGACCGAAACAGGCTTCTCGTGGGATGCCACTTTCAACTTCTCGCGCAACCGCAACCAAGTCGTTGAATTGGCCGAAGGAGTTTCGACTTTCTTGTTGGGCGACGACCGCAACGTACAAGTTATCGCTACCCCAGGCAAGCCATTCGGAACCATCATCGGTAACGGTTTTCAATGGCTGCGCGACGACAAAGGCAACCGTTTGATTGACCCAACGACGGGTTTACCGCTCAAAACCAATGCGAAGTTGTTGTACGAAATTGGCAGTGCGCTACCCAACTGGATTGGTGGTTTTAACAATACCTTCCGCTACAAAGGATTCAGCTTATCTGGCTTGGTGGACGTAAGCCAGGGTGGAAAAATATTTTCACAAAGTTTGCGGGAAGAATTGGTATTCGGAACCATCAAAAAGACCCTTCCTGGACGCGACGGCTCATACGTAGCGGATGGTGTGGTGGCACAGAAAAATGCTGACGGTACTTGGACAAGCACAGGCCAAGCCAATACCAAACAAGTAAGAGCCCAAGACTACTGGAACGTCATTGCTCCTGACAAAGACAACGTTGTGTCGGAAGAAATGCTCAACGACGCCAGTTATATCATGTTCAGAGAACTTACGTTCAACTATCAATTGCCGTCTAAAATCATCAGCAAAACGCCTTTCCGCAACATTCGTGCGGGCGTTTATGGACGCAATTTGTTCTACTTACAACGCAAAACCGACGGCTACGCCCCCGAAGCCTCGTCGTTCAACGTCAACAATTCGTCGCTAGGTCTTGAGTCCACCTCGTTGCCATTGTTACGTTATTTTGGCTTTAGCTTGAATTTAGAACTCTAACCACCACTTTCCTCTAACGACTTTCAACTCATGAAATCTATAAAAATCAAATCGCTTGTGATGGTAGGGGCGCTTTTTGTAGCGCAAGGCTGTACCGAAGATTTTGAAAAAATCAATACACCTCCCACCACCCTTTCCACCATCGACCCAGGGCTTATTTTGTCCAAAGCTCAAAAAGACGCCGCTTTTTCGGAAGGCTACGAATACCCCAACAACCAATTTGGCTCGTGGATACAACACTGGGCGGGTGGCGTGCTTATTTCGAGTTCTAGGTACATCCAACAAACCGATGATAACCTTTGGAACGACCATTATGCCTTGATTCGGAATATTTCACAAATCAGAACTCAATTGCTCAAAGGGCGTGAAAATGACCCCAAAGCACGTACCAAACTAGCCATTGCAAGGATTGTGGAGATTTCGATTTGGCAACGTTTGACAGATTTGTTTGGCGACGTTCCTTTCTCCGAAACTGCCTTGGGCGTAGATGCGGTCAATAATCAACCCAAGTTTGATACGCAAGATGCTATTTATAAAAAGTTGATACAAGACTTGGACGCGGCGCTCTCTCAAATTACGCCAACCGACGATAGCTACGGGACGGCTGACTATTATTTCAAAGGCAATATTACACAGTGGAAAAAATACGGCAACTCTCTCAAGTTGCGCCTTGGAATGCGTATCCGTTACGCGGATGCGGCTTTGGCTCAAAAAACCGTTACCGAAGCCATGGGTCAACCCCTACTTGAAAGCAATACCGACAATGCAGCCGTACCAACGTTTAACGACGCTACCAACGCCAACGTACACCCAGTATTGAACCATTGGCTGGCGGGTAGCCCCGACCTCAAATACTTGGCCGCCCCCTTGGTAGCGCAATTGGTAAACTCTAAAGACCCGCGCCTTGCTCGCCTTGTGCAGCCCACGGTCAATTCGGTGAAGGCTGGCGCACCTGCCTATAAAGGTATTGGTGTGGCCCTTACGGATGAGCTTTTGAAAACAATCATCAAAGATGACTATTCGACTGCCTCACAAACCACGTTTTTCAACAAAGCTTACAGCCCCGCCATTGCATGTTTGGCCATGTCGTACTCAGATGTTTGTTTTTACAAAGCAGAAGCGGCCCTCGAAAGCTGGGGTGCGACGCCTGACCAAGCGGAGAAGTTTTATCAGGATGGGGTAAGGGCTGCTTTGGCGCAAAACCCATACAATATCACCACAGTACCTGCTGATTTTCAAAAGGAGCTTTCATTTACGGGTTTGAGTAAAGACGAAAAGTTGGAAAAAATCGGTACCCAAAAATGGATTCAGCTATTTGGCCGTTCGTACGAAGCTTTTATCGAATGGCGTAGAATGGGTTATCCTGCCTTAAAAGCAGGGCCAAACTTGGGCTCGACCAACGGCCAAATTCCACGCCGCGCCATTTATTCGTCGCGTGAGACTTTGCTAAACAAAACCAATTATGACGAAGCCGTTAAGCGTCTTGCCAACGGCAACTCATATACCTCTAAAGTGTGGTGGGATAAGAAATAACCACTGTTTCTATTTTATGTTAAGGCAAACCAAGCTAGTTTTGGTTTGCCTTTTTTTATTTTACTAAACATAAACGGCTTCAGTTTCCCAAGTAAATTGAGGAAGTTTTATGGTACTCAAAAGTTGTTCCTCCAGCATATTTGCCCATTCCGAAATATACAGCACCACGTCATCGCGATAATTATGACGTAAATGGCGTTTGTTTTCGGGCAAACGATTCAAAATTCGTCGGTCCGAAAGTCGTTCTAAATGCTTCAAATCGTCCGAATCCAAACCTGCGTCTATCATCTCATTGATGAGCAAATCCATCGGTAGCCCGCTCGTAGGGCAATATTCATTCAATTGTTCATTCCAATCTCCCCTGCCGTTGGCTAGGGCATGGGCATGAATTTCGGCTTTGGTAAGCTTCGTAATTTCTTGCGCTAAATTTCCACAATTACAGCTCCCCATGTGTCCCCATTGGTACGGAGAGCCTTGTTCAATCTTACGAGCCGTTCGACGAAGAGCGGCAATGAGGTCGAGATTAGGACGTGCCATAGCCTTATACGTTTTTATTTATGGTTTATGAGAAATCAAACCGAGTGTCTAGGTTTTTTGTTTTCAAGCAATTTATGTATTTTTTTGTAAAGCAGTCAATGAATATTACAATCAATCATGACCCAAAAAAAACAATTCGTACCCTCCACCTTCCTGTTTGGTATTTTTCTTCTGCTCAGTTCGTGTAGCCGCCAATACGTTCCTGACACTACCTACAGTGTCGAACAAATCAAGCAAGATTTTAAGCTCATGCGTCATGCTTTGGAAGAATCTCACCCAGGTATTTATCGTTACACCTCCCCTGATTCTATTCGTTGGGTTTTTGAACAAACCGAAAAGCTCCTCGACCATCCCATGACGGAGCTAGAGTTTCGGCGCACAGTCAACCCCATCTTTTCGTACATCCGTTGTGGTCATACCGACATTTATCCGTCGAAAGGGTATTCAAAATACATCAAAAAAAATAAACCAAAAGAGTTTCCTTTGGGGTTGTATTACGTTGAAAACAAGCTTCGTATTCTCCAAAACCGAACGGACGACACTAGCCTGGTCGTTGGCACCGAAGTGGTCTCCATTGATGGGCAACCTGCGGCTGATATTATTGCAAAAATGCGCCAACTTGTTCCTTCCGACGGTTATAATCAAACGTTTAAAACGACGGTAATCAACGGCAATTTTGGCGGTTTTTATCGCTATTTGTACGGAAATAAAGAAACATTTGAAATCACCGTACAAGATTCATTAGGAAAAAAACGGGGGCTTAAACTTAGTTTTAATAAACCACCCAAACCTACAAAAAAAGCCAGCGTTCCTGCCAAACCTACCAGCAATCAACCACCAAAAACCCCCGTAGCAACGCCCAAATTGATGGTCAAGACGAACCCAAAATTACGCACATTGAAGCAATCTGAAAAAGACAGCACAGTGGCTATTTTGGACATCAACACCTTTAGTGACGACCGTTATCGCCGATTTTATCGCCGTTCTTTCAAGGCATTAAAAGCCCAGAATATCAAACACTTAATCATTGACCTGCGGGCCAATGGTGGGGGAAAATCAGATGCGAGCATTAATTTGATGTCGTACCTCCTCGATTCCGATTATACTGTCTATGACACGGCGGCGGCCCTCACCCTTCGTCCTTCGTACCAACACTATTACGGGCACAAATTTCCGCGCTTTTTTACGCGTTATTTTTGGTCAAAAAAACTTCCCGACGGTCGCCGAAGCAGTCGTTCTGCCCAGCGCGTTCAAAAACCTACCCGTCGCTATGGTTTCAAGGGACAGGTGTATTTGCTCACCAATGGCGGGTCGTTTTCTGCTGCGGCCATATTTCCCTCCATGATTCAACAGTATAACCCTCGGGCGGTAGTGATAGGCCGCGAAACAGGCGGCGGACGCCACGGCTGCAATGCGTTTATTTCTCCCTACCTGACCTTACCACATACGCAAGCAAAAGTGCGCATTCCCGTGTTTAAGTTGGTACTGAACATTCCAGGCGCCGACGTAGGCCACGGAGTTCAACCCAACTTCCCGATTGAATACCGTTTTGAAGATGTCAGAAAAGCCCGCGATTTGGACGTTGAGCGTGCGTATGAATTAATCAATGCTTCCAAAAGTGAAAAATAAGCTGCCATGAGAACCAAAGACGAAAGTAAGGTACAATTGATTCTAAAAACGGCCCTAAAGATGATTGCCCGGGTGGGCTTGACTGGCCTCAAAATGTCGGATTTAGCGAAAGAAGCAGGGGTGGCGACGGGAACTGTTTATATCTACTTTGAAGACAAAAATCAGTTGATTCGGGAGTTGTATTTGTACTTAATGCACGAAAATACCAATGACCTTACCCAAGAACTCACAGGCGACGAACCTTTGAAAATAAAAATCAAAAAAATGGCCCGTAATTTTCTGGAAAACAATATTCAAAACCCTGAATACGGTGCTTTTTTAGAACAATATTTTCGTTCTCCTTATTTTCAGGAAGACGATACAACCCGCAAAGAAGAAGACCAAGCGTTACAGCCTATTTACCAACTTGTCCTCGAAGGACAACGCCAAAGTTTAATCAAAGAGGCCAATCCCGAACTTTTGGTAACGTTGGTATCGGGCATGTTACATGAACTCGCTAAACAAACAATTTATACCCAAAAGCCTGTTTCAAGTGCCGATTGGGAAATGACTTTCAGCGTGATTTGGGACGGCATTCGTGCCTAGAAATGAATAGTGTTTTTTTGAGCAAAAAACTAATCCCCTAGCCTTTATGCTTTTTTACACGTTATTGAAATTTATCCTCAAAATTGCCCTTAGGGTATTTTTTCGACGGTTTCAGGTGGATGGACTTGATAAATTGCATCGGGCGAAAGGGCCACTCATTTTGGCCGTAAACCACCCAAATACGTTTATGGATCCGCTTATTATTGCTACCTTGGTGCGGCAACGGGTCGCCTTTATTGCCAATGGCAGCATCTTCAATCGGTTTACTCAGCCCATTTTTAAGTACTTCCATGTCATTCCTGTTTATCGAAAAAAAGATACTGCCGCAAGCTCACTCTCTCCCGCCGAGCTCAACAAACGAACTTTTCAGCGCTGTTATGATTATTTAGAAACCAAAGGTACCATTCTAATTTTTCCCGAGGGTACGAGCGAAATTGAGCGGCGTTTGCGAGAGATAAAAACAGGAACGGCCCGCATTGCCCTTGGTGCCGAAGCCGAGCACGGGTTTAATTTAGGGGTTCAAATTTTACCCATTGGCCTCAATTATTCTGATCCAACGCACTTTCGGTCGGAGGTTTTTGTCAACGTAGGCGAGCCCATCCACGTCCGTGACTTTAAGGAAAGTTACCGTCCCGATTCGTTTGAAGCCGTTGAAGCCCTAACCGATTTGATTCAACAACGACTTACCGAAACCGTCATTATCACCGAAGATGCCGAAGAGGATAGCTTGGTATTGCAGGTAGAAAAACTGTACAAAAACCAGCTTTTTGATGAGCTTCAACTCAACCAAAAAGTAAAAAAAGACGAATTTGGGCTCATTAAACAGCTAATTACGGCCGTTCGATACTTTGAAACGCAGCATCCTGACAGACTAAAATCACTGCAAGTGAGGATGACAAACTATTTTGAGTCGCTTCAAAAGCTTCACCTTTCTGACCGAATTTTCACCCAAACCAAACGGTTATATAATCACCTGAGCAGCACACTTTTAACACTTTTACTGGGGCTTCCTTTGTATTTGATTGGCCTCATCACCAACTACATACCGTATATTTTGCCTTCAAAAATCGCTCGCCTCATTTCGTCCGACATTAGTTACCGCGCCCCAATCATGATGACAGTAGGCATCGTATTCTTCCCCATTTTTTACGGCGTAGAAATTTACCTTGCCCAGCTTTTATTCAAAAATTCGTGGTTGACCCTTCTTTTTGCGGTGTCGTTGCCCTTTTTAGGCTATTTTGTGCTTTGGTATTGGGATCGTCTTACTCGACTTACTCACCTTTGGCAAGCCCTGCGCTTATTTCGCCAAAAACCAAGTTTAATGGGGTCGCTATCGGCTGAACGCACAAAAATTTTCAAAGCACTGGAAGAAGCCAAAAGGCTTTATTTAGTGACTAAATCAGCAAATTAATACTACCACATCGGGTTGTGAGCAACCCTCAACACGAGCCAAGCACATGTGTTAAGGGTTGCTCACAACCCGACGCAAAACCCCGCAAATAACATACCATAATGAACAGAAGAAACATCCTAAAAAGCGGAATAGCCTTCGTGGGAGCAGCTGGATTGAAAAATTCAAATGTTGTTGCCGAACAAAATCGGGGAAGTTTTGCGCTCGATGGAAACGTAGTACGCTTTTACCACCCCGCCATCAAAGAACGTTTTAACATCACGATGTTAGCAGATACGCACTTGTTTAAAGACGATGAGCGCGGCGTTCCTTTTCAGCAATTTAGCGGAAGAATGGCCAAAGCTTACAATCAAACCATTCATTTTCAAACGGGAGCGGCTACAAACCCAGAGGAGAGTTTTCGGAAAACACTTGAAATAGCAAAACAAGATCAATCTAAATTGGTCGCTTTCATTGGTGACATTTTCAGTTTTCCTTCGGAGGCTGCCGTGGAATGGGTAGCGTCTCAATTAAAAGAAGCGCAACTGCCTCACCTCTACGTAACAGGAAACCACGATTGGCATTACGAAGGTATGGAAGGCTCAAGTCATTCGTTGAGAGACACTTGGATACAAAAAAGGCTTCGCCCAATATACCAAAACGACCATCCTTTGATGACCGTTCGTGAAATCAACGGCGTTCGTTTTCTTGCCCTCGACAACTCCACTTACCAAATTACGCCTGAACAGTTGGCTTTTTTCCGAAAAGAGGCCGCCACCCAACAGCCGCTTGTGCTCATGGTACACATCCCACTTTATGCCCCTGAGCGTTCCTTGGGGTTTGGCTGCGGGCACCCAAAATGGAACGCCCAAAACGACAAGAATTACCAACTCGAACGTCGCGAGCGCTGGCCTGAAGCGGGTCATTCGCAGACTACCATGCAATTTCACAAAGAAGTGTTCTCTTGTCCCAATTTGCTTGGTATTTTGGCTGGACATACGCACAAGCCAACCCTCGACGTTGTTAATGGCATTCCTCAAGTCATCACTCCACCCAATGCGACGGGCGGGTATTTGAAGGTCGAGGGGATACCAACTCTATAAAATGATTTAAGAGGACTATTTCTGCGCTTTTTGAGCAGTATGATGCGAGGCGGCAAACATCCATTTGCCGTTTTGTTTTTGTAGGGTATAAGTAAATGCTACTGGGTTTCCTCCAAACGTATGAATGCCACTGGCAACTATCAAATCACCCGACTTAAAAAACTTGAGATTAGATACTTCGCTGTTCGTACTGCTTCGCCCCTCTGCCCCTTTTACCACAGATTCTCTAAACGAAAATAAACCCTCAGCATTGGTATATCTAAAATCCTTTGGTATGCGACTGTCGAAAAAGCGATGAGGGTCAGCGTTGTATTCGGTAACAAATAGTTGGAGTACTTTTTCAGGATCATCTGAATTGTCTTTTTGAGCAAAACTGACCGAGCAAATACTCATAAATAAGCCTATAGTAAGAACGATTTTTACGGGTAAGATTTTCATTGGTAAATGTAAGGTTTAATGAATGATTGAGACAAAGTTCGTTCATAATTTTACACCTCACCATCCCCAATTTTGGTAGTTTATACCAACCTTTGCTCAATGGCTTTGGCAACGGCTTCGGGCGCAGAGTTGACGTGGAGTTTTTCGTAAATGTGTTTGATGTGGTAGTGAACCGTATGAAAACTTAGTGAACAAGCATCCGCTATCATTTTGTAACTCATGCCCTTAACCATACAGGTCAACACTTCTTTTTCCCGCTCCGTGAGTTCGATATACGTAGCTTCGGCTTGTACAAACTGGCTCTGAAACATCTGCATCACCCTGAGCGCAATGGCGGGCGACATGTGAGCACCGCCCCTATAGACATCCTGAATAGCCTCAAGAACTTCATCTGGGTCAGGGCTTTTGAGAACATAGCCCGACGCCCCGCCACAAACCGCCGAAAAAATGCGGTGGTCGTCTTCAAAAATAGTGTGTATCAGCACTTTGGTATCAGGATAGGCCGCTTTGATGCGCTGCATCGCTTCGATTCCCGATAACCCTGGCATTTGAATATCCATCAACACCACATCTGGACGGTGTTTACGGATTTTGGCGACGGCATCGTTGGCATCCTGAAAAGCACCCGCCAGATAAACGCCTTCGGTATGGTTAAAATACAGGGAAAGACTTTGGCGTAAGGCTTTGTTATCTTCAAAAATGACGAGGCTAATCATGTTGATTATCAGTTTTGTATGGATTTGTGTTCTTTGTACTATTCATGGTGAACTTTGTGGTTAAACAGAATGATAATTTCCACTTCTACCCCTTCTGCCGACTTGACTTTTACCTCAAATCCACCTTCTTTGGCCCGCTTCTGAAAATTTTTCAGGCCGTTGCCTTCCTGAGTCTGAATAACATCGAAGCCTTTTCCATCGTCTGAGATACGAACGTGTAAATCAGCCTTTTGCTGAAAAATACGAACCTGAGCGTTGGCCGCCTCACTGTGTTTGGCGATGTTGTGCAAGGCTTCTTTATAGACCAGATACAGGTTTCGCCGCTGTTCCATCGAAAAAACGGGTAACTGAGAAACGGGCACTTCATTCTCAAAAACAAACGCAATGCCGTGGGGTATAAGCAGTTTAAAACCCACCGACTTCATCTTTTCCACCAACTTGTCGGGTGCATCGTTGTCAGGATTCAAAGCCCATATCGTGTCCCGAATGGTATGAATGGCCTCCTGCGAGTCGGTGGTCATTTGACCCAATACAGCTTTGACCTCCTCCTGCTCATGCCCCATTTTTTTCTCAATCACTTTGGCCGACGTGGCTATTCCTGTAAGCGTAGCCCCCACCTCATCATGTAAATCACGGGCGATTTCATCCCGAAGTTGCAGGAGTTTGTTTTGCTGCCGCAGGTTTTCCTGAAGCTGCACAATGAGTTGTTGTTGGGTGCGCGCTTGGTCCTTACGGTGCTGGTTGGTTCGTTCGGCCAACACAAAGCCTATTATTGTGATTTCAAGCAACGATCCAAAAAAATAGTAATTGTTAAATGGATAATGCGGAAGCCATTCGAAATCATACAAAGCCAGAATGGCGATAATCATTGAAACAAGACCTATACCGAATCCAAGGGCATACCAACGTACTTGCTGAAAATCTCTGATAACTACGTAAATGAGTCCAATCAACAGAAAAAACAAACCAATGGCTAAGTATCCTACGTACTCGATTCCCAACTCATGAGTCAGTATCCGCATCAACGGGTAAGGAGTACCCATGTAAGAAGTGACAATTAAAATTAAGTAGCTAATTACATCAATACCAAGCCAGAAAATAATCAGATAGTAGCACCATTTAGCAAAATATTTCAGGCGGATAAATTTTGTTAAAAAGCCCGCCCAAACACTCAAAAATACCAGATGAATGGGATAATAAGGTCGAAATTGAGCATACCAGGAATGCTGCCCTAAAAACTCTAATAAGTAGCCGCTTCGGTCGATAAACCAGTGGGTGTTAGCAAACACGAACAAAATGTACCAGCCAATCAACGGGTCACGAAGCCGTAAATAAAAAACAAGTGCATACACCAAAATAAGCAGATAGACCCCCACTAGTGTACCGTTCCAAAAGCTGTTTTGTTTTTGGTACCACAGGGCATAACCCATGTCGGTGAGTTGTAAATAATCGTTGTAAAAGTCAGCAATGTTAAGCTCCACAGCCAGATGTACGGTGCGGGGGTGTTTACCTAACATAGACAACGCCTGGGCTATGGGAGCCACCCGATCGTCCAGTTCAGTCGTTGACGGTAGTTTTTGAATGGTAAGCTGGCCTTTTTCATCAACCACGTACACATCTAAACGAGTGAATCTCCACTGCGTCGAAAGTAAAACCAGCTCCCGCTCCGTTCGATTAACTACCTGAAATCGAAGCCAGATGGTTCCTGACCTTATGCCTAGTTGAATAGCCCCTGCTCTATCGACACGTTTAAACGAATCCAAAGGAAAACGGGCAATTTGCTCATAGGTAAGTTTACGACTCATATCCTCATAATAACAGGCAAAAGGAGCAACGGTGCGGACTCGCTGTTCTTTGCTGATAGTCAGCCCGGGTTGCGCAGCCAGCGGTAGGGAGAGAATAGCAAGTAGTAAAATAGCTAATTTCATACGCTTTGATTAGTGATAATAATTTCTACTTCTACCCCTTCTGCCGACTTGATTTTTACCTCAAATCCTCCTTCTTTAGCCCGCTTCTGAAAATTTTTCAGGCCGTTGCCTTCCAGAGTCTGAACAGCATCAAAACCTTTTCCATCGTCTGAGATACGGACGTGTAAATCAGCCTTTTGCTGAAAAATGCGAACCTGAGCATTGGCCGCCTCACTGTGTTTGGCGATGTTGTGCAAGGCTTCTTTATAAACCAGATACAGGTTACGACGCTGTTCCATCGAAAAAACGGGTAACTGCGAAACGGGTACTTCATTCTCAAAAACAAATGCAATGCCGTAGGGCATAAGCAGTTTAAAACCCACCGATTTCATCTTTTCCACCAACTTGTCGGGTGCATCATTGTCAGGATTCAAAGCCCATATCGTGTCCCGAATGGTATGAATGGCCTCCTGTGAATCGGTGGTCATTTGTCCTAATACGGCTTTGACCTCCTCCTGCTCATGCCCCATTTTTTTCTCAATCACTTTGGCCGACGTGGCAATTCCTGTAAGAGTAGCGCCCACTTCATCGTGCAGGTCGCGGGCGATTTCATCCCGAAGTTGCAGGAGTTTGTTTTGCTGCCGCAGGTTTTCCTGAAGCTGAACAATCAGTTGTTGTTGGGTGCGGGTCTGGTCTTTGCGGTGTTGGTTGGTTCGTTCGGCGAGAATAAAACCGAGAAGAATGATTTCGATTAACGTGCCCGGAACAAAGAAATTATTGTAGGGAGTATATGGCAGCCACTCAATGTTGTACAACGCAAACATGCTGATAATCATGGCCGAAAGACTAATACTAAACGCAATGGCATACAACCAGACTTGTTTCAGGTTTTTGATAGCCACATAAATCAGGCTGATTAATAAAAGAAATAATACCAGTAAAATAAATCCTCCCCAATCTAATTTAAGCCAAAGGAGAAGCAGAAAAAGGGGCGAGATAAACGAGGGCTCAACCAGTTGGGCCAGTTGCGTTACGGCTGCATTTGCGTAGTATAACCCGTTGAAACCTAATATAGCCCAATACAGGCTTTTTGAGTAAAAACGTAGATTGAGAAGATGAACATGAAAAAGCGACCAGCAAAGCAAGTAGGCAAACGCCGTATTGAAATAGGTATTTACTTTTAAAAAGCTGTAAAAGTCGAGGTAAAACAAGATAATGCTCAACATCAACAGGGCATACCAGCCAATCAGGGGATCACGAAGACGAACCGCGAAAATAAAGGCATACAAAAACACGAGCACATAAATGCCTAATGAAAAACTTTGCCAAGTGGTGTTTGTTCGTTGATACGTAAACGCTTGTTCCAAACCACCGATATGTACAAAATCTCCGTGGGCATTGTCGGAAACAATAGAAAGATAAACAAGGGAAGGTGTACGGCCGATTGGAAAAACGGGAGGCTTTAGGTGTACCTGCTGGTATAATGAAGGGGTTGGCTCTCCTGCCTGAAACGCCTGTTTTTGACCATTTTCGTCAAAAATAATGGCCTCCATCCGACGAAACCCTCGATAACTATGAATGAGGTACAGTTCTTCTTTCGTTTTATTTTTTACTTCAAACCGCAGCCAGATTTTATCGTAGAAATAGCCAAACTGAACCACTTCTCTTTGATTCAGCATGGTGAACGAGTCCAACGGGAACTTTGCGATTTGGTCAACTGTCAGCTTGTGCTTGGCGTCTCTATACACATAAACATAGGGAGCAATGGCGTTGGCTTTGGAGGCATCAGTAATGGTCAGCACGGGCTGTGCTGCCAACGAAAGCGAAAAAATAAAAAACAAAGCAAACAGGCGCATGGAAGCATCAATTGATTTCCAGTAGGTAATTTGCAAAGATACTTGGTCTTTTTCAACCCCACCCTCCCCAATCTTGGTAGCCTGACTTACTTTTGAGTGGGGGCTATTCAATGATAAAATAATGAGATAACTTTGAGCCTCAGTAAAATTTTGTCCATTAGCATGCCCACAGTCCCTACCTACCAACCCAGCTTTGTTCCTCTGGCTACTCCACTTCGGTTTGCCAAAGACCCATTGACCTTTATTCGAAATGGGTTTTCGACTTGTGGAAACACCTTTCGATTACACTTGTTTCGGGATATTGTCTTTTCTCGTGACCCTGCTTTTTTTAGACATGTTCTCCAGCAAAACCACCGTGGATATGCCAAAGGAAGTGCTTTTACCGAATTGAGCAAGGTACTAGGTAAGGGATTACTCACAAGCGAAGGGGATTTTTGGCTGCGTCAACGGCGGCTGATTCAACCCGTTTTTCACCGTGAACGAATGCTGGGGTTGTACCAAATTATGACAGAATTAACCGCTCAGTTTGTCAAAGATTTTGAAGCGAACCGAAACCAATCAGCCATCGACCTCGACGAAAAAATGATGGCCATCACTGCTGACATTGCACTCAGAACCTTGTTTACCATTACTAACGAAGATAAAGCAACGATTTATCAGCAAATCAATCGTACCCAAGAATTTATCATTGCCAATATTCGAAAGCCTTTTCTCAAGCCTTGGATGGCAATCAACGGCGCCAATCGTCGTTTTAGGGCCGATTTGAGCTATTTTAATCGCCTCATTTTTGATATAATTGAAAAACGCCGCGCTTCGGGTCAGCCGCAAGATGACCTTTTACAAATGCTTCTCGACTGTACCGACGAAGAAACGGGTCAGCAAATGAACGACCAACAAGTTCGGGATGAAGCAATTACGATGTTTGCCGCAGGGCATGAAACTTCCGCCAACGGCCTCAATTGGTTGTTGTTGGAGCTATCGAAACACCCAGAGATGGTTCAAAAAATCAGGGAAGAATGTGCCATTTTTGATACTGTCCCGACTTGGGAACAACTGTTGCAACTCACTTATACTCGTCAGGTGGTAGAAGAAGGTTTGCGGTTATTCCCGCCCGCTTGGGCTGTTGCCCGCGAAGCCACCGCTGATGATGTGATTGAAAGTTTTGAAATTCGGAAGGGCACCATTGTATTTTTACCCATGTACGAGCTTCACCGTAACCCCGAATTTTGGCACAATCCGCTTTCCTTTGACCCCTCCCATTTTACCCCAGAAAACGTCAAAAATCGCCCTAAATTTGCCTACTTACCCTTTGGCGCAGGGCCACGCATTTGTATTGGTCAGCAATTTGCCCTCATCGAAATGCAACTGATTTTGGCATCCTTACTCAAGCGATTCACGTTCGTACCCGATGACACCCACAACCCCAAAATGTTTCCACTGATTACGCTCAAGCCCATGAATGGCATCAAAGTTTGGGTGAAATAAGCTACAACTCCATCTCAAACAATTTCACCAAATGCCCTTTTAATTTCTCCGCTACTTCACTCATCGTCAGCTCTCGACCAAGCTCTTGCTGCAAAGAAGTGACTGCTTTGTCGCTAATACCACAGGGAATAATATTTCCAAAAAAGTTCAAATCGGTATTGACGTTAAAAGCAAAGCCGTGCATGGTCACCCAGCGGCTGCATTTGACACCCATCGCACAAATTTTACGGGGATTTTGTCCATCTTCGTGTCCCAACCAAACTCCCGTCAAGCCGTCGATTCTCCCTGCCGAAATCCCATAATCGGCGCAGGTCAAAATGATGGCTTCTTCCAAGATTCGCATGTATTTGTGAATGTCGGTAAAGAAATTTTCTAAGTCCAAAATCGGATACCCGACGAGTTGCCCAGGCCCGTGGTACGTGATGTCTCCTCCCCTGTTTATTTTATAAAATTGCGCTCCCGCTGCGTTCAGTTGTTCGTCGTTCATCAATAAATTTTCTTGATGACCGCTTTTACCTAATGTATATACGTGCGGGTGCTGGCAAAACAACAAATGATTCGCCGTCGTTAGCTGTTCTTCGACTGATAACTTGCGGTTTTGTGTTTTGATAGACACCGTTTCGGCAAGCAGTTTTTCTTGGTAATCCCAAGCTGCTTGGTAATCAATCATTCCTAAGTCTTCAAAACGTACTTTTTTATTTTGAATCGTATTCATGCGGCTACGTCTTTTAAACCTATAAGGTTTCGTTCTCGTCGATTTTACAAACCTTATAGGTTTACTTTATCAAACCTATAAGGTTTCGCTCTCGTCGATTTTCAAACCTTATAGGTTTTCCTTTATTCTAATTTCCCAAACCTATAAGGTTTCATACTCATCGATTTTCAGACCTTATAGGTTTATATCTTATCTACCTTATCAAACCTATAAGGTTTCGTTCTCGTCGATTTTACAAACCTTATAGGTTTTCCTTTATTACATTTTTTTCAAAGAGTTGGTTCGTGACGACGAATTAGCCAATTTTGCTGCCGTTATTGTAGCCTCCATTTCATCACTAACGTAGCTCCGAATGATATTAATTGCCGACAGCGGTTCGACCAAAACGGACTGGCGAATTATCGACAACGAAAAAAATGTCCAACAGGCAAAAACCATTGGCCTCAATCCCTATTTCCAAGATTCCGATTCTATTGCCAACGAACTTCGACAAAACCTTTTGCCAGCTATCACTGGCGATGTAACTGAAATATATTTTTACGGAACGGGTTGCGCAGGAGAAGAACCGTGTTCTATTGTTCGGCGGGGGCTAGAAGCTGTTTTTCCAACCGCTAATTATATTGAAGTTGATAGCGATATGCTCGGTGCTGCCCGTGGCCTTTGTGGACACCAGCCAGGTATTGCTTGTATTTTAGGAACAGGTTCAAACAATTGCTTGTACGACGGCAAAAATATCGCTGATAAAATCCCTTCGTTCGGGTTTTGGCTCGGCGATGAAGGTAGCGGCGGCCATTTAGGGAAAAAAGTCGTTTTGGCTTTTTTACACAAAGAGATGCCTACCGACCTGGCCGAGAAATTTGCCAAACGTTATGGGCTTAACCGCGAAATCGTATTGGAAAATGCCTACAAAAAACCGTTTCCCAACCGCTATTTTGCCAGTTTTTCCAAATTCCTTTTTGACAATCGAAACCACCCCTTTGCTTATCAATTGGTCTATGAGGCGTTTGGTGAGTTTTTAGACAAATATGTAGCCAAACTACCCAATTATAACCAGCACAAAATTCACTTCGTTGGTTCGGTCGCTTTTTATTACAACGACATTCTACGCCGCGCCGCTGCCGACAAAGGCATGACCATCGGGCACATCATGGAAACTCCCATCGCTGGACTAACCCTTTATCACAAGGAGAAAGGATAATTTGAAAATTCACGAATGTGATAATTTGAAAATTACAGTTTACGAAATTCAATTTTCAAATTATCACATTTTCAAATGGCTCAATTGAACATTTTTCAAATCAACCCTTCTAATTTCGCGTATTGCAACAGCATTATTGTCTTCCCATCCCTGATTTCACCCGTTTTTATCATATTTAGGGCTTGGTCAAATGGCAACTCCAGCACTTCTATGTTTTCTTGTTCGTGTGCGGCGCCTCCTCCTTCGTTTACTTTCATGGTCGCTTCGTATTCCGCCACAAAAAAGTAAAGAATTTCGGTGACTGAGCCAGGTGACATGTAGGCTTCAAATACCTTCCGTACCGATGAAACTCGGTAACCTGTTTCCTCTTCCGTTTCTCGACGAATACAATCTTCTGCGTTATCTTTGTCCAAAAGCCCCGCGCAGGCTTCAATGAGCATTCCCGTTTCGTTTCCATTGACGTAAGTAGGCATTCGGAATTGACGCGTCAAAATCACCGTTTTGTTGGTGGGATGGTAAAGCAAAATCACCGCACCATTGCCACGGTCATACGCCTCTCGCGACTGCCGTTGCCATTCGCCCGACTTATTTTGGTAGTCAAACGTGATTTTTTTGAGAACGTACCAATTGTCCGAAAGCAATTTTTCCTCAATGATTTGAACGTTGGGATTCATAAAAATGATTATTTTTGATTTATTTTGATTATTTTTGAACAAATCAAAGCAAAATCCATGAGTTATCAAAGCAGAAAGCAAATCATCCTTAAAATACTGGATGAAAAAGGCGACGTTGACGTCAAGGAATTAGCCCAAGTTCTTGAGACTTCGGAGATTACGGTGCGTCGTGATTTGGGAACAATGGCCGCCGATGGCCTGCTTTATCGAACCCACGGAGGGGCTATGAGGTTAAGCTTGGTCAACCAGCCAATCAGTTTTGTTCATAAATCAGCCGTAAATGCCGAGAAGAAAGACCACATTTGTCGCATTGCAGCGGCACAAATCCAAGACGGAGACGTTATTTTTATGGATTGTGGAAGTACCGTTTTTAGGATGTGCAGCTTTATTCGGGACAAGCGCATCAAGGTCATTACCAATTCATTGCCTGTTGTCCACGAGCTTCTCAACAGCGCAGTTTCGGTCAATTTAATTGGTGGAGAAGTAGATCCAGAGCGACAAGCTGTCCACGGCACCATGGCTACCGAACATGTTCGACGCTACCAAGCCGATAAGGCTTTTTTAGGAGTTGGGGGAATTTCAGTTGAAAAAGGACTCAGTGCGGTCAGCGAAAAAGAAGCAGAAATGACGCTGTCGATATCTGCCAATGCTCGTATTACTTACCTTCTATGTGATTCTTCAAAACTGGGAAAAGACAAATACCTAACATTCGCCCCTCTATCAATAGTAGATGTTCTGGTTACTGATGAACAAGATTCGGAGGTCATCGAAACATTTTCGAAGGCTGGAGTACAAATTCTGCACTAACCTCCATTAATCATCTATATGTCGAACCCTAAAACGAAGCAACGCCCAAAGAACCAAGTAGAGCATTCCGAGCAATACCCCAATCTCCAAGCTAAGTATGAGCGCCGTTCGGTCGGTGAGGCTTTGCCAAATGGCATTGAACAGTTCTTGTGGATTATGCAAGATGTCCCAACTGTTCCACCGACGAACCCTTCCTAAATAAATTCCAAAACCTGCTAAAGGAAAGCTAACCAGAAGTAGGATATTTCCGATGAGCTTGGAATACGTTTTTTGCCAACTACGGTGCATCCAATACACCGAGACAAGCCCGTTGAACAAACTCACTTCGGCGTAGAAAAAAAGCATAATCATATCATGCCAAGTGAGATCGCTACCCATGTCCACCGACAAATGCACCAAATCCGTAATCATGTAAGGTGCATTGGGGAAAAACAAAATCCAAACCACGCTCCACAGCCCCACCCATACGTACCAACGATGAAAACGTTTGACGGTAATGTCAACGATAAAAGCGACGATTAGGGGAATCCAGCTCAAAAACAAATTCCAATCCATTGAAAAATCGACTGCTTCTTTGAACTGAATTCTGACCATGTGGTATGTCAAGGCCACCATACTCAACAACAAGAGCAAAAGTAGCGGATATAGCCCCTGCATGGTAATAATTGGGGGCTCAGATACCATAAAACGGTATTTCCAGAATTTATAAAGGAGACGTTTTAGCAAGACATTGAGGGTTAGTTTCACAAATAACGCTGAATTATATGCCGAAATTCAATAACCAAGTTAAAACTTTTGTGTAATTTGGCACGGCCAAACTAAAAAAAAACAAACACTCACCTAATAATAGTATGAACATCCACGAGTACCAAGGAAAAGAAATACTCAAAAAATACGGTGTCAGAGTCCAAGACGGCATCGTGGTTGATACCCCAGAACGCGCAGTAGAAGCCTACCGCACTATTGCAGAACGTACAAATTCTAAGTTTGTCGTTATTAAATCTCAAATCCACGCAGGTGGACGCGGAAAGGGGCAAATTGTTGGTAGCGAACAGCGCGGCGTTCAAGTGGTAAAATCACCTGACCAAGCTCGTGAAACAGCTACTAACCTCCTCGGACACGTGTTGGTGACGCACCAAACTGGCCCAGAAGGAAAAAAAGTAAACAAGATTTTCTTGGCAGAGGATGCTTACTATCCTGGAGCTTCTGAGCCGAAGGAGTTTTACATGTCAATTCTTCTTGACCGCGCCAAAGGTTGCCCAGTTATCATGGCAAGTACTGAAGGTGGAATGGACATTGAAGAAGTGGCCGAACACTCGCCAGAAAAAATCATCAAAGAGTGGGTTGATCCCCGCGTAGGTTTGCAAGGTTTCCAAGCCCGCAAAATTGCGTTTGCGTTTGGTCTTACTGGCAATGCTTTCAAAGAAATGGTAAAATTCGTTTCGGCACTTTACAGTGCGTACATCGAATCGGATGCAGCCATGTTTGAAATCAACCCTGTGTTGAAAACTTCGGATGATAAAATCTTAGCCGTTGACGCCAAAGTAAACCTTGATGACAATGCCCTCATCCGCCACGCTGACCTTGCTAACATGCGCGATACTAACGAAGAAGATCCGTTGGAAGTAGAAGCTGGTGAAAGCAACCTTAACTACGTAAAACTTGACGGAAACGTAGGTTGTATGGTAAACGGTGCAGGTTTGGCAATGGCTACCATGGACCTTATCAAATTGTCAGGTGGTGAACCTGCGAACTTCTTAGACGTAGGTGGTGGCGCTAACGCAAAAACGGTAGAAGCTGGTTTCCGTATCATTTTGAAAGACCCGAACGTAAAAGCCATCTTAATCAACATCTTTGGTGGTATCGTTCGTTGCGACCGCGTTGCAACGGGGGTTGTTGAAGCTTACAAAGCGATTGGTAACATTCCAGTACCTATCATCGTTCGTTTGCAAGGAACCAACGCCGAAGAAGGTGCTCGCATCATCAACGAATCTGGTTTGCAAGTTTTCTCGGCCATCGAATTCAAAGAAGCAGCCGCGAAGGTGACTGAAGTATTGAAGTCGTTGGGTCTATAAGAGAACCTCATAACGAATTTTCATGGCAAGGCGCGACAAATGTCGCGCCTTGTTTTTTTGGGAGAAAGACGTTTTTCCACCCCAACTGTTACCTTTGCGTTTCGATTGGAGTTAGGGAAGTATGATTCATGACATTTTAAAACAGTACTGGAATTACGATTCGTTTCGTCCGCTACAAGAAGACATTATTCAAAGTATTTTGTCGGGGCGAGATACGCTCGCGTTACTCCCGACGGGCGGGGGAAAGTCGGTGTGTTTTCAAGTACCTGCGTTGGCGAAAGAGGGGGTTTGTATCGTCGTTACGCCATTGATTGCCCTCATGAAAGACCAAGTGGAGCAGCTCAAACGGCGGCGCATTATGGCAGCAGCGATTTATTCGGGGATGAACTGGCACGAAATTGATATTGTGCTTGATAACTGCATTCACGGAACGACTAAATTCCTGTACGTTTCGCCCGAACGCCTTCGAACCGATATTTTTTTGACACGGGTCAAGCAAATGAAAGTGTCTCTTCTCGCCATCGACGAAGCCCACTGTATCTCACAATGGGGATATGATTTTCGGCCAGCCTATTTACAAATTGCTGCCTTTCGTCAACTGTTACCTACGGTTCCTCTCATTGCCCTTACGGCTTCCGCCACCGACCCCGTTAAGAAGGATATTTGTGAGAAATTGGAAATGCGTGAACCCGCAGTTTTCCAATCGACCTTTGCAAGAGCTAACTTATCCTATTCAGCATTTTTTGAAGAAAACAAAGACGCTCGGCTACTCCGTATTTTACAAAATGTGCAAGGTAGCTCCATTATCTACGTCCGTAATCGTCGCCGTACCAAGGAAGTAGCTGATTGGCTTAATCGGAACGGCATTCGGGCGGATTTTTACCATGCAGGTGTTCCCAATAAACAGCGGAGCGAAAAGCAAGAAGCCTGGATTCGTAACCGTTCGCGGGTGATGGTCGCCACCAATGCTTTTGGAATGGGTATCGACAAACCCGATGTTCGCTCCGTCATTCACATTGATTTACCCGATACCCTCGAAGCCTATTACCAAGAAGCGGGTCGAGCGGGTCGGGATGGGCAACGCGCCTACGCTGTGGCCCTCTATTCTCAGCGAGATTTGGACGAATTAGCCCGAAATGTTGACCAAAAATACCCACCTATCGACCTTCTCCGTCGTGTGTATCAGGCGCTTTCCAACTATTATAAAGTCCCCGTGGGAGGAGGCGAATTTGATACCTTTGACTTCGACTTACAAGATTTTACAGGCACTTTTGGCTTGCCCCTTTCTGAAACACACTTTGCCATAAAGCTCCTTGAGGAAGAGGGATTTGTGCAACTTAGCGAAGCCTACAATAGCGTTTCTAAAATTCATATCACGGTCGATAATCGATCTCTGTACGAACTACAACTCAAATACCCTCAATACGATAGTTTTATCAAACTTTTATTGCGTATGTACGGGGGTGAGCTATTTAGCCAGTTTGTACCCATTTCGGAAACCGCCATTGGCCAAAAACATTACACAATGGAAAACGATGTGGTCAAACTCCTACAAGGACTTCACGACCTTGGCATGATTGTCTATGACAAACAGCGAGTTAAGCCCCAATTTGGCTTTGCTACTCCCCGCTTCGATGCCTCCCAAATGCCCATTAATTCTCTGGCGATTGAAGAAAAGCATCAGACCGATTTGCAACGAATTGCAGCCGTGATTAGTTACGTTCAACAAAAAAACCGTTGCCGCACGCAATTACTTCAAAACTATTTTGGCGAGCCAAGCGACACCGACTGTGGAATTTGCGATAATTGTTTGGCCAAAAAGAAAAAAGCCGCTTCTCCCGCCGAACACGCTCCCATTCGAGCTGAAATGCTCCGTTTGTTAAAACTCAGCCCCTTGAGTCCTCAACAACTGGTAGCCGCCTTTGGCTTAAAAAACGAACAAATCGTTATTGCAACCCTGCGGGAACTATTAGAAGACGAAGTCGTTTTGTATGAAAGTGAAGGAAGAATACGGCTAAAGGAGTCATAAAGCTTCAAAAAACAATAAGACAACGCATTCTAACACAATGAACATAGGCGACAAAGTCAGATTAATTCATTCCAAAGAAGAGGGTATCGTTACCCGAATTTTACCCAACAACGTCATCGAAATCGAAATCGAAGACGGTTTCCGTTTGCCCGTTTTGAAGCGTGAATTGGCCGTAGTTTCAGCGGCTGAAGCACAGGCATTTCGTACGGTAAAACCCCAACCCACGCCCGATAAAGCCACCGATAGCCGCCCGACGGGTATCCGTGCCGAAAAAGGGATTTTTATGGCCTTTGTTCCGCTCAATGACCGCGAAATTGTTCTCCATCTAGTCAACAATACCGACTGGGATTTGCCTTATTCACTCGCCACTCCCACAGAACGCCACCAAAGAGGTATTTCGGGGGGCTATCTCAAGGCCAAAAGCGCTATTAAAGTCCACGAATTACTGATCAAAGATTTTGAAGACTGGGGCACGTTTGTGTTTCATTGCCTCTATTTTACAGTTGGGTTTTCTCCCGAAAGAGCTCCGCTTACGAAGCGTATTAAGTTTAGGGCCAATACTTTTTTCAAGAACAAACGTAAAGCACCAATCCTTGAAAAGGACGCGTACCTTTTTCAACTCGACGCCGACGAAAAGCTAGACCAGCCGCTCAATGCGCAAGTGTTGAAAGAGAAAATGATGGAGAAAAACGAACCTGAACCTGCTGTTTCTCTACCTATTGAGCGTCCTTCTTCGGTCGTTGATTTGCACATTGAAAAACTAACGCGTGATTTTTTGGCATTGAGCAACAACGAAATGATTTCGATTCAATTAAAAACGTTTGAACAACAACTCGAAAAGGCCATCGCAAGTGGCATGGACGAAATTACGTTTATTCATGGCGTTGGGAACGGAGTTTTGCGTACTGAACTCCACCGCCGAATGAGCAAGCACAAAAACGTAAAGTTTTACGAGGATGCCCAAAAAGAGAAGTTTGGCTATGGAGCCACTAAGGTAAAAATCAAGTAAAGAATCAGCACCTTCCCGAAAGTTTTGAGCTTTCGGGAAGGTATAACACGCTTTCGGGAAGATGCGACTCTAGTTCCGCAAAAAGCCCAAAATAACCATTCCTATTGCACTAATGGCCAAGCCCAACGACTCACGGGCCAATTCAATATTGATGGAACGCATGGCCATTTCTCCCCAAAATACCCCTTCATACTTCGGTGGCCACTGCTGAAAAGCCGCTAAAAAATAAGCGCCTGCCAAAATAAAAAATACGTAGCGGCTGGGGGCTTTCCCAAAAAATATACTCAAACCAGCCGCGACGGCAATCCCATAAATCGGCATCCACAGCTCAGGATCGGGGTCGTTGTACTGTACCACTACGAAATACGTAAACAAAATCGCTAACAACAGCGACACAACTTTCTTTAGGCTCATTTTATTGGTTAGGTTAAACGTAAAAGACACTGATTTTTGGCCAAAAATAGCTAATTTGCCCATTCAACAACACTTCATAAAATCCAATGAAAAACCTTTCTACTCTTTCCCTCATCCTGATTTCTGTCAGTATTTGGGCACAAAAACCCTATTATCCCGAACCAAAATGGCCCGAACAAGACACCGCTAACAAATTTTACACCGTCAAAGGAGAACGTCATGGGGTAAGTTTTTTCAAAAAACATTACTTCAAAGACGTCCAATATACCCCCACCGACAAACTCGCTTTTGACGTTTACCACTCGCCCGATGTGATGTATCATTGGTACCGAAAATGGGCTGAACAATACCCCAATCTCGTTGATTTATACGAAGTTGCCAAAAGTTATGAAGGACGCCCGATTCTTCAAATGACCCTCACAAATAAAAAAACGGGCAAACATACCGACAAGCCCGCTGCTTACTTTGAAGCAGGACGCCACAGCGGTGAAGTAACCAGCAGTGAGGCTATTTTGTGGCTCACCAAACACCTTCTCGACAACTACGGCAAAGACGCCGCCATCACCAAGTTGATTGATACAAAAACCATTTACCTTCGCCCCGAAAATAACCCCGATGGGTCAACGATGTATTTGTTTTCGGCCCAACGCAACCGCAGTACTGTACATCCCAAAGACGATGACCGCGACGGTTTGCTCGACGAAGACCCCGAGGAAGACCTCGATGGTGATGGGGTAATTTATCAGATTCGTAAAAAAGCCGTTACAAAAGCCGAAAAAGAAAAGGCTGACTTTATCCTAGACCCGCGCGATTCTCGCTTGATGAAACGCGTGCAAGAAGGCAAAGGAGAATGGCTCGTCTATACCGAAGGCATTGACAACGACGGCGATGGCAAGTACAACGAAGACGGGATTGGCGGCCTCGACAATCACCGCAACTACCCCGAAAACTGGCGTCCCGACCAAGGCGGCGACCTCACTGGTCGAGGCTATACCCAAGGCGGAGCAGGTGAGTATCCGTTGAGCGAGATTGAAACCCGTTCCACCGTACTATGGCTGCTCCAACATCCCAATATTTCGGTAGTCAATTCGATGGATACCCGCGTGCCTATGCACTTGCGCCCACCATCAACGTCGAAAAGTGAAGAAAGTATGTTTCCCGCTGACTTTGCTATCTACAAACACATGGACAGCCTAGGACTATCGCACACCAACTACCCTTGGGCGGGCGATGTGTATTATACCTATGCCACGCGCAGCAAAACCGACCGCGTCACGGGTGATCCTTCCAAGCCTCAGCCGCTGTTTGGCCACGGCCCTGATTTTGGGTATTTTTATTACGGTTCAATCTGGTACGGCGATGAACTTTGGAACGGTGGCGCCATGAAAGATTACGATAAAGATGGCCAATACGACGAATATGACGGCCTAATGTGGGACGATGAAGCCAACAAAAAGAACGGTTTCAAGCCTTGGTCTAAAGTTACGCATCCCGTGTTGGGCGAAGTAGAAATTGGCGGTTTTCACCCTAAATTTTTTGCGCAAAACGGCCCTGCTTGGAACTTGGAAACCTGGATTTCGAAACAATCGCTCTTCAACTTAGGTATGGCACTGGAGCTTCCACAGGTAGAGTTCAAAGACGTATCAGTGAAAGCCCTTCCCAACAAAGAATACGAAATTAGGGTAAAATGGAGTAACACTGGAAAACTTCCCGTGGCATTGGAACAGGCCAAACGCGTCAAAATCGTTCAAGAAGACCGCCTTACCCTCGACATTGACAAGAACTTATTGAAAGGTTTTGAAGAAGCAAAAGTGGTGATTACGCAGCCAACCTTGTTTGATAAAACCATTTTTGCGGGTTATACGGCTCCTAACGAAACCAAAGAAGGCATTTTCCGCGTAAAACTCAACCAAACGGGAAGTGTTAAAGCCAAAATTAAGCTGCTTTCAACGCGAGGAGGTTATCAGGAGAAAGAAATTGTGATTGGACAATAGTTTTATTTCATTTTGGTCTTTTAAAAACCTAACTACTGCTTTCGCCCACCTAAGCCAAGCCAATATATCCATGTCAATCAAAAATTTATCAACACAAATCGAGATTGGGAATACGCCTAAATTAGAGGCTACTTACACTCAATTTGCTACTTTACTAACTGAGTTAAGAAAGAAAGAAATTCCTTCTCAACTCATCGACCGCATCAATGGTGACGTTGTAGAAATCAACTCGTTTGCTGGCTCAGGAACAGACTTTGGGAAACTTATTAAAATGAAACAATCAAAAATTGTCAACCTGTTGGCAAAAGAAGTTAAGATTGTTCCTAAAAAGTATTACCAAACCCTTTGGATGAGTCTTGGAATGGCGGCCATTGGCATTCCAATTGGTGTTGCGATAGGGACAGCTACCAAAAACATGGGACTCTTAGGACTGGGGTTACCCATTGGGCTGGGTTTTGGAGTAGTTATGGGCCGTAAAATGGACGAAAAAGCGGCCAAAGAGAATCGTCAGTTAAATCTTGAATTGACTAAAAACTTTTAAGCAAAAAAGACTTTCCAAGTTTGTTCGTTACACAACAGTCAAACTTGGAAAGTCTAAATAAAAAACTTGAGAAGTTTAAAATGCCATTTTAATCCTTCTGTGACTTAATCGTTTTCATTTGAATTATATCTACTAAAAAAGCAAATGCCATCGAGAAATAGATATAGCCTTTGGGTATTTCAAAATGAAAACCTTCGGCTAACAATGCCACACCAATCATCATTAAAAAGCAAAGAGCCAGTATCTTGAAAGAAGGATGTTTTCTAATAAACTCACTTATTGGTTTTGAAGCCACCAGCATGATTACCACTGTAACAATCACTGCGGTGTACATTACCCAAAGTTCTTGAACCATCCCAACGGCCGTGATGATAGAATCAATCGAAAATACCAAATCCAACACGATAACCTCCGCAAGTAGCTGATTGAATGTACTTTTTTTAGAAGTGACAGCTGCGTCATTTTTATTAGCTTCTGTTTTATGGTAAATCTCTTTGGTACTTTTATAAAGAAGAAACAACCCTCCCCCAATCAAAATCAGCCCTTTCCCTGAAAAAGGAATATCTAACAGCGTGAATAAGGTTTGGTCTAATTTTAAAATCCAAGAAATAAAAGCCAACAAACAAAGCCGCATTACCATCGCCAGCGAAATCCCCCAAAATCTGAGTTTATTCCTCTGATTTTCTGGCAATTTATCCGCCAAAATGGATATAAAAATGATATTATCAATACCCAGAATAACCTCAAGGGCAATGAGCGAAACCAAAGGAATTAGTATGTCAATCATTTTGATAATTGTTAATGAATGGTATGGTTTGAAAACAGTTTATTTTCCGATGCCCAATCGACTAAGGATAAAGGCGTAGTTGAAAGCTTCGTCTTTGAGGTAGTCAAAACGCCCCGTCGAACCACCGTGGCCTGAGTCCATGTTGGTTTTGAGGAGCACTACATTTTGGTCAGTTTTAAGCGTCCGTATTTTAGCGACCCATTTGGCAGGTTCGTGAAATCCTACCTGCGAGTCGTTTAAACCACCCGTAGCCAAAATGTTCGGGTAATTCCCTTTTTTGAGGTTATCGTAAGGTGAGTACGTCATGATATAGTCATAGTCAGCTTTTACGTTGGGGTTGCCCCATTGTTCGTATTCTTGGGTCGTCAGCGGTAGATTGGGGTCAAGCATGGTATTAATCACATCGACAAAAGGCACTTCCGCCACCACTACTTTAAACAAATCGGGACGTAGGTTGGTCACAGCCCCCACCAACAAGCCCCCCGCACTTCCACCGTTGATGGCCAATTTTTCTGGAGACGTGTATTTTTCTTTAACGAGGTGCTCGGCGCAGGCAATGAAATCGGTAAAGGTGTTCATTTTCTTCTGCAATTTTCCGTCTTCGTACCACTGTTCGCCCAAGTCAGACCCACCACGAATTTGCGCAATGACATAGACAAAACCACGGTTGACCAAGCTAAAGATATTGGCATTAAAACCCGCATCCGACGAATACCCGTACGACCCATACGAATACAAGAGACTCGGACTCGTACCGTCGAGCGTGATTCCTTTTTTATACACTACAGCCATCGGTACTTTAACACCATCTTTGGCAGTGGCCCAAAGGCGCTTTACCTCATAGTCGTCGGGATTAAACCCGCTCGGTACTTCACGTTCTTTGAGCTTTGTGCTAGTGTTGGTCAACATATCATAATCGTAGGTCGTAGTAGGGCGGTTGAGCGAAGTGTAAGCGTAACGGAATTTCGTCGAACTAAAATCAGGCGTACCCATCGGATAGGCGGTATAGACCGGTTCGGGAAACGAAATCGTTTTGCTATTCCCCGTTGCCAATTCCCTAACCTGCATCTCTAGCAACCCATTGATTCGTTTGGTGATAATCATATACTTTTCAAAAATATCTATTCCTTCGATTTTTGCTTTGGGGTCATGCGCAACAATCTCTTTCCAAGTACTGCGATTTTCGTATCCTTCTTTGGGCAATTCGTATATTTTTTGGTTTTTGTTTTGCGGGTCTTTCCACGACACATAATAATGTGCGGGGTGGTCGGTAATGTTGTATTCAACATCTTTTTGACGTGGCAAAAACAGCGTAAACTTTCCATTGGGCTGGTCAGCGGCCAGGATTCGGGTATCGCTGCTGGTGAAGCTTCCCGACTGAATCGCAATGATGCGTTTGGTTTTTGAACGACCTACGTAACAGTTAAATAGCTCGTCTTTTTCTTCATATACCAATTCGTCTTTGGCTTTACTTCCGACTACATGTTTATAAATTTTATGCGAACGAAGGGCTGCATTAGGCACCGAATAAAACACCGTTTGGTTATCAGCCGCCCACGCAAGGCTACCTCCCATGCGACTGATGACGTCGGGTAACTCTTTGCCCGTTTGTAAATCCCGAAAACGCAGCTCAAACTCAGCATAAGAACCTGTGGTGTTGCTGACATAAGCCGCGATGTTGTTGTTATCGCTTACTTCGTAGCCTCCCATGATGAAAGCTCCTTTTCCTTCGGCCATTTTGTTTTCATCAAAAATGACTTCTTCGGCGGCGTCAAGGCTGCCTTTTTTGCGGCAATGAACGCTGTATTGTTGGCCTTTCCCAACGCGAGAATAGTAATAATACCCATTATCGAACGACGGCACCGACTGATCTTCTTCTTTGATTCGGCCCTTCATTTCGTCAAAAAGCGTTTTTTGAAGTGCTTTGGTCGAAGCCATCACCGTATCAGCATAGGCATTTTCGGCTTTTATATAGGCGATTGTTTCAGGGTTGGTTTTATCCTTTAACCAATAATAATCGTCCACGCGCTGATAGCCGTGGTTGGTAAAAGTTTGGGGCTTTTTGGCAGCAACGGGAGCGGCAGGATATTCGGCTTGGGTGAGGACTTTTGTTTGTTCGGGAGTGGTTTTGCACGCTCCCAAAGCCAAACACACCACTAGGGTGCTGGGAATGAGGTTTTTCATCGAAAATGGTTTTAGAATTTGGGGGTAATTTACGCAATGAAACCGCTATTTCCCAACGAAAAAAATAAGAACAATCTCTTCCATTCATCTATAAAATAGGGTAATTAGTCTGCACATTGTAGTAAAATAAAAAGACCGAATAAGATATTACTCAGAAAACTCATCTTAAAATCTTACATTTAGGGATGTTTTTACCAAGAGCCATCACCTTTATTATTCTCTGTTTGCTGTGGGTTTCGTGCGTTGAAGTCTATGAGGTAAACTATCATTTCAATTCGGATGTCATCACAGTCGATGGATTCGTGACCAACGGATACGGTCTGACTGTCACCTTAAAAACAGCCCGTTCAGAAAAAGCCACCTATTATTCAGTCCCTTTGCGAAATTGTGAGGTCGAAGTCAGGGTAGGCGACGGTTCGGTTGTAAAACTAACCGAATACGAAAGTGGCGTGTATATGGCACCAGCTACTTTTAATGGCCAAGTTGGTCAAACCTACCAATTACATTTCCGAACCCCCACAGGAAAAGTATATGAGTCAGAAAAAGAGCAGCTGAGGGCCTCCCCTGAAATTGATAAAATCTACCACAAATACAACCGTGACGGCATACTGGACCGTACAGGAAAACGCGTTGCTTTTTCTTCGTTAGATGTTTACGTTGATTTTAAAGACCCCGCCAATGAGCGCAATTTCTATTTGTGGCGCTGGACAGACTACGAAGAACAAGGCTTATGTGCCACTTGCGAAGGAGGAAAACTGGACTCAAAAACATTCGTGTGTATTCCTGAGCGTAACAGTCGGATGATATATGACTACCGATGTGATGCACCTTGTTGGGAGATTTTTTACAGTAATGAAATTACCGTCTTTTCGGATATTTATTCCAATGGTCGTAAGGTGGAAGCTCAACAAGTTGCCAAAATTCCGTTTTATTCTATGGGCGGTGGATTTGCCAATCGGGCAGCGCTGGTCGAAATCCAGCAATTATCTATTTCTCCTAATGCCTACGAATATTACAAACTCCTGCGAGACCAAGCCCAGAATACTGGTAATCTGACCGATACACCACCCTCTGCCATTATCGGCAACGTTAGAAACATAGATGACAGCAACGAAGAAGTAGTAGGCTATTTCGGAACAGCGGGGGTCTCGAAATCCCGCCATTTTATTGACAAACGCCCTTATTCTAACGCCTACAAGTACCTTATGCTTGGCCGAGAGCCTTCTCTTGAACCAGACTCCCCCCCTATGCCTCCTTTATTTGAGTCCAGGCCGCCCTTGGCACCTTGTGTTAAAAGTAATACCCGAACCCCAACTCGCCCCGAAGGATGGCTTTTGTAAAAATGAAAATAAGGCTACTTTTTTTTCTCTGGCTAACAGCTGGAATAGGGATGGCTGGGGCGCAACAACGCGTCAAACAAGCCCCCACCCGACCATTTGAACTAAGTGGTATCGTTCGGGACTCACTGACGGGTGAGTTTATCAACAACGCCGCCATTCGCATCAATTTTGATAAATCGGGCCTTTATACCGATTCCACAGGCACCTTCACCATCATGCTTAGTGAAGCCGACTATACCTTAGTTATCAGCCGATTAGGATACCGACCACACCGTCTAAAGTTTAGGCTCGACCAAAACATTCACTTAGATGTAAAACTTCTCAACGTGGCAAAAGAGCTCGAAGAAGTTGTTATTTCTACCCAAGCCGTGGACGAAAATGTGGCTCGCCCGCTGCTGGGAGTAACGCAGTTGAACATAAAAACCATCAGACGCCTCCCCGCCATTTTGGGGGAAGTCGATGTCCTACGAAGTTTGCAAATGCTCCCTGGGGTCACTTCGGTGGGAGAAGCCTCCAACGGCGTCAATATCAGGGGTGGTGCCGTTGATCAAAACCTTATTTTACTCGACGACGCCCCTATTTTTAACCCCACCCACTTGTTTGGCTTGTTCTCCGTTTTTCCACCCGACGCCGTTTCGAGCATGGAATTGTACAAAGGCACTTCTCCCGCTCGATTTGGCGGGCGAGCCGCATCAGTGCTTGATATTTCGATGGCTAATCCATCTTTGGACAAATTTAAACTCCAAGGGGGTATTAGTTTCGTCGCGAACCGATTGACCGCCGAAATCCCATTGGTCAAAGAAAAAGTAGGTTTATTGATAACAGGACGCGGGGCATTCAACGATTTTGCATTTCAGTGGGGCCCTCAAAAATTAAAAAACATTCGGGCAAGTTTTGGGGATGCCGCCGCTAAATTGTTCTGGAGAATCAATGATAAAAATACGTTTTCACTGTCCAATTATTACAGCACCGACTTCTTCCAAACAGACCTATTGGGCGGAATAAACAACATCAACTCTGTTTCTACCCAATACGATTACAACACCCTTAATTTCACCGCCCGTTGGTTTCATGCTTTCAACGACCGACTCAACGTGCAAACCACTGCCGTTTTTAGCCAATATCGACCCACCATCCTTTTGCCCGAACTCAACAGCGACAATAAAGTAACGATTGGCTCCGAAATTCTTCAGCGACAGGCCAAAACCAACTTTAACTATACCCCAAACAAAGCCCATAAAATAGAATTTGGGGCAAACATGACCCATTATCAGTTACAGCCTGGCACACTAAATCCTGGCGCCAACGACCGCGTGAACCCGCTGCGCGTCCCCAACGAATATGGGCTAGAATTAGCATTACACGCGGAAGATGAAATCTCAATAAACCCCAAAACAACTGTTTCGGTAGGACTGCGTTATTCGTATTTTATGGCTTTAGGCCCCGCCGCTGTGCGTTCGTACGCCGACGGTAGCCCCAAATCCGAAGCCAGCATCATCGACTCCACTTTTTACGGAAGCGGCAAACCCCTCCAAACCTACGGAGGTTTTGAGCCACGAGTGGGGCTGCGTTATACCATCGACGAGCTGTCGTCGGTAAAGTTAGGGTACAACCTCATGCGTCAGTATTTACAAGTAGTTTCCAATACCACTACTCCCCTTCCCACTTCGCGTTGGAAAATGAGTGATGCCCACATTCGGCCGCAAGTGAGTCAGTTGTGGACAGTTGGTTATTTCAAAAATCTCAAAAACAACATTTACGAGTTTTCGGTAGAAGCTTATTACCGCGCCACCCAAAACGTACTAGACTTTAAACCAGGAGCCGATTTTTTGTTACAAAATTACATCGAAACCCAAGTATTGCAGGGGCGTAGCAAATCGTACGGGTTAGAATTAATGCTTACCAAGAAAAAAGGCGAAATGACGGGTTGGGTCAATTACACTTACTCAAGGGTATTTAATTTGGTGGACGAAGGCCCTCGCTTCAACGAACGAATCAACGACGGCAAATGGTATCCTGCCAACTTCGACCGTCCACACAACGTGAACATGTCGCTCAATTTCAGTGAGAACAAATACCACAGCCTCTCGTTGACTTTCACCTACGGAACAGGTCGCCCTTACACCATCCCCAACGGCTTTGTGAGTTTCCAAGGGAAAGCATACCCTTACTATGCCGAACGTAACCAAGGCCGTATCAAAGACTACCACCGACTTGATTTTTCTTGGCAAATCAACAATCCGACGCTCAAGGACAAACGTTGGATTGGCAGTTGGATTTTCACCGTTTATAACCTCTACGGTCGTAAAAATCAGTACTCGGTATTTTTGAAGACCCAAGGAACTGCCTATACCGCCTATCAGCTGCAGATTTTTGCCTCTCCAATTGTATCTTTGGCATACAATTTCAAGTTTATGTAAAAATCAGATACTCACTTATCAATCAACAACCAATGGCCATTGATTATTCAATAAAAGACGGGGTAGCAATGATTGTATGGAACATGACAAGCTCACCCATGAACGTCCTCAACGACGACTCTGTTCCTGCTTTCGGAGAAGCGCTCGAAAAAGCCTTCTCTGATGCCGACGTGAAAGGAATCGTCATTACATCCTCCAAGCCCGAGTTTGTGGCAGGAGCTGACCTAAAAATGATTTTGCGCAACCAAGGAGGCGACCCTGCCGAAATGCTCAAAATCTCCGCAGGACTTAACGAACTTTTTCGCCGCATCGAAACCAACGGCAAACCCGTCGTCGCTGCCATCAATGGCACAGCCCTGGGCGGTGGCTTGGAAATCTGCCTAGCCTGCCATTACCGAGTCGCCCTCAATAACCCGAAATCCAAACTAGGGCTTCCCGAAGTAAAGGTTGGGCTACTTCCCGGTGCGGGTGGTACGCAACGATTGCCGCGTATGATTGGAATGCAGGCTGCTTTACCATTGATTTTGGAAGGCAAAGAACTCTCCCCCAAAGATGCCTTAGGAATGGGAATTGTCGATGCAGTAGCCGAAACCCGCGAAGAGATGCTCGAAAAGGCGTTTTCGTGGATTGCAGCCAATCCAAAACCGCTAAAACCTTGGGACGAAATCAATAAAAAAACGGGTAAAATTCAGGCCAAGGACAACTATAAAGTGCCTAATGGCGCGGTTTTAAGCCCCGTCGGAATGCAAACTTTCACAGTGGGTACGGCCATGATGATGGAGAAGTCGAAAGGTAATTATCCTTCGACGCAGCACATCATGTCGTGTGTTTACGAAGGATTGTTGGTCAACATCGACCGAGGTCTTGCCATAGAAGCCCGTCATTTTGTCAAAGTAGCCACTTCCAAAGAAGCGGGCAACCTGATTCGCACCATGTTCTTGGGTTTAAATGAAGCCAATAAAGGTGCAAGTCGCCCCAAAGACTTTCCCAAAACCGACGTAAAAAAATTGGGTGTTTTGGGGGCGGGTATGATGGGCGCGGGCATCGCCTACGTAAGTGCGTTGGCGGGCATCGAAGTCATTTTAAAAGACGTCAGCCAAGAAGCGGCTGAAAAAGGCAAGGACTACGCGCGTGGCTTGTTAAAAAAAGCGGTAGAACGCGGCAAATTCGACGCATTGAAAGCCGAAGGCGTATTAGACTTAATCAAACCAACAGCCAACGCCAATGACTTGGCGGGTAGTGAATTAATCATCGAAGCCGTCTTTGAAAACCGCGAGCTAAAAGCCACCGTCACCCAAGAAGCCGAACCTCAATTAGTAAATAACGGCGTATTTGCCTCCAATACATCCACCTTGCCCATCACGGGTCTTGCCAAAGCCTCGGCGAATCCTGCAAATTTTATTGGCATACACTTCTTTTCTCCCGTCGATAAAATGATGTTGGTGGAATTGATTATTGGCAAAGAGACTTCTGACTATGCCCTGGCGGTAGCAATAGATTATACCCGTAAAATCAAAAAAACGCCGATTGTTGTCAACGACTCGCGGGGCTTTTATACGTCGCGTTGTTTTGGCACTTACACCTCCGAAGGAATGGAGTTACTTAAAGACGGCGTAAACCCTATTTTGATTGAAAATGCAGGAAAACTGGCAGGAATGCCCGTTGGGCCGTTGGCAGTCTCAGACGAAGTGGCACTTGATTTGGTATATAAAATCGCAGGACAAGCCGTAAAAGACGGAGTACTGGCCGAAACTGATACTAGCTACCAAATTGGGAAACAATTTACTGAAATGGGGCGCCTAGGTAAAAAAGCCAAAGCAGGGTTCTACGAATATCCCGAAGGCGGTCAAAAACACCTATGGGAAGGTCTAGCGGAATTATTCCCCGCCAATGCCCAACAGCCTACATTGGAAGAAGTAAAAACCCGTTTGTTGTACCGTCAGGCGATAGAAACGGTGCGGTGCTTTGAAGAAGGAGTTATACGAACGCGCCTTGACGCCGATTTGGGGTCGATTCTCGGCTGGGGTTTCCCTCCCTACGCGGGCGGCACACTGTCTTTTGTTGACTACGTGGGCATTTCCACCTTCGTATCCGAATGCGATCGTCTTGCCGAAACTTACGGGGAGCGCTTCCGTCCCACCCCCAAATTACGAGCAATGGCAGCAGCGGGCGAAGGCTTTGTTGAAAAAAAGTAAAAATTTTTTATTTTTTTTCAACACTTATCTTTCTGAAAAGCAGCGCGTTTAGCTCAAAAACACAGGTTTGATAAAAAATATTTTCAAAAAAAATCAAAAAAAGACTTGACAAAGGGGTGAAATACCCCTACCTTTGCATTCCCAAACAACGGGAGATAAGTAAAAAAAACAACACGGTTGCGTAGCTCAATTGGATAGAGCATCTGACTACGGATCAGAAGGTTTGGGGTTCGAATCCCTACGTGACCACTAAAAGCCCTCAAATTTCACTAATTTGAGGGCTTTTTCTTGCTCAAAATCTACTTACGTAAGGCCAAGTTGGATCAAGTACAAAAGTTGTGGATGACAAAAGTTATGTTTCGCCATTTGATAACTTTTTCTTTTTTTTCTTGCAGTTAAAATAGCATCTTATTAGCTTAGAAGCCGAATCCTCAACGATAAGCTCTAACCTATGCCACACCGTTACCTCCCGCGTTTTTTAGGCTATTTTTTGCTTTATCTTACCGCTACAAATCTCATAGCGCAATCACCTGTGCCAGGCAATAACTTTGGTTATACCCAAGGTTCATTTGGAGTTTCGGACGGCGGCGCTGCTACCTATTACATTCCGTTTGTGATTCCCGCTGGAACAGCAGGATTACAGCCCAAAGTTGGTTTGAGTTATAGCAGTCAGGGAGGTAATAGCTTTGTAGGTTTGGGTTGGTCTTTGAGCGGTCTTTCGAGTATAACCCGTAGTTCAAAAACCAGAGCGCAGGATGAAACCTCCGATGCCAATCAGCAAACCAAAGCCGTGTCGTTAGGTATTGCCTACAATAAATCGGATCGTTTCAGTTTAGATGGAGAACGTTTGGTTTTGGCTCCCGAATCGGTTAATACCGCTATTCCTTTTGATGACAATTACGGCAATGACCAAACAATTTATTATACCGAGCAAAACAATTTCAGTAAAGTAATCCTGTATGAAAATGCGTCTACCCTAAGTCCTCTGTATTTCAAGGTTTTTACTAAATCAGGGTTGATTTATGAGTATGGCAATACCACAAATAGCCGTGTAGTTGACCCTACCAAGAATGTGGCGTATCAGTGGCTGGTCAATCGCATTGAAGATAGAAAAGGAAATTACATGACCTTTTCCTACACGCAAGATGCGACAACGGGGGAAGTCTATCCCGATAAAATTGAATATACGGGAAATACAGCAGGAGGGCTAACACCCTACAACAAAATCCAGTTTTCCTGGGAAACACGGCCCGATAAATCCACGGTGTACGGCATTCGCTATCAACAAAAGAATACGTATCAAAAGCGATTGCAAGCGGTACAGGTATTTTATCAGACCACGCTCGTCAGAGAATACAAACTCTCCTACGCCTACAACCAATACTCATTGCTTACCCAAGTGCAGGAATGTGATGGAAGCATCCCGCAAATCTGCTTAGAGCCAACGGTGTTTGATTGGTCAAATATTGAACTAAGCCTGGGAACTCCCAAAGTCGTCACCACCATCCCAAACACAACGGCTGAAAAAAGACTGTTTGGGGATTTTAATGGGGATGGAATGACCGATATTGCTACTTGGGATATACCGGCTAACACAGCTGACATTGTGTTTCAATTTTATCTTAATAATGGATATGGTGATTTTACACTCTCGCCCCCCAGTGGGAGTACAACGAGTATCCCTGGTGGTGGCAGCAACCTACGGGTACAAACTGGAGAGGTAAACGGTGATAATATCAACGACATTATTGTTACTTGGCTCCCAAATACGCCGGGAGCAACCAATAGTTTATTTCTGGTTTCCAATCCCTCGACACCCATAGCTGGGGCGACTTATACTTATCCATGTACCTATTATACTAAGCTGAGTACCATTGGGGGGGCGGTTTGGGATGATTATATCGTGGACATCAACCAAGATGGTATTTCTGACTTTATTGACCTGCAAACCGAAGCTGGGACAAATAAACCAATCCTGACGGAGGCACGTATTGCCGTCAATCTACCGACCAATACCGCCACTCTTCAGCCTTATTATGGTACTGTTCAACCCAGTTTCAGCAACAGCGGATATAATACAGGTTGGCCAAATAGCGCAGCACCGGAACAATTATTTGATGATATCAATGGAGACGGGCTGACGGATATTTTTATTTTCGATAAAACAACCGGCGAGAATGTAATCATTTATCCTGAATCCATTAGAACGGTTGCCGATGCCAGTAATCGAAAAAATCAATTTAGGGTAAAAATTTCCTCCTATGTACGTCAGTCACTCCAACTTTCTTGGCTGGCTGGTTCAACAAATAAAATCAATCTGGTTGATTTGAATAGTGATAATCTACCGGACATATTGGTAGTCAAACCATCCAACAATCAAGTAGTTATCATTCCCAATAAGGGAGATAAAGGGTTTGAAGTTTTAGCCAATCACATTACCTATAACGTAACAGGTTTTATTATCTCCACTTATCCCAATGTTTTTCCCAATGATTTTAATGCTGATGGACTGATAGACCTCACATTTTACGAAACGGTCAACGGTACCAGTCGAACCTATCTCAATCAAGGTCAATTTGGGTTCAATAGTTTTTCTTCTCCCTTGGCCGATGTTTGGCCTTTGGCGCGTTTCAAAGACACCGGAACAAATCCCAAGCCCGTCACGGGGAATTTCCAGCAAGGCTCCCACAGTGATTTTCTGTATTTCAATACTCTGGAAAACAAATGGTTTGTGCAACGGATGCGGCAAAGTCAGGGATTTACCATTAAGAAAATAACCAACGGTGCTGGTCTGTCCACCGAAATCAAGTATGATAATTTGCTCAATTCGGCACTTTATGAGAAAGCAGGGCAGGTAACGTTCCCCAACGTAGATATTCAGTCACCGCTGTATATGGTTTCAAAAATCAAAACCATCACTACCACGGGCGATGAAACAGCCAAAAAATACCGTTATCACGGAGCGACTATCAATGTAGAAGGGCGTGGTTTCAGAGGTTTTACCAAAATTATTGAAACGGATACCATTACAGGAATTTATGACGCCCGTTATTACCGTCAGGGTGGTGACCAATGGAAATACACGGGTGAAACGGTGATAAAAACCGAACGATTTTTCCAAAATGATGTCTTAATTTCACGAACTGCTCATAATCCGGTACTGATTGGCTATCCGACGGCGAACCCGACGAGTTTTCATACTTATGAAAAGGAAGAAGTCATCGAAGATTTTGTCAATAACAAAACCCGAAAAACCCGAAAGCTGAATGATGCCTATGGGAATCCCACTTACGTTGTAGCCGATTATGGGCAGGGCATTAAGGATTCAACGGTCAACGTCTATACCGACAATACGGCAGCATGGTTATTGGGACGGCTCACTCAAGCGACCGTTCATAAAATTGCCCCTAATCTCACGACGGAAGTTCGGCAGGCGGCCTTTGAATACGATGCTACGACGGGTTTGTTGACCAAAGAAACATCGGACGCCAATTTGCCGGCGGACAAACGGGTGATTAAAACCTATACCTACGATACATTCGGCAACATTACCCAAAGCACGACCAATGCTTGGACGGGAACAGTATTCCAAAACAGAACTATTCAAACAACTTTTGATACACCCACAAAGCGTTTTATCGTCCAAACAATTAACCCATTAGGGCATACGGCCACCGCTACCTACGAACAGAAATTTGGCTTGCCCTTAACTCAAACCGATGCCAATGGACTTACTGCCACCTTTGAATACGATGGGTTTTCGAGAGCTACGAAACAAACGATGCCTGACGGTACGTGGAAAGCCATTTCGTATCGAAAAGCGAGTGCGGCGACTTTTCAAAGCCCTACCAATGCCGTTTTTCTAACCTATACTCAAAATAGCATTGGGCAGATTTCAGTAGAACATTTTGATTCCTATAATCGTGGGGTGCAGACAAAATCGAAGGGGTTTGACGGGCGATGGGTGCTAATGGATCATACCTTTAGCCGTACCGAATCACCCGATGTTCGGGAAATTATCAAAGACAATTTTCCTTACTACGAAGGAGAAACTTCGACGGGTTACACCCAAAAAGAATTGGATGTATTGGGACGGGTTGTGGCAATGAAAGAGACCAAAACGGGCGGAATCCGCACCGCTACATCAGGCTATGGAGGGCCGATAACTGATTTTTTCAATTTCAAAAATCAAAAGAAAACCGACATAGATGACGTAAAAGACCGGGTAGTAGAAAGCAAATGGAACGATGGCAATAACGTTTATTTTACCTATGATGCCGGTGACAGAGTATTGACCATCAGAGATTTTAAAGGCAATACGACTACCAACGAATACGATGCCCGAGGCTTTAAAATCAAGATGATTGACCCCGACATGGGGACGTATCTGTACGAATACAACGGTTTTGGCGAATTGACCAAGCAAACCTATCCCAACGGTAATGTCGTTACGATGACCTACGATATTTTGGGACGAATGTTGACCCGCGTTGACGTGGACGGAACAACCACCAATACCTACGATACGGGCAACAAAGGCATTGGCAAACTAAGTGCGGTCAGCAGCTATGTTTCTTCTCATACATTTTCGTACGATAATTTGGGACGAAAAAATCAGGAAACCGTTACGGTAAATGGTCAGACTTATACTACCTCTAATACCTACGATGCACAAGGCAGACCCAATACGTTGAGTTATCCGGCAACGGGTTTGGTATTAAAGAATGTCTATAATGCGTACGGGTACTTGTCGGAATTACGTAACAATGCTGATAATAGCCTGTTTTGGCGGCTGAATACGATGGACGCCAAAGGCAATATTTTGTTGCAGGAGTTTGGCAATGGAGTAAAAACCGAACAGCAGTTTGAGGCTGCGACGCAGTACCTGCAATCTATCCGTTCGTATTACAACGCCACCACCTTACAGCATTTTACCTATCAATTCAATGACTTGGCTCACCTGACCCAACGGCGGGATGAAAAACGAAACAAAACCGAGTCGTTTGAGTACGATGAGGTCAATCGTTTGAAAGAGACAAAAATTGATAACGTAACCGCAACAACGCTCACCTATGATGAACTCGGAAACATCACCTATAAATCGGACGTAGGGTATTACGAATACGGAGGCGTAAACAACGGCCCGCACCGATTGCTGAACGTACGAACCAACAACGCCAATGTGCAATGCTCCTTTACGCTCAATATCAATACCACTTATACCTCTTTTAACAAAGTAAAAGTAATCTCCAACGATACCGCACGGGTAGAGGTATTTTATGGCCCCGACCAGCAGCGCATTATGCAGAAGATGTATGTGCGCAACGTACTGACGCGTACGAAGCTTTACATAGGCGGCATTACCGAGATAGAAACCTTCAGCAACGGCAAAACCAAAACCACCCATTTTATTGGAGGGATTGGGATGCAGGTGGTTGAAACACAGGGAGCAACCAGCACGACAACTCTTAAATACTACCTGAAAGACCACTTAGGCTCCAATACCGGTTTTACAGGTGCGGGAGGGGTATTATTGGAAGAAATGAGTTTTGATGCCTGGGGCCAACGACGAAATGCCGACTGGACGCCGCTGACAGCATCTTACAATGGCAGCCATGAGCGAGGTTTTACCAATCATGAACATTACGATTTGTTCTCGATGATCGACATGAACGGACGAGTGTATGATGCGGTCTTGGGGCGTTTCTTACAGCCCGATCCATTTGTGCAGGATGTCACTGATTTACAGGACTTAAATCGCTATAGCTACGTTGGGAATAACCCGCTAAGTTACACGGACCCAAGTGGCTATTTCTTTAAGAAGATTTTTAAGGCAATTAAGAAATATATTGTCCCCATAATTGTCACTGCCGTTGCCATCGTTACCGCGGTCTATGGAGGCCCTATTTTAGCTGCTTATCTTGGAGTAAAAACAGCGATAGGGATTGCAATCGTATCCGGTGCTGCTGCTGGATTTGCCTCGAATGTTACCGGGACTTTGCTTAGTGGAGGGGGGCTTGGAAATGCACTGAAATCTGGATTCAAAGGAGCAATTATTGGAGGAGTCTCAGCTGGTCTAACGTATGGTGTAGGTAGTTTAGCAGAACTTCCATTAGGAGAACTTCCTTGGAAAGCCACTGCTTTGCAACAGGCAGAATCAATCGGAATAAAAATAATTGGTCATGGATTAGTGCAAGGCACAATGTCAGAAGTAAGGGGAGGAAAATTTATCCATGGATTTATTACTGGGGCTATTTCAGGTGGAACAGGAAAATTAGTAGATAATTTAGATGACTATGGAATGCGAGTTGCTACATCTGCATTAATAGGCGGGGTTTCTTCAGAACTTTCAGGGGGTAGTTTTATGAATGGAGCTGTAACTGGTGCCTTTGTAAGAATGTTTAATGAAGAGATGCATTTCAAACATAATAAGGACGAATTAAAAGCTCTTAGAAACGGAGATAGAAAAGCCTACTATGAAGCCGCTCTAAAAAATGGCGATCCGTTTGCAAAAAAATATTTGGATGTTGTTAATAATAAGATAGGATTTGGAAGAGCAGCTAATAATTGGCTTATAACTCGTCTTTTAGTGAATGGTGTAGGAATGAATGAAATAGCAAGTACAGTTGATCAAATAGGTTTAGAGTTAATGCAAGCACACGCTTTAGCTCGAATGAATACTATGGATGGTATAATTGATCCAGCTACTGCTGCTAAATATCATCATGAAGTTTTTGCAAATCATGGATTAGGGCCAAGAACATTTGGAGGTAGTTTTTTTACAGGGAAAACGTATGAATTTGAGTATTGGTTAAAAGTAATGGATTAAATAAATGAGAATAAGAGTCGCTCCTACAATTATTATCGGGTTGATAAGCAGCAATTTGATTGCCCAAACCATCTCCGTTCTCACCTACGATGCCAACGGCAATCGCATCAGTAAGCAGATGAGAGGCAGCAGTCCGCATCCTACGGTAACGGCAAGCCCGGAAGCGGTAGCCCCAAGTCAACCAAGTACGCTCTTGGCTTCGGGCTGTACGGGGGGGAGCATTCAGTGGCAACCGGTTAATCAAAACGGCAGCCAAATTGTGGTAACTCCTACGGCAACTACCGAATATACCGCTCAGTGCGTGGTACCGGGCTGCGCCAATAATGGGTTTGCCCGTACTACGGTTTCCATCATTCAATGTCCTGCGGTACAACTTTCTGTTAAAACGTTAGATTCATCGCCCTCTGTCAGGTATGGCCAATCCGTCTCATTGTTTGCTTTTGGGTGTAACGATGGTACGGTCATTTGGTCATCGGGCAATATCGGTACGCCTACCAATGTACCTGTTTACGGTTCATCTACGGTCTTCACAGCTACCTGTCGAACAGAATACTGCCCTAATTTAGGAACTGCCTCTATTCTCATTGGCGGTATATCCGGGTGTCTGCCGGGGGATGTGATTATTTCCAAACAGGTAGGAGATTGGAATAACCCTACTACTTGGATATGCGGCAGAGTACCCACCGAAAATGATGAAGTGTATATTAACCACCAAGTCAGTGTCACTACGGTTTGCTATGCAAAGCAAATAATCAAGGGAGATGGCTACTTGGTTTATGATACTAACGGAAAAGTTATTTTACCATGATTCTAAAATGTACAACTATGAAATACTCAACCAAAGTCTTTGTGATATTGATAGGATTCGTTTTTATCAATAGCATTCTTTTTGCACAAGCCCCTACCAATGGCTTGGTAGCTTACTACCCTTTCACAGGCAATGTAAACGATGCCAGTGGTAATGGCCGTAATGGTACTATTGTGGGAGGGGTTACTCCTTCTACAGACCGTTATGGAAATGCCGGACAGGCATACACATTCAATGGGTCAAACGGATGCATTACTGCCGGTTGGGAGATATTAACCGGAAATGCTGCAAGAACCATGTCGGTATGGTTTAAAATGACGTCGCTTCAGGTTTCACCCCAATACATGCTTTCGTGGGGAGCATTAACTACTAATAACTCAAGTTTAATAGGTACTTATACAGATAATGCCAATACTCCAAAGTTTTTAGGATTTTTTGCCACAACCTTTAACTCATTATATGTGACCGATGACTTGCAATACTACGATAACCGTTGGCATTTGATGACTTTTACACACGATGGCAGTACATCAAAATTATTTTTAGATGGTGCTTTGCAAAATACTGCCACAAATGTGACCTTAAATACATTCAGTACGCCCTTGGCTATAGGGCGTTTGACTTTCGGGCCGTATTATTTTTCAGGTTCGTTAGATGAAGTACGAGTCTATAATCGCGCCTTGACAGCCACTGAGGTTCAGCAAATGTATTCCGCAGAAGTACCAACGAATTTGCAGACAGATGTGATAAAACTTGGCACAAATAAGCTTATACACACGACCGGAATAGCTAATATGTTTGTAGGCACAAATGCCGGTATCAACACGACGGGTGCTAACAATACCTTTTTAGGTAACACAGCAGGATTGGGAATTACGTCAGGTCAGGGAAATGTATTCCTTGGCAGCAATGCCAACGGCTTTGGGGCTAATATGGGTACCCTTCAACGTTCCGGTGCTATTGGCTACAATGCCCGTGTTTCCATCAATGACGCCATCGTCTTAGGAGATTTTCAGAACAACAACCTTAAAGTTGGCATTGGTGTACATGACCCTCAGCATCGTTTAGATGTAAAGGGCGTTATCAACATGCGAGCGGCATTTAATCAACCTGCCCTAAAAATCAATGGACATGACTTTCTTGAATTGGGCAGTCAAGGCGAGTTTATTGTTTCCAACTTTAAAATGAAATACCAATCTGAAAACCAATGGGCAGACCGAGTTTTTAAAAAAGGCTATGTGCTGATGCCTTTGGCTCAGTTGGATGAATATATTCGGGAGCGTGGGCATCTGCCAGGTATTCCCACGGCAAGTGAAGTGGTTGAAAAAGGAATCAGTGCGCAGGAGATGACGGCAAAACTGCTCGAAAAAGTAGAAGAACTGACACGTTACGTAATTGAGCTTAAAAAAGAGAATGATACCTTGAAGAAGAACTATAAAGAGTTAATGGAACGCATACCAACAAATAAATAAGTGTCGAATTGTAAGCAACTTGCACCTATTAAAGCTTTAACTGTTTTTTAGTCTCCAACAAGATTATGGCAAAAACAAACGAACCTAAAAAAGTACCCTTGACGAAAGAACAAGAGGAATACGTCAAAATGGAAGTAGGAAAGTTGAATAATGAAGTGGGTAAGTTATTGGAGGAAGCCAACTCCAGAGAAAAGTACTCAATTACGATCATTACTGGAGTCGCTGGATGGGTTTTAGCAAACATAAGAGATGAAGAGCTTCAAATTTTGATTGGAATAAGTTTTATACCTTTAGTCTCTACACTAGTGTATGGCATAAGTGCCTTTTATATCCATAAAAATATAGAATGGATAGGTGAATATCTGTTAAAAATTGAAGATTATTTCTTTGAAAACCCCTCACAAAAAGATGGGGAGGGTTGGGGCTGGGAGAAGTACTATAATTTCAAGAATAGTAACAAGAGTTTTGTTAAGACTACCAAATTCTTGTGGTTTCTGCAAGTTTGTTTATGCCTTTCACTTTTCATTGTTATCGGTTACAGAGATGCTCTCTTTCCTAAAAAACCTGTTGAAAACCACGCAAAGTGTTATAGGAAATGATGCTTCGAAATAAAATAGATGGGGCTCAAAAAAAATTCAAATATTTACCCCTCCCACACCATGCGTCTATTTATCTTCCTTTTGTTTTTTGCCAGTTTTTCCCTCCTACTCTGGTCGCAAGATAGCCATTCTCAGCCAGTTAATATCAAAGCCAGGTACGATAGTGCTCGGGTAGCGTTTACAAAATTTGAGCAAAAACACGGCGGGTTCGTACAAACCAAAAACGTAAAAATGCACTACCTAGAATGGGGAAACCCTCGACATACGCCCTTTATTTGGGTGCATGGTAGCTTCACCAACGCCTACGAATTTGCTGACCTCGCAAAAGAATTGGTGCAAAAAGGGTATTACGTCATTGCGATTGATTATTACGGTCACGGCCAAACACCCATTCCTACCCATGACGTCTCGTTGTACCACGTCGCCGACGATATTAAAACCTTGATGTCGGTCAAAAAACTGTCTAAAGCAGTCATTGGGGGCTGGTCGAGGGGAGGGTTTATTGCCTCGGCATTTTATGATGCTTATCCCGAAAAAGTGTTAGGATTGGTACTCGAAGACGGCGGGTCGGTAGCTACCAATACCCACTATCACCAACTACCTGATAGTACGTTGGATACGCAAGTAAAAAGTATATTTACAAATAGATTCTCCGCTGCGACTTTTGACACAGAGTTTGAGGCTTACAAAGCTTACTACGATTATTCGTCGTCGGGCACACAATTTGAACTGTTGGCCTGGCTAGGAAAGGATTCTGAGGGCAAATGGACGATTGGAGCGGGTGTCGAGAAGCTATTTCACATGCGCAACGAGGTTGAATTCAAAGAAACCATTTTGCGCCCTACCAAAGCATCTTTATTTGGAAAGTCAATGTCACTCATTGAACCCCAAATTATTTATAGAAATTTGCACGTTCCTCTCCTTATCATCGATCCAACTTCTCCCAAAGATCTTTTCCCTTTTGAGAAAGAAAATGCCGCTTTACAGCAGCTACATCCCACGCTTATCACCCATAAGATTTATCCAAATACAGGACACAATGTCCATTATGAGAAGCCAAAAGAGTTTATGGAAGATTTAACGGTGTTTTTGAAAAGGGTTTCTGCGCGTTAAAAGACCTTTTCCCATTCTTATTCAATGTCTGAATTTAAGAATTTTTCACCATTTTCCGAGCAAACGATTCTGCGGCTTGCTGGGTTTGTTGGAGTAAGGTAGAACTCTGTGAGAGTTCTACTAATTCACGTTGGGTTTTGAGTTTGGCCAAAAACTGAATAATGTGTGTTTTCTGCTCCTTAGTAGTAAATACCTGTTTGAGAAGCGCCTGTTTCAATAGCTCAGAGTACTCGTCTATTAACTGAGTAGATGTAAAAAGTGCCACATAAATGTCGTTTGAAACTTCATCGTACTCTTTTCGCATGATATTTTGTTCGAGTAGTAACATGGCTTCAAATGATTTGTTCTAAAGTTGGCTTCCCTTGGAAATTACTTTTTCAAAAAATATTTTCAAAAAATCCACTCAACTTGGAGTGGATTTTTTACTTAAAAACTGTCGAATTATAAAAATAATACTATTTTATACAACTAGTGTGAGTC